>WBZS01002677.1_pt1 | contig 10487 bp, 6 predicted proteins | sample 5204201 | NCBI WGS metagenome assembly WBZS01 (sample SAMN12344357, study PRJNA552823) | activated sludge metagenome | biome: Activated sludge suspended growth; feature: Nitrification reactor; material: Wastewater; isolation source: activated sludge from nitrification reactor of wastewater treatment... | reverse complement strand
ACGGAAAGAGGATTTTTGCATTTACGCAATCTGCCAAAAATTTTAGTGGGAAAAAGAAGAATAAACATTGCACAGGAAGTAATCACCGGCTATGCGGCAAGCTCTATTGCTCATCAGAAAAAACATTATCATTATTTTGAAGACTTGCAGGCAGAATACGAATACGTAAAAAACCAACAAGGCAAAAGTCCTGACGGTAAAAGCGAATTTGTACTGGTGAATAATTATAAGGAACTGGAACAGGCGCTTAAAAAAGAAAATACACTCATTGGTATTGTAACCATAGAAGGAACACATGTACTGGGTACAGGCGCACCTGCAACGGATAAGCTGACAAAAGAGGCACTGATACAACAACTGACAGCCAACATACAAACTATAAAGAACTGGGAATATCCGCCATTTGTTATAAATCTGGCCCATCATTTCTGGAATCATTTGTGCGGACATGCAACTAGTTTTAAAAGACCAATCAACGGATTAATTAATCAGAATAAAGGAAAAAACAAAGGCATTACCGAGGCCGGATGGCATGTGGTAAGAGAATTACTTAGTTCCAATAATGGTAAGCGTATTTTAATAGATACGAAACATATGAGTGTGGATGCACGAAAAGAATATTATGCATTTATCGGCAACCATAATTATTTAAATCCCAAACAAAAAATTCCGGTCATCAGCAGTCACGCCTGCGCAAACGGATTTAAAACGCTGGATTCATCCATTCGTCAAAACGATATAATTTTAAAAGCGAGAAAAGGAAGATTGTATAAATGGAGTATCAATATTTCTGATGAGGAAGCACGAATTATACATGATTCGGAAGGGTTGATTGGATTGATGATGGATAAAGGCAATCTGGGTGGCATTGATTTAATCAAATCTATTAGCGAACACAAGGATGCAGAAAAACAGCGTGCTGAGTTTGCGCAATTATTTCTGGATAATGCATTCCAGCTGGTGAAAGCGGTTGGTAAAAAATCTGGCTGGGATATGATTGCCATCGGCACCGACTTTGACGGTTCGATTACACACATCGATCCGTATGAATCCGCCGTGAAGATGCCTTTGCTGCAACAGGACTTACTGGATTATCTGGAAAAGCATAAATACCAGAAAGACCTTTGGTTTGGCTATACACCAGTACAAATCATAGAAAAAATATTTTACAAAAACGCAATGGATTTTTATAAGAAGTTTTTTGTGTAAGCGATTATATTATTTTGAAGCAAACCATTTATTGTATGTGGCAATAATTTGTGGAATATCGTCGTATTTATAGATTTGGTCTTCTATTTTCTTTTCAATTTCTTTATTGTCTGATAAAATAAAAGCAAGTTTATCATACCTGAAATCCTTTCGTTTTGGGAAATATAAAGTATTGTTATTATACTCAATCATGTAAGCAACACCCGCTAATTGCGGAGCAGTTAAAAAACCAACCACTAAGCCTGCTGCCATTATTTTTTTATCGTAGAATTCGTATAACCTTACAGTGCTGTTAATATCATTTAGTAAATGGTAAAATTCTTTCTTATCATTTTTATTTGATATATTTTTTGATAAAAAAATATAGTTTACACTGTCCATCATTACTTCAAATCCATTTATTTTATTGGCATTTAAACCTCGCACTTTATTTTTGACATCCAGATAATGACCAAAATTATCCATGTATGAATTTCTGATAAAATTAGAGCGATAATAGCTTAAGTGAATTTTCGCAGTTAAGGTGTCGCCGTTCTTCAAATATATTTTTCCGGTAAAATAATTAGTTGCAATCTCATTTGATTTGGATAAAATAAATGAGAAGATGAATAAGATGAGAAATGTAATTTTTTTCATGCAGAATTCATGTAAATCAAAATAATCAGTTAAATCAGCAATCTTATTTTCTCGCCATCACTTTCTCTACGGCAGCGATAATATCTTTCGGCATCAAACCATATTTTTCTAATAGTTGATCTGGTGTTCCGCTTTCGCCGAAAGAGTCATTCACCGCCACATATTCCTGAGGATAAGGTGTATTTTGAATTAATACCTGTGCCACAGCATCGCCTAATCCGCCATTTCGTTGGTGTTCTTCTGCGGTAACTACACATTTTGTTTTACCAACAGATTTCAGAATCGCATCCACATCCAACGGTTTTATCGTGTGCATGTTAATCACCTCAACAGAAATTCCGCGTTTTTCTAATTCTTGTCCGGCCAGTACCGCATGCCATACCAAATGACCGCAAGCGATGATGGTTACATCGCTTCCTTCTGATAAAAACTGTGCTTTGCCAATTTCAAAAGTGGCATCTTCAGCAGCCGTAAATATTGGCCAAACCGGTCTTCCGAAACGCAAATAAGTAGGTCCGTGTCTTTCAATAATTGCTTTCGTCGCCAATCGCGTTTGATTGTAATCGCAAGGAACGACCACCGTCATGTGTGGCAACATTTTCATCAATCCGATATCTTCTAATATTTGATGCGTGGCTCCATCTTCACCTAACGTAAGTCCAGCATGCGAGCAACAAATTTTTACATTCTTATCTGAATACGCTACGCTTTGACGAATCTGGTCATATACACGACCGGTTCCGAAATTAGCAAAGGTAGTCGCTACCGGAATTTTTCCGCCAATAGCCAAACCAGCAGCAATACCAATCATATTGGCTTCCGCGATACCGGTTTGCACGAAGCGTTCCGGAAAATCTTCAATGAATTTTTCCAGCTTTAATGAACCAATCAGGTCGGCGCACATGGCTACCACGTTCGGGTTGGCTTTTCCTGCTTCGTGAATACCTACTCCAAATCCTGAGCGCGTATCTTTTTTATCGGTGAAAGTGATGTTTTGTAGTGACATATTATTTAAGATTTCGGAATTATGATTTATGATTTTTAAATCTTGTTATTTTCATTTTTTCAATTTCTCTTTTGGATTTCGACTAGTGTGAAAAACAGAAATTACAACTATATTGTTATCTTCTTCTTCGAATTCATAAACTACTAAAAACGGAAATCTATCAATCTTTGCTTGTCGATATTTCTTGTCGAAAAGATGAAAGTGCAATGGAAATTGTTGTATATATTTTATGGTAGAAAAAGTTTCTTTTATAAATTCATCACCTAAACCAACTCTTTTCTCATGATAATATTCTTTTGATAAATCCATTTCTTCAATAGCTTTATCTCTTATTTCAATAGTATATTTCATTTCTTGTTCTTGAAATATGTTTCTGCTTCTTCTAATGTATATGATTTTCCAATACCATTTTTTCTATCATTCATCCTATTATCAAACTCCTGAATGTCTTCTTCTGAGAAAATATAATCTTGACGATAAGGTTTTAATAATGTATGTACTGCGTTTAATAATTTTTCATCACTAATTTCATTTACCAATTCATGAATTTCTTCTTTTATAGTTAAAGTGGTTGTCTTCATAGTGTAATTATTTACTTTCTAATTTACTAAAAATATCTAATAATCACCCAAAGTTTCTTCCAGTTGTGATAAGGCACTTTCCAGTTGTGCATCGTTTGGTGCGCTGCCGTGCCATTTGTGGGTGCCCATCATAAAATCCACACCAAAACCCATTTCGGTATGCATTAAAATAACGATTGGTTTGCCTTGTTTCGCTTTCAGTTGTGCCTGTGTCACCGTAAACACTACGTCTTCCATTACATTGCCTTTCATTTCCAATACTTCCCATCCAAACGCCTTGAACTTCGCATGCAAATCGCCCAAATCGCACACCTGTTGAGTGGAACCATCAATTTGTGCGTTGTTCCAGTCGACAGTAACAATTAAATTATCTACTTTTTTAGCCGCAGCAAAAATGGCTGCTTCCCAGATTTGTCCTTCCTGCAATTCACCGTCACCGGTTAACGCATAAACGAGTTTATCATCTCCGTTTAATTTTTTTGCCAAGGCTGCACCAATTGCAACCGAAATGCCTTGTCCTAAAGAACCGCTCGCAATACGAATGCCAGGTAAACCTTCATGTGTTGTTGGATGGCCTTGCAATCTTGAGTTGATATGACGAAAAGTGCCTAATTCTTTTACATCAAAAAATCCACGACGTGCTAACACACTATAGAATACTGGTGAAATATGTCCATTTGACAAGAAAAATACATCTTCACCTGCGCCATCCATCTTAAAATCAGTGTTTACATGCATGATTTCAAAATAAAGTGCAGTCAGAAAATCGGCGCAGCCTAAAGAACCGCCCGGATGACCTGATTTGCATTGATGCACCATACGCACAATATCTCTGCGTACTTGTGTGGCTGTTTTGTTGAGTTCGGCTATTTGCATTTTTTAGTCGTGAGTCGTGAGTAATAAGTCGTAAGTAATTTACGAATCAATTTTTACAAAAATAAGAAAATAAACATTAGTGTTCTTTTATAAAACATTAAGGATACAATGAGCTTCCAGCTTCAGGAATCTTGAAAGCAGGAAATGCCACTATGACTATTTTGGCCATCCGAATTTATTCTTCAGCTGGTCTTTCACATTTTCCTGGATGCTTTTTTTAGGTGTTGTATCATTCGGATTTTTGCCTTGCAAAGCCTCCTGAATTTTATTTTTTACTTCTTCCTTAACCTGCGTTTTTATCGTATCCAGCGTTTGTTTCGCTTGTTCTTTCACTTGTTCCACTTGCTGTTGTACTTGTTCTTTTACCACGTCTTTCATGGTTCCGGTGCCATTGGTGCCATCAGGTTTGCCAACTACAATGGTTGGATTTGTAAACGTGCCGCCAACTTTTAAATTTATGCGAACGATTTCCGGCACCATTCCATTTAATTGTTTAATCGGATTTTTTGCTAGCAAGCCTTCTGCAAAAGAAGATGCTTGTCCTAAATCTTTCCAGGGCACATCAATAGCAACTGCATAATCCATTGTTTGATCCAAACCTTGCGAGCCACCAACTGTCATTTTCATTCCATTTACTTTTGTTTCAAATGGTGCCACTAAAATTCTGCCGTTGGCAACGGTAGTTTTAATATCTAAATTTTCGATTTTCAGATTTTCTAATTGCTTCAATTTTGTTTGCTCTACAATTTTTTGCAATGCAGGCACACCTTTTACGTTTGCCAATGGCATTTTAAAACCAGCGGTTCCGTTTAATGATTTTAAATCTGGTGATAAATCAGGATTTAAAGACATTTTCATATTCATGTTAGATAAAAATACACCGCTGACAAATTTCATAATTGGTGCTGCTTGTTTCATTGCCCCAACATATTTATAAACTTCCTGAATATCGAAATTATTGATGTTATAAGTAAGATTTGCAGTAGGAATATCTGTTTTTGTGTTGTAGAAACCACTGGCAGTAATGTTGCCGCCTAATAAATTTCCCTGCAAATTATTTAGGTTTAATTGTTCTTCTTTCAATTGGATGTTTCCCGTTAAATTTTTAATGGTAAGTTGGTCGTAAACTAATTCACCAATGGTGGCAACGCCAGTAAAATCTATGTTTTTCGGTATACGCACCACTTCTTTTGCTTTTTGTGCATTTGATTTTTTTGCTACTGTAGAATCCGGTAAAAATTCATTAGCATCAATTTTAGTTGAAGCAATATTTACATTTCCAGTTATGATTGCATCTTTAGATAATACATAACCAATTACATTTTCTAATTTTCCTTTAATATCAAAATCGCTTTTGCCGATGGCTGCTTTGCATTGTGTTACATCTACAAATTGCGGTGAGAAATTTAAGTTTAAATTACTTACAGAAACAGGTTTTGGAACATCTTTAGAAGCATACTCAATACCTGTTGCAACAATGTTTCCGGCTGCTTGAATGTTTTGATACCGTTTTGCTTCAACATCAGATTGTTTTGCCTTTACAGTTAAATCAACATTAGCAACACCTGCTAATTTTTGCACGCCTTCCATTGGATAAAATTTCTGAATATCAGCCAGGTTTAATTTTCCTTTTGCCGTTAAATCAACATTTGGATCTGAAACAGGTGTTGCTACTCTTAGCTTTGCAACAATTGGTTCGTTTGCCATTTTTAAACGCAAATCCGGAACATTAACTATTGTATTATCTAAGCTTCCGCCAGGATTGTTAATTTGTGCATTAATAAAAATATCCGTAACAGCGGTTGGTAATTTTGGATATTGGAATTTACCGTTATCTACTTTTAAATTGATGGCAAATTGCGGATAAGAATTGCCTTGTAAGGTTCCTTTTGCCATACCGTCTAATTTTAAAATTCCGGAAGCGACGATATCTTTAAAATCTTTAGAATATATCGCAGGAATAAGCGATAACAAAGACTTGAAATCCGTCTTGTCGGCATTAAAGGAAATATCCATGACCGTTTTGGTAGAGTCAGGAATTTGGATGAACCCGTTCAATAAGAGCCCTAGTCTGTTCAAAATCAATTTATTTTCTTTGAAAGCATATTTTTGTTGTGTCTGGTCAATATTTACGGAACTTTCCAGATTCAACGTTGCTTCTTTTAAGTAGGTGATAAGTCCTTGCGAAAACGAAACTTTTTCGATAGCCGTACTGGATGTGTAATCTAAAATTGCGGAAGCAAAATCGCCTTTTCCTTTGTGGTTAAGGTTCACAATTTTTAAAGATGTTCCGCCATTTAAATCATCGTAAAATAAGTTTATATTATCTAGTGTCAGTTTGTTTAATGCCAAATCAAATGGCTTGGAAGCACTCGTATCTGTTGATGGTTTGGTGATATTCCAGTTGGCAATTCCATCTTTATTTACAATTGCATTTAGTGTTGCATCAGAAAGTTCTATTGCTTCAATTTTATACTGTTCGCCTTTAATCACACTCATTAAATCTAATGAAGCTTTGGTGTTGCCAATAGTTAAAAGTGTATCGCCTTCAAACGGAGCAATGCCGGTGATGGTTAAATCTTCAATACCTAAAGCTATATTGGGAAAATTGCGGATGTTTTTTAAGAGGGATAGGTCAATATCACTAAAGTCTACTTTTGCATTTATCTGTTTGCTGATTTCTTCTTTTGCCTTGGCAATGATTTTATCTTTAAAGAAATAAGGAACAACAAGGGCAGACGCCAGCAAAATCACAAAGAAAACAAGAAATCCAATCAGAAATTTTTTCATACGAGCACATTTTCTCCAAAAATAGGAAAACGACGGCTGAATAGATTAAAATTTACATTATTTATGATTTGTTTTTTCAGCAAAAAAACGCCACGAATAGATTAAATTTGTCCTACAATAGAAATTTCATGCAAGAAGTAAAACCTTACCAGCTCAAAAATAAAATCAGAATTGTCACTGCAGCATCTTTGTTTGACGGACACGATGCAGCCATCAATATCATGCGCCGCATCATTCAGGCTTCCGGTGCGGAAGTGATACATCTGGGGCATAACCGTTCCGTGCAGGAAATTGTGGAGTGTGCGATTGAAGAAGAAGCGAATGCCATTGCGTTCACTTCCTATCAGGGCGGCCATGTGGAGTTTTTGAAATACATGCATGATTTGCTGCAAGAAAAAGGCTGTGGTCACATTAAAATTGTCGGCGGCGGCGGCGGTACCATCCTGCCTTCGGAAATTGAAGAATTGCATGCCTATGGGATTGACAGAATCTATTCTCCGGATGACGGACGCGCATTGGGTTTACAGGGAATGATTAATGATTTGTTGCAAATCTGTGATTTCCCTTGCGGTAAGGATGTGGCATTGGATACAGAAAAACTGAAAGCAAAGAATGCACATCATATCGCGCAACTCATTTCTGCAGCAGAAAACTATCCAGAGGAGTTTAATATAATTGAATCTCAAATCTCAAATCTCAAATCTCAAATTCCAATTCTCGGTATTACAGGAACAGGCGGCGCGGGAAAATCTTCACTTACAGACGAACTGGTGCGTCGTTTTCTGTTGGATTTCCCGGATAAAACACTTGCCATCATTTCTGTTGATCCGTCCAGAAGAAAAACAGGCGGTGCTTTGCTGGGTGATAGAATCCGGATGAATTCTATCAACAATTCCCGCGTGTATATGCGCTCCATGGCCACGCGGCAAACCAACGCTTCCATCTCCAAGAACATCACCGATGCGATTGCGATTCTGAAAGCAGCCAATTTTGATTTGATTATCATTGAGACGTCCGGTATCGGACAAAGCGGTACGGAAATAGTAGATATAGCTGATACTTTCTTATACGTGATGACACCTGAATTCGGTGCAGCATCGCAGTTAGAAAAAATTGATATGCTGGATTTTGCCGATGTGGTGGCTATCAACAAGTTTGATAAACGCGGTGCGCAGGATGCCTTGCGCGATGTAAAAAAACAATATCAGCGCAACCGAAACCTTTGGGACAAAAATCCGGAAGACATGCCGGTGTATGGCAGTATTGCCGCACAGTTCAACGACCCCGGAACGAATGAATTATATAAAGCGGTTATTCAGAAAGTGATTGAAAAATCAAAACTAAATTGGCAGTCGACCTTGAATTTACGCACCGGAAATTCTGAAAAGATTTACATTATTCCACCAGCCAGAGTTCGTTACTTGTCTGATATTACGAAAACTAATCGCGATTATGATATCTGGGTAAAAGAGCAAGCAGAAATTGCGCAAGACCTTTATGCATTAGATAGAATAAAATCATTTCCAAAGTTTAAAACGTTGGAAAAACTGAATGAAGAAATAAAAGAAAAACAACTCAAACTACATCCGGAATGCAGGCAAATATTGGATACCTGGGAAAAAACAAAACAGGATTATAAGAATGATTTCTATGTATTTAAAGTGCGTGATAAGGAAATAAAAATAAAAACGCACACAGAATCTTTATCTCATCTACAGATTCCTAAAGTAGCTTTGCCGAAATATGAATCCTGGGGAGATATTTTGAAATGGAACTTACAGGAAAATGTGCCCGGTGAATTTCCTTACACAGCAGGAGTTTTTCCATTTAAAAGAGAAGGCGAAGATCCGACGCGTATGTTTGCCGGCGAAGGCGGACCGGAGCGTACTAATAAACGATTCCATTATGTTTCTTTAGGCCTGCCCGCAAAACGATTGTCAACCGCTTTCGATAGTGTGACATTATACGGCGAAGACCCGGCCATTCGTCCCGATATATATGGTAAAATCGGCAATTCCGGTGTTTCCATCTGCACACTGGATGATGCGAAAAAACTGTATTCAGGTTTTGATTTATGCTCGCCGAATACATCCGTTTCGATGACGATTAACGGACCGGCAGCAACTATCTGCGCTTTCTTCATGAACGCAGCTATTGACCAGGAATGTGAAAAGTACATCCAACAAAATAATTTAGTGGATGAAGTCAATAAAAAAATTGACGATATCTATAAAAGTAAAAACGCCAAACGACCAGCGTATGCAGGCACTTTGCCGGATGGCAACGATGGCTTAGGCTTGTTGTTGTTGGGTGTTACGGGCGATCAGGTGCTGGATAAGGAGGTGTATGCGAAAATTAAGGCACATGCTTTATCTCAGGTGCGCGGTACCGTGCAGGCGGATATTTTAAAGGAAGATCAGGCGCAGAATACCTGCATTTTTTCTACGGAGTTTTCTCTGAAATTAATGGGCGATGTGCAGGAGTATTTTGTACAGCATAAAGTGCGCAATTTCTATTCCGTTTCCATCAGCGGGTATCATATTGCAGAAGCCGGAGCCAATCCGATTTCGCAATTAGCATTTACGTTGTCTAATGGTTTCTCTTTTGTAGAATACTATCTTTCTCGTGGCATGCATATCGATGATTTTGCGCCGAATTTATCTTTCTTCTTCTCCAATGGAATTGACCCAGAGTATGCCGTGATTGGCCGTGTTGCCCGAAAAATATGGGCGAAAGCGATGAAGTATTTGTATAAAGGCAATGACAGAAGCCAGAAACTGAAATATCATATTCAGACATCCGGCAGAAGTTTGCACGCACAGGAAATTGATTTCAATGATATCCGAACGACGCTGCAGGCATTGTATGCGATTTATGATAATTGCAATTCTTTGCACACCAATGCTTATGACGAAGCTATCACCACACCAACGGAAGAAAGCGTGCGCAGGGCTATGGCTATTCAGTTAATCATCAACAAAGAATTAGGTCTGGCGAAAAATGAAAATCCATTACAGGGTTCTTTTATTATTGAAGAATTGACGGACCTGGTAGAAGAAGCGGTGTATGCGGAGTTCGACAGAATTACGGAACGAGGTGGTGTCTTAGGTGCGATGGAAACCATGTATCAACGCAGCAAGATACAGGAAGAGAGTATGTATTACGAAATGAAAAAACACACAGGCGAATTGCCTTTGATTGGTGTCAATACATTTTTGTCATCTAAAGGTTCGCCCACCATCTTGCCGATGGAAGTGATACGCAGCACCACTGAAGAAAAAGATGCACAGATTGCCAATTTAAGCGCCTTACAAGCCCGCAACAAAACAGAAGCGCAGCATTATCTGCAGCAACTGCAAAAAGCCGCGTTGGAAAATAAAAACTTATTT
>WBZS01000686.1_pt1 | contig 10488 bp, 2 predicted proteins | sample 5204201 | NCBI WGS metagenome assembly WBZS01 (sample SAMN12344357, study PRJNA552823) | activated sludge metagenome | biome: Activated sludge suspended growth; feature: Nitrification reactor; material: Wastewater; isolation source: activated sludge from nitrification reactor of wastewater treatment... | reverse complement strand
GAAGGTGAAATCCGCCAACAACATCTTCCTCAATGGCATGATCCAAAATGTCGGCGGAACCACCACCATTCAAAACACCGGGTCCGAAGGTTCGATCTTCCGTGTCAGCGATGCGGCATCGATTGGCGGGCGTAGCATCACCCTGTCCGCCATCGATGGTATTGGAACGGATGTACCGCTCTACACCAATCAAGACACCACCTACTTAGGTTCGCTCACGGCGGTGACCCAGAACGGCAACATCAACCTTCAGGAAATCACGGGCGATGTTCGCCTGAACCTGGTTATTACTTCTCAATCCACGGGGGATGTTTCCATTTCCTCCCAGGGGGCGATTCTCGGGACGAACGCTGGGACCCTCATCCGTGGCGGTCGAATCACCCTGGCTTCCGAACATGGATCCGTCGGCACGCTCGGCGCAAGCCCACAACCGATCTATATCGATACCGGTTCGACCACGCGAGATTATCTGTATGTTTCCTCGTTCGGTGATGTCAACCTGGAAGAATTCACGGGCGACCTGCGATTAAAACGAATCGACACCAACGCCGGCAAAGATGTTACCGCGATCGACGCTGCCGGCACCAACTTCGACGTTCGCCTCGTCGTTCAAACTGGCGCCCTGATCGACGCGAACTCGACGGAACAACTCGATCCGCGAACCGTCGCGGAACTTGAAGCTTTGTGGGATCGAATGAAGGCGACGACGACCACCGCGCAGGATGCCGTCAACGCCACGATCAACGCCTATGAATCGACCCGAACCAACGAATATCACATGTACTGGAGTTACCGAAATCGTCAGGCCAATCCAGCGGTCTACGATTCCAACTTCCAGGTCACCCTTACTGCCGCGGAAACCACGACGTACACCGATTACTACACCCAAGTCGGCACGGATCAGGGACTCAGCGGCGCCGCTTTGACAACCTTTGTGACAAACGCCCTGACCACGTTGTCCAACAAGCGAACAGCCGAGTATCACACGCTCCATAAAATCTGGGGACCCGTAGGTAACATCCAGACAGTCTCCACGCACGATGCCAATGTCTACGATCCGAACTTCCGCTACGAAACCGACGCAGGCGACAAATTGCACGGCACGTTCGGTGCATCCAAGGTTTCCGGAAACACGGTCACCGTCGGTTTGCACGCGTTCAACGATGGCCAAGCCGTCGCCTATTTCAACGGGGGCGGAACCTCGATCGGCGGCCTTACGCACGGCGGTACCTATTACGTCGTTCGCGTCGACAGCACCCACATTCGACTCGCGGGTTCCCAATCGACCTACAACCTTGATCCCGCGGCCAAGGTCTTCGCCGATAGCTCCATCGATATCGGTGCGAACACGTTCGCCGACGGCCAATCGATCGTCTATCGCAGCAACGGCGGATTCGCCGTAGGCGGCCTCATCGATGGCGGTACCTATTTCGTTCGCGTCACGGGTGTGGTCGGCGGCAGAATCCGCCTGGCGCCGACGCAAAACGATGCCCTCAATGGCACCAACCTCATCACGCTTGATAAAACCATTGCCACGGGGACCACGCATTCGATCGCAGGCACCGGCGCGGTAATCACGCTCGATGCCTCGTCGATGACAGGTTCTGGGCACTATTTCTCTGAAGCCGGCGTCCTAGGCCAACGAGCCGCATGGAGCGAAAGCCAACTCAAAAACTCACTATCGGCCAGTATTCTTCGCCCCAAGACCGTTTCGGGCACGACGCTTACCGTTGAAGAAGCCAACATCGTCGGGCGAAATATCAATATCAGCGTCGCGCACACGACCCCCGGCAACGGGAATATCGGGTCCATTTTGCCGTCCATGGACATCGACCTGACCAACCTTTCCGCTCTCACCCAGCAGCAACGGCTGGCACTCGCCTCCGCCGAACGCGATGACATCACGTTCTACGAAGATTTAGCGGGCACGTTGGTGATGGAACCAGATGATCTTACCAAGACCGCGCGCCTGGTTCGAATCCAGCAAACGGAAGATGTCGACGTCGCGAGTAAGGGATATATCCAAGCCGACGCAACCGGGATCTTGTTCTTAGGATCCGAAATCACGATGCGATTGCACACCATCCGGGCTGGCGGCGATGCCCGCATCAAGGGCCAAGTCAGTATCCTGGATGGCAATTCGGCCATCTCCAACCATGTGAACGTCTCCGCAAACAACCTCGTCGTCGAAGGCGAAACGGGATCCATCGGCAGTTCGACCGATGCCCTCGTTATCGACCTCAAAGCTGGGGCAAAACTGACCGCTCGGTCCGGCGATTCGATCTACATCACCGAAGACAGCACGGGAACGCACACCGGCGACGACAACAACCTTAATTTCATTAGCATCAACGCACTGAACCACCTCGATCTTCGTGCTCTTGATGGCTCGATCCTTGATTCGGTCAATAACGATAACTGGGACATTCTCGCGACTACCGGCAATCTCGAAGCCCTCGGTAGCATCGGAGAATCGACCGATTACTTTGATGTCGAACTTGGCGGCGCTCTGACAGCCACTGCAGGCGGAAATATCTACCTCAACGAGGTGAACCAGGTCGGCAAAGATGGCGGTATTCTCAAGGCTGACCTTATCACGTCCACCGGCGGCGATGTATTCCTGCGTGCTTACGCATCCATCGTCGGCGTGCAGACGGGCGACGGTGCTTCTGGCAAGCCTTTGGCCGACGTCCGAGGCAACTTCATCACGCTAACCGCTGGCTACAACAATCCGCTCACCGGAACCGTCGGTAACTTCGGCGATGACCTGGACATCGATTCCTCGTATTCCTCCACCGGTGGGCTGACCAGCACCAGCGTGGGCAGCACGCATATCAATGAAACCCTCGGAAACCTGACGCTTTACACCGTCACCACCGGTACCGGTCAAACCGCGTTCATCGCTGCCCTCGCGGGAAGCATCACCAATGGCCTTTCAAGCGGACACAACATCCTTTCGGGAAAAACGTATCTGTTCGCAAGCCAAGATATTGGCACTTTGTCCAATCCAATCACCGCGACGGTCGGAAACCTTGAAGGTAAGTCGACGGCGGGAAGTTCCTACATTCGAAATACCGGCGCACTCACGGTAGGCGGCGTCGTCGCCAGCGCCGACCCAGGCTTCTTCGCAGGTGGCGCGATTCGCATCCAGGCAATGAGCCCCGTGACGGTCACCGAAAATATCACGTCCGCCACCGATGTCGAAATCCTTGCCACCGACTCGGCGGGCGGAGGCGACTTCATCACCGTCAAGAGCGGCGTTACCGTGGAATCCACCGGTGCGGACGTTCGGCTTCTCGCCGGCGACAATATCACCATCGAATCCGGTGCCACGGTTCGTGCGGCAGGAACCCTGACCATTCACGGCGACTACACCAACGCGGATTCTGGCGTCGGATCCGTGATCACCCTCAACGGCACGCTCTCGGCTGCAACGATTCAGATCGTCGCGGAAAGCGACGAGGATACCCTGACCATCGATATCGATTCGCCATCGAACTCGATGACTGGATACACTTCTGCGTCCCTGGGTGGCGGCAACGACACGCTGACGGTAAATCGACTCCACAGCCGAACGGCGATCCTCGATCTCGACGGCCAAAGCGGGTCCGATACCTACACGATCAATCTTCGCGGCGGCACCACGGGCAACCGCATTCGCGTCCTTGATTCCGGATCGGACGCTGGCGACACGCTGACCATTTGGGGAACGACCTCCGCGGACGACTTCCTGTTGCGGGCAAGCAAATTTAACGCACCCACAGGAACGGCTTTTGTAGCCGCGCTCCATGGTGCTAACGTCGAACGCATCGACTATAGCAAATCGCTCGAATCGCTGACGGTAGAAGGTCAAGACGGCGACGATCGCTTCACGTTGGATGACAACTGGACGCTGACCACCTTGCGAGGCGGAATTGGCCGGGATACGTTCCAAATCGGTCAGATCTTCCAATCCGACCGCACACTCGCTGCGGGCCTACTCGCTGTGGACGAAATGGCGACCGTTCGCACCACGCGGGGCTACCTGACCAACGGTGTCAGTTACCCCACCACCCTGGAAGGTGGAAACAACGAAGATACCTTCACGATTTATCACAACCTCGCCGTCGTCGATCTCTTCGGAAACGATGGCGATGACCTGTTCGTCTATCGCTCCTTCAGTCTCTACGCGGACCCAAGCCAATTCGTGTTGAATGTCGATTCCAATGTCAATGGTGGCAACGGCGTTGACACCCTGCGTTGGATTGGTTCCGAAGCATCTGATAAGGTCGTCATCAGCAGTGCCAACGTGATCGGTGCCGGCATCCTCGCAAACTTCACCCAATTCGAGACCATGGAACTCGATGCCGCGGAAGGAAACGATGCCTTCTACGTCCTCAGCACGAATGGCTTCGTGGAAACCAAACTGTACGGCGGCGTGGGGGTGGATACCTTCTCGATCGGCGGCGACGTGCCTCTGATCCAATCGGGCGCCACCACCCTCTACCCGGCCACGTCTGGCCCGCACACGGTCGACAATATCGCGGATCGCATGCTCACCACGGACGGCGGCGGCGGTTGGGGTTCCGCGGAATTGGCAACCCCTGTCATGCTCCCTGGCGAAGTCAACGGAACGTCCATCGGTTTCCTCCAGAGCTACGCAGGCACGGGTAACCCCGGCGCGACGGATCAGGTCGTCGTGAGCGATGGTGATTTGGCAGCGGCTGGCATTAGTAATGTCAACACGCTCATCAATCAATCACTTTACATCCTCTCTGGCAACGGCATTGGCCGATTCTGGTTGATCTTGGCCGTGGTGTTCGATTCGCCAGGCATGACGCGCCTCACCCTGCAAAACCCGACGCTGACTTCCCCGACCTGGGCATTGCCGAACACGTCGAGCCGATTCGCGATCCAAACGCTGCCGCCCAGCTATTTCGTGAACGAAAACACAAGCACCGATACGGTCACCGTCTACCACGATGCAGCCACGGGTCCCGAAACCTCCGTCCTGACGAATAATCGCCTGACCGGCCTCACGATGACGGAAGGAATCGCTTACTCGAATTTGGAAGCGCTGAACATTAAACTTGGCTCCGGAGATGACACCGTCAATGTGCGTTCGACGAACGCCGGCACGGTAACGACGATTGAGTCCGCTTCGGGCAATGACACATTCCACGTTTCGTCCACCGCGGGAATTGGCGGCGCCGGAACGCTCGACAATATCCTGGGCCAACTTATTCTCCAAGCGGGCTTGGGCGCCGCCAATCGCCTTATCCTTGACGACACCGGCAGCCTGGCGAATCCGGCTGCTGAAATCACCGATACCCATGTGCTGGGCTTGGCACCGGCCGAGATCGTTTACTCCGCCGTCGGCGGTTCGTTTACCAACGGGCCGGCCAACGACGGCATTCTCATCTACGGTTCGACCAATGGCCGAGATGACTTCAACATCCGTTCCACGCTCGCAGGCAGCACGCTGAAGATCCTGGGCCAAGGCGGGGATGACGTGATCACCGTCGGATCCGCTGCTCCGGGTTTGGCCGGAAATCTCGACGGAATCGCCGGCACGCTCACCATTGATGCTGGCGATGGAACGGCGAATCGACTCATCGTCGATGATTCCACGGCCATTGGTGTCAACAATGTAACCGTCACCAATAACTCCTTGGTCGGTTTCGCCCCCGCGAATATCTTTTATTCAGCCACCGGCGGCAATTTCACCAACGGCGCAAACAACAACGGCATCCTGCTTCGTGGGTCGAATACGGCCGGCGACACCTTCCACATTGCATCGACACTCGCGGGAAGCACGACACGCGTCGACACGCTCGGTGGCAATGATTTGGTCACCGTGAGCTCCGATGCACCAGGTGTCACCGGAAACCTGGACGACATTCTGGGCACGTTGACTGTTGATACTGGAGCTGGCACGGACAATCGTTTGATTGTCAACGATTTCTCAGCAACCAGTGGCAACTCCAATATCGATGTGACGGATCAAAGCATCGTTGGCTTCGCCCCCGCGAACCTGTACTATTTTTCGACGGGCGGCGCCCTCAACAACGGATCGAACCGCGATGGAATTTACCTCCGCGGATCAAATCTCCTCAACGATCGTTTCAACATCGTAAGCACGTTGGGAGGCAGTCAGCTCAAAATCGACTCGTTTGCCGGCAACGACTTCTTCAACGTTTCTAGCGACACCTCGGCCATCGCTGGCAATCTCGATGGCATCCTGGGTACGCTCACGCTAGACGCGGGCACCGGTTCGGCAAACCGGTTGATTGTCAATGATGTGTCAACCGCATCAGGCAATAACAACATCGTGGTCACGAATTCGACGCTCCTGGGATTCGCGCCGGCTGACATCTATTACCAGGCCACGGGCGGACAATTCACGCGTCCGGGATTCGATGACGGGATTTTACTCCAGGGTTCGGACCTCCTGGGAGACTCCTTCGACATCCAATCGACCTTGGTCGGCAGCACGATTCGCATCGCGGGCCTGAGCGGCAACGACGCCTTCCGCGTTGGCAACCCCGGAAGATCCCTCGACGATATTCAAGGGCAACTCACCCTGGATGGAGGCAGCCACGCGGTCACACCCACGACGCTTTACACATGCGACACCCATTCGGTCACCCGAATCGACGGCGATACGATCACCTTCGATGATCGCTTGGACAATGGTGCAAACAACTACAACCTGACCAGCACCACGTTGGATCGGTCTGGTTGGAGCACGACGTTGTTCTACGCGAATGCCGAAACGATCACGCTCAACACAGGCTTGGGTTCAGGTTCCGTAACGGTTAACAGCGCTGTAAGTAACGGGGTCACGACCATCCAAGGCAACCAATCGCCTGATGCCGTAACCGTAAACAACACAGGAATTGGGTCCGTGCTTCGCGTCAACACCGAAGACGGGGCGGACAACGTCTACCTCCGTGCCACCGGCGCCAACGCCTTCACCCTCATCGACACCGGCAACCAGGACGACACCCTCATCGTCTCCTCCACCGCCGGTCTCGGCACCCCGGGTAATCTCAACGGCATCGAAGGCGTCCTGTGCCTGCAAGCGGGCACTGGCTCCGCCAACCACCTCGTGATCGATGACACCACCGGCGCTCCCAACGCCAGCGTCGAACTCACCTTCGACCACCTGTTGGGACTCGCCCCCGCTTCCATCTACTACTACGCCACCGGCGGAAACTACACCCACGGTGCCAGCAACGATGGCATCCAGATCTTCGGTTCCGACCTCGGCGACGATTCCTTCAACGTCTTCTCGACCCTCGCCAACAGCACCACCAAGATCCTCACCCAAGCCGGCAACGACACCGTCAAAGTCGGCAACCCCGCTCGCTCCCTCGACGAAATCCTCGGCCGACTCACCATCGACGCCGGCTCGAACCTCGTCAACCCCACGGCTTCCTTCACCTGCGACATCCACAGCACCACCCGCACCATCGGCGACCGCATCCTCTTCGATGATCGACTCGACGCAGATGGTAATTCGTATCGATTGACAAGTAGCACGTTGAATCGGTCGGCTTGGACCGAAACGTTGACGTACATCAACGCGGAAACGATTCAATTGATGGGTGGTCGCGGTGTAAACAGCTTCGATATCGTTGATACCGTCGCATGGGGAACGACCGAAATCGTTGGCAATGAATCGGTGGACCGCGTTACCGTTCAATCGACCAATGTGGGTGCCGTTTTGATTGTCTCGACGGAAGCAAGCCCTGACACGGTCGATCTGCGTAAGACGGGTAGTGCGGCATTCACCAAGATTTCCACTGGCACGGAAGACGACTTCATCACGGTTTCATCGACCGCCGGTCTGGGTACACCTGGAAATGTGGACGGCGTCGCGGGTGTTGTTGGAATCGACGCAGGCACGGGGAATTCGAATCGGCTCATCGTGGATGATTCCACGGGTCTGGGCAACCCCGGAGTGGAGGTGACCTTCGACCATATCCTCGGTTTGGCCAATGGGCCCATCTACTATTACGCGATCGGCGGGCAATTCAACAATGGTACGAACAAGGACGGTATTCGCCTTCTTGGCTCGAACGTCGCTGCGGATCGATTCAATATCCGCTCGACACGTGCTGGTTCGACCACGAAGATTCTGACCCAGGCTGGTGGGGATTACACCACGATCGGATCGGTCGCTCCAGGATTAGGAGGAAACCTGCACGGCATCGTCGGCATGCTGACGATTGACAGTGGTGCAGGCTTGTCAAATCGACTCGTCGTGGACGATTCCGGAACTACCTATGGCAACACGGATATCCTTGTCACACGAGACAGTTTGTTGAACTTCGCACCGGCACCGATCTACTATTACGCGACCGGTGGCGGGCATTTCAGCAACGACGGCAAGGGCGTTTGGCTCCGCGGATCCAATAAGCTGGGTGATCAGTTCACTGTCACCAGCACGGCCAAGAACTCGAATATCACCATCGAAACCTTGGGCGGAGCGGACCGCATCAACGTTGGTTCGAAGTCGGGCCACAACAACGGCAACCTAGACCAAATCCAAGGACGCTTACGAATCCTTGCCGGGGCGAACTTGAAAGGTCGGCCCGATCAGATTTACATCAACGACCGGGCCAAGAAAGGCAAAGCCAACTACGACATCGACGCGACCCACGTGGTGAATCTCCCCGTCATTCCGGGGCAACCGGCGGTGCCGGCACGTGTCTTGTTCGCAGGTATCTTCTACGATGGCAACGCGGAACTACTCCGTATGGATGGCACGGACGACGTGAATATTTTCAACGTGAAACCGAGCCGACTCACGGAAATGTATTTCGATGGCAATCTACCGTTACCGGGCGTGTGCATGCCAGGCGGTGGCGATTACTTGCGACTCAACACAGCGGGAACGATGGGACGGCGTTTGTTCATCACGGGTCTGGGAGCCGGACGTTGGCAGTTCACAAGTGGCCATAAATATGTCCGCTTCGAAAGCATCGAACGTTTCAACCATGTCGATATCTTGGCGACGGCGAACGCGGACGGCACACGTATCAATGTGTACGACGCCGAGACGAAGACGCGAAAATTCACGGTGGTTCCCTACGAATCGCACTTCCGTGGTGGTATTCAGATCGCCACAGGGGATGTGAATTGCGATGGATTGCCTGATCTGCTTGTCACACCAATGGGTGGCCGAGCACCGACATTGAAGATTTACAACGGCACGCCGAATCGGTTTGGCTTCTACCAAGCCAATGTGATCGCAAGCTACAACCTTTACTCCGCCGACTTCTTGGGTGGGGTGAACTTGGCCGTGGGCGATGTCAATGGCGACGGCGCGAACGACGTGATCTATGCCCCCGCAGGCAAGATGCGGCCCGAGGTCAACGTATTGGATGGCAAGAAACTTCGCACGGGCAAGAAGCTTCGCCCGGCGTTCCTGCCCTTCCCCGAGCACTTCCGTGGTGGAGTTCGCGTGGCTGCAGGTGATTTCAACAGCGATGGTGCCGCGGAAATCATCGTTGGTTCGGGCGTAGGGATCACTGCTCAGGTTCTCGTGTTCAACGGTAAAACCGGAGCTTTGATCAAGAAAGTTCAACCGTTCACCACCGATTTCAAGGGAGGCGTCTTCGTTAACGTCGGCGACTTCAATGGCGATCGTCGTCGTGACCTCATCACTTCGTCGGACGCGGAGAATATTTCGTTCATGCGAGTGTATAGCGGCGCGACGATGTTCCGAACCTTCGTGCCGACGGCCACGTTCACGATCACGCCGTTCCCCGAATTCTTGCGAGACGGTGTCCGCGTGACGGTTCGCCCCACGGATGGTGGTGATCCAGGTGCGGTGGAAAAGGTCGACATCTTCGCAGCCACGGCACCGGTGACTGGACGAGTAGCCAACCTGTTACGCCGAGTGTATTTCGTCACGCTGACGAAGAAGATCGGCATCGCAAACCATCTCCGTGAAATTGGTTTCAACGGATTCTGGCTTGGTTAAAATGAAACACGCCCGAGCCATGCAGTGCGTGGCTCGGGCGTAGATCAGCCGTTCGAGAAGTTACATCGACCCTTTGAGACGTTAGCCAGTTTCTTACTTCGTTTCCTCGAAATCGATGAATTCGGGCGGAACGTGGTCCGCCAGCCAGACTTTGTCGTTGCCCATGTAAAAAGGGACACCTTCTTCATAGGCACGTTGCGCTTGAATGTAGAGCATGGTCGGAGCTTTCGCTTTACGTTTGCCGACCGCCCAGGAGGTTTCAAGATCGGCGGAAAGGTGGACGAATTGCCGAGCCATGCGCTGCAGGCCGGTTGCTTGAATTGCAGCAACCGTTTCGGGATTCGTGGCATGGTAAAGGATTTCCGGAGGACGGCTTGGCGTTCGCTGGAGTCGGCCTGGAATCGAATGGCCATACATCGCGCGTACTTTTCCATCACGCATTTCGTGGCGATGTTTGTCGCCTGACGCAATCGCCTTGATCAGGTCTTGGTCTGTCAGATCCGCCCAGGCAGGTC
>WBZS01002676.1_pt1 | contig 10489 bp, 8 predicted proteins | sample 5204201 | NCBI WGS metagenome assembly WBZS01 (sample SAMN12344357, study PRJNA552823) | activated sludge metagenome | biome: Activated sludge suspended growth; feature: Nitrification reactor; material: Wastewater; isolation source: activated sludge from nitrification reactor of wastewater treatment... | reverse complement strand
CTCCGTTCGCGTGCCGGGCCCCGTCGACCAACGGGCCGGGTCGTCCACACCGTGTCGAGGAGCGCCGATGGGCCTGCAGGACGTCCTGTATGCCGGCTATGCGCGGAGCCTCGCGCGGCAGCTCAAGGTCATCCCGCGGCACGTCGGGGTCATGCTCGACGGCAATCGCCGGTGGGCCAAGGCGCGCGGGTCCTCGACGGCCGATGGTCACCGCGCCGGAGCGGCGAACATCGAGAACCTGCTGACCTGGTGCGAGGAGGTCGGCGTCGAGGTCGTCACCCTGTGGCTGCTCTCGACCGACAATCTGTCCCGCCCGGCGGCCGAGCTCGCGCCGCTGCTGGAGATCATCGAGGACGCCGTCGAGGCCCTGGCGATCCAGGGCCGCTGGCGTTTGAACCTGGTCGGGGCCCTCGACCTGCTGCCGTCGGCGACCTCGGCCGCGCTCGCCGCGGCGGCCGAACGCACCGCGTCGGTCGACGGGATGCTCGTCAACATCGCCGTCGGTTACGGCGGGCGACGCGAGATCGCCGACGCGGTGCGCTCTCTGCTCCAGGAGCACGCGCGGGCCGGGACGACGATCGAGGAACTCGCCGAGATCCTCGACGTCGAGCACATCGCCGAGCACCTCTACACCAAGGGCCAGCCCGACCCCGACCTCGTCATCCGGACCTCCGGGGAGCAACGCCTCGGCGGCTTCCTGCTCTGGCAGAGCGCGCACAGTGAGTTCTACTTCTGCGAGGCCTACTGGCCCGACTTCCGACACGTCGACTTCCTCCGGGCGTTGCGGGCCTTCGGGGAGCGGCAGCGCCGGTTCGGGTCCTGAGGCAGGCCGTCCGGGGCGAGTGGCCTGAGGCGGGCCCGGCATACGCCCGCGACGCGGCCAGCGTTCTGACCCATGGGCCACTTGAGCACCATCAGCCTCACTGAGCCCTGCTGTCACACTGCGGAGTCGACTGTTCAGGTGGAGTTCGCCGACACGCCGACGAAGGCGGCGGCCCCCGCGACCGGGCGAGTCGTAGCGTCCCCGACAACGCACCTCGACGTGCGAGGGGCGTCCGCCGACCAAGGAGCCCCGACGTGCCATCGACCGACACGATCCTCACCTACGTGCTCGACACCTCGGTGCTGCTCTCGGACCCCAAGGCGATCCTGCGGTTCAAGGAGCACGAGGTCGTCCTCCCGGTCGTCGTCGTCACGGAGTTGGAGGCCAAGCGGCACCATCCGGAACTCGGCTACTTCGCCCGCGCGGCGCTCCGCCTGCTCGATGACCTGCGGATCAAGGCCGGTCGGCTCGACGCGCCGGTGCCGGTCGGCGACGACGGCGGCACCCTGAGGGTCGAGCTCAACCACACCGACGCGTCGTCGCTACCCGCCGGCTTCCGGTTGGGGGACAACGACACCCGCATCCTGGCGGTCGCCCGCAACCTGGCGAACGACGGGCACCGGGTGACGATCGTCAGCAAGGACCTGCCGATGCGGGTCAAGGCCTCGGCCTGCGGGCTGCAGGCCGAGGAGTACCGCGCGGAGTTGGCGGTCGAGTCCGGCTGGACCGGCATGCGCGAACTCGAGGTGACCGTCCAGGAGATGGACGACCTCTACGAGTACGGCCGGCTCGAGCACCTCGAGGCCGCCGAACTGCCCTGCCACACCGGCCTCAAGCTGCTCTCACCGCGGGGCTCCGGGCTGGGCCGGGTGGGCGCGGACAAGCAGGTGCGCCTGGTGCGCGGCGATCGGGACGCCTTCGGTCTGCACGGACGCAGCGCCGAGCAGCGGATCGCTCTCGACCTGCTCCTCGACCCCGACATCGGCATCGTCTCCCTCGGTGGCCGCGCCGGCACCGGGAAGTCGGCGCTCGCCCTCTGCGCCGGCCTCGAGGCCGTGATGGAGCGCCGCCAACACCGCAAGGTGGTCGTCTTCCGACCTCTGTATGCCGTGGGCGGGCAGGACCTCGGCTACCTGCCGGGCTCGGAGGCAGAGAAGATGAACCCCTGGGGCCAGGCGGTCTTCGACACCCTCTCGGCCCTGGTCTCCAAGGAGGTCGTCGAGGAGATCCTCGACCGCGGGATGCTCGAGGTGCTGCCCCTGACCCACATCCGCGGCCGCTCGCTGCACGACGCGTTCGTCATCGTCGACGAGGCCCAGAGCCTGGAGCGCAACGTCCTGCTGACCGTCCTGTCCCGGATCGGGCAGAACTCCAAGGTCGTGCTCACCCACGACGTCGCGCAGCGCGACAACCTCCGGGTCGGTCGGCACGACGGAGTGGTCGCGGTCGTCGAGGCGCTCAAGGGACACCCCCTCTTCGCTCACATCACCCTCACCCGCAGCGAGCGCAGCCCGATCGCCGCCCTGGTCACCGACCTGCTCGAGGGCATCGAGCTCTGACCGAGCCTGTGACGCCGGTCCCATTCCCGGGGTGCGATTTTGCCCCGGGACGCTACCCGTGGGTACTGTAAGGTCTCGAATTGATAACGCCCCCGGTCCCCGGCCGGTCCCGGCGTTGCCACCCTGCCCCACGTGTCGGGCCTCGACGTGCCGACCCGGAAGGATCCACCCCCCATGAGCCAGTACCGCGGACGCCATGCCGCGCGCCACGCCAAGCCGTCGACCTCGCGGCTGGCCGCCGTGGGCACCGGCCTGCGTCGGCCCGCCGTGTCCGCCTCGCTGGCGCTGGCGGTCGTGGCCACCGGTGCCGCCGGGGTGAGCGCGCAGGAGCGTGTCTCCCTGGAGGCGGCCTCGTTCACCCTGAGTGCCGACACCCTGCGGCCGACCGATGCCTCGACGGCCGCCGCCGATCGGGCCCGGGTCGCCGCTGACCAGAACGTGATCAACGCGCAGAAGGCCGTCGCGGCCGCGAGGGCGGACGAGGAGGCCCGGCTCAAGGCCGAGGCCGAGGCCAAGGCCCGCCAGGAGGAGGCGGACCGGGCGGCCCGTGAGGCGGCCCGCCAGGACCTGATCGCGAACGCCGTCGCGAACCCGCAGGCGGCGGCTCAGGCGATCATGGGCGAGTACGGCTTCGGCCAGGACCAGTGGGGCTGCCTCAACAACCTGGTCATCGGCGAGTCGGGGTGGAACCCCAAGGCGGTCAACGCCTCCTCCGGCGCCTACGGCCTGTTCCAGTCGCTACCGGCGAACAAGATGGACAGCATCGCCACCGACTGGGCCGACAACCCGGTGACCCAGATCCGGTGGGGGCTGGACTACATCAAGCGCTCCTACGGCACCCCGTGCGGTGCCTGGGGCGCCTGGAACTCGCGCTACCCGCACTGGTACTGAGACCGCGCCCCGGACCACCCCGACTGCGACCCGGTCGGGCGCGTGAGGGCGTCAGACTCGGCGCAACTCGATCTGCCGGACGGCGTGGTCGGGGCCCTTGGAGAGCACGAGGGTCGCCCGGTTGCGGGTGGGTTCGACGTTCTCCACGAGGTTCGGTTCGTTGATCCGCCCCCAGATGTCCGCGGCGGTGGCCCGGGCCTGCTCGTCGGACAGGCCGGCATACCGGTGGAAGTACGACTCGGGGTCGGCGAACGCGGTCCGACGCAACCGCAGGAAGCGGCGCACGTACCACTCCCGGATGTCAGCGACCTCGGCGTCGACATAGACCGAGAAGTCGAACCAGTCACTGATCGCGCCGGTGTTGGACCCGTCGGGGCGCACACTCGGGGGCTGCAGCACGTTGAGTCCCTCGACGATGAGCACGTCGGGTTTGGGCACGGCGATCGTCTCGGGCAGCACGTCATACGTCAGGTGGTCGTACTGTCGGGCCTGGACGACCGGCTGCCCGGACTTGACCTCAGCGACGAACCGGAGCAGTGCCCGCCGATCGTAGGACTCGGGGAATCCCTTGCGCTGCAACAGGTTCCGGGCCTCGAGTTCGGCGTTGGGGTAGAGGTAGCCGTCGGTCGTGACGAGCTCGACCCGCGGCGTGTGCGGCCAGCGGGACATCAACTCCTTGAGGATGCGGGCGGTCGTCGACTTGCCGACCGCCACCGACCCGGCGACGCCGACGACGAAGGGGACCCGGGTAGGCCGTTCCCCGAGGAACTCGCTGGTCGCCAGCCGCAGGCCGTGGGTGGCCTCGACGTAGAAGTGCAGCAACCGCGACAACGGCAGGTAGACCTCCTCGACCTCACGCAGGTCCACCCGGTCCCCGAGGCCGCGCAGGCGGGTCAGGTCGTCCTGGGTCAGGCTCATCGGGTGGCTCTCGCGCAGCCGCGCCCACTCGGCTCGCCCGAAGACGGCATACGGGCTCGGAAGCCCGTCCGTCGTCGTCATCGGCACGGGCGACATTGTTGCGTATGCCGCCCGCCGGGTCGCGCCCCGGGTTCGGCGATGCCGGTCGACGGTCCTTCCCCCACTAGCATTGGGCGCATGTGTGGAATCGTCGGGTACGTCGGCAAGACCGTGGACGGCAAGGCCGAGACGGTCGTCATGGAGGGTCTCGCTCGGCTCGAGTACCGCGGCTACGACAGCGCCGGTATCGCCCTGGTGACCGACGCAGGGGTCGAGACCGAGAAGCGCGCGGGCAAGCTCGAGAACCTCCGCAGCGCCCTGGCCGCGCACCCGCTGCACGACTCGCGCACCGGCATCGGGCACACCCGGTGGGCCACCCACGGAGGCCCGACCGACGGCAATGCCCACCCGCACCGGGGCGGCGCCGGCGACAAGCTGGCCCTCATCCACAACGGCATCATCGAGAACTTCCACAGCCTCAAGCAGGGCCTGCTCGCCGAGGGCGTCGAGTTCTCCTCGGAGACCGACACCGAGGTCGCCGCCAAGCTCGTGGGGGCCGAGTTCGACCGGGTCGGCGACCTGACCACCGCCATGCAGAACGTCGTGAACCGGCTCGAGGGCGCCTTCACGCTGCTCGTCGTACACGCCGACGTCCCCGGGGTGGTCGTCGGGGCGCGCCGCAACAGCCCGCTCGTCGTCGGCCTCGGTGAGGGCGAGAACTTCATGGGCTCCGACGTCGCCGCCTTCATCGGCTACACCCGGCACGCCCTCGAGCTCGGCCAGGACCAGATCGTCACGATCACCCCCGACTCGCACGCGGTGATCAACTTCGACGGCTCCCCGGCGCAGGGCAAGGCCTACGAGGTCACCTGGGACGCCTCGGCCGCCGAGAAGGGGGGCTACGGCTCGTTCATGGAGAAGGAGATCGCCGAGCAGCCGCAGGCGGTCGCCGACACCCTGCTCGGTCGGACCAAGGACGACGGCGAACTCGTCCTCGACGAGCTGCGGATCTCCGAGGACCAGCTGCGGACCATCGACCGGATCGTCTTCGTCGCCTGCGGCACGGCCGCCTACTCGGCGCTCGTCGCGAAGTACGCCATCGAGCACTGGACCCGCATCCCGGTCGAGGTGACGCTGGCCCACGAGTTCCGTTACTCCGACCCGATCGTCGACGACCGCACCCTCGTGGTCTCGATCAGCCAGTCCGGGGAGACCATGGACACCCTGATGGCGGTCAAGCACGCCCGGGAGCTCGGCGCCCTGACCCTCTCGATCTGCAACACGCACGGGTCGACGATCCCGCGCGAGTCCGACGCGGTGCTCTACACGCATGCCGGCCCGGAGGTGGCGGTCGCCTCCACCAAGGCCTTCCTCGCGCAGATCACCGCGGCCTACCTGCTCGGCCTCTACCTGGCGCAACTGCGGGGCGAGTCGTACGCCGAGGACGCCAAGACGGTGATGACCGAACTGCGCGAGATGCCGGCCAAGATCCAGGAGGTCCTCGACCGGATGGGCCGGGTGGTCGAGATGGCCAACTTCATGGCCGACACCCGCTCGGTGCTCTTCCTCGGTCGACACGTCGGCTACCCGATCGCCCTCGAGGGCGCCCTGAAGCTCAAGGAGATCGCCTACATCCACGCCGAGGGTTTCGCCGCCGGCGAGCTCAAGCACGGACCGATCGCGCTCATCGAGCCCGGGCAGCCGGTCTTCATCGTCGTTCCCGCCCCGGACACCCCGCACGAGTTGCACAAGAAGGTCGTCTCCAACATCCAGGAGATCCGGGCCCGGGGCGCGCGCACCCTGGTCATCGCCCACGACGGCGACGAGGACGTCGTCCCGTTCGCCAACGAGGTGATCCGCGTCCCGAAGTGCAGCCCGATGCTCGCGCCGCTGCTGACGGTCGTGCCGCTGCAGGTCTTCGCCCTCCACCTGGCCATGGCCAAGGGCCTGGATGCCGACCAGCCGCGCAACCTGGCGAAGTCGGTCACGGTCGAGTGATCATCGGGGTCGGCATCGACGTCGTCGACATCGCCCGCTTCGCGGCGACCCTGCAGCGCGCCCCCCGGCTGCGGGACCGGCTCTTCACCGCGACCGAGCGCGACCTGCCGGTCGCCTCCTTGGCCGCTCGGTTCGCGGCCAAGGAGGCGACCGCCAAGGCGCTCGGCGCCCCCGTGGGCATGCACTGGCACGACGCGACCGTCGACCGCACGAGCGGCGGGCGACCGCACCTGATCGTCTCGGGCACCGTGGCCGCGGTCGCGCAGTCGTTGGGCGTGACGACGTTCCACCTGTCCCTCTCGCACGATGCCGGGATCGCCTCCGCCGTGGTCGTCGCCGAAGGAGCACCCCGATGATCCAGGCCTGGGACACGTCGGCCGTCTACGCCGCCGAGGCCGCCGTGATGGCCGAGCTCGGCCCGGGCGAGCTGATGGCCCGGGCGGTCGCCGGCCTCGTCGAGGTCACCCTGGCCCGGATCGAGGAACTCGCGGCGCATCGCGTGGTCGCGCTCGTGGGCACGGGCAACAACGGCGCCGATGCCCTGTATGCCGTCGCCGGCCTCGCCGCGGCCGGCGTCAGTTGCGCCGCGGTCCATCGCGCCGGCGCGGTGCACGCTGGCGCTCTCGCCGCCGCCCTGGAATCCGGTGTCGTCGTCGTTGCCGACGACGCGAAGGGCCCCGACGCCGGGACCCTCGACGACGCCGCGGTCGCCGTCATCGCCGAGGCCGACATCGTCCTCGACGGCATCCTCGGAATCGGCGGCCGCGGCGGCCTGCCGCGCTGGGGGGCGACCTGGGTCACGCACGTGCCGGAGACGGCATACGTCATCGCGGTCGACGTGCCCTCGGGGCAGGCACCCAACGGCGGGCCGCTGCACGCCGACGGGGTGTTCGCGGACGAGACGGTGACCTTCTCGGTGCTCAAGCCGATCCACCTGCTTCCGCCGGGCGAACTCGCGTGTGGGCTGGTGTCGGTCGTCGAGATCGGCGTCCGCGCGCAGGGCGCGGCGGCGGTCGGGCGGCTGATCCACGACGACGTGGCCGCCCTGTGGCCGGTCCCGGGGGCGCGCGACGACAAGTACTCCCGAGGGGTTGTCGGGATCGTCGCCGGCGGTGAGCGCTACACCGGGGCGGCCGTGCTGGCGGCGACGGCGTGCGCCGAGGCGGGGGCCGGGATGATCCGGTATGTCGGCCCGCCCACCCCCACCGCCCTCGTGCGCGCCGCGGTTCCGGAGGCCGTCATCGGGGACGGACAGGTGCAGGCGTGGGTCCTCGGACCCGGGCTGGACCCCGAGGGCGGGGACCCGGGCGATGCGGCACAGGTGCGCTCCGCGCACGCGGCCCTGGCCTCGGGCCTGCCCTGTGTCGTCGACGCCGGGGCGCTCGACCTGCTCGGCGCCGGCTGGCGCCGCGAGGCCCCGACGCTGCTCACCCCGCACGCCGGTGAGGCGGCCCGGCTGCTCAACGCCGAGGGGGAGCGCGAGGTCACGCGAGCCATGGTCGAGGCCGACCCGCCAGGGTCTGCCCGGGACTTGGCGCGCCGCACCGGGTGCACCGTGCTGCTCAAGGGGGCCACGACCGTCATCGCCGCCCCGGACGGCCGGGTGCTGACCCAGACCGACGCCCCGCCCTGGCTCGCGACCGCCGGTGCCGGCGACGTGCTCGCCGGGCTGCTCGGGGTGCTGCTCGCGGCCGGTCTGCCGCCACTGGAGGCCGGAGCGCTCGGGGCCCTCGTCCACGGGGTGGCCGCCGATCGCGCCAATCCCGCAGGGCCGGTGCGGGCCCTGGCCGTCGCGCGGGCCCTGCCCGGCGCGATCGCCGCGCTGCTGCGCCGCTGAACGCGCGGCCCACACCCGGCCGGCGCCCTCCCCGCACCCGGTCGGCACCCGGCCCACGCCTAGACTGGTTCGACCATGGAACCGCTCGTCACCCAACCCGCTGATCGCCCCGCCGCCGACCTCACGCTCGGGCCGGACGGCGTGTCCGCGTGGATGGAGATCGACCTCTTCGCGCTCCGCGACAACGTGCGGGCGCTGTGCGCTCACGCGCCGACCGCGCAGGTCATGGCGGTGGTCAAGGCCGACGCCTACGGCCACGGGCTGGTGCCCGCGGCTCGCGCCGCCCTCGACGGTGGGGCGACGTGGCTCGGGGTTGCCCAGTTGGCCGAGGCGCTCGACCTGCGCGCCGGAGGCGTGACCGCACCGCTGCTGAGTTGGATCCATGCCCCCGGCGCCCCGTTCGCCGAGGCGATCGCCGCCGACATCGACATCGCGGTGGGCAGCCTCGGCCACCTCGCCGGGGTCGTGGCGGCCGCCGGCACCCTCGGCCGGACCGCGCGGGTCCAGCTCAAGGTCGACACCGGGCTCGGCCGGGGCGGGACCCTCGAGGACGTCGAGCAGGTGGCCAGGGCGCTCGCGACAGCCGTGGCCGAGGGGAGCGTCGAGCTGACCGGCACCTTCTCGCACTTCGCCTGGGCCGACGCGCCGCAGCACCCGACCGTGCGTGCCCAGCAGGAGCGCTTCGTCGAGGTGCTGGCCCTCCTGGCCCGCCTCGGCCTCGACCCGGGGCTGCGGCACCTGGCCAACTCCGCGGCCACCCTGACCAATCCGAAGGCCCACTTCGACCTCGTCCGACCGGGCCTGGCGATCTACGGTCTCTCCCCGGTCCCCGAGCTGGGGTCCTCCGCCGACTTCGGGCTCCGCGAGGCGATGTCGGTGCGGGCCCGGCTCACCCTGGTCAAGGCGGCCCGGGCCGGACAGGGCGTGAGCTACGGGCACGAATACATCACCGACCGGGACACCGTCCTCGGGTTGGTGCCGGTCGGCTACGCCGACGGACTGCCGCGCTCGGCCGGCGGGCGCGCGCGGATCCTCGTCGGCGACCGGCAGCTCACGATCGCCGGCCGGGTCTGCATGGACCAGGTGATGCTCGACCTCGGACCCGAGTATGCCGGGGGCGCCGGTGACGTCGTCACCCTCCTCGGCCGCGGTGACCGTGGCGAACCGACGGCCCAGGACTGGGCGGAGGCGGCCGGCACGATCAACTACGAGATCGTGACCCGGATGGGTCCGCGCCTGCCGCGCGTGCTCATCGGGGCCCCGTGATGCCGGCCCGGGGACGGCTCACCGGGCTCGCCGTGGCGGGCGCTGCCGCGGCGGGTGTGGCGGCCGCCGGGGCCGCCCTCGAACGGTCGGCCCGGAGCCGTCGGGGGCTTCCGGCCCTCGACCCCGAGGGCGGCTACGAGCACACGCCGGACGAGGTGCTGACGGTCGTGGCCTCCGACGGTGTCCGGCTGCACGTCGAGATCGATCGGCCCCGGGCCCTGACGGGCGAGGCCTCGAGCAACGGTGATCGGCGGCCGGCCGGTGGGCGGACGGCATACGGGACGGCGGACTGGACCCACGGTGAGCCGATGCCGACGGTCATTCTGGCCCACGGTTTCACCCTGAGCTGCCGTTCCTGGGTGCTGCAGCGGCGGGCCCTCACCGCCGCCGGGCACCGGGTCGTCTCGTGGGACCACCGCAGCCACGGGTTGTCCGGGCGATCCGACGACGAGCACGCGACGATCGCGCAGCTCGGGCGGGACCTCGCCGACGTCATCGCGGCGGCCGCCCCGGAGGGTGACCTGGTGCTCGTCGGGCACTCGATGGGCGGCATGACGGTCATGGAGTTCGGGGGGATCCACCCCGAGGTGCTCAAGGAGCGGGTCGTCGCGGTGGCCCTGGTCGCGACGAGCGCCGGTGGGGGCGGGCTGACCAACCTGGGCATGAGCCCGGCGATCGGCATGCTGCTCGGGAGGGTCGGGCCCGGGCTGCTGCACCGGCTGGACCGGGTGAGCGACCTGGTGACCCGGGTGCGCCGCGTCGGGCGGCCGATCGAGGACGCCATGGTGGCCCGCTACTCCTTCGACTCGCCGGTGAGCCAGGAGCTGGTCCGCTTTGCCGCCGACATGATCTTCGCGACGTCCTTCGACGCGATGGGTGACTTCGTCCCGGCCATCGAGGCGATGGACGAGCGCGCGCACCTGGCCGCGTTCCACGGCATCGAGACGATCGTCATCAACGGGGCGGGCGACCTGCTCACCCCGCCGGAGCACAGCGACCGGATCGTCGAGGGGATCCCCGGGTCGGAACACCTCGTCGTCGAGGAGGCCGGGCACCTGATCATGCTCGAGCACCCCGAGATCGTGACCCAGCAGATCCGGATGTCGGTCGACCGGGGAGTGCGCGCGCGCCGCGAACAGATCGCCGTGCACCGCAAAC
>WBZS01002675.1_pt1 | contig 10508 bp, 6 predicted proteins | sample 5204201 | NCBI WGS metagenome assembly WBZS01 (sample SAMN12344357, study PRJNA552823) | activated sludge metagenome | biome: Activated sludge suspended growth; feature: Nitrification reactor; material: Wastewater; isolation source: activated sludge from nitrification reactor of wastewater treatment... | reverse complement strand
TGCGGGCGACGATGTTCCAGTCGTTGCCATCGAACTGCTGAAAGGCAATGACCGATACATCATTCGCGTCCAAAGCAACAGAAGGATTGGTTTCGATCCGCGTGGGGCTTCCGACCGAGACCGGCAAACGAAACGGCGTGCCCGAAAGCGTGAAGCGCCGGCTGACGACATCTTGACGGTTGGACACGTAGGCGAAGGAGAAGAACGTGTTGGAAACCGCAACGTCTGACAGGGCGTCATCGCCGGGGCCGACCGCGACGTTAAAATCCCGAACGCCTAAAAGCGGATCAAACTTTAGTCCATTGGGGAGAAAACGAACCGCCAAGACATCGCGATCGACATGCCCGTTCGCCACGATTTTTTCCGTCGTATAGCTGACGACGAAGTTGCCGGCCAGGTCGCACGCGATGCTCGAATCGTATTGGCGGCCCGGTTGGGTCGTGACGGCGGTGGTTCGCACGGCCACACCAGCAGCGGTGAATCGCGTCACCCACACGTCGGTATTGCTGCCTGTGATTTGGCGTGTGTACGAGACCGAGAATTTCCCGCTGCTGTCCATGCAAACCGCAGGGTCGGCCGAAGCGCGAAGGTTCCGTACGAGCACGATATTGGGCCCGACTTTCTGGGCGGCGGCGTTGTAGATTTGGCCGTGTAGTTCGCTAACGGTTGAGTTCACATCGTGAACCCAAACGACGACGCGTGCGCCCGGGTAATTCGACGCGGAGACCGCATGGTGTTGATTTCCCGCGAACGTCGAGTTGACGTGGGAAAACCCTGGCAAAACGGCGGGGACAGTCCGATCTTCTAGGCGTTCGCATTCGAGTCGGCGTCGCAGACGGCCTTCGTCCCTCGGCGCGCACCGGGGACGCTGATGATTCATGATAGGTAGCATTTGTTATTCTCGGTTCTTAATGTAAATATCGTCGTGCACTCGATTCCATCGCACGACGCGGAAAAAGGTCTCGATGCCATTCCATCGACACGCACGCGTGGTTTCCTATTCGTTCCGAGACGAATATGGAACCCGCCTTCGCCTCGACGTGAAATCCACTGTCAGCACACTCCAACACGGCACGTCGTTTCATGGTTTCTTGATCAACGCCTGGACTTCTCGGCTCAGAATCAGCGACGTCAACCAATCGTGTGGGTGAAGGCCGGGGATGGCCGGGAGCGAAGGGTCCATCGATTTCGCCATCGCTGCTTCGCTCCACTGCTTGGCGTCCTGCCAACACTTGCGAGCATCGTCAACGCGTCCCGCGTAATGGTTTGCCAACGCTTGACCAAGCGTGTTGATGTTTCCGGCCCAGGTCGGCATCAAGATGCTCGACTCACGAAACCGTTCGATCGCTTGATCGTAATTCCCCGCGCGTAAGTGCGCCATTCCAAGGGTGTGCAGGTACTCCACGTCGTTCGGCGACTGCGCAACGATTTGTTCAGCTAGTTTCACCGCCTCGGTGGGTTCGGACAAGGCATTAGGGGCGAACGTCATCGCTCGCACGGCCAAACAGGCTTCCCTTGACCGCACTTTTTTGGTGGGCAAAAGTGCCGCGATCGATCCTTGCCGAGTCGTCTGTAGAACCCGAGCGACCAGTTTGCGATACGCCGCTCCCTGATCGGCAAGTAGCAACACGCCCGCGTAATCACACCATGTCTCGGGATTCGGATTACTCCTCGCAAAATCAGCGGCAGCCAGATCCCATTGGCCCAAATCCGTGTAGACCGCAGCACGCTCGCGATAACAGGAAACCGTTGGCTCATGCTCGATGACTCGGGTCAATTCCCGGATAGCTTCGTGCCGCGATCCGTTTTGGGCGAGTGCGATTCCCAATAGATGACGAGCTCGGTTGTGTTCCGGATCTAGTTCGACCGTTTTGCGGAACTCAAGGATCGCTTGGTCCGCGTGCTTTGTATTCAACAAATGTTGGCCTAATTGCAAGTGCAGTTCCGGGCTATGGGGACGAAGGGCCAACAACGTTCGCACGAATCCGGCTGCTTTTTCCATCTTCACGGGGTCGCTTCGCTGGCGAAGTCGCCAGGCAAGTTCATGAGTCAATCGCAAATTCGAAGGCTCCCGTTGTTGAGCCACCAATAGCGTGTCCAATGATTGATCAAGCGAGCCGACCTTGTACAACGCTCGCGCCAAAAGTAGAGCCGTGCTTGCAGATAGCGACTCGGCGGAACGTTCCTTGGCCAGGCGTTCGACCATGCCCCGATCCTGACGACTTTGAGGTAGCAGCCGAATCTGCTTTCGCCATTCATCGGTGTCGACGAGATTCGCCACCAACGCCAATCGATCGGGCGCCACATCGCCTGAACCCGGCTTCAGCTTATCGCGTTCCTTTTGAAGCGAATCACGATTGGTTATCGGCTGCAAACTCACAAGAATCTTCGCGACCGCCTGTCCGACGCTGAGACGGAGATACTGCCAATCCCAATCATCTAATGCCACGAGCAGTTGCTCGCGGATGGCCGAGATTCGAATACGTTCGGCAGCCTCTTGTGGATCCAGCTCCGCCAGGTCGATGCCATAATTTCGAAACGCATCTGCGTAGTCTTGGTAGGCGTCGTACCAATGGCTTAGTTTGGCCGCACTCTTGGTCTGCCAAACGCTCAGGTCCTCGAGATGCTCCACCAGTTTGAGATCGATCTCGGATTGGCGGGTCAATTGTTGGCCGGCCACGTTTGATTGGTCGGCGAGTTGTTTAGCCCGTTGAAGCATTCCGTGCGCTTCGGACCATTGACCTTGGTCCCGCAATAGGGCGACCTTGTCGACGAGCGAGACGACTTCCCGAGCCCGTTCGGCCTTTTGCGCGGCCTGATCACGTGCCGCCCAGCCGAGCACGCCCGCAATGATGCCGACGGCGATCAACAGCGTGATCGCAATGAACATCCCTGCCGCGATCGCACCTTTGTTCCGCCGAACATATTTGCGGACCATATAGCTCATCGCCGGCGGACAGGCCTGCACGTGTTCGTCGTTGAGGTAGCGTTGCACGTCCATGGCTAGGGCGATGGCCGACTCGTAGCGACGGTCGCGGTCTTTCTCCAACGCCTTCATGACGACCCAATCGAGTTCGCCGCGGACGAGTTTGCCGAGCCGTCTTACGTCGCTTTGGCGATTCGCAGCGACGGTGTCGCAGTCGCGGCCCCGGGTACTGAATCGCGTGCTGGGCCGAGGCGGTTCTTCCTCGCGAATGATCCGACGAATTTCGTCATACGCAGCTTCCCTGAATTGCTCCTTTGTAAACGGTGTCGTCCCTGTAAGAAGTTCGTACAAAAGAACACCCAGGGAATAAATGTCGCTCCGGGTGTCGATGTCCAGTCCGCTTTGCCCCGCCTGTTCCGGGCTCATGTACAAGGGTGTCCCCACCATTTGTGCGAATCCCGTGCACAGCGTTTTTTCGGTCAGTTCCTGGCCAATTGCCTTCGCGATGCCAAAGTCGATGACCTTCGCCACAGGATACGTGTCGTGCATCATCACGAGGATGTTCGAAGGCTTCACGTCGCGGTGAATGATCCCCTTTTGATGCGCGTGCTGAATCGCTTGGCAGACCGTCACAAACAGTTCGAGCCGTTGGCGAGGTGTCAAATGATATTGATCGCAAAAATCGGTGATCGGCATCCCGCGGATCAGTTCCATGACGAAATACGGACGCCCGCAGGGTGTGGTCCCGCCGTCGAAAACCTTGGCGATATTGGGATGATCCATGAGGGCCAGCGCTTGCCGTTCCATTTCGAATCGCGCGACGACCTGGTGAGAATCCATGCCCGGCTTGAGGATCTTAAGGGCGACTTTGCGGCGTACGGGTTGCATCTGTTCGGCCAGGAACACATTCCCGAATCCGCCTTCGCCGATCCGCTCAAGGATTTTGCACGAACCGACGACGGACCCGGGCCGCTCGGCCAATGCCTCGAAATTTTCCCCCATCGCCTGCGGGGAAACTTCGAGAAAGGCACCGGCATGATCGTGCTGAGCCAAGAGGCGCTCGATGCGCTTCCGCAGAGCGGGATCGTTTTGGCAAGCCAGATCTAAGAAGTCGGCACGTTGCCGAGGATCGGAACGATCCAGCGCTTCCGCGAAGAGTGTTTGTTCATTCATGTGCCGGGCTCCCGACGGGCTTGCGTCCGCCTTCGATATGTAGTGCGACGTGGAACCTCGAGTTGCGCACGGAAAAACAAAAAACTTGCCGAAGGCAGAATCGAACGTTCTAAATCGGCTCGCGCCCCAAACATTCCAGCAGCCAAGCTCGCGCGTAGGCCCAAATTTGGTTCGCTTTCCGCGGCGAAATTTCCAGCATGTCGGCCGCCTGTTCGTTGGTCAGACCGGCGAAGAATCGCAGTTTGACCAATTCCGCTGCTTGTGAATTCGTTTCAAAAAGGCGATTCAATGCTTCGTCGAGAGCGATCAATTCATCGGGCGTTTGGGGTGAAATGAGCTCGAGTGAATCAAGGCTTTGGCGTTGCATACCGCCGCCATGCCGGATTCGGAGCTTTCGCCTCGCACTTTCGACGAGGATGCGCCGCATGGCCTCGGCGGCAGCGCCAAAAAAATGCCCTCGACTGTTCCAATGGTGTGACCCGCCGACGCTTTCGACGAGTCGAATGTACGCTTCATGCACCAGCGCCGTTGCCTGAAGCGTTTGCCCGGGCCTCTCTTGAGCCAGTTTCGCCGCTGCCAACGTGCGCAACTCATTATAAACCAGCGGCAAAAGACGCTCTGCCGCACTTGAATCGCCATTTTCAATAGCTGACAGAATTCGGGTGAATTCGCTCATCCAAATATTGTACATGTACGGTTTGCTAAATCATGAAATGGAAACGTGCGGAGCGAAAAAAAGAGGTTGTCGAGCAACCGCTTGTTGAATCGGCGGATTTGACCAACTCTCAGAGTTGAATGTGTTTTGGGAACGCTGTTATTGCCGTATTACGCGAATTCCCCGGTTTTCGGGCTGATAATCGTCCAGCCAACTCGGATTGCTACAGTCGGCTTTGCTACCTGCCGTGGAAACGGTTACCGATGCATCTCTCCGGTGCTTGCTTCGAGACTACAAGACGATCAAAGTAAATCTTCTGTGGAAATAGGTGGCTATTCGCGACGCCAACTGCGACCACGTGATTTCGACCGTCTTTCCGGAGCTAACGTCGTACGCCTTCACCATCCAAACGCCCGCGTCATTCAGAAAGACGTTCTTGATGGCGTAATAATAGCTCGGATTGAGCAGGATGCCCGTCTTTGTGGCCACCAGCGTCGTTCCGATTTCGAGTCTTCCTCGCGCGGTTTGGGCAGCATTGGCGATCGACGGCGAGGAGGTACTGGCGAATGAAGGCGTGGCGCCCAATAAAGCTTTCAAGGCGAAAGAAGTGTCATTCCAATTCGGAAGAAACGCGTTGATCCACTGGGCTGATGGCGTGACCTCGTAGTTGATGTTGTTCATTGCCAAAAAAGCTCGTCCGTAGAGGATGGGCCAATAATCCGTGCTGTTGACGGTATTGCCAGGGTCACGCGGATGGGGAAGATCATCGTCGGTCCATGTGCCGTCGAAACGTACGGAAACATGGAATCCGACGCCATTCGCGGGGACCATCCACACCTTATATCCCGTCGCGGTCGCGCTGATATTGAGCGTCAAGGATAGTTTGGCATTTGTATCTGGGCAGGCGGCGAGCACTGCGGCGAAGTTGTTGAGCGGAGCCGGGCCGAGGCGAACGTCTTCAGAATCGTAGGTGGTGGCCCATTTGCTCGGATTGTAGTCGTCGCGATATCGGTCGAACCCTAGGCCCCCTTCGAGTGCGTCGGCACCTCGACCGCCGCTGAGGAAATCGTCGCCGTCTTGACCGAACAAAGTATCGTTGCCATCGGTGCTGGATTCGCCGGAAACCTGGTCGCCGTAGAGGCGGTCCTTACCTTTTCCTCCATAGAGTAGATCATTGCCAGCGTTCCCGACGAGTTGATCGTCGCCGTCGGAAGCCGACTGGACGGCGAGCGGGGCAGCATCACCGTCAAGGGTATCGTTGCCCAAGCCTCCATCAAGAACGTCCGCGCCGGCTCCACCGAAGAGTCGGTCGTTGCCGTCTTGGCCGTACATCGAGTCGTTTCCGCCATAGCCGTTGGCTTCGTCATCGCCTGGGCCGGCGTTGATTACGTCGTTTCCCTGTCCGCCACTCAGGTTATCATTGCCAAATCCTCCGTAAAGAATATCATTGCCTTCCTGGGAGACGATTTTGTCGTTGCCGGCGCCGCCATCGAGAGTGTCGTTCGAGTTTTCGGAATCACGGAAGTATCCGTCGCCGTCGTAGAGGTAGTCATCGCCAGTGCCTCCTTGGACGTTGTCACTGCCGGTGCCTCCATAGACCCTGTCGTTTCCGGGACCGCCGTCGAGCGTGTCGTTTCCGCCGGCTCCAAACAGGGAATCATCGCCATTTTCGCCGTAGAGGTAGTCGTCGCTACGCACGACAAGCGTTGCTAAGTCTTGGGCTTGGTATCCCTCCAATGTGTCATTTCCATCGCCGCCGTAGAGTTTGTCGCTGGCGCCCAACCCTCGCATCCAATCTTTGCCGGCCTGACCGCGCATGATATCGGTCCCCGGGGATCCATACAGGTAATCGTTGCCTGGCCCGCCATCCATGACGCTGCCAGGACCCCCGCCCGCGAACATGGCGTCGTCGCCGGCCTCGCCCCAGAGCGAGTCGTAGTCGTCGCCGCCGTCGATTTTATCGTCGTCGTCGCCGCCAAAGATCGTATCTTTGCCGGCTTCGCCCCGAAGATCGTCCTTTCCGGCGCCTCCGCGAAGGATGTCGTCGCCCGCCCCGGCTAATAACGTGTCCGCGCCTTCGCCCCCGTCGAGTTTGTCCGCACCCGCACCCGTCGTGAGCGTATCCAACCCGGCGTCGCCCGAAAGTTGATTGTTTCCGAGCATGTCCAACAATCGGTCGTTGCCCGCGCCGCCATACAGTTGATCTTCTCCGCCATCGCCGCCAAGATAATCGGCGCCGTCGCCGCCTCGAAGCGTATCGTTACCGCCTAGACCGTAAATAAAATCATTTCCTTCCTCGCCAAGAATGCTGTCGGCGGCGTTGCCCCCACGCAACGTGTCATTCCCGGGCCCACCGGTGATCAATGTCCGTTTCGATAGATTCACGCACGTGACGCTGTCATTTCCGCCTGTTGTTGCAACGTTGACCTGGTCCATGGCGTTGACCGCGAAGGCCCAAGTCTTGGGTTTGCCGTTCACCAAGGTCATTAGGTCCGACACGATGATATTGCTTCCTACTTGAGTCACCTGAACGCGGTCGGCGAGATTGTCGCCCACCACGCGAAGGAAGCGCTGGCCCGCAAGAGTTGAGATGGATGCCGACGTGATCGCTGGAACAGCGCGGTTCTCTAATCGTTCCACAGACAGACTTCGGCGAAAATTTCGACGCATGACACAACTCCCAACGTCCAACGGTGACCGACCGAAAGTGAAATGTCCATCGGCGGCCGCAACCCGACACGTTCCAGAAAAAAAGGCCATCGTGCATGGCATGTTTGTCAGTCGAAGCGTCTGCTCAAGAACTCGGAGTGAATAACAGTCCCAGAGCGGTTTTCAGAAATTCGGCAGAAGGATCGAAGTGAAACAAGAGGCAGGGCTCAACACGGTACGACACGATCGTTGCCCTCAATCGACGCTGAATGTTTCGGGTTTTGGGCAATTTCTTTTGCATCTTTAGCATGAATGCAGAAATTGTCTTAGTTCAGCGTGAACCGAAGCGATGTAGGCTCGCATTCAGCGCGTTAGGGGATAGATGTCCACGTTGGGCGGAATCACGGTATTCGAATTCGTAACGACGTGCTCAACGCCAATCGGCGTCATTGGTAATCGATCCTACCGACATTTACCTTGGATGCGTCTTTGGAAGATGAGACCGGTGAGAGTGTTCGTTGGCACCTTGGGCGAGCGTCAGGAGTTCATTTACCGAGGACTGGTCTTTTTTGAAACCTTGCAAAAGGGCAAACTGTGGTAGCCCAGCACCTACAGGAGTTTGCCAGGGAGGGCTTTCAAGAGGAATCGGATCGGTTGATCGTAATCGCAGCCAAGGATTTGACGTCCCATAAACGCCGGCTGTATTTCGCCGAAGTTACGCTCAGGCTCTGCGGGGGCAACTGCCGTCAATCCGAAGAACGCTTCGGTTGGGGACGGGCCACGGCAGAAAAAGGGCTGCGCGAACGGGCCAGCGGGATTCGCTTTTTGGAGAATTTCGCCGCACGCCGGCGGCCGAGTTGGGAAGAACGGCATCCGCAACTGGCTGCAGAAATTCGAGCAATCGTGGAGCCGAAAACCCACACCGATCCCGAATTGAAAACGTCACGCTGTTACACCAACTTGTCCGCCAAGGAAGTTCGGCAGGCGTTGCTGGCGAAAGGCTATGGCGAAAAAGATGCACCTGCCGAACGAACCGTTCCTGACATTCTCAACGGCATGAATTATCGGTTCAAGCGGATCCAGAAAGGCAAACCGCTCCAAAAGGTCGAGGACACCGATGCCATCTTCGCGTATGTGGCGGAGGCCCGCAGCGATCCGCAAATTTTGGAAATCTCGATGGATACCAAAGCGAAAGTGGCCTTGGGCGACCACTCGCGTGGGGGAAAAAACCAGGACGGATTCAGCGGGCAAAGTGACCCAAGGATGGCACCACGATCCGCCGGCAAAAACGAAAGCGACGCCGTTGGGCATTTTAGTGCTCGCGACGGGAGCCTTGACACGGATCTTCGGTTCGCATGAGACGAGCGACTTTTGGGTCGATGCCTTGAAACTTTGGTGGGAACAGGTGCGGGGCCAGTTCAAGCACATCCGCACCTTGGTGATTTTTCTGGACAACGGTCCGAACAATAGTGGCACGCGCACGCAGTTTCTGAAGCGTTTGGTGGAGTTCGCGGATTGGTCGGGACTGACGCTACGTTTGGTGTACTATCCGCCTTACCACAGCAAGTACAATCCAATCGAGCGTTGGTGGTCGTCTTTGGAAAAGAAATGGAATGGCGTCCTACTGACGACTTTACAGATCATGGTCGAATGTGCATTGCGAATGTGCTGGCACGGAAAGCATCCGACGGTGGTGTACTTGGCGGGCGGTTATCCCGATGGGATTCGCGTCACCGGCTGCACGACTAAAAGGGAACTCGAATCCCGACTTGAACGTTCGCAGGGACTTCGCAAATACGACATTATCATCCGCCCTCGGCAGGTGCATTAAATCCTGCCGCTCGCCTTGAAGCCTTCGTTCATCCTTTCGCGAACTATTCATGCAGAGGTTTCACCGTCCTGACGGCAGTGTGGAGGGCTCGAATCGCATCGACGCTGGTGACGGTTTGCGAAGAACCGGCCTAGAAACACGGAAACGATCGCCAACACCAGCGTGCACGTTTTCGTAGCGTGGCTAGTCAACATCCTCGAAGGCTTCGTAGCAGTGGTCGTCAGTGACCATATCTCGGACTCCGCAATCGCGGTTGGCGAAGAACCAATCACGGCCCGCCGACCCTGTGAGTCGGTCCACGGCGCCGTCGTCGTACACCGTGCAGTGGTTCAGAACGAAGCTTCCATTCCGTCCGCCGCCATGCTCCAGGTGACTGACTCGCTGGCAGTAATTCGCGTCACACCGAGTCCATTCCGCCATGATCGCACAAAGGGCCGCGTCGTTGGTATCGTAGTCGGTCGTGCCGGCGATGAGGATGTCGTCGTCGGCATTGCCCACGAGGTGGTCCGCGCCAAGGCCGCCAATCATGAGGTCGCGTCCCTGGTCTCCCAAGAGCAAATCGCAGCCCTGTCCGCCTAGCAGGATGTCGTTGCCTGCGCCTCCCTTCAGACGATCATTGCCGGTGCCTCCGTGGAGACATGCATTCTCGTCGATGGAACCAGACACTGCGATGTCGTCGTCGCCGCCTTTACCGAACACGACGATCGAGTGAAAGCTATTCTTCGCGAAGTAGTAGGCGACACCATTCAACAGAACCTTGATGCCTCCGTTGCAGCCGCCCTGCGGAATGATGCGAATCATGTCGTTGCCGTCCGTCCCTTGAACGACTAAAGCGTTCGGATCGCAGCAGCCTTGGCCGATGTAGACCGGAGGCTGATTCTCGATGACATCCGTGACCGAAACCAGGATTGTTTGCAGGTCCGCCAGAGAGCCATCGCTCACTCGCACGTGAACTTCGTAGACGTTGTCGCCGTTCGCATCGACGGGGGCTTCAAAGTCTGCCCCAGTGAGGAAACGCAATGCCCCTGTATCGGCGTCGATTGCGAAAAAGCCGGCGTCCGCTCCTCCGCTTATCGCGAAGGTCAATGTCGTGTTGTCCGGATCATTCGCGGTCACCGTCGCCACCCCCGTTGAATTTTCCGGGATTGACACCGTCATATCGCCGCCGCCAGCGCTGGTGATTTCCGGCGCGTCGTTGACGGCGTTGATGGTGATGCGAACCATGGCGACGTTGCTGTCAAGCAGGCCGTCGTTTGCCTTGTAGCTGAAACTGT
>WBZS01002674.1_pt1 | contig 10513 bp, 8 predicted proteins | sample 5204201 | NCBI WGS metagenome assembly WBZS01 (sample SAMN12344357, study PRJNA552823) | activated sludge metagenome | biome: Activated sludge suspended growth; feature: Nitrification reactor; material: Wastewater; isolation source: activated sludge from nitrification reactor of wastewater treatment... | reverse complement strand
CCACGCTCGGCGTAGACCGGCACGCCGGCCGCGCCAAGCGCGTCGATATCACGATAGATCGTGCGCTCCGAGACTTCAAGCTCGTCAGCCAGCGCCTGCGCCGTCACCCGGCCGCGGGCCTGCAAGATCATCAGCAATGCGATCAAACGGTCTGCGCGCATCGCCCACCCCCTCTCCCACCCTCAATAGGTTCATGCTAGCACGAAATCCTGACAGGAGCTGTCAGCCCGGTGGGTAAGATGAGACAAGACGTGGCTGCTCTGCCGGCAGAAAGTTCGGCGACAAAGGGGGTGCCCCATGGGCCGGGGCAAAGCCCTGGCCCATGGGGCACCCCAGGTCGCTTTGTCTTTCCGCAAGACCGGAACAGTTGCGTCAGGGTACCGAAACAGCAGTCTGGTTTAAAACAATTGGTTGACGGAGATCACTCATGACAAACAACGTGCGGATCGTGCGCCTTGAACCGATGCGCGTGGCAGCTGCGCTGGGCTTCGGCCCGCAGCCCGAAGAACTGGCCTGGGGCGCGCTGACGCGCTGGGCCGAGAGCGAGGGAATGCGGCTCGCCGATCATCGTCTGTTCGGCTTCAACAACCCCTCGCCCACGCCCGGCAGCCCGAACTACGGCTACGAGCAGTGGCTGGTGCTGAAGGGTCAGGCCTTTTCGTCGGACGAGGTCTCGCTCAAGGACGTGCCCGGCGGGCTCTACGCCGTCATGCGCTGCCAGGGGACGCCGAACCCCGATATCTGGCTGGAACTCGTGCGCTGGCGCGAGTCCAGCTCTTACCGCGCCGCACAGCATCAGTGGCTCGAGGAATGTTTGACGCCCGACCTCCTCGGCCAGTGGGATCGGGTGGAGTTCGACCTGTTCCTGCCGATCGCGGAGTAGGAAGCCGCTCCCGACGCGGGCCGGGTGTCAGTCACCCCCGGCCCGCGTCAGACGTTCCGGGTCAGCTTCCACGCCTCGCTCACGAACGCGGTCTTGAAACCCAGCGCGTGATAGAAGTCCTGGTCGGAGCCGACGAACGCCAGGCGCGCGCCGAGCGCCGCGCAGCGGCGCACGCCTTCGAGGACGACGGCGCGGCCCAGGCCCAGCCGCCGATAGGTCGGGTCCGTGGCGACCGGCTCAACCAGGGCGATCAGGTTGGTGGGCTCGACCCACATGCCGCAGAACGAGGCGAAGTCGCCGTTCGGGGCCTCCGTCACAAGCGTGAGGTCGTGCCGGAAGAACGGACTTGACTGCATCTGGCGCCTCCAGCGGATCCCGTCTGCAGGCGGCTCGCCGGGATGATTGAAGCCGCGCCAGAGCACCCGATGCATTTTGGTCAGGTCGTTGTCATCCGCCAGGCTCTTCAGCCTGAAGCCGCCGGGCAGGGTAAGGTCCGGCGCGAAACCCTCGGCTATCTCCAGCACCGAGAGCGTGCGGTCATTGTCCGGGTCGCGTGCAAAGCCGAGCGCCTCTGCCGTGTGCGCAAACGACGTGTCGAAATCGCTGATGAAGGCGCGCAAGGTGCGTGAGCCGTCAGGCGCGGCGCTTGACAGCTCGGCGAGGGCGTAGTCGAGCAGCTCGGGCTTGAGCGCGTCGTAGTCGGCGTGCACCTGAAAGAACGCCTCGCCGAGCTGCATCTCGTAATGGACCACCGCAACGACCCGACCTTCGTCTTCCCAGATGCGGATGCGTCCGAGCGACCCGGCGTCGAGGTAGGGGTGGCTGTGCATGTAGGCCCAGATGGGTTGCAGCCAGTTGCCGTCGCGGTTGAAGGGCCGATACAGCGAGATGATGAAATCGCTGATCGCGTAGTAGTCGTCGATGCCGTAGTAGCGGCGCGAAGTAACCATCGGTCTTGGTATCTCCCCCTGCCGAGGATTGTAAACCCGCGCCCTCGCCCGTTGGGTGGTGGGTGGGTTCGATATCGGGAATGGCCGGATATTGCTGGATATCGTGGAGAGGCCGGTGCAACAGCGCGATTCTCGGCCGCTTTTGAGGATGCGACATCCGGCCATTCCCGATATCGAATCTCTTTTCAGCCCGGCACCGATCCTGACACCCACCGGACAACGACGAAAATCACTTGACCCCAGTGCTGCAATGAGAGTAAAACAAACCGACGGTCGGTTTTTCAACGAGGCCTAGTATGCCCCGCGTGGTTAACGAAGAAGAGCACGCGCTCAAGCGCACCGAGATCCTGGATGCGGCTCAGGCTTTGATTTATGTCAAAGGCTACGAGCAGATGTCGATCCAGGACATCCTCGACGAGCTCCAGATCTCCAAGGGCGCGTTCTACCACTACTACGACTCGAAGCCTTCGTTGCTCGAGGCACTGGTGGACCGCATGATCGAGCAGGTCGTGCGCCTGGCACTGCCCATCATCCAGGATCCGCGCGAGCCGGCGTTGACCAAGATGCAGCGCTTCTTCTCGTCGGTCGGCCAGTGGAAGACGGCCCGCAAAGACTTTTTGATGGGCTTCGTGCGCGCCTGGTACTCGGACAAGAACGCGCTGCTGCGCCAGAAACTGACGGCGCGCATGATGCACGCCGCCACACCCTGGATGGCGTCGCTCGTCCGCCAGGGGATCGCCGAAGGCGTCTTCCATACGCCCTACCCCGATCAGATCGGGATGGTGGCGTTCGCCATGGTCCAAAGCATGGGCGATGTCCTCGCCGACTGGGCGCTGGCGCCCCAACCCGACCCGGCCAAAGCCCGCAAGGTCGTGGAGGCACTGGCAGCCTACAACCACGCCATCGAACGCCTGCTCGGCGCCCCGCCCGACTCGATCGTGTTGATGAAGCCCGAGTTGCTCGAGGCCTGGTTTGGAAACTCGGCCAAGGATCCGCCCGCCGATCCGGGCGAGGTTTGAGGTTTCCGTTTCGGGTTTACGAAGGATGCGAACATGAGTCTTTACTTCCAACAAGCCTGGCGCAATATCTGGCGGCACCGCCGCCGGACATTGATCGTCGTCTTCGCCATCGGCAGCAGCATGGCCATGATGATGATGTACGACGGCCTGGTGGCCGGTTTCGAGAACGCGATCTACGGCAACGCCATCCGGGTGCTCGGGGGCAACATCCAGGTGCATGCCGAAGGCTATAGCGACGAGGCCGGCCAGAAGCCGATCCTGCCGCTGCCCAACGACCTGGCGATCGTCACAGCCGCGCAATCGCAGCCCCACGTGCTGGCCGCCGTCCGCCGCATCAACACCGGCGGCCTGGTGACCAACCGCGAGGGCGCCTTCGCCGTCGCGATCGTGGGGATCGAGCCCGAGAAGGAAGCCTCGGTCAACCTAGTCGCGCAAAACGTGGTCGCCGGCCGCTTCCTCACAAGCACGGACGGCGATGTGGCCCTGGTCGGCAACGGCCTGGCGCTCGAGATGGACCTGGCGGTCGGTGATCGCCTGACCCTGGCCGGCCAGGACGCCAACGCCCAGATGCGGCAGCGCACGCTCACCGTGGTCGGGATCTACGACATCGGCATGCCCGACATCGAGAAGCGTACGCTGTATCTCTCGTTGGCCGAGGCCCAGACCCTGTATGGGCTTACCGATCAATCGACCGAGGTCGCCATCTCGCTCGAGCAGATCGGCCAGGAACCGGCCGTGATCCAGGGCATGACGCCCGGGCTCTCCGGCATCGAAGTCCAATCCTGGGAGACCACCTTCCCCGACCTGAAGACCGCGCTCCAGCGCAAAGGCGGGGTGATGGATATCTTCAGCGTGATCATCCTCGGCATCGCCGGCATCGGCATCCTCAACATGCTGATGATGGCCGTGTATGAGCGGACGCGCGAGATCGGCCTGCTCGGCGCGCTGGGCATGCGGCCGTCCGGGATCACGTGGCTGTTCCTGCTCGAAGGCGCGCTGATGGGCGTGGTCGGCGTGGCCTTCGGCCTCGGGCTCGGCCTAGTGTTGAACTACACGCTCAGTCAGGTCGGCTTCGACTACAGCCAGTTCACCAGCCTGACCAGCTATACGGCCCTGATCACCGGCCGCGTGTACTCCACGCTCGGGCTCGAGAAGATCGGGATGCGCGTGATCACGGTCCTGGTCATCGCCGTGCTGGCATCGATCTATCCGGCCCGGGAGGCCGCCCGCAGCGAGCCGGCCCTGGCCCTGCACCACGTCTGAAAGGCGCACACGATGCAACTCCTCAAGATGGCCTGGCGCGATCTGGGCCGCAACCGTCGCCGCTCGTTTTTCTCCATGCTCGCCCTGGCCGTCGGCCTGGCGCTGCTGTTGATGATGGCCGCCGTCGTGCAAGGCGAAATGCGCGACGCCATGACCGCCAGCATCAAGCTGCAGTCCGGCCACCTCCAGGTGCGGGATGCCGATTACAACCCCGACAAGACCAGCCTGAAGTGGGAGGACCTGATCGAGGCGCCCGGGACTGTGGCCGCCCAGATCGCCGCGCTACCGCAGGTCGAGGTCGCCACGCCGCGTCTGTACGCCAGCGGCATCCTGGCTGTCGGCGATACGACAGTCGGCGTGCGCGTCAACGGCATCGACCCGGCTTCGCCGGCCAACGCCCCGTTCCGCGAGGGCCTGATCGACGGCGCCTTTCCGGCCGCCGACGACCGCGACGGGGTCCTGATCGGCAAGGCCCTGGCCGAGAAGTACGGGCTCTCGGTCGGAGATCGCGCCAACCTGATGGCCAATACCTCGAGCGGCACCGTCGACGAGCAGGTTTTCGTGATCCGCGGGATCTACTCGACCAAGACGCCCAGCTTCGACGAGGTCAACGTCTTCCTGCCGCTGGCCAAGGCCCAGGCCTTCACCGGGGCCGGCGATCGCGCCAGCGTGGTGTTCGTGCTGCTCAAGGACCGTGACGCCGCCGACGCCGTGGCCGAGGCGCTCTCGGGCGACGCGTTCACGGTCGTCACCTGGCGCCAGACCAACGAGTTGCTCGCGTCGTTCGAGCAGTTCTCGGGCGCGTACATGTTCGTGCTGTACCTGATCGTGCTCGGGATCACGGCCACGGTCATCATCAACACTCTGATCATGGCCGTCTTCGAGCGCACGCGCGAGATCGGCATCTTCTCGGCCATCGGCATGCGCGGCGGCCGCATCATGGCCATGTTCTTCGCCGAATCCGGTCTGCTGGCGCTCGGCGGGATCATCATGGGTATGCTCCTGGGCGGCGCGATCGTGCTGTACATCGCCACCTACGGGATTTATCTCGGCAGCATGGGCGTCACAGGCGTCATGATCGGCGAGACCATCTACGCCTATCTCACCTGGAACGACGCCATCATGCTCACGGTCATGGCCTTCGTCATCAGCCTGCTCGCGGCCGTCTACCCCGCCATCCTGGCGGCGCAGATGCAGCCGGTCGAGGCGTTACGAGGGGGCAAGTAAGCGAAGGCTGAACCACGATTCTCGTCGTCGGATCTAACTGCGCCCAACGTCATCGGTACTCGGTCATTCATCCGCGGTCAGCGGTCAAGGAATCGCCATCATGGAAGTCACACGTGTCGAAAACGTCACCCGTTCATTCAAGACCGGCAAAGTCGAGGCCCAGGCCCTGCGCGGCGTCAGCCTGACGATCGAGGGCGGCGAGTTCACGGCCCTGGTCGGGCCGTCGGGCTCGGGCAAGACCACGCTCCTGCAGTTGATCGGCTGTCTCGATCAACCCACAAGCGGCCGGGTCTTCATCAACGGCAAGGACGTCAGCAAACTCAACCGCGACCAGCGCGCCGATATGCGCCGCGGCGCGATCGGCTTCATCTTTCAGTTCTTCGCTCTGATCCCGACGCTCTCGGCCTACGAGAACATCGAGATGCCGCTGCTGCTCTCGGGCAAGAAGCCGGCCGAGCGCCGTGAACGCGTCAAGTGGCTGCTCGAGGCCGTCGACCTGACGGAGCGCGCCGGCCATCGCCCCGACCAACTCAGCGGCGGTCAGCAGCAGCGCGTGGCCATCGCCCGCGCCCTGGCGACCCAGCCGGCCTTGATCCTGGCCGACGAACCGACGGCCAACCTCGACACCGTCAACGGCCAGCAGGTCATGGAGATCATGACCCGGCTCAATCGAGAAACGGGCGTGACCTTCGTCTTCGCCACGCACGACCCGCGCGTGATCAAGTACGCGCGCCGCGTCGTCAGCCTGCGCGACGGCCTGATCGTTTCGGCCGATGAAGCCGTGGCCGCCGTGGCCTGACCGCGTCGACCCGAAGCGCCCCAGACCGCGGCGGACCTTCCAACAAGAGAAACTCACGTGACCACGTCGATCACACCCGCGCGCCCCGCAAGCGACCCGTTATCGCGGGCGCTTCTGACCTGCGGCCTGCTGGCGGGCCCGGTGTTCACCCTCGCCTGGATCGTCGAGGGCGCCACCCGCCCCACCTACGATGCGCTGCGCCACCCGATCAGCTCGCTCTCCATCGGCGAGCTGGGTTGGACGCAGGCGACCAACTTCATCGTGACCGGCATCCTGACACTGGCCTTCGCCTGGGGCCTCTGGCGCCGGTTCAAGAAGCCGGGCGGCTCGTTGTGGGGGCCGTTGCTGGCCGTCCTCATCGCCGTCGGGTTCTTCGGCGCCGGGTTCTTCGTCACCGATGCGATGAGCGGGTACCCGGTCGGAACGCCGCCGCTGATCGCCGAGCCCACCGCGACGGGTCGGTTGCATCGCCTCTTTTCGGCGCTTGTGTTCATCGGGCTTCCGGGTGCCTGTTTCGTCTTTGCGCGATGGTTCGCGCGGCGCGGTTCGCGTGGGTGGTCGACCTATTCGACGTTCACGGGCTTCGCGTTCATCGCGCTGTTCGTCGTGACGAGTGTGGGCTTCGCGCAGGTCGCGGGCCTGGTCGAAATCGCCGGGCTCTTCCAGAGGATCACACTGACCGTCGGCTGGGCCTGGATCTTCTTGCTGGCCCTGCACCTGATCAGGAACCCGGACGTCGGCGCGTAGCCGGCGGACATCCTACGGACTGCGCCTGGAGTTTTGGAGAGGGATATGAAGACACGCATGATGCTGGCCGCGCTTCTGACTTTGAGCATCGCCGGCTGCGATCGGATGCCCGGCTCGGCGCCGGAGGTGGTGCCGACGGTGGTCCTTTCGGGCGGCGCCACGCCGTCTTCCGGAACGAGTTCGACAGCCCCGGTGAGCGGCGGCGGATCGGTCGCGGCGTCGGGCGTGGTCGTGGCCGCCCAGGAAGCGCGTCTGGCCGCGGCGCTCGCCGGTCGGATCGAGGCCGTCACGGTGTCGGCCGGCGACCAGGTTGAAGCCGGCCAGGTGCTGATCCGGCTGGCGGGCGGCGAGCGCTTGCAGGCCGCCGTGACCGCCGCGAACCTCGAGCTGCTCAACGCGCAGCAGGCGCTGAGCGATCTCCAGGACTCGACCGCCACCGTGGCCGCTCAGGCGCAACGCGCCGTGGCCACGGCCGAGGAAAACCTCGACCGCGCCGAGCGCGACCTGAAGAGTCAGGCCAGCCCCGACGTCGCCTACTACCAGGATCAATACAACCGCGCCGCAGCCGCGTTGACCACGGCGCAGCAGAACGCCCAGATCACGGACTATCAGGCCGGTCTGCGCGCTGCAGCCGATGCGTTGACCAACACCACAAACGCCCTCAACGCGCTCAAGGACCTGGAAGCCCGCTATCCGGGCTACAGCGAGCAGCACAACAACGCGCTCGGCAACGCCCAGACCGCCTACGATCGAGCGCTACAGGATTATCAGACCGCGCTCTATCGCGTCCAGCAGGCCGAGACCGCCGATTCGAATACGCTGACCGACGCGCAGAAGGCCTACAACACGGCGCAGGCCAACCTCGAAGCCGCACGCCGCGGGCCCGACGCCGTCAAACTCGCGATCGCGCAGGCCGACGTCGCGGTCGCGCAGGCGCAACTGGCGGACGCCCGGGCGCTCTACGAACGCGTGAAGTCCGGCCCCGACCCCGACGCGCTGGCCCTGGCGCAGGCGCGCATCGCCAACGCCGAAGCCCAGGCCGCGGCCGCCCAGGCCGCCGTCGGCGACCTCGAGATCCGCGCGCCCTTCGCGGGCACGATCGGCGAAGTGGCCGTGAACGCCGGCGAGTGGATCACGCCCGGCCAACCCGCCCTGCTCCTGACCGACCTCGGGCACTTGCAGGTCGAGACCACCGACCTGAGCGAGCGCGACGTGCCAGGGCTGGTCGTCGGCAGCGCCGCCACGGTCTCGATCGACGCGCTCGGCCAGACCGTCACGGGCCATGTCGTCGCCATCGCGCCGTTGGCCGACACGCTCGGCGGCGACGTGGTCTACAAAGCCACGATCGAGCTCGACACGCAGCCCGTCGGCCTGCGCCCCGGGATGAGTGTCGGCGTGCGGATCGAACAGTGAGATACGGAGGAGGGAAGAGGGAGGAGCGAACGCTACCGCGCGGTAGCGTTCGCTCCTCGCTCCTCCCTCTTCTCTCCTCTTCCCTCTTCCCCCTACACCTCTCAGTTAACGAACACCGGCGGGGCGGTCACGGTCGTCGGGAGGGCAGCGGTGTAAAGCGATGCTCCCCCGGGCGCGCGCAGGTCGAGCGTGCCACCGAGGCCCGCGTTCGAGAAGCGCACCAGCGCGGTGCGGCCGTCGGCAAACGTGATCTGCACGCCCGTCTGGCCGGCGCCGTCGGAGCGCACGGCCGTCGCCACCCCGCCGTTGGTATCGATCACGTGCAGGAACAGCGATTGCGTGCCGGCGCTATCGGCGACGTCGATGCGCGTCCCACCGTCCACCAGCGTGGTCGTCGCGGAGAGACCGGTCGGCGACAACCGGTAGACGTCCAGACGATTCGCGCCCGCCACGTATGAGATCCGGTCGCCGTTGATCGTCGGCGCGGCCGGGGTGTTGAGGGTCCAGATCCGGTTGATGCCCGCGCCGGCGGTCACGACGCGATCGAAGACCACGAACGTGCCGGGCTTGAGGAACAGGTACTCGCGCTCGACCTTGCTCACCTGCGACTTGCCCGTGTACAGGGGCGTCACCTGTGCCAGGGCGTAGGTGAACTGAGGTGTGTTCGCCAGGGCGGCCATGTGGCAGGTCTGGTCATAGACCTGGGTCACCGGGCTGCCGTTCTGCGTGACGCGCACGAGGTTGTGCCGGTCCTCGTCCTGCTCGATGCCGGAGTGCGAGGCGATGTTCGAGTCGTAGGCGAGCCACGAACCGCGGTAGATCACGAAGCTGCCCTGATCGCGGTGGGCGTGGCTCTCGGTGTAGGGGCCGCAGATGAAATTCGAGTAGGCGGCGCCGGTCGTCCAATCCGACCGCATCGCGAACTGCCCTGTGCCCGGCGCCCAGTACGCCGTCGACAGCGCGTCCTGCGGCTCGGGGTTGAGCACCGGCGGGTTGTAGATAAAGTCCGCGACGAACATGAACCGGTTCCCCATCTCGGGCACCGAAGAGGCCGCCAGCGCGGTGTCGGCGACACCCGCCAATCGCTCGCCGGGGTAGAGGGCCATCAGTTCGAGCAACTCCTCGCGGTGGTAATCAAAGAGCGCGGCGGTCGATTCACGCGCGTGGTCGCCGGTCGGCGCCAGCCGGTCGAGCGTCGGCACGATCGCGTGCAACATGAATGCCATCGACGCCAACGTGTGCGGGGTCTTGTCGGCGATCCGTTCTCCGGTCGAACGTTCCCACCAGTCGTACAACCGAAACAGACCACGCAGCGACACGCCGTAGCCCGTGCCCTCGCGCGAGCCGCCGCCGGACAGGTCACTGTTGAACGTCGGGAAGAGCTGGGTCTCGAGCTTCGTTGTCCGGAAGGTGTCGATCCAGGTCTGGGCCTGGGCGTTCTCGCCGCGGCTCGCCAGACCCGTGATCATCGTCGCGCGCAGGAACGAGTAGTAGTAGTTGTTGGCCGGGTTATCCACCGACCAGCCGGACCACGGGTACGACACCCCGCCCCAGGTCGCAGTTTGATAGTGCCAGACGTTCCACACCGCCTGGTTGGCATAGGCCAACCAGCGGGTGCGCTGCGTCGGCGTGAGCCGATCGTAAGCCCAGTCGTAGACCAGCATGACGTCGCCGACCAGGTCGCCGACGTACAGATAGCTGTCACCGGCCACCACGGCGCGTTGGCCGGCGTTGATCAACGCCTCTTCGCTGGCGACGAAGTCGTCGATCCAGCTGATCGCGTAGGTCGCGTACGCCGTGTTGCCGGTAAGTTGATACAACAGGGCCGCGTGCCAGGCCTCGAACGCGTAGTAGTTGTTGCCGGCCATCTGTCCGTCGACGTAATCTCGGAAGCGCACGGCCGAGGCGACGTCGTTGGCGAGCAGTTGTTGCAGACAGGTCCTGGTCGCCGCGTGGCTGAGCAGGATGCGCGGGTGGGTCGTCGGAAACGTCGGGGTCGTGGCCGTGCTGCGCGTGATCGTGAAGTCGCGGCTACGCTGCTCTTCATTGTCGAGGCCCAGCGCGAGGTAGCGGCCGTTCGAGGAACTCGCCAGGATCGTCGCCACCATGGGCGAGCGCGCGTCGCCGCGCCCGTAGCGCGTCTCGCGCAGCGCGACGTAGGCGAGCACCAGGGGGGCTGACAGGGCGCGGACCCGCAGGTAGCTGCGCGCCG
>WBZS01002672.1_pt1 | contig 10527 bp, 9 predicted proteins | sample 5204201 | NCBI WGS metagenome assembly WBZS01 (sample SAMN12344357, study PRJNA552823) | activated sludge metagenome | biome: Activated sludge suspended growth; feature: Nitrification reactor; material: Wastewater; isolation source: activated sludge from nitrification reactor of wastewater treatment... | reverse complement strand
GGTAGCGCTCAGAATGCATGACGTGCTTTTGGGGATCGTCGTCGCGCAGCGGCATAAACGTCCCGGGTCCGACGTGGAGGGTGACGCTCGTGCGCTCGATGCCGCGTGCCGCGAGTGCTGCGAGCAGGGGATCGGTAAAGTGCAGTCCTGCCGTGGGGGCGGCGACCGAGCCGAGTACTTTGGCGTAGACGGTCTGGTAGCGCTCGTCGTCTTCGGGGCTGGCCGCTTCCCCACTCAACTGGCGCTGGCGCACGATGTACGGCGGCAGCGGCAGCTCGCCCGCTTGAGCGAGCAGCTCGGCGAGCGGAACGTCGGCGGGGAAGTCGAGGATGGCGCGGCCCTCCCCTTCGACAAGACGCACCGTCAGGGCGCGACCAGGAAGCGGCTGTCCCTGGCGGTCGAGGAGCGACAGGCTGGCCCCTTGCCGCAGCGGCTTACTGGTTCGGTACATGACCCGCCAGCTCGTCGCGGAGTCGGTCGTGGCGTTGTGGGGCTCCAGGAGCAGGAGCTCGACGCGACCACCCGGCTCGCCCGCAGGACCGATCTTGCGGGCGAACAGTCGGGCGAGCAGCACCTTGCTGTCGTTTACGACCAGCAGTGGCTTTTCGCCGACGAACTGCTCGATGAGATCGGGCAGCGCCGCGAAGGTGTGATGGGCGACGTGATCTCGACCCACAAGGAGCAGCCGCGACTGATCCCGCTGTGCGGCGGGCCTTGTCGCGATGAGCTCTTCGGGAAGGTCGAAGTCGAAGTGGGCGGCGGACAGCGAAGACATCAGGCGCTAAGCCGGCGTGCGAGACAGCACTGAGTGACGCTTGCCGTAGCTGAAGTAGATGACCAGGCCAATGGCGAGCCACACGAAGAAGTTGATCCAGGTCGCGCCGTCGAGGCCCGCCATCATGCCGAGGCAGGTGATGATGCCGAGGATCGGCACCACGGGGACGAGCGGGGCTTTGAACGGTCGGGGCCGGTCGGGATCGCTCTTGCGCAGCACCAGCACCCCGAGGCACACCAGCACGAACGCGAACAGCGTCCCCATCGAGGTCAGGTTGCCCGCGATCTCGGTGCTGAGCGTGGACGAGCAGGCCGCGACCACCAGGCCGGTCAGGATCGTCGAGCGATAGGGCGTTTGGTACTTGGGATGAACCTCGCTGATGCTCGCGGGGAGCAGTCCGTCCCGGCTCATCGCGAAGAACACTCGGGGCTGGCCCATCATCATGACCAGTACGACGCTACCGAGTCCGGCCAGCGCACCAATCGAGACCAGCATCACGCCCCACGACACACCCGCTCGCGACAGCGCCAGGGTCACCGGTGCCGGATCTTTTAGCTCCAGGTAGGGAACCATCCCGGTCAGCACGGCTGCGACGGCGATGTACAGCACCGTGCAGATGACCAGCGAGCCAATGATGCCAATCGGCAGGTCGCGCTGCGCGTTCTTCGCTTCCTCGGACATGGTGGTGATGGCGTCGAAGCCGATGTAGGCAAAGAAGATGGTGCCGGCACCCTGAACGATGCCCCAGGGGCCAAACGGGACAAACGGCGACCAGTTGGCGGTGTTGATGTGCATGGCCCCGATGCCGAGGAACAGCAGCACGGCGGCAATCTTGATAAACACGATCGCCGAGGTGGCGCGCACGCTCTCTTTGACGCCGACGATGAGCAGGACGGTGATGATGCCGACGAGCAGCACTGCGGGGATGTTAAACAGTCCGTGGTGGATGACCCCGGCGGCGTCGGTGTAGGTGACCATGTAGCCGTTGACCCACTCGAAAGGCAGGTGTAAGCCAAAGCCCTTTTCGAGAAAGCGCACGAAATACCCGGACCACGAGATGGCGACGGTGATGGCACCCACCGCGTATTCGAGGACGAGGGCCCAGCCGATGATCCAGGCGAACAGCTCACCGAGCGTCGCATAGGCGTACGTATAGGCGCTGCCCGCGACGGGAATCATCGCCGCCATTTCGGCGTAACAGAGCCCGGCGAAGGCGCAGCCGAGTCCAGACAGCACAAACGACAGCACCACCGCAGGTCCGGCCTTCGTCGCGGCCGCGTTGCCAGTCAGTGCGAAGATACCGGCCCCGATGATGGCCCCAATGCCGATCATCGTCAGGTCGAAGGCCGACAGAGACTTTTTCAGCCGACTTCCCGAGCCCTCGGACTCGGACATCACTTGGTTGATGGACTTGGTGCGAAAGAGCGGGGTCGCCACGGTGCCTCCTCTTGTCGTGCGGCCACCGTCGAGGTGACAACAGACTGCGGAACCTTACATCGGGGAGTGTACCGGCGGAAGAAATTCATCGCCGGCACCAGTGGTTCATGCGGGTTGAGTCGCTGACAGTGGCCTAGAAATCGTCGTCGTCGTCTTTGCCGCCCTTGATCGACTGGAGCAACGTATAGGCAGCCTTGACCTTGGGGTGGCTCGGGTTGTTGCCGAACATCTGCATGACCTTGCGGCAGTTGTTGCGAGCCTGGGCCGGGTTCTTGGCGACCATTCCCTTGGCCTGCGCGAGCAGCTGATCGGCCTGCGCGTCCTTGGCCGGATCGCCACCACCAGCGGGCGGCTTGGCAGCGGTGTTACCGGCACCACCGGCTTTGGCAGAAAGGCCCGAGATTTTGCCGCTCAGGAAGCCCGACAGTCCGCCACCGAGCCGCTTGTCTGCCGAGGCCGCCGCTTGGTAAGCCGCCAGCGCATCTTTGGGTGCCGAGGCTTCCGACTTGCCAGCCTTTTCCGTCTGAGCTTTGACCTCTTGGATGTCCTTGATGGTCGCTGCTGCCTTGGGGTTTTTGCTCGCTTGTAGGGCCGAAATCGCCCCCGCAAAGTCGCGACCCTTGTAGGCCGAGGCTGCTTGCTTGTTGCTATCGAGATCGCCACCGGCTGCCGGTGCGGACTCGACCTTCTTCGGCGGTGGATCGTTCCTGACGACCGGTTTTTCAACCTTGGCCGGCTTTTCGACCTTTTCCGGCTTCTCGACCTTTTCGGGTTCGGCCGCCGCGACTTTTTCTGGCTCTTCGGGCTTGGCACCGTTTAGGCGGGCCTTCAGCTCGAGTAGCTCGCTGCTTTCGGGATCGATCTCAAGGCCCTGACGAACCCGATCCATCGCGCCGCTGGTGTCGCTCTTGGCTAGCGAGTTGGCCTCTGACACGAGCGCTTTGATGGCTTCCCGGCGCGCCAGCCGTGCTTGCTGCTGGGCGTCTTCGTACAGCGTCGAGTCCTTGGGGACTTTTTCGAACTCTTTGAGCGCCTCGGCGTAGCTTCGCTTGTCGAGTGCCCGCTTGGCGGCATCGAGCGCGGCGGCCATCTTGGACTCGCCATCGCACAGCTCGATGTAGCGCTTGAGTACCGTGGAGTCTGGCGCTTTTTCCGCTGCCGCCACGAATGCCTTTTTGGCGTCGTCATAGTGACCGGCGGTGAAGTTCTTGGTGCCGTTTACGTACAGCTCCAGCACTTGGTCGAGCGCTTTGGTGCCACCCGACGAGCGCAGCGCCGAGGTCAGGCCAAACCCAATTCCGCCAATGAGCAGCACGCCCGCGAGCGCTCCCAAGTAGAGCGAGCGTTTGCGGTTGTCACCGAGGAATGCGAGCGGTCCCGCAGCCACACCCTCGCCACCCATCGACATCGATTGGGACTGCATCGCTTGCGGGGTGCCCGTCATCATCGCTGGCGAGGGCACGGCCGAGGTTGGCGGCGAGAGCTGCGGCGGCATCTGCTGCTGCGGCATGTATCCGGGTTGCGGATACCCCGATTGCGGCGGATAGCCTCCCATTGGCGGCTGCCCGGCGTATGAGCCCATCGGCGATGGCATCATCGGCTGCTGCATCATCGGCTGCTGCTGCATCATCGGCTGCTGCTGCATCATCGGCTGCTGCATCATCGGTTGCTGCTGCATCATCGGCTGCTGCTGCATCATCTGCGGCGGCGGGGCCTCTTGCTGCGCTCGCGATGGCGAGTGCTCGAAGCGCATCGTCGTGTTGCCGATCTCGATCTGGTCATTGTCGATGAGCTGGGCTTCCGGCTGACGCTTGCCGTTCACCATGGACCCGTTCGGCGAGCCCATGTCCTGCATCCGATAGCCGTTGCCCGACATGTGAATCTGCAGGTGCTTTCGCGACACTGCGATGTCGGCGACGATGATCATCTGATCTGCGCCACGGCCAATGGTGGTCGAGGTGTGCTTTAGCTCGAACGTCTTGCCCTGGTCGTTGCCGCTGATGACGCGCAAGATGGCGTACTTGCCACCTGGAGGCGCACCGACAGCACCACCGGCACCACCGGCAGCGCCACCCCCACCCATGCCCCCGCCGCCCCCACCAGGTCCTGGCGGAGACATCGAGTACATGTTGACGCTGGGACGGTCGTGAACCGCACCAGGGCGGCCCGTGGGAGCAGCCTCTGGGGGGAAAACAGGGGCAGACTTGGGTTGTGGGTTGGCCGACATCAAGCGCAGTGTATCAACTCGACCACCGGCGTTCTAGCACCGTGATGGAGCAACTGCCGGATTCAGTGGCGCGCTATCACGATTCGGAGGCAGACGAGGTCGTGGCGGGTGGGCTGAGCGGACGGCGTTCCTCTGCGCCATCTTCACCACGGACGAGTAGCTCGATTCGCTGCTCGGTGGCATCGAGGATGCTGCTGCCGCGCCGCGACAAGCGCACGCCGTCCTCGAACAGGGATAGCGCTTGCTCGAGCGGCAGGTTGCCTTGCTCGATGCGGGTGACGATCTTGTGCAGCCGCTCTAGGACTTGATCAAAGCCCAGCTCGCGTTCCTCAACCGGGAGAGTGGTATTCGGTTCCTCGGCCATGTGACAGCCGTGCCCATTTCTCCCCCCGGAGACGCAGTGTTCTTTGAGAAAGCAGCGGTTTGTACGTCTGCTAGTGAGTGAAGGCGTAGGTAAACATCTCGTTCTTGCCGCTCGGCGGAGCCGGGAAGGTCCAGGCGACCGACTTGATCTTGACGCACTCGGCCAGCAGCGGATCTTTGTACTCGTCCTTGACGATGTTAAAGCGGTTCACTTTGCCAGCCGGGTCGATATCGAAGGCCAGCTCCATCGAGCCCTTGAGGTTCGGATTGCGAGCCGCCGCCTCTTGGAAGCAGGACTTCAGATCGGCATTGTTCTGACGGATGTGGGCGATGCCGGTCTCCTTGTAGCTGTGGCAAGCCGAAAGGACGAGCAGGGGCAGCGCAACAAAGGCCGCAAGCGAGAACGTGTTCTTTTTCATAAGAACTGACTTTGCCGAAAGCTACGTCTCTTCGTCAAGCTGTCGCCAACCGATAAAAGGCTTGCAGCCGGGTTTCGAGCACCGGCCAGGTGTAGCGCTCGGCGACAAACTGACGGCAGCGAGCTCGTAAGGCTTGGTGCTCGCTGCTCGACAATTGCACGAGTTCCTTCGTGGCTGTCGCGATCGCCTCGGGGTTTGGAGCTACGTAGTGGCCGATGTGTTCGGTGGTAAGTGCGTGCCAGGGGGTGCCATGGACGGCAACGACCGGAGTGCCATGAGCCAGGGCTTCGAGCGCGACGATTCCGAAGCTTTCCATGTGCGAACAGAGCCACAGCACGGCGGCCTCTTCGAGAAGTTGGGCTTTTTCGTGCGGACCGACAAGCCCGGTAAAGTGAACCGCATCGGCGATCCCGAGCGACGTCGCCAGCGCGTCCAGCTTGGCCCGGTAGTCGGCATCGGATGATGGTCCTGCGAAGATCAAGCGCCCCCGTGGGTACGTCTGCCGGAGCGTGGCAAAGGAGCGAAGTGCCAACTCCAAGTGTTTGACCGGATGGATGCGCCCCAGAACCACGATCCGCACATCCGGTGAGCAGGGCGGCGAGGGCTCGCGATCCAGCGCGACCAGTTCCTCTTCGCGAACGCCGTGTTCCACCAGCACGATCGGGATCGCTTGCGGCAGGTGTCCCAGATCGGTCAGCTCGCGCAGGGCTTCGGCTTCCGCTTCGGACGATACATGCCAGCCAGCCAGCGTCGCAAGCAGCGGACGGAGCGTGCGCAGCACCGCCAGCTTGCGATCCCGACCCCGTCCCGATTGCAGCGCCCAGGGCATCAGTGCGCCATGCGGCGTCAGCACGGTTTTTTTGCCCCACAGCCGTGCCAGGCCAAGCCCAAGCAAGCTGGTCGGACTCCACAAGCCCGAGACATGGACCAGATGGGCCCAGCGCAGCTCGGTCGGGAGGTGCCATAGCAGGCTTGGGGCGATGTCTTCGCCCATGCGGACCGGCGCATAATAGGTGGGCACGCCCAGCTCGGTTACCCAGCGTCCCGAAAGTTCGGTCAAGCGAGAGGTACCGTTGGCATCGCTGGTCAGCACATGGACCGCGAGCCCGGCTGCAACCTGCTGAAGACACAGCTCGTACAAGGCGCTGATCGGGCCTCCGTAGCCGTGCGCTGGGTAGAACGACGGCACGACATGGAGCACGCGCAGGGGCGGTGCCGGTGGTGTCGGTGCGGCAGCGTTCTTCAGACGAGACATCGGGGCCCCATACCTCAAGTTCCGGGTGAGCGCAAAGATTTGCCAAGAACCTGCCAAGAATGTGGAAGTCTAGCTCTCAAAATCATGTTGTTTTTGTAAGTCAAATTTCGTTAAACTGCCCAGGTCAAATCGCGAAGGAGCAAGTTTGGCATGGCCTGTCTGCCCGGGAGTCTGTGCGTAGAAGACCTTGTCGCTTTCGATGTGGTGCCGAGCCTTCTTTCGGCAGCTCGGTCGTCCGGCCTTCGAGAACTGCTGCCGCTGCAGGAACAAGCGGTGCAAGCAGGCCTGCTCTCTTTGGCAGGTGGTGACGCGAGCGACTTGCTACTGATCGGTGGGGCGGGATCGGGCAAGCGCAGCATCTGTGAGCTGGCCGCTGCGCACCATGCACACTCGGGCCAGCGGGTGCTGATGGTCTGTCACGATCGCTCGTCCGCAGCTCGTTGTATCGAGCGGTTTAGGTCGTATCAGCTCATCGGCCTGCGCTGCGGCCTGGTGGAAGAAGCCAGCGAGCTTGCGCAGTTTGACCTGGCGGTGGCGACCCTTGACTCGGCGGCGATGGTGCTGGCCAGTGCGGAGCCAGTTCGCTGCGGACTTGGACTGCTCATTCTCGAAGACCTCGAGGTGGTGGCCGATTCGAGTGATGGCGAGCTGTGGCCGCTCTTGCTGTTGCGGTGTCAGGCACTCAAGGCGGAGCTGCCGCTGCGGATGCTGCTGCTCTGCGCGGACGTGATGCTCGGGGAAAAGCTGGGTCGAGTCCTGCGAGCGGTGGTGGTTCGCGATGTCCAGGCTGCGCCGATTGAACCAGAGACGGCGTCACTGTCCCGAGCACGGGCACTACTCAACCTGCGTGGTGGTCTGCTGGCGCGAGCCGAGCGTTCGTTGATGCCGGCTGCGGTTCATGCGGTGCGTCCGCGCTGAGCTTAGGCTTCTTGGTGTAAGGCTGAGGTCTGCGGTCGTTGACGGAGGGCGGACGGCTCTCTAAGCTGGACGTACTTTGCGCCAGGATGCCGACATGACTCCAGCCACCCGCGTCACTCCGTCTGCGAACGAGACTCATTCGACAACCCCCGTCATGGAGGTCGAGCAGCTCGTGGCGCACTTTCAACGCGGGTGCAAGACCGGTCCGCTGAGGATCGGCCTAGAGCACGAAAAGATCGGGATGGCTCTGGATGCCGATGGCGGAGTCCGGCCCGTTCCCTACGCGGACGAGCCGGGTCGTCCTCAGATCCGCGATCTCTTCGCCGGGCTGTGCAAGTCCGGCGACTGTGAGGCGGTGGTAGAAGGCGGCAGCACCATTGCGCTGAAGCGCAAAGACGGATCGATCACGCTGGAGCCCGGCGGTCAGTTCGAGCTGTCGGCCAACGCCTTCGAGCTTGATACCGACTGCAAAAGCGACCTGGATCAGCACCTGCGGGAGCTGTTGCCGATCGCCGATCGGCTGTCGATCGCGTTCATCGGAGTGGGGTTCCGTCCGCTGGGAACCTGGGATGACGTGCCGTGGATGCCGAAGGGCCGCTACAAGGTGATGCGCGAGTATCTGCCCACGCGGGGCAAGCTCGGCGTCGAGATGATGAAACGAACGGCGACGGTGCAGGCAAACCTCGACTATGTCAGTGAAGCCGATGCAATGGCCAAGCTGAGGCTCGGCGTGGGGCTGGGACCGCTGGTAACGGCGCTGTATGCGGCCTCTCCGCTGGTCGACGGCAAACCGACCGATTACAAGAGCTACCGGGCACACTGCTGGCTCGACACCGACAACGATCGCTGTGGCGTGCTGCCATTTATGTTCCGTGAGGGTGCGGGCTTTCGCGACTATGCCGAATACGCGCTCGATGTGCCGATGTTCTTTGTGTATCGGCACGGGACGTACAACCCGGCAGGTGGGATGACCTTCCGCCGTTTTATGGCCGAAGGGTTTCATGGCGAGCGGGCGACGCTCGGTGACTTTGAGACGCACCTGTCGACGCTGTTTCCCGATGCGCGACTCAAGCAGTACATCGAGCTGCGGACTGCCGATGCCGGGCCGCTGTCTCATGTGCAGGCATTGCCGTCGCTGTGGCGCGGGTTGTTTTACAGTCAGTCCTCGCTCGATGCAGCCTGGAAGCTGGTCGCCGATCTGACAACTGAGGAGCGCAGCCAGCTTCGCGCCGAGGTGCCGCTGCAGGGCTATGACACCAAGCTGCGCGGTCAGTCGATCGGTCCTCTCGTAGAGGAAATGGTGCGGATCGCGATCGCCGGACTGCGGGAACTGGGCAGCGAGGGGGGCGTGAGGCTGCTGGAGCCGCTGCTTCAGATGGCTCACGATCGTCGCTGTCCCGCTGATGACATCCTTTCGATCTGGCACTCGGTCGGTGGCAATCCGCGTGCCTTCGTCGATAAGACTCGGCTTCGGGTGGACTGATGGCGGCCCCGGATTCTGAACGCCTGGTGGCGATGGCGGACTGGAAGCAGCACGCACGGCGCACGGACCACGGCTATTACGAGCTAGCCACCGACGACATCTGGGGTGTTCCGGTGCGGCTGTTCCTGACGCCGAACCTGCTGGCCCAGGCCGAGGGCACGCTGTATCGGCAGATCGTCAACGCGACGCGCTTTCCCGGCGTCAAGATGGTCGCGATCACGCCCGATTCGCACTATGGCTACGGAGTTCCGGTCGGCTGCGTCATTTTGACCGATGCCAGCTACGGCGCGGTGGCGATGGGGCCGGTGGGCTTCGACATCGGCTGCGGCATGATGAGCGCTCGATCCGAGGTCGACGCCGAGCGTGCCACACCGGAAAAGGGTCGCGAGTTCAACCAGGCGGTGATGGAGCGCGTCGAGATGGGGCAGGGCGGTCGCAGTACGCGGCTTCGCAACCTCGAGCGCAGCGATTTTGACGATCTAATTCGCGGCGGTGCCGAGTTTTATGTCGATAAGTACGGTGCCCGCTTCGATCGCAGTTGCGCCGAACGACATCGCATTCCTGTCGAAGGCGGCTGGGATGTTCCGTGGGGTCGCGAAGGCCGACCTGAGCGTGGGGTGAGTCAGCTTGGCTCTCTCGGCGGTGGCAATCATTTCATCGAGCTTCAGCGTTCCGAGCAGACCGGCACCTTGTTTGTGCAGGTTCACACCGGCAGTCGCGGCTTTGGACACGGTCTGGCGACGAACTACTTTGAGCTGGCCCGCGCTGAAAAGCCCGACAAGGTGCGTGACATCGACCTCGGCTACTTCACGCCCGACTCCAAGCACTATCGCGGATACCTAAACGCCGTGGCAGCGGGTGGGAACTTCGCGATCTTGAATCGCCTGGTCATCTTCGAGGAGATCGCCGCCGCGTTCCGGCAGGTGTTCCGTCAGGATCTGGAGCTGGTCTACGAGATCAGCCACAACTTGGTCTAAAAAGAGTGGCATCCCGAGTTTGGTGAGGTGTTGGTCCACCGCAAAGGTGCGACGCGAGCCTTTCCTGCGGGACATCCGGCTCTGGCGGGGACGCTGTGGGAACAGACCGGACATCCGGTGCTGATTCCGGGCAGTAACAAAGACTATTCGTTCATCCTGCGGCCCAAAGCAGCGGCAGCGCTGTCGGGCTTTTCGGTCAACCACGGGGCCGGGCGGCAGATGTCGCGCAGTGAGGCGTATCGGCGGCTGTCGCAAAAGACGGTGGATGCCGAATATCGCGAGGCCGGGATTTTGGTGAACCTCGATGGACGGGTGCCTCTCGACGAAGCTGCGCCGTGCTACAAGTCCTCGCGAGAGGTTGTGCAAGCAGTGCTCGACGCTGGGCTGGCCGAGATCGAGCATGAGCTGTGGCCGCTGTCGTCGCTCAAGGGGACCGATGATCGAGCGGGTCAGCGCAAAAAAGCCAAACACCAGGACGAAAAGCGCGAACGACGCTCGCAGCGGCGGCAAGAGTCCGACTGGCAACGTTTTTTGGTCGATGCAGAGGCCGATTCCATTGCGGACGCAGATGCCACGTCGGAAGCTGGGAACGACGGGACGGACGACCGGGGCGATCCCGAACCCGATCCGAGCTCGCACCACTACTAACGACGATCTTGGGCTGACGTCCCGA
>WBZS01002671.1_pt1 | contig 10531 bp, 9 predicted proteins | sample 5204201 | NCBI WGS metagenome assembly WBZS01 (sample SAMN12344357, study PRJNA552823) | activated sludge metagenome | biome: Activated sludge suspended growth; feature: Nitrification reactor; material: Wastewater; isolation source: activated sludge from nitrification reactor of wastewater treatment... | reverse complement strand
CCGTAGAGCAGCTTTGGGTCCGGTTTTATCAGGTTCGCTTGAGCACCGCCAAAGACACCGTACCGATCTTTGAATCCAAAGACGGCCTCTGGGTGAACCTCAAAGCCTTGCGCGAAGGCGGGAAGGCCAGGTTCTTCTATCTTGGCGCGGCGGGAGTCGTGCCTAAGGATGTCACTCGGCTAGTCGCCGAAGTCGGTCCGGAAGTCCGAATTAAGCGCAAAGAGATGCTTGCCGTGCAATCTGTCCGGCTGGTAGACAGCCTCCGCATCGACGACAATCGAAGCAAGCTCGTCCTGAACATCAAGAATCAAGGCGCAAACGCAGCTCTCGCGATGGATTTCCAGACAGCGCGCGTTAATCCCGACAAATCCAACCGCCTGAAAATCGAACCGAACATCGGCAGCACCGCAGGAATCGAGGATCCAACGCTCCACGTGAGCCACCGGATCACGGGCAAGTTGACCAACCTCGGCGGCTCATCCCCTCAAATCTCGTTCGTGCTCGACACAGGCGAAAAGCGGACCACGCGAGTAGTCGTCGACCCATCAACCTCGGTTTACACGACCAAGCATGCAGCTGACCCCAAGCTGACCGAAGGCCAAACGGTTTCAATCAACGGCGTCTTCAGCATTCTCTCCCAATCCATCAACGCGAAGTCGGTTGAGATCGTCGATGCGCAATCGGATTTTGCTGCCTTTGCCACCGGTCGTCCTTTGAGCATTGATGCCGAGAAAGGCATTCTCACGCTTGCAACAGTATCGGCCTCAGGCATCGACGCCCCTGATGCGCTGCTCAAGCTGAAGGTGGGCGAGGGGCTGGATTCCACCGCTGTTGACGGCACTACTCTGTCGCTAGCCGAGTCTCTCGAAAAGCTTGCTAAGTTTGGCGGAACCATCTCAGCCGCCGGATCATGGGCAGATGGAATCTTGAACGCAAAGACTCTGGCATTTGAAAAGTCCCTCGTCGATTCACCAATCACTCCTGCGATTGCTTCGCCTGCTGATATCGCAAAGAACGCAGACATCGACTGGACCGCCAAAGTCACCGACGCCGACGCGAAGGTGGGCACAGTCTCAATCTCCCGCGAAGGTGCGGTGCAGCTAATTCAAGTCGAAGAAGCCGCAAAGCTCAGCAACGCCAGCGGCGAGCGCTTAACGCGAGAACAATTCTTCACCGCCATAGCCAAAAAACCCAAGATCAAAATGACGGGGTCAAAGGATGGCGGGATTGTCCGAGCGGCTACTATTCAGATAGTTCCGTAAGGCAATCGTTTTCACTTGTGCCCATGTCCGCAGATTGTGTTTCCCTATCCCAAAGGGATTTCGGATTTTAGCCCAGGGTTGGAACGCTCCGGAGGACCTACCCTGGGCGGTCGTCAAGTCACCGAACTACCCCAAGGGGGTTGCGTAGGAGCACGTGCTCATAACGCAACCCGTTCCGGGTAGATGCATGTGCATGTGCGGTCCCAGGGTAGGTCGATGAATTCGACCAACCCTGGGCTAGGTTCCGAAATCCCGTTGGGATATTGGCAGCGCCGCGACCGAATGGAATCGGGGGCGGAATTCTACGATTTTGCGGTTTTCTTCGGTGGGGTGAACTCGGTTCGATAGGAGGACTGCGAAGCGACCGGCTTCGGGGTCGATCCACAGGCTTGTTCCCGTGTAGCCCAGATGCCCGAAGCTTTCCGAAGACCATGACGAACTGAGGCATGAGCCTTCTCGGCTCTTTATATCCCAACCCAGTCCGCGGTCTCCCAGTCCTTGCCGCCGACACCAACTTGCATCAAACAAACTGTCGCCGCGCAGAACCAGTTGGGCAAAGCGAGCAATATCGCCAATAGTCGAAAACAGCCCAGCATTCCCCGCAGCTCCGCCTGCCATAAACGCAAGCGGATCGTGAACAACGCCCCGGCGATTCGTAGGAGCGCAGTTTGCTGATGCGGACCCAAACGAAGACGAACTGAGTTCAAAAGGTTGCAACACCGACGAAGTAACAAAATCACGGAACGACAACCCAGATACGCTCTCAATGACTCGCTGTAGAACCAGAAAGCCCAGGCAGCTATAGCAAGTCCGAGATCCGGGTGGGGCTTCTAACTCAACTGCATAGACCCGCGACCAAAACTCAGAGGCGGGGAAGCGCCAAAGCTCAGGATAAGCAGGCAACCCAGAGTCGTGCAGGAGCAGATTCCGCGACGTGATCCTAGGCGCATACCCGGGGAGATACTCACCAACAAAAACATCAAGATCAAGCAACCCGCGAGAGACGAGGACCCTCGCCGCCGTTGCGGTGCAGATAACTTTGGTCAGCGACGCCAAATCATAGACGGTATTGAAATCGACCAAGGCACCACCTGGCATGAGATGACCAGCAACCTCAAACCGCACCTCATCCGCCGTCCCGACTGCCGCCGCGCAGCCTGGGAAAACGCCTTCGTCCACCCCTTGCTGAAGAATCTGCTTCATACTCTAATCAAGTGTCCACAACTCTACTCCGCCCCGATGAACTGCTTCGCCCGTCTCGGCCCGCAACCGAGCGGGGGACGTATTTTATCCAGACCTGGGGTTGCCAGATGAACGAGGAGGACTCTGAGCAGATGGGGCTGTACTTGCAGCAGCTCGGATTCCGTCCGACACTGGATTCAAGCAGCGCACACGTGATCTTGCTCAACACTTGCAGTGTGCGCAAGAAGCCGGAGGACAAAGCGTTCTCCCTCCTCGGCGAATTCGCGATGCTCAAGGCCCGGCGGCCCGAGATCGTGCTTGGGGTTTGCGGATGCATGGCTCAGCTTCGGGCCGACGAAATCCGCAAGCGTGCTCCGCATGTGGATTTTGTAGTCGGGACCGCCCAGATCAGTACGATCCCTGGGTTGGTCGAGGAAGCTTTGCAACTAAGAAAGTTCGCAAAGCGCACTCACATCCCCGAGCGCAAAGGCACGGTGGTCACCGATATCCCGCAACGAAAAGTCGACCGCGTAACCAAGCTCAAGGCATTCGTCCCGATTCAGTACGGGTGTGACAAGTTCTGCACGTTCTGCATCGTGCCAACAACGCGTGGGCGCGAGAGATCAAGGCCCACGGCCGACATTGTAGAGGAAGTCACCCAGCTAGTTGAGCGCGGCACAAGGGAAATCACCCTTCTCGGGCAAACGGTAAACAGCTACGGCAAGAACCTCGCCGAGGGACGGGTGCCATTCAGCCAGTTACTCTGGCAACTCAGCGAAATTTCCGGGCTCAAGCGACTCCGCTACACCAGCCCGTATCCGCGCGATTTCAAGACTGACCTCATCACCACAATTCGCGATTGCCCGGCGGTGATGGAGCATGTCCACCTCCCGCTCCAGAGCGGGAGTGACGAAATCCTGCGTTCGATGAAGAGGATTTACACGCGAGAAAGCTTCCTCGAAATCGTGCGCGAAGTCCGAGAAGCAGCCCCGACAATGGGACTCACCACCGACATCATCGTCGGTTTCCCCGGCGAGACTGAGGATCACTTCCAAGAAACTCTCGACATGGTCGAGCGAGTGAGATTCGATGGCGCATACATGTTCATCTATTCCCCCCGCCCAGGGACTCCTGCTGGGGAAATGGAGCAGGTTCCGTACGAGATTCGGCACAAGCGACTTGGCCACCTGATGGCGGTACAGAAGCAGATCAGCCTCGAAAGCAGCGAGTCTGTGATCGGGCGGGAGTTTGAAATTTTGGTCGAAGGGCGGTCGCAACGCAACCCAGAGATGGCGCGGGGATACAGCCGCGACTACCGCATGATCCACTTCCCGGCGGGGGCTGATCTTGACGCCAGCATCGGGCGCACTGCTCTGGTTCGCGCCGAGAAAGGGTTCGTTTGGGGATGCTCGGCTGAGTTCTTGGACTGGCTCGATTAGGCTCATTCCGGGTACCGTGTAACCTATGTCGCTCCTCGCAGTGCCTCTCGGCGCGAACCCTCCGGAAGTGGTCAATGTCGTCGTCGAAATCCCTCGGGGAAGCACGAACAAATACGAGGTTTGCTCCGAGACAGGCGTGATCATGCTCGACCGCGTTCTGTTCTCTCCGCTGTTTTATCCGTTCGACTACGGCTACATTCCGCAGACCTTGTACATCGACGGAGACCCCCTCGACGCGCTCGTTATTCTTTCGCACCCAACATTCCCTGGATGCGTTGTTGAGGCACGGCCCATCGGCGTTCTCGCCATGAGCGACGACAAGGGCAAGGACGAAAAACTGCTGTGCGTGGCGACCAAAGATCCGCGCTATAACAACCGGCATTCGCTAAAAGACATCTCCGACCATACGATGAAAGAGATCATCCACTTCTTCGAGGTTTACAAAGAGCTTGAAGAGAAGTCAGTCAACGTCCAGGGCTGGCACGATGCCCCAAGCGCGTTAACCCTTGTCGAAAAATATGCTCTAAAGCACGATTAGAGGATAAGATTAGATCAGGAAAGCGGTATTGATTCCAATAGGCTAAGTATGAAACTTGCAATTCTCCCGTTAGTCATTCTTGGTTTGAGCAGTTGCGCACTGCTGAACTTCACCTCTGAGCAAGACAACAAAGGTCCCCAGGCGCCCTACGAAATCAATGGGCGTGAGAATGGGGTGGGGTCGCAAGTTGCTGATTTTCAGCTTAAGTCTATTGACGGAAAAGCTGTTTCTTTGAGGAGTCTGGCTAAGTCATCAAAAGCGGTGGTGCTTGTTTTCACCAGCACTTCCTGCCCGCTGACCAAGCTTTACGGCCCAAGCGTTGCCCGCCTTGAGGATGCCTATTCCAAGAAGGGCGTCAAGTTCGTCTTTATCAATCCCGCCGCTACGGACTCGAAAGAAGATGCCCTTGCAATGATCAAGGCTCAGGGTTTTGATGGTCCTTATGTACGCGATCCGAAGTTGGTTGCCGCCCTAGGTGCCAAGACAACTACCGAAGTGTTCGTGTTGGATTCCGCGAGGACGCTTCAATACCGGGGCGCGGTGGACGACCAATACGGAATCGGCTACAGCCGAAGCGCTCCGCGGACTCAATACTTGGTCAACGCGCTCGATGCGGTCTTGTCAGGGGAAAGGCCGAGAGTGACAGCGACATGGGCCCCAGGCTGTGTTCTTGAAGCTGGCCCTGCGCTTCCGGCAAAGCGAGAAGCCGTCAATTTTTCTAAACATGTAAGTCGAGTTCTACAAGCCAACTGTGTTTCTTGCCACCGGGCAGGAGGCGTTGCGCCCTTCCGGCTCGACAACTTTGCCGACGCAAAGGATCGGGCGCCGATGCTGAAGTTTGCAGTCGAAAAAGGCATCATGCCGCCGTGGTTTGCGGCGAAAACCAAGGCGCACGAGAGTCCTTGGAAGAATGACCGATCCCTCACGGATGAGGAGCGAGCAACCTTGACCGAGTGGGTTGCGAACGGAATGCCTGAGGGCGACAAGGCTGACCTGCCCCTTCCTTTGAAAGTGACCACCGAGTGGGAAATGGGAACACCGGACGCGATTTATCAGCTCCCGAAGCCCATTCAAGTTCAAGCCGACGGATACATGGAGTACGTCGAAGTCGAAGTTGATCCCCAACTGGATTCGGAAAAGTGGGCTCAGGCGATCGAAGTTCTGCCGACTGCGGGTCAAGTCGTCCACCACGTTCTCGTTTTTGCTGAGCCTAGACTCAAGCCAGGCGAGCGACGTAAGCTGAGCTTCGATGGATTACGAACCTTCTTTGGTGCCTACGTCCCTGGTAACCACGGCTTGTTCTATCCCGAGGGGTATGCGAAGAGGCTTCCAAAAGACTCCATCCTAAGGTTCCAAATCCATTACACACCCAATGGCACGGCTACACAGGATCAGTGCCGAATCGGTGTGAAGTGGGCAACGACCCTGCCACGCTACGAAATCAAGACGACTTCGATCTTCAACATCGGCATTCGCATTCCACCGAACGACGGCAACCACATGGAAAAGGGATGGATGGCCCTACCGGTTGACGCCAAAATCTGGTCGTTCATGCCTCACATGCACCTTCGCGGCAAGGCGTTCAAGTACGAAGTGGTCTACGACGCCGAGCGGCGCGAGACCCTCCTCGACGTGCCACGATTTGACTTTAACTGGCAGCTCAAATACGATCTCAAGAAGCCGCTGTTCCTGCCAAAAGGGACCAAGATTGAGGCGTTTGCGTGGTTTGACAATTCAACGAACAACCCCGCCAATCCAAATCCGAACAAAACCGTCTTCTTCGGCGACCAGACTTACGACGAGATGATGATTGGGTACATGGATTACACAACGCCTGGCGAGCCGGTACCGGGTTCGGCGCCCTTGGCAGACGAATCGGAGTAAATCTTCAGGGACCATACAACATTCTGTACGGTCCATGGAACTTTTCTCGCTGTACATGGTATCCTACTTAGTGGGATACCTGGATGAGCGGCACTTACCTATTCATTGAGGCACTCGACTTCACGAGTAGTGTCAAGAATTACTTTGGTCCTGACGAAGCCTATGCTGAATTCCAGTCAGAACTGGCTGAACAACCCGATAAGGGATCTGTTATTCAAGGTGCGTCCCCGTTGCGAAAGTTGCGATGGGGAGACAAACGTCGCGGAAAGGGAAAGCGCGGTGGCCTGAGAGTAATTTACATCCATATTCCAGAGATAAGAGTCTTGTTTCTTCTCGATGTGTATGGAAAGGATGAGGCAGACGACCTGACGAGTAGTGAGAAGATGGAACTACAAGCGCTCGCTAATCACCTTGTAGAAGAACTTCGCGATCGTAACAATAGAGGACAACTGTGAGAACTGAGAATAAGAGAAGACCGATCGCCGATCGGCTTAGGAAAAGCCTAACGGAAGGCATTGAATTCGCGAAAGGCGAAACAAACCTTACTACGACCATCGTTCCTATCGGCAGATCATTTTCTGGGGAAGAGGTTGTGGCAATTCGCAATCGGCGGCGAATGAGCCAAGCTCAATTTGCGAATCTTTTGGCAGTCAGTGTCAAGACTCTTCAAAGTTGGGAACAGGGGAAACGAAAGCCAAGTAAGCCGACGATGAGGCTCCTTCAGATTTTTGACTCACCTGAAGACTTCCGTTCTGTCTTGCTGGGACCGCGCTGACAGGTTCATTTTGCTACTGATCGGATCAAAAGCCCATGGGTTAAACGCGGCACGGTAAACTCGCGCGGCGAATGGCCAAGTCCCAGCCCCTGTTGCAAGCCGTACACCTGGCTTCGCGCAAGCTTGCGTCAAGTGGAAACTTTGACCAGCTCCTGCGCGAGGTCTTGATTATCTGTGTCGAGTCGGTTGGAGCAAAGGGCGGCACGATCTATCTGCACGATGCGGCAACATCTCAACTCAAGTTCCAGCATGTGCTCCCTGAGGAGATCGCTTCGAAGCTCCCCCCTGCCATCGGTGACACGTATGGTGTGGTCGGCGAAGCGTTCCAGACAAGGCAAACGATCATCAGCCAATTCGAATCAGGCATCGGCAATGCCGAGGAAAAGCAGACCGGCGAAGTTGTGCGTACGATGATCACCGTGCCCCTTGCGATGGAGCGCGAGGACCCGATTGGGGTTGTTCAACTTCTGAACAAGGTCAGCGACGAGCCGTTTAGCGACGACGATGCGACGGTTCTCGACACGGTCGCCGCGATCTCCACCATGGCCTACATGAACTCACGGCTGATGGATGAAAGCACGCGGGCGTCGAACCTCCTCGGTATGGGCAAAGTAGCCCACGATATCAAGAACCTCGCCTTTGCGCTTGAGGCGAACGTAAGTTTTAGCGACCAAACCTTGGCTGGCTTGCGCGCGTTCGCGGGTGGCGACAATGCCCAGCCTGAACTGCTCGGCTATGTCGATTCAATTGACGTGATGTTCGAGGAGTTGCTCCTTTCCATCGACCGGGTGAAGCGGTACTCGATCTTGATCAGCGACCTTTCGGCGGGCAAAGAGCTGAAGCCGATGCTGAAGACTGCCCCGCTCGCTTCGACCATCGAACTCGCCGCGGCGTACCTGGAGAGCGAGGGGCGCAACAGCCACGTTGGCCTGCGCTACGACATTCAGACCGATGCCCCGCCTTTACTTCACGACGAAATGTTCTTGTTCCGCATCGTCCAAAACCTTGTAAGCAACGCGATCAAAGCAACTCGCGAAGTCGTACCCGACAACTGGAAACTCAGCGCCGAAGAGGACACGATTTATGGCGAAGTCCTGGTGAAGTACCACTTCGGCGAGGGCTTCCATCACGTGGAAATTCACGATCAAGGTCCAGGCATGAGCCAGGAAACTGCTAATCGCATTTTGCAAGGAACCGCGCGTAGCCTTTGGTCGAAGAACTCAGGTTCTGGATGGGGCACAAAGATTGTGCTTGAGCTTGCTGCATCGCATGATGCCCAGGTCTCGATCGACAGTACAGTCGGCGAAGGCAGCACATTCCGGGTCAGCTTCCCGGCTCGTGTAGGAACCGATGCCTGAACTGCCTGAGGTCGAAACCGTCCGTAGGTTGCTCGAACGAGTTCTCGTCGGCAAGAAGATCACTGAAGTCGAAGTTCCGGAAGACCGCATTGTTCTTGGAGGGATCGCGCCAGAAGCATTCGTCAACGCCTTGCAAGGTCGCAAGGTCACGAAGGTTGGTCGTAAAGGCAAAACTTGGTGGATCGAATTCGGCGAACCGCCAATCTTGATCGGGCATCTTGGGATGTCGGGCTGGGTGCGCGAGATTGGGGCCGACACGATCAGGCTGAGAGAGCACGGCAATGCTCCCTTTGAAGATAAAGAGGGAAAGATCAAGTTCCTCAAAATGCGCCTTACGACCGACGATGGGAAGACGGTGGTTTTCACCGACGGCCGCCGCCTCGGTCGCCTTTGGCTGGAAGAGTCGCCTGCCAAGAGCGCAAAGCTAAAGGCTCTCGGCCCCGACTGGCTGACCGACCCAACGTCCCCGGCAGAACTTGGAAAGATTCTAATAAAGCGCAAAGCTCCAATCAAGGCACTGCTCCTCGACAAGAAGCTCTTCGCCGGCGTCGGAAACTGGATTGCGGATGAGGTGCTTTACCAAGCCAAGATTGCGCCTGCGAGACTAGCGTCGACCCTTACGCCCGAAGAAACTAAGCAACTCGTAACCCAGCTCAAGAAAGTCTTAACTCTCGCCGTCGAAGCTGGAGCCGACTCCGAGAAATATCCCAAGAATTGGCTATTCAACGTTCGCTGGGGTGGGGGCAAGGGCCATGAAACTCATGAGGGCCAGGAACTGATCCGCGAAACGATTGGCGGGAGAACAACCGCCTGGGTTCCGAGTCGGCAGAAATGAGAAGCAATCCCCCAAACCCCGCCTTTTCGCCGGGTTCAACGGCTATACTTTTCCGTGCGCCGTATGGCGGTGGCACAACGTCTTTCTATGTCGGGTGATCTACAAAACGACTCGCTTGTTGAAAAGAAATGGCTCAATGCGCTTGCCAGTGGCGACACTTCGGCACTCGGTGGGCTATACGAGCTTTATGGCGAACGGATATTCCGTTACGCCTACCGAATGCTGGGCAACCGAAGCGACGCCGAAGACGCAACCGCGGAGACTTTCTTACGGGTCTTGCGCAGATCGAGCGAACTTCGCGCCGATGGAGCCTTTAGAACTTGGCTCTTTAGAATCACCCGTAATCTCTGCATCGACAAGATGCGTCAACACAAACTCCTCGATCTGCCCGGCGACGCGGTCGTCAGCGGTGGAGAGGACAAAACGACCTTACGGGTCACGGTTCACCAGGCGCTCAGCGAGCTCCCGGTCGAATATCGTGACCCTCTCATCCTTTGTGATCTTGAAGACATCTCAGCCAAGGAGGCAGCGGACGTCCTAAAGATTAGTGTGCCCGCCTTAAAATCCCGACTCTATAGGGGAAGGCGAGCACTCCGCGATAAACTGGGTGGATCCCTGGAGAAAGTCCAATGAGCAACGATATGTATCGAAAACTCGTGGATCTGTATGTTGGTGACGAACTGCCGCACGAGCTTAAGGAAGAGCTTGAACTGGCAGCATTAAAGGACCCGACAATCAGCCACGACATGACAAGTCTAAAGCATACGGTCAGCTTGCTGAAACAGCACGATGACCCCGAATTTACCGAAGAGTCGTTTCAGCGCATACTCATGAAGATGTATGCTCGCGGAGTCGAGGCCCAAACGCAGGTCCCGACCGAAAGCCACTGGCAATATCGGCTCCCACTGAGTGGGTAGCCCAGGAGTCGTTTGTGAAGTTAGAGGTTTCCCGAAAAGATCTAGTTGATGCCGTTGGACTTGCCTTTATGGCAAGCAGCAACCGGTCGTCCATGCCCCTGTTGCAATGCCTTCGGCTTGTTGCCAAAGACTCTGCGCTGACCGTAACCGGTTGCGACACCGAAATGTGGGCAGAACGTACGATCATGGCGGCAGTCCAAGACCCAGGCGAAATATGCGTTTCGGGTCAACTGATGCAGCAGCTAGTTCAAGCCTTGCCTGATGGTCAAGCAACTTTGGAATTAGAGGGAACCTCACTCAATCTGAAGCAGGGAATGTCGGAGTGGAAAATGATGGCGCTC
>WBZS01002670.1_pt1 | contig 10533 bp, 8 predicted proteins | sample 5204201 | NCBI WGS metagenome assembly WBZS01 (sample SAMN12344357, study PRJNA552823) | activated sludge metagenome | biome: Activated sludge suspended growth; feature: Nitrification reactor; material: Wastewater; isolation source: activated sludge from nitrification reactor of wastewater treatment... | reverse complement strand
GGTCGGCCGGTGGGTTGGGCGTCGGGTCGGGCGTCGGGTTGGGCGTCGGGTCGGGCGTCGGGTCGGGCGTCGGGTCGGCCGTCGGGTCGGGCGTCGGGTCGGGCGTCGGGCGGGGGCGTAGGGGTGGCCCTTGTGGCCACCCACCCACCCACCCGCCCGCCCAAACGATCACCAGGGAATCACATCAAGGAATACGAATGCCAACGCCGCAGCGACGATCGCCATGGCGAAGCCCCAGCTCAGCAGGCCGCGAAAGACCGGCGACTTATCGACGACCGGCGGGAGGGCCGCCAGACACAATGCGCCGAGCGTCGACAACGGGCTGACGTCGACCATGTGCGAACCGATATCGACGGCGATGATCAGCTTCCAAATGTTTCCGCCACCGAGCTGCGCGATGAGACCCGGGATGAGCGGCATGAACGTTGGCAACACGACTCCCGACGAACTGCTGAACATCGACACGATGCCCGTGACCAGAGCCATCAGGGTGTTGATCGTGTTTGGCGTCGACACCGACGCGATCGCGGATGTGGCCAGGTCGAGGCCGCCGGTGGACTCGACGAGCCCGATCAACACGCTGATGCCGCTGACCATGACGATCACGCCCCAGGGCAGGGTGCGCAGCGCCTCCTCGGCATGTCCGGCGCCGACCAACACCAGCGCCGTCCCCACCAGAAGCGCCGCCACTGCAGTCGGCACGTTGAAGGCCAGGACCAACACCAGCAGCACGCCCATCGCGCCGAAGGTGATCCAGTGTGCGCGATCGGTGGGCTGGGACACACCGGCAGGGCCTCCGGCGCCGACCGGTCCGCCGATCTCGATGGTCGGCGCGTGACGCATACGGTAGCCCCCAAAGATGAAGTAAGCGGCCATAGCCGAGAGCGATTGGAGTGCTGCCACCGCGACGAAGATCGTCCAACCCGCCGATGAGTCTGCGACGCCGATGTCGCGCATGAGCCCGACGTTGATCAGGCCGGTCAATGCGACCGGCGAGAAGGCGCCGGCGTTGGCTCCGGTGCAGATCACGATCGCCATCAACAACGGATTGATCCCGGCGCGCACCGCCACGGCCATGCCGATCGGTGCGATCATGGCCGTGGCCGCGATGTTGCCCGGGCCGATGGCCGAAAAGACGAGCGTGATCAAGAAGAAGATGACGGGCAGCCAGGCCGGACGGCCGTGCGCGAGCGAGAGCGCGGCCCCCGCCAGACGGTCGAGCGCGCCATTGAGCCGCGCCATCTCGAAGAAATGCGCAACGGCGACCAAGGTGAGGATCAATTGCGCGGGGAGAAAACCGGCGATCTTGCTCAGGTTCAACCCGGCCGCATAGAGGCCAATCACGGTCGCAAACGTCACAGAAAGCAGCCCGGCATTGAGGCCCGGGCGCCAGGCCGCCAGGCCGATCGCGATTGCCAGGGCCAGCAAGGCCCAGAGGTCAGCTGAGAGTTCCATCAAATTAGTGTAGGGCCGGGTGTTCGGGGAGGCCATTGACGTTCGTCATGCGGAGCAACGGCGGACCGCAACGTGCGAGGAGACACTCGTCGCCAGCTTGACCCGATCGACAGCTCCGCTGCAGCGAAGGGTCTACGGTCCGCCAACCATCTTCAGTATGCCGGGTGTCCCTTTTTCGGGTAGAGTATGGCCAGGAGAATAACGATGAAGATCGTCACCGACAGCGCGGCGGATCTCACGCCTGAAGACATCGCCGACAACAACGTGATCGTCGCTCCACTGATGATCCAGTTTCCCGAAGGTGAGAAGGCGTCGAACGAGCTCACGCCGGACGAGTTCTACAATCGCCTGGTGGCGATGCAGCCGCAGATCCCGACCACGGCGCAGCCTTCGGGCGGCATGCTCTGGCAGATCTACGAGCAAGCCGCGAGCGACGGCGACGATGTGCTCGCCATCCACATCTCCTCGGGTTTGAGCGGCACGGCGACCACGGCCCAGGGCGCGGCGGAGCGCACCGAGAACGGGCACGTGACCGTCTTCGACAGCCTGACGCTCTCGGGCGGTCAGCGTTTTCAGGTGCTGACCGCGATCAAGGCGATCCAGGCAGGTTGGTCGCTCGAGCGCATCCTGGAACGGCTGGATGCGCTGCGCAAGGCGACCGAGGTCGTCTTCACGCTCGAGACGTTAACGTACCTGCAGCGCGGCGGTCGGATCGGGCGCGTGCAGGCGTTGGCCGGCTCGCTTCTCAACCTTAAGCCGATCATCCACGTCAACCGCGCCGACGGGAAATACGACACGGTCAGCCGGGCACGCGGGATCAAGCGCGCGATCGAAGATCTGGCGCGGCATCTCGCCGGGCTGTATCCCAAGGAAACGCCGGTGTGGGTGTCTGTGATGCACGGTCAGGCCGAGGCGCAGGCGCAGGCGCTCGCCGATCTGTTGCGTGATAGCCTTAACGTGGCCAGGATCGAGATCCTGCGCGTGTCGCCGGTGCTGGGTGTGCACACCGGCCCCGGGGTGATCGGCGCGACGATCGCGCCGATGGCGTTAGCCGATGTCGAGGCGTAGGCAGCCGAAGGAGCAGATGCGATGACGTTTCCGGAGTTCACGGACAACGATTTTCAGACGACCGTGCTTGCGGCCGCCGGTCCGGTGCTGGTCGATTTCACGGCGGAGTGGTGCGGCCCGTGTCATCGCCTCAAGCCCGAGATCGAGAAGCTGGCGGGTGAGCTGGGCGACAAACTGACGATCGGCGAATTGAACGTCGACCTCAACTCGCGGACGGCGATGGCCTACGGCGTGATGAGCATCCCGACCCTGATCCTCTTCAAGGGCGGGCAGCCTGTGGCGCGTCTGAACGGCTATCAACCGAAAGACAAGATCAAGTCGCAGCTCGCGCCGCACCTGTGATGCGTGCGGCAGAATTCGCCGCTGCGTTGAAAACAAAAGGCCCCGCGAGCGCGGGGCCTTTGTGTTTCAAGAGCGGACGCCGTTGGGCGCCGGAGGATGCAGCGGGAGTTGAAGGTAGAAGGTGCTGCCGGGCAGAGCCTGTTCGTCGCAGCCGGGGCTCTCGACCCAGATGCGCCCGCCGTGGGCGCGGACGACGCCGCGCGCGATGGCCAGGCCGAGCCCGGGTCCGCCGCCCTTGAACGTGGTCTTGCCCGATGAGTGCAGGGCCACCGACCCCACCTGATAGAACTTCTCGAAGATCAGGCGCTGATGCTCGGGCGCCAGGCCGATGCCGGTGTCGGCGACGATGATCTCGATGCCGGGCTCGCCGGTGTCAAGCATGACGCCGTGGGTGCGAACCGTGATCACGCCGCCGTCGGGCGTGTACTTCACGGCGTTGAGCAGCACCTGGTACACGGCCTTCTGGATCAGGGTCTGATCGGCATGGATGAGCGGCAGATCCGCGGCGTATTCGGTGGTGAGCGTGAGGTCGCGCTCGCTGAGATCGCGTTTGACCCGGTTGACGATGTCGTTCAACAGGCTGCGGACGGGGACCGGCACCGGTGCGATGCGCAACTTGTCGCTGTCGATGCGGGTGACATCGAGCATGGTGTTGACGATCTCGTGCAGGCGCTCGGTGCCTTTGGCCAGGCTGTCGAGGATGCGCAGCAAGGCCGGGTTGCCGGAGACGGCGTTATCGGCGCGCAACACGCTGAGCGAGCCCTTCATCACCGTGATCGGCGTGCGCAACTCGTGGGCCGCCACCTGGATGAAGTCGAGCTTGTTGCGGTCGAGCAGCTGCAGCGTCTGGTTGGTGCGGCGCAGGTCGTCGACCGCGGCCTGGTCGTTCTGGCGCATGCGCTCGAGCGTGACCCGCATGATCGAGAGCGCCATGTGCGGGCTGCGGCTGAGCAGCTGAACGAAATCGCCCTTGTCGATCTCGAGCACGCGCGTAGCGCGCGTGGTGCAGGCGCTGGCCGAGCGCGGCCCGTTCTGGATCAGGGCGACTTCGCCCACAAAGCTGCCTTTGCCGACCCGGCGAAGTTCGCGCTCACCGCCTTGATCGTCGATGCGCTGTGTGATCGCGCACTCGCCCTCGGCCAGGATATAGAACGTCTCTTCGCACACGCCCTCGTGACAGAGCATGTGCCCGGCCGGGTAGCGTCGGCTGCGGGTGACGGCCGCGATCGTGCCGAGCTCCTCGTCGGAGAGGTCCGGAAACGTCGCGCGCAGGGTGGGAAGCGGGTCGAGGTCAGGCATGCCGGTGGCCCACTCCCCCTGTCCCCCTCTCCCCGAAGCGCACTCCGCTTGAGCACGGGCAGACATGCCCGGCGCGCTTTGCGGAGAGGGGGAAGGGAGACAGGACCCGATTGGCGCCACCGCGAGGGTACACGGCGGTCATGGAGGGCAGGTACCCCTCTCCCGCAGGGAGAGGGGCCGGGGGAGAGGTGCGGGTCATGTCCGCCCCCCGGCGAGCGTCGCGGTGAAATGGAAGGTGCTGCCGCGGCGCAGCTCAGACTCGAACCAGATCCGGCCGCCCTGCAACTCGACCAGGTTCTTGACGATGTTGAGCCCGAGACCGGTACCGGGCGCCATCTCGCGGGCGAGCCTGTCGTCGGCGCGGAAGAATTTCTGGAACAGCCGCTGCTGATCCTCCGGCGCGATGCCGATGCCGTTATCCTGCACGGCGATGTGCAGTTCGCCGGCCAACACCTCGGCGCGCAAGACGACATGGCCCGACTCGGGCGTGTACTTGTGCGCGTTGCTGAGGAGGTTGTGCAGCACCTGGCTAAAGCGCGTGCCGTCGGCGCTGATGCGCGGCAACTCGGCCGGGAGCTCGACCGAAAGCGATTGCTTCTTCGACTCGAAGAGCGTGCGCGCCGTGGCCAGCGCGTCCTCGATCAACGGGCGCGGGTCGAGGTCGGTCATCTCCAGGCGCAGCTTGCCGGCCTCGATGCGCGCCGAGTCGTTCATGTCGGTCACGATGGTCTTCATCCGCTCGATGTTGTTGCGGATGACGTTCAGAAACTGACGCTGGCCGTCGCTGAGCGTGCCGACCGCGCCGCTGAGCAGGATGTCAGTGTAGCCCTTGATCGGCGTCATCGGCGTCTTGAGCTCGTGGGCGACGAACGACATCAGGTCGCTCTTGGCCACGTTGGCGGCCGCGACCTGCGCGTACAGCCGGGCGTTGGCGATGGCGATCGAGGCATGGTCGACCAGGCGGGTGACGAAGCCGATGTGCTCGTCGGAGAAAGCGTCGAGCCCGTGGCTCTCGAGGTTGATCACGCCGACCACGCGCTGTTCGTGCATGATCGGGAGCGTGAGTTGCGAGCGCGTCTCGGCCAGCACGCCGCGGTAGTCCGGGTCCTGCCGGACGTCGCGCACCAGGCTGATGCGGCCCGTGCGGGCGACGCGGCCCATGATGCCGCGATCGGTCGGGATCGGGCGGTTCTGCATGCCTTCGACTGTGTCGCCGTAGCCGCGGGTGGCCACGATCTGCAGACCTTCATCGGTGAGGATGCTGACCGAGCCGGCGGCAGCCCCGGTGCGCTTGAGCGCCCAGTCGATGGTCAGGTCCATCACGCGCTGGATGTCGAGCGACGTGTTCAACTCGCGATCGATGCGCTGCATGATCGAGAGCTCTTCGACGCGCGAGGCCAGCGCCTGGTCGGTCTGCGTGAACAGGCGGGCGTTCTCGATCGAGATCGCGGCCGGCGCGGCCAGAGCGGCGAGCAGGTTCTGGTCGTCTTCGGTGAAGCGCGAGCCGTCGCGCTTGTTGAGCAGCTGAATGGCGCCGATCGACTTGTCTTTGAAGCGCAGCGGCACCGTGATCAGGTTGCGGGTGATAAAGCCGGTCGTCTCGTCGGCGCCCTTGAACCAGCGCGGGTCGTGCTGGGCGTCGTTGACGATCACGGCGAGGCCGTGCTCGATGGCCTCGCCGACGAAGCCGCGGCCCGGGGGTAGCCGTGTGCCGACCAGCTCCTGACCGACCGGGCCGACGGCCACACGGAAGACGTAGTGGCCGCTCTCGTCATCGATCAGGTACAGGCTGCCGGCCTCGGCGCCGAGCACGTCGACGGCGCTGGCGACCACGCGCTCGAGCAGGCGGTCGAGGTCGAGCGTCGACGAGATCGTCAGGCTGATGTCGTTGAGCGTCGCCAGCTGGCGCGCGCGGGTCTCGGCCTCGCGCAACAGGCGCGCGCGGGTGAGCGCGCCGGCCGCCTGGTCGGCGACGGTGTTGAAGATCTTGAGTTGATCCTCGGTGTAGGGCGCATCACCGGCGGCCGTCAGCAGGCCGAGGATGTCCTGGCCCGAGATCAGGGGCACCGAGAGCCAGCAGGCATAGCCGCGCGAATCGGGCGTCAATCCGCGGCGGCGGATCTCGGCCGGGTAGTCGTTGATCAGGAGCGGGGCCCCGCTGCGCGCGATCTCGCGTTCGAGCACGTGCGCGGCCGGCACGGCCCGGCCCTCGAGGGCCGCGTCGCGCTCGTCGCGCTCGAGGTAGAAGGCGTAGTTGAGCGTCGCGCGCCTGGGGTCCTGGAGCGCGATGGCGAAATGCGCGGCCGGCAGGATCTTGCTGGTCTGGGCGTAGATCAACTCGAGCAGGTCGTCGTAGGCCAGCGTGAAGCTGAGCGCCTGCGACATCTGGCTGATCACGTTGAGGTCACGGACGCGGCGTTCGAGGTCGTTGACCACCGCCGCGCGCTCGAGCGCGATCCCGGTCTGATCGGAAAGCGTCGCGACCAACCGCAGCTCGTCGCCGGTGTAAGGCCGACCACCGTGGCGTGCGCCAAGCGCGACAAAGCCGTCAAGCCCGGGTCCGCACTGAACCGGAGCCAACACCTGCGGCCCGAGCACGCGCAAGCGAGCTTGTTCGAGGCGCAGGTCGTCGGGCAGGGCATCGAGGTCGCGGATCAGGACCACCGAGTGCGAACCCGCCAGCGTGCGCGAAAGCGCACTGTTGATCTCGAAGCGCAGGTCGCTCGTCGGCCGGTTGTTTCCGTCGGGCGCGGCGATCAATTGCAGCCCGCCGACGTCCGGGATGAAGACGTGGACGTTGGTGGCGCCGAGCATGGTCTCGAGCGTCACGCGCAGCTCGCGCGCGATCTCGCCGGGCGCGTCCATGTGCGCCAGCGCGCGGCTGAAGGCCTCGGCCGCCGTTTGCTCTTCAACCACCGAAACGCCGATCGGATGAGGCAGCGTGGGGAGCGGCGCGGGCAACGTCGTCGCGGCCAGGCCCGGCTGATCGGCGGGGATCAGGCCAAGCCGGCCGAGCCCGTTCTGGATCGCGCGGAGGGCTGGTTGAAAGACGAATGCGAGCAGGAAGGCCGCCGACCCAAGCAGCCAGGGGCTGTTGGGTGTGACCAGGCCATTGAACAGCAGAGTCGCGCCGGCCGAGAGCATGGCATAGCCGATCAAGGCTGCCATCGCAAGCACGACATACGCAACTGCGGTTTGGCGAGACGGCACAATCATTCGCTTCGGCTTACCCTTGGGATGATTCTATGCATAAAGCGATGCAAACTGTAAAGTAGGGGCCGGTGCGGGAAAGTTGGCCCCGACGCTCTACTTTAAAGGTTAGAATAGCCGTCGCCGAGGGTCGTTGCCATAAAGCGGCCCTTAAGTTTAGCCGACGAAGCTGCGACAGACACCGGGAGTGCCCCGATGTATTCCGATGTCTTCAAACAAAACGAAAGTCACAGCCATGAACAAGATCCGCGTGCTGATCGCAAAACCCGGCCTGGACGGCCATGACCGGGGCGCCAAGGTGATCGCGCGCGCGTTGCGCGATGCCGGCATGGAGGTGATCTATACCGGCCTTCGCCAGACGCCCGAAATGGTGGCCGAGGCCGCCCTGCAGGAGGACGTCGACGCGGTCGGGTTGTCGATCCTGTCGGGCGCGCACCTGGCGCTGACGCCGCGCGTGCTCGCGTTGATGCGCACCAACGGCCAGGCCGATGTGCCGGTCTTCGTCGGCGGCATCATCCCCGCCGAGGATGCCGAGGCGCTGCGCGGCATGGGCGTCGCCGCCGTGTTCGGGCCCGGCACGCCGATGTCGGCCGTGGTGGACGCGGTGCGACAGGCGACGGCGCGGCCGACGAACGCCTGAGCCACGCCGAACATGCATGCCGAAGCCATCCTTTCCGGAGACCGGCGGGCGCTGGCGCGCTGGCTGACGGCGCTCGAAGCCGAGCGACCCGAAGCTCAGGCGCTGCTGGCCGAGCTCTTCCCGCGCACGGGCCGCGCGCATTGCGTCGGCGTGACCGGCGCGCCCGGCTCCGGCAAGAGCACGCTGGTGGCGGCGCTGGCCCAGGCCTGGCGGGCGCGCGGTCGGACCGTGGCCGTGATCGCCGTCGACCCGTCGAGCCCGTTCAGCGGCGGCGCGATCCTGGGCGACCGCGTGCGCATGCAGGCGCTGGCCGGCGACCCCGGTGTCTTTATCCGCTCGATGGCCAGTCGGGGCACGCTCGGCGGCCTGGCCACGACCACCTCCGACCTGGCGCGCGCGCTCGACGCCGCCGGATTCGATCAGGTGGTGATCGAGACCGTCGGCGCCGGGCAGAGCGAAGTCGATGTGGCGCGGACGGCGCAGACCACGATCGTGATCGAGGCGCCCGGTTGGGGCGACGACGTGCAGGCGATCAAGGCCGGCATCCTCGAGATCGCGGATCTGCTGGTCGTGAACAAGGCCGATCAGCCGGGCGTCGAGGCCACAGTGCGCGCGCTCAAAACCGCGCTCGACCTCGAAAGCGCAGCGCGTTCCGGCGAGACCGCGGCTCCGTCATGGATCGTGCCGGTGCTGACGACGGTCGCGACGAGCGGCGTTGGCGTCGCCGCCGTGATCGAAGCGCTGGCGGCCCATCACGCGCATCTCGATGACACGACCATGGGCGCGATGCGCGAGACCCAGCGCCTGCGCCGTGAACTTGAATCCCGACTGCGCCAGAGGGTCTGGCAGCGCTTCGCCGAACACATCGAACCCGCCCAGCTGGATGCGTTGGCGCTGCGGGTATGCAACCGGGAGATGGATCTTGAAAGCGCGGTAAAATCGATCCTGTCCGCCGGGTACGCCAACAACCGCCAGTGAGCAGTCATTCATGATCCTCGGCAAAAAAACACGTCTCCGACCTATCGAGAAGGATGACCTCCCGCGCTACGTGCGCTGGCTCGGCGAACCTGAGCTGCGTCGCTACATCAATACCGTGCTCCCGATCAGCCAGAGCCAGGAAGAAAAGTGGTTCGAGCGCAATCAGCAGGCCGGCAACGAACAGGCCTGGGCGATCGACGCTCAACCCAACGATATGGCCATGGGCCCGTGGCAACACATCGGCTCGTGCGGCTTTCACCAGATCGATTGGCGCACGCGTTCGGGTGAAGTCGGGATCATGATCGGATTGAAGGAATACTGGGGGCGCGGCTTCGGCACCGACGCGCTCCAGACGCTGGTGGCCTGGGGGTTCTACACGCTCAACCTCAACCGCGTCACCCTGCGCGTCAACGCCGACAACGTGCGCGCGATCCGCGCGTATGAGAAGGTCGGCTTCGTGCTCGAAGGTCGGCTGCGTCAGGCGACGTTCTCCGACGGGGCCTATGGTGACGAGCTGCTGATGGCGGTGCTGCGCGAGGATTGGGCGCGCGCGGTCTCCGAAGCCGAGACCACACCCGACAACTGAAGATCGGATCGGATTGGCGCCCGCGAGGGCGCCGTTTTATGCGGCCGGCCTTCGGCCGCCAGTGAGGATGGCAAGACCACACGATGTTTGGCAACATCAAAGTCTTCGCGGGCACGGCATCGCCGGCTCTGGCGCAAGAGATCGCCGGCTATCTCAACGTCCCGCTCAGCGGGCGTGACATCATCAAGTTCCCTAACGAGAACATCTTCGTCAAGCTGCACGCCAGCGTGCGCGGACAGGATTGCTACGTCGTTCAGACCACGTCGGCGCCGACCAGCGACAACCTGCTCGAGTTGCTGATCATGGTGCAGACCCTGCGGCTCGACTCGGCCGGGCGCATCACGGTCGTGGTGCCGTATCTGGCCTATGCCCGCTCGGACAAGAAGGACCAGCCGCGCGTGCCGATCACGGCCCGCCTGGTGGCCGACATGATCCAGGTGGCCGGCGCCGACCGCTACATCCTCATGGATCTGCACGCCGGTCAGATCCAGGGCTTCTTCTCGATCCCGGGCGACGTGCTCACCGCTTTCCACATCGTCAGCGATTACTTCGCCGAGATCCGGCCGACGCTCAAGGACCCCGTGATCGTCACCGCCGACCTCGGCTTCGCCAAGAAGGGCCGCAACTTCGCCGCGCGCCTGAACTGCACGATGGCGTTCGTCGAGAAGCGCCGCACCGGCAACGACGCCAACGCCTTTGCGCTGACCGTGATCGGCGAGGTCGAAGGCCGCGACGTGATCATCGTCGACGACGAGGTCGACACCGCCGGCTCGGTCTCACAGGCAGTCGAGATCGTCAAGAACCACGGTGCGCGTGACATCTACCTCAGTTTCGTGCACGCCGTGCTTTCGACGCCGGCCGTCGAACGGCTGCGCAAACTGCCGCTCAAGGAGATCGTCACCACCAACACCATCCCGTTGCCGCCGGAGAAGATGTTGCCGAACATGCGGGTGCT
>WBZS01002668.1_pt1 | contig 10536 bp, 6 predicted proteins | sample 5204201 | NCBI WGS metagenome assembly WBZS01 (sample SAMN12344357, study PRJNA552823) | activated sludge metagenome | biome: Activated sludge suspended growth; feature: Nitrification reactor; material: Wastewater; isolation source: activated sludge from nitrification reactor of wastewater treatment... | reverse complement strand
TCCAAATACCTTATTTTAAAGGAAGAGCGAAGAGAGAAACAGTTACAGACCTTCAAAAATCAGCAGGATCAGATAAAACAAATTGAGCGCAATATTGAACGCTTTAAAGCGAAAGCCAGTAAAGCCAGTATGGCGCAGAGTTTGGTGAAGAAGCTGGACAGAATGGATATTGTGGAAGTGGAACAGGATGATGTACGTTCCATGCGTTTTCAGTTTCCAATGGGACAACAAAGCGGAAAGGTGGTAGTTACTGCAAAAAATCTGGCAAAAAGCTATGGCGAAAAACCTGTTTTTCATGACGTGAATTTAGAGATTGAACGCGGCGATAAAGTTGCTTTCATTGGAAAGAACGGAATGGGAAAAACCACGATGGCAAAAATTATTGCCAAAGAACTGGATTACAATTCCGGAAACTTAGAGATAGGACACAATGTAAACATTGCTTTCTTTGCGCAGCATCACGCGGAACATTTGCCAAAGGAACTGACTATTTTGCAATACATGGAAGACACCGCTCCGAATGATATGCGTGCACAGGTACGTAATATTTTAGGTGCGTTTATGTTCAGCGGCGATGATGCCACGAAAAAAATATCTGTATTGAGTGGTGGTGAACGTGCTCGTGTTTGTCTGGCGCATCTGTTGCTGAATCCAAGTAACGTATTAATTCTCGATGAGCCGACCAATCACTTAGATTTACGTGCTAAAGACGTATTGAAAGATGCTATTTCCAAATATCCCGGAACGGTGATTGTGGTTTCGCACGACCGTGACTTTTTAGTGGGTTTGACTGAAAAAACATTTGAATTTAAAGACGGTGTGGTACAGGAACATGTTGGTGATGTGGAAGCCTTCTTTGAAGAACGTCGTGTGGCAAACTTCAGAGAGGTGGAGTTGAGTCCGCAAGCGACAACTAACAATCCGCAGAAAAAAGAAGTTACAGCTCCGGCAAATAAAGTAGATGATAAAGATGCGAAGCGCATCAAAAATCAGATTTCAAAACTGGAAGAAGAAATCGGTATCAAAGAATTTGATATCAAGAAACTGGAAGAAAAAATAGAAGCACTTTCCGAAGACGGAAAATATGACGAACAGATAGTTTTGCAATTAGGCACAGAAAAAAAAGCACTGGAAAAACTAATGCAGGAATGGGAAAGTTTGCAGAATTGATGTTTAATAGCGCAATTTATGCACTATATCAACTTATAAAAAAGGAGCCTATTACTGGCTCCTTTTTCTCATTCGTCATTATTCATTCTTAATATTTTGCGGCAAACTTTCCGTTGCTTATTGTCACATCCGTGTTATCGGTGTCATTGTGCAATGTACCGCTAAACGTGCCTTCAATTTCGGTGGACGTAGCCTTGCTTACCACTATAGTGAATTCGCTTTCAGATGGTGTTGCAGCCCATCCGTTTACACCTTTGGTATATGCAAAAGTGGGCAGGGCGGCAGAAGATGACATCGTTTTAAAATTGTAGGAGCCGGTAGTGATATCTGCAGGAAGTAACATCAACACAATCTCCGTGGTAAAAGAAGTGGTATTTACATAACTGGCGCTTAAATTGATTTCCGCTCCAGATTTTGCTACTATGCTAATCAGATCATTAGAACTGAAATTACCGGAAGTGGCACCGGCGGCTGTCAGAGAAACCTTGCTGTGTCCGGCAGACAAATTAGATGCAGATACTGTATCATCCTTTTTACAGGCATTCAACAGTAAAGTACTGACAACAATAAAAGCAAATGTGAATTTTTTCATGGTTAAGTGTTTTGGTAATTAATTATGTAAAATTCTGATATCGGAACTGCATATAAAATACCCAAACGATTGTATATATCATAAGTGTTTACAGGTATAAAAAAATGATGGCAAATAATCTATAATCGTTATTACGTGTTTAATGGTATATTCTAAATCAGGGAAATACTCTAAATTTAACTATCAAAACAGAAAATGAAACGACTGAATCTACTGTTATTTATTTTTATTATTATTTTTTGCAATTCCCTTTTTGCTCAGGAAATAAAAGACAAAACAAAATATTACGTAAATGACATCGAAAATTTTAATAATTACTCATCAAATGGTTGGAGTATATTAGAAGACAAACAATTAAAAGTAATTGCAAAAGCACTGAATATTAAAACAGACGAAGCAGAAAAAATAATAACGAGCACCAGTTATTACAATCATCCAAAAAATAAAAAAAATACAGATGTAGCGTATATTATGTATAAAATATGCGAACTGAATGGATTTAAAAACGGTAAATTTAAATACGACAGACCGGATGATATTTTATGTTTGATGTATGTACCAAACGATTTAAACACACATTTACCAAGTGATAAATTAGCTGAGAATGGAAAAGGATTTTTTCAAATAACCAGAAAAGAATCCATATCTACATCACCGTTATCTGCTGACTATTACAAACCTTCTATTTCTTTAAAAGATGAAAATTATTCATTTGGATTTATATTCGGTGCAAAAGTCACTGATTCAGTAGTAGTTCTGAAAGTAATTAAATCAAGTCCTGCTGAAAAAGCCGGTTTTAAAATTAATGATGTTATTACAGAGTTCAACGGACAAAATATCAGATACAAATCAAGACCTGAAGCCGCGAAAATTTTTAAAGAAAGTGGTTTTACCAATAATACATTTAAGTTATTACGCAACAACAGCATTCAAACAATTTCATTAGATAAAGTAAATGCAAAAACCTTAGAATTTGTTTGTATTTCTTCTAACTGCGACAATGGTGAATGTATCATTGAACACATCAATGGTTATACTATTAAAGGCAATTGCAAAGATGGAAATATAATTGGCAATGCCAAATTTACAACAGAAGATGGATTTGTTTTTTATGAAGGACAAGTTAAAAAACTAAGCAGTACATTCAATAACTACCAATACGTGAAACACGGATTTGGCAAAGAAAAATTAAGTAAAGGAAATAGTTTTGAAGGCAATTATGTAAATGGAAGAAAAGAAGGAAATGGTGTGCTTACTTATGCTGACGGAACCCAAAAGAAAGGCATCTGGAAAGAAGATAAATATTATGATGACATTTCAATAGGTTTTGAAAACGATAGATTTAAAGTAGAAAAGAATAAAGTTTTCTTACATCATTTAAAATCAGATTTTAAATATAAAATGGTAGAAATTTCTGATGAAGAAAAACAGAGAATAGCAAAAATGTACAATATTTCCATTGCTGATATGGATAAACTGTTTGCATTATGTGATATGAAATATAAACCATCGCACCTAAATACACCTCAAAAAATCAGAGCAATTATTGACAAATATGAAAAAGACAAACCTTACGACGCCTATTTAGTAGCTCATTTTTATGGCCTGGATAATGAAATATATAACATCATTTATTTACCAACAAGCTATAATAGATGGCTGCCACAAGGTGTTACTTTTGAAGTGCAAGATGGTTTATATTTTTGCGTACCAGCTACCTTAACAAGTAGCGTTAACTATTTTGCATTTGAACGTGGTTTGGCTATACTTAAAGGTGCAGAAGAAGATAAAAAGAGAGAACAGGAACAAGCCGAGTTAAGTGCAAAACATTATGAATGGGCAGCAAAAAATAAATTCAAAGGTGTGGTGATTATTCAATATAAAAACGAAAACACAGCGAATGTTTATGACAGATACAAATACAATGTCATCACTATTTTTGGGCCACCTAATCAAATTTTCTCAAAACAAGATGACGAAACATTAACAGAAAAATACAAAGATTATTATAAAAACAGTGGCTATAAACTGACTGTATCTAATTTTGAAGAAGGAATGGATGAAGTGAAGGCAACAGAAAAAGCAAATGAATTAACACAAACACATAGATTTGCAGTAAACACCAACTTTAGCTACACGCTTCCTGAATATAACAATACATCAGGTAATAATAACGGTGCTTCTCTAAAAAAATCAGAAGAAGAAATAAAAGAAATAGAAAAAGAACGTGATAAAATTTCCAAAGAAATAATAGAAGATAAAACCATGGAGAAATCTTCCATGCGGCAAAAAGCAGTTTCAGATATATTTGCCGGTAAAAATTCTATAAATAATCCGGCAACAGTGGAAGTGGTTGATATTTCAACATCCGATAAATATTATAATGAAAACAAAAAATTTATCGGAAAAACCGGCACAGTAGAGGTCACCCTTACAGAAAATGGTGATGGCACTTATTACGGAACCATTCAATTTCCTAGCGAAAAATACTCAACTATTTTTTATAATGTAAAAGTGAAAATTATTCAATAAAAATAATATGCAATTTATGAGAAAAATATCTTCAGCATTACTATTCATTATTATCATTAACAGTGGATTCAGCCAAACTTATAAAGAACAGCTAAAAGCAGTCAACGACTATCTCAAAACATTTGACAATGGTTATTACGGCTACCTGGAAATTAAGGATGGTTTTTTATACGACAGATTTCCGTCTGGCAAATACAGCAAGTCTGAAATAAAATATTTAGGTAATGCTGTTGCATTAGATAACGAATATAAAGTAAGTATAGAATGTACTGATAGTAAAGATTGCGTATTTTCAACTTATACAGATTCTTATCACAAAAATATTAGCTTTTCACAAACCGAATATTTTGATAAAGAAGTATTGGTTGGATTATTAAATAACTTACTAACCGCTTATAAAAAAAATACTGGTAATTATAAAAATGATATTGCTTTAATTGAAAATAAAACTTCAACATCATCTAATAGTGATTATCAAACAGCACTTAAAAAATTAAACGATTATTTAAAAACTTTTGACAACGGTTATTACGGCTATCTGGAAATTAAGGATGGTTATTTATATGACCGGTTCAAAGATGGCAATAACTACTGTAAAGCAAAAATATCTGACATTGGGAAAGCCTATGAAAAGGAACCCAAACGCAAAGTTGAACTTTATTGTAAAGGAACAGATAATTGTTTATTTTCAACGTTCACTAATCAGAACTATAACAGTTTCAGTTTTTCGCAATCTACCGACTTCAATACCACTGAACTCATTTCCTTACTGGATAATTTAGTTGCTGCGTGTAAAGAAACAAATACTAAAAATAAAGACGGAGAAAACAACATTGATTATGCAGCAGAAAAAAGAAGACAGGAAAGCTTAAAATCTAATACTGATAACAACGGTAACAATACAACATCCACTAAAAATAATTCTACGGGAAATTATCAAAGTGCGCTCAAAAAATTAAACGATTACCTCAAAACGTTTGACAACGGTTACTATGGATATTTTGAGGTTATTAATAATGAAATTTTTATTCGATTAAAAGCAGGTACTTATTGTAGTGCATTAATAAGTGATTTAGATAAAGCTTATGTTGTTGAAACAAATAAGAAAATCGAAATCAGATGTTTGGGTGGAGAGAACTGCATGAATGCTACCTACACATCCGGTAAGACTACAGGTTTAAAAATGTATCAAGATAAAAATTTTGATACTGAAGAATTTATTCAACTCATAAATGATTTGATATCAACATTAAAAAAAAGCAATTCAAATACAACTAACAGTGGCGACAAATCTGGAATAACTCAGTCTGAAATTTCAAAACCTAATACAGCCAATTCAAAGAATAGCACATCAGGTTATTCAGCTTCAACAGGAAACTATGAACCTGCACTCAAAAAATTAAACGATTACCTGAAAACTTTTGACAATGGGTATTACGGTTATTTTGAAGTAAAAGATGGCTATATCTATGATCGCTTTAAAGCCGGAAAATACAACAAATTTAAAATGGAAGACATAGAAGGTGCTGTCATACAGGAACAATACAGCCGTGTTATTTTTAAATGCAAAGGTGAAAACAAATGTATCTCCACCGATTGGAAAGTAAACGGCACGGAAGACTATACTCAATTTACACAAAGCGGTTCTTATAATTATCAGGAACTGGCAGATTTATTAAACAATTTCAGAGATGCCTATTTAGGCAAGAAACAAACTTCAACTAATAATACAACAGTATCTGCAAATAAAAGCAGAGAAGAAAAAGCAAAAGAAAGACAACAACCTACATCAAAAACCAATGATGATGATTTAGATGAAGATTGGGACGCACTCGAAAAAGCTGCTGCACCACTTGCCCAAGTTTTAAAAGAATCAAATAAAAACACCAGTTCAAATTATCAGCCGGCACTTAAAAACCTGAACGAGTACCTTAAAACATACAACGCAGAAACCTATAAAAATGTAGAAGTTAAAGACGGAAAAGTATATTTTGGATTTTTTGTGTACGGTGCAAATTATAAGTCATCCATAGACATCAACGAACTAAAAAACAATACCATTATTACCATTGGAAAATCTGTTGGTTCATCTGTAGTAGATGAAGTTAAAATTTCCTGCAAAGGCAGTAGCAAATGTTTTTATTCAACTTACTCAAATGGTGGAGCGGATCATTTCAGATTTTTCAGCCATAGCGTAAAAGATTTTACAAAAATGGAACAACTGCTAAAAGATTTTATAAAAGCGCTTAATTAATAAATAGAAAAAGGCAGACTCACCGCCGATTAACTTAACAATGAAATCAACAAAAATGAAGTTTACAAAACTTATCATTGCCGGATTTTTACTGTTATGCATCATTTTTGCTGCACTCATATTTAAACTGTATAAAACAGATGCTCAGGCATTCTATGACACTCCCATCAACAGCGCAGTAAAAGCTATCTATACCGTACGCGGGAGACCTTTGCAGCGTTCTGCCAAACTAAGTAATGACAAAGTAATAGATGTTCCTGAAGAATTTATACCTTATATACAACCTGGAGATTCAATTATTAAAGAAAGTAATTCCGGTCAGATTATTCTGATTACTTTTCAGCAAAACAGCAGAACCATCATTGTACATCCGTAACCAAACAGACTGTAGATATTTGTTTATGAATGGAAGCAGCACAAATCATCGCGGAACCCGAAAAGAATATCCAATCGAAGTGTACCAGCCTTTTACAAAAGGGTACAATTGAAAACCACCTGAAATATCTATCTGCATATTGTTTTTTATCAAGTAAGCAAAACCTCCGTCAAAGGTATGAGTGGATTTCCTGTCGACCGGAATATCTCCAAAAAACTCATAATAGAAATACCATTTGTCCGTGATATCCACGCCGTTTACAATTGTATAAATAAACGACGGATACGGTGATTCGCCGTCCCATTCCATTCCAACATTATATCCTAAAATGAGGTTCTTTTTTAAGGTATGTTCCAAGGTAAATCTAAAATTTGGAGCAAAATATTTGGTACGTTGATTTTTAGTGGAAATATAAGGCACCGCCATATGTGCAATAAATGAAATCTTAGGTCTTGCTTTTTTTTCTTCACAGATAGCTGTTTTAAATCCAATCTGAACAGGTGACAATCCGCTTCTGTACTTTCCGGTAGAATCTTTGAATGAAGAAATATCCGTAATTAAACGTATCTCCGTCGACTTAAATATTCCTGCTTTCCATAAAATAGTCGGATGTACAAAAGACAATTCTTTGTGCTGACTTTCCACATTAAATCCCATTTCCATTTGGAAATATTTAAACGGCACCACATCCGGTGTCTCCGTTTGGTCGGGACGATCTGTGGAAATAGAACCAACAGACTCTGCCTCCTTCTCCTGCGAAAAAAGGAAGGTGGAAATACAACATAAAATAAGTACTGCTATATTTTCCATACATACAAATGTATTATAAATTACAAATGTAGTCTAATAATATTTTTAGCCTTGTCTAAATTTATATTGCTCCAGAAAAATCTGCTTGGTTTAATAAAACTGTTTTATAAAATTAAGGTTGTATTTTTACCAAAACAAAACTGAATATGTCATCAAAAACAATCATTGCTCAACCATACACACTTAAAAACGGAACGGTCGTAAAAAACCGCTTACTGAAATCAGCCATGAGTGAAGCCTTGGGTGAAGCCAATGGTGCGCCTAAGGCTGATTTAGCAACACTTTACGGCGCCTGGGCAAATGGCGGAATAGGCATTTGTATTACAGGCAATGTAATGATAGACCATCGTGCTTTAGGTGAACCCGGCAATGTGATTATTGAAGATGAAAGCAATATGGCTGCCTTGCAGAAATGGGCAAAGTCAGCTACACAAAACAATACACAATGCTGGGTACAACTCAACCATCCCGGAAAACAAGCACCAAAAGGATTAAACAAAGAAACCGTTTCACCATCTGCTATTCCGTTTCGAAAAGACATGCAGGCATTCTTTCCAACACCACGTGAACTCAGTGAACCCGAAATAAAAGACCTGATTCAACGTTTTGCCACTGCTGCAGCCATTGTACAAAAAGCAGGTTTCAGCGGTGTTCAGATTCATGGCGCGCACGGATATTTAGTCAGTCAGTTTTTATCCCCACATCACAATATCAGAACGGATGAATATGGCGGCAATCCTGAAAATCGCCGACGGTTTGTATTAGAAATTTATAAGGCCATGAGAGAAAAAGTTGGCGCTTCTTTTCCCATCAGTATTAAATTAAATTCTGCGGATTTTCAGCGCGGCGGATTTACCGAAGAAGAATCACTGGATTTAATTCGTGTATTATCGGAAGTGGGAATGGACTTAATTGAAATTTCCGGCGGAACCTACGAGGCACCTGTCATGACAGGCATCAACACATCAAAAGAACCGGTAAAAGAAAGCACCATACAACGAGAAGCATACTTCTTAGATTTTGCAGAAAAAGCCAGAAAAGTTTGTACCACAGCTTTAGCTGTTACCGGCGGTTTCCGTTCAGCAGAGGGTATGGCACAGGCCGTTTCTTCCGGTGCGGTAGATTTTGTTGGCCTTGCACGATTATTAGCTATTGAAACCGATGCACCCAATAAAATAATTTCAGGCAAAACATTTCTTGCTGTCAAACCTATAAAAACAGGCTTTGGCATGGTGGACAAAATGGGATTAATGGAAACTGCCTGGTACAGTGTGCAATTGAAACGCATTGGTAAAGGTCAAGCGCCTGATATCAATCTGAGTCCGTGGATGGTGTTAATGAAAACTATTTACCACATGGTTTTCGGAAAGAAACCGTCTAAGCTGAGAGCGAATTAAAAAAAAGACCGCAACATATTGTTGCGGTCTTTTTTTGTCTCTACATTTTTAATTCTATCCGCATCTCGAAGCACCGCAATCTTTGCAGGTTAAACAGCCTTCTAAATATTGCTGATTGGTAGAACCACAGTTCGGGCATTTCGATTTCTGCGCCAGAGTACCATCCGGCACATAACGTTTCAAGGCACGCACCACGCCGTTTTTCCAGGTGTTGATGGCTTCATCTAACTGCAAACTGCTAATCAATTCCACCACATTTTCTATCGGCATGCCATGTCTTAAAGTACCTGAAATCAACTTGGCATAATTCCAGTATTCCGGATTGAATTTGTGCGATAAACCTTCAATAGTTGTCTTATAACCACGTTGATTTTTGTATTGAAAATCATAACGCGAAGTACCGTCAGCTTCTTTGTTTTTTATGATGGTACCTTCATTTACCCAACGCGGCAATAAAATGCCATCTTCATCATCATTCAAACCCGTAAAAATTTCATAGGGTTTATTATCCATTAAACCAATGAAGGCAATCCACTTGTCTTTGTTATTTTGAAAACGCACTACATCTGCTTTTAAAGAAGCCGGACGTGTAATCGGGAAATGTGCAGTTCCTTCTGTCGTCTCTTCTTTCTTTTTCTCTTCGTTGCTAATCAACACACCGGAGCGTGAACCATCACGATATACGGTAACTCCTTTGCAACCGGACTTCCAGGCTTCCATATAACATTGCGAAACGATTTCTTCCGTCACATCGTTCGGCATATTAATCGTAACGCTGATGGAATGGTCTACCCATTTCTGAATCGCGCCCTGCATTTGCACTTTTTTCAGATAGTCTACATCATTCGAGGTTGCCATGAAGTAGGGCGATTTTTTCACTAACTCATCCAATTCTTCCTGTGTAAAATTTCTATTCGTGTTATAACCATTTACTTCCATCCATTCTTTAAAACGATGATGGAATACTACATACTCTTCCCAGCTGTCGCCAACTTCATCCACAAAATCAATCCGTACATTTTTATCATTTGGATTTACTTTACGTCGTCTTTTATATACGGGCAAAAATACCGGCTCAATACCGGAGCTTGTCTGAGACATTAAGCTTGTAGTTCCTGTAGGAGCAATCGTCAGTAACGCAATATTTCTTCTGCCATTTTCAAGCATCTCGTAATACAGTTCCGCATCAGCATGTTTAAGACGCAGCATAAATGGATTTTCCTTTTCTCTTTCTGCATCAAAAATTTCAAATGCACCGCGTTCTTTGGCAGTCTGCACTGATGCACGATACGCTTCCAATGCCACTGTTTTATGAATCTCTACAGCAAAAGAAATTCCTTCATCACTGCCATAACGCAAACCCAAAGCCGCCAGCATATCTCCTTCTGCTGTAATACCAATTCCT
>WBZS01002667.1_pt1 | contig 10536 bp, 9 predicted proteins | sample 5204201 | NCBI WGS metagenome assembly WBZS01 (sample SAMN12344357, study PRJNA552823) | activated sludge metagenome | biome: Activated sludge suspended growth; feature: Nitrification reactor; material: Wastewater; isolation source: activated sludge from nitrification reactor of wastewater treatment... | reverse complement strand
GATCACCGTGTCGTGATGGGCAATCACCACCTCACCGTGGCGGGTGATCGATGTCCAGTCGTCGGTCTGGCCGACAATCACGGAGCGGTCAAAATTGCGCACCAGCGCCGCCACGGTCACGCCGTGGGGCCAGTCGATCTGGTCGATGCGCTTGCCGATCACCTTGGACGTCTTGGCGTCGCCATGGGCGATCAGTTCGAGGGCCTCGGCGGCGCCGCGCCGTAGCGAATGTACCTCGGCGACATCGCCTTGGCGGACGTGAGCGAGCAACGTGCCGATCGAGACCTGGGCCGGCGAAATACCGATGTCGATCGGCCCCCCCTCGATCATCTCGGCGTAAGCGCGGCGGTTGATCAGCGCGACCACCCGCTTGGCGCCGAGACGCTTGGCCAGGTTGCCGGCCATGATGTTGTCTTCGTCGTCGTTGGTCAGCGCGAGGAAGAGGTCCATTTCGCCGATGTTTTCCTGCTCGAGCAACTCCTCGTCGGTCGCGTCGCCCAGCAGCACCAACGTGCGGTCGAGTTCGCCGGCAATGGCCTCGGCGCGTTCGCTGCGTCCCTCGACGATCTTGACCTCATAGCGCTTTTCGAGTGCCTTCGCAACGCGCAGGCCAATGTTGCCGCCGCCAGCGATCATGATGCGCTCGACCGGTGTCACCATCCGCCGCAACTGACGCAAGACGGGACGGATGTGTTCGGCGGCGGCAAGCAGGAAGACTTCATCGCCGGCCTCAATGACCGTGTCGCCCTCGGGAAAAACCGGCTGGTCGCCACGGAAGATCGCTGCGATGCGGGCATCCATCTCCGGCGGCAGGTGCTCACGCATGGCCTTGATCGGCTTGCCAACCAGCATTCCCCCTTCATAGGCGCGAACTGCGACGAGACAGACCCGGCCGCGCGCGAAGTTGAGCACCTGCAAGGCCTCGGGAAATTCGATCAGGCGCCGGATGTACTCGGTAATGACCTGCTCCGGGCAAAGCGCGAAGTCGACGGCAAAGTTTTCCGCACTCAGCAGACTCGCATCTTCAAGAAAATCGCGCGAACGCAGGCGGGCAATCCGCGTCGGCACGTTGAAAACGGTGTGTGCCAGCTTGCAGGCGACGAGGTTGATCTGGTCGCTCGGGGTAACGGCGATGATCATGTCGGCATCTTCGGCGCCGGCGTTGCGCATGACCGATGGCACCGCACCGTTGCCGGTGACTGTACGCAGATCAAGCCTGTCCTGCAGCATCGCCAGACGCGCGGCATCGTTATCGACCACGGTGATGTCGTTCTCTTCCGACACCAGACCTTCGGCGACGCTGGCTCCCACCTGGCCAGCCCCCAGAATAATGACTTTCATGTCGCCCCCCACCCCGGCTGGTGCCGGATTATTCTTCGCCGCGTTTGCCCAGCTTGACGTCAAGCTGTTTCAGCTTGCGGTACAGGTGCGTGCGCTCCAGGCCGGAGCGTTCCGCGAGTTTTGTCATATTGCCACCTTCGAGACGCAAATGGTGCTCGAAATAAAGCTTCTCGAACGCATCACGCGCTTCACGCAAGGGTTGGTCGAGCAGCGGCAGCAAGGAACCGAGCTCATGATCCGCTTCCTCCTCCCGCGGCATCACGCGCTGCACGTCGTCGGCCGAAATTTCCTCGTCCAGCGAGGTCAGCGCCAGGTTGCGAACCAGGCCATAGAGGTCGCCCCAGCTGGCCTCCGGACGGTTTTGCCAGGGCTGTGTACGCAAGGCATTGAGTGCGCCGGTCGAGAAGCGTCGGGGCTGAACCTCGCCCCGCTCGACGAAGTTGGTTAACAACAGACCGGCAATCTCCGGTAGTTCATCGGCATGGCCGGCCAATGAAGGAAGGGTCAGCCAGACCTCGCCGAGGCGCGCCAGCAGCTTGCTGTCCCAGCCATTTTCTCCGAGTACGTTCAAAGGCGTGACCGTGGCCGCGAAAAGCTGCAAATTGAGCCTTTCCAGACGGTCGACCGCAAACGCAAGATTCATCTGCTGCATCTTGCCGAGCGCCGCCAGATCGGGAACGAAGAGCACGCCGCCACCGAGTTTTTCCAGGGTTTCCTGGGTCAGGGCGCTACTCACACTGGAGAGATCCAGCCAGGGTGCACGGGGCGCCTTCAGGGTGCGTGCGCAGATCTCGGCCATGCCGCCGACAGCCCCCTTGAGCAGCAATACTGGCGTTTTGGCGGCCGCCTGTTCGAGGCGACGCTTGAACTCCTTGACGATGGTCGAGCGGCCGAAGGCTTCCAGGGTGAGGGGTGGGCGCGGGGGCGGCGTATCGTGCTTGAGCGCCTTCTGCACCGTCGACAGGAGCTTCTGCAGGGCAATCGGCTTTTCGAGAAAATCGAAAGCGCCAAAGCGCGTCGCCTCGACCGCCGTGTCGATAGTGCCGTGCCCCGACATCATCACCACTGGCATATTGAGATGCCCGGCTGCGTGCCATTCCTTGAGCAACGAAATACCATCGGTATCGGGCATCCAGATGTCGAGCAACACCAGATCGGGACGCAGTTCGCCGCGGATGCGGCGCGCCGCCGTGGCGTTTTCGGCCAGTCGCACGTCGTAGCCCTCGTCGATCAGGATTTCCGACAGCAGCTCGCGAATGCCGACTTCGTCGTCAACGACCAGAATGATTGCCATGCTTTGCTTCCTCCTTCACCAAGGGCAGGCGGATGTCGATCCGCGCACCGCCCGCCGGTGCATTGCTGATTTCGATACTGCCCTGGTGTTCCTCGACAATCTTCTTGACGATGGGCAAGCCAAGGCCCGTGCCGCGAACCTTGGTGGTGACATAGGGTTCAAAGATGCGCGGCAGCAGTTCGACCGGAAAACCCGGCCCGTTGTCGGCGATCAACAGACGTGCCGTCGTTCCGGCCAGCTCGGTGACCACCGTGATACGCATGTCGTCGCGCCCCTCGAGGGCATCTTCGGAGTTTCGTAGAAGATTATGGATCACCTGACGCAATTGCGTGGCATCGCCCAGTATCTTCGGCAAATCGTTGGCCAGCCGGCTTTCGATCACCGCCGACGAGCTTTCGTAAAGTCCCAGCACCTCGCCGATCAGCGCATTGAGATCGAGCGGTGCCACTTCAGGCACCGGCAAGCGCGCGTAGTCGCGGAAATCATCGACCATGCGCTTCATCGCCTGCACCTGATTGATGATCATCTGCGTGCCACGCGCCAGCATTTCGGAATCGCTGCCAACCAGTTTGCCGGACAGCTTGAACTGAAGACGTTCGGCGGAAAGCTGGATCGGCGTCAGCGGATTCTTGATTTCGTGCGCCAGACGCCGCGCCACTTCACCCCAGGCGGCACTGCGCTGAGCAGCGATCAAACGCGTCACGTCGTCGAAAACCACGACATCGCCGCCGCCGCTCGCCTCCGGCAGGCGCGAACCGCGCAGCAACAACACCTGCGGCATGCCGTTGGCGCGCTCAAGTTCGATCTGGCCCTGCCATTCGTCGTCCTTCAACTTGGCGAAACTGTCGCGAATGAACTGGCCCAGCGCGTTCTGGCGTGGCCATTGGTCGACCTGCTCGCCGATCAGGCCGGCAAAATCATCGTCGAGGATCGTCAAGGCTCCCTCATTAACCGTGCGCAAGACGAAATGGCGATCGAAGACCAACACACCGGCCGACAGGTTGGCGAGGATGGATTCGAGGTAGCCGCGCGCCGACTCCAGCTCCGCCCGATGGCGTTCGGTTTCGCGGCGGGCGTCGTCCAGCTGGCGGGTCATGCGGCTGAACGACTGGGTCAGCACGCCAAGCTCGTCACGGCTGTACACCGCCTGGCGCGGCGAAAAGTCGCCCTGCGCCACCGCCTGCGTACCCTCGGCCAGCATCGACAGTGGCGCCGACAGGCGGCGTGTCATCACGAAAGCCAGCGCAAATGCACCAAACAAGGCGACGAGTACGGTCAAAGTAAGTGTCAGGGCATAAATCCGGGTCAGGCCCTGGCGCGACAGCTGCAACTCCTGGTAATCGCGATAGACCGCCTGCACCGCATCGGTATCGTAGGCCAGGGTGGCTGGAACCGGCTGAACCAGTTGCAGGAAGCGCAGTTCCTCGAACACGGTGCGTGCCGGCACCGGTACAAGAACACGCAGGAACAAGCGCCCGCCTTCGCCGTCGATCGAGGAATACACCCGCGTACTGCGCGCTTCCTTGAGCTGCACCTGCGTCGGCAGGTCAGGAAGCGAATCGGCGATTTCGCTGCTGGCGCTGGTCAGCAACTTGCCGCTGAGCGAGAACAGCGCCGCCGATTGCACACCATGCTGCTCGCGCAGACGCGACAGCGCTGAACGACGGCCCGATTCGCGAAGGTCCGACAACTCGTTCGCCATCTGGTTGGCTTTTTCGGTGAGGTCGTAAAGCAGTGAATCGAGGGCCGAGCGACCCAGATGAAGGCCGGATTCGAGCGCCTTCTCGACGCGCACGTCGAACCAGCTCTCAATCGAGCGGGTGACGAACTGCACCGAAACGCCATAGACCAGCGCACCAGGCAAGACGGCGATGATGCCAAACATCAGCATCAGGCGCAGCTTGAGGCGGGCGCCGAAAATCTGCGCCCGATAATCGCGCCACAGCGAACGCAACTGCCAGCTGACCAGGCCAACCATGGCCAATGCCAAAAAGATATTGAGGCCGATCAACAACGGATAGTGGCGCGAAAAAATGGCGGTATCTGCTGCGGTCGACAGCAGCAACAGGAACCAGACGATGGCTCCCAGCGTTCCCGCAACGGCACCCCCGACCGCAACGAAACGCTTCACTTGGACTCCACCGGTATGGTGGCCTGCCAGGTCTTCCAGTCGGAAGCCAGGTTCCAGTCGCGGTTGCCTAGCGCGGAAATCTGGAACGGACGCGGCAACTGGGTGATATCGAGGCGCATGCGCAAGGCGGCCGTGTAGGTTTCGCCGGGGCGGACGATGCTGCTACCGTCGCTCGCCCTGTCGATAACCACCCAGTTGCGCAAACGCGACAGGACGCGCAAGGCATCCGACAGCGATTCGAAGGACTGGTGGAGCCCGCTCCCGGTCGATAGTCGGTATTGCCGCGTCAGCGCGTGGTAGGAAAGGCGAAAGGTCTGATTTCGACTGACCAGTTTTTCGTCCAGCCAATACCAGCGTGGTCGCGTCAGATCGAATTCGGCCAGAAAATACAGGACGACACCCTTGCCGACCGCTTCCTCAAGGCGCTGGTTGAGATCGAAGGAAAAATCGGCGGACAGCACGTAGCCGTCTTCGCCAGCATGAATTTGCGGATTATTGATTTCAATTTCGGCAGCCAGTGCCAGACCAGGCACGCATACCAGAACAACCAGCAGCCAGCGCCGGAGACGGTCAAGCATGCTTTTCAAGTCGGCAATAGTAAAAGCCATCATGGTCGGCGCTCGGCAGGATCTGTTGTTCATGGTCGCGACAGGCTTCCGGATGGGCCGCCAGGAACGCTGCGATCTGTCCGCCATTCTCCTCCGGAAATACCGAACAGGTAGCGTACAGCAGTTTACCCCCGGGCCGCACGACCCGCCACAGGGCAGCGAGTATCCGCGCCTGCGTCGCCGCGAAGCTGGCGATGTCGGCCTCACGGCGCAGCCACTTGGCATCCGGATTGCGGCGCACGACACCGCTGGCGGTACATGGTACGTCGACCAGCACCGCATCGAACGGCCGGCCATCCCACCAGGTATCGAGCCGGACGCAGTCGGCGGTGGCGATCTCGGCCTGCAGGCCGAGACGGGAGAGGTTGTCGGCAATGCGGCGGCAACGCGAGGGCTTGAGATCGAGCGCCAGCAGATCGAGATCGGTGCGCTCGAGCAAGTGCGCTGTCTTGCCACCGGGCGCCGCGCAGGCGTCGAGTACGCGGCTGCCCGCTGCAGGGTCGAGCAACATGGCGGCGATTTGCGCCCCCGGATCCTGCACGGAAACCAGGCCGGCGGCGAAACCTGGCAAACGATTCACCGGCACCGGCCTGGCCAGCGCGAGGCCGGCTTCGCCAATGGCCGTGGCTGCAATGTCCTCCGCCTGCAGGCGAGCCAGATATTCGTCGCGCGTGCCGCGCCGGCGATTGACGCGCAAGGCCATCGGCGGCGGTCCGTTACCGGCGGCGACGATGCCCGGCCAGTCGGCCGGATAGGCAGCCTGCAATCGGCGCAGCCACCAATCGGGGTGGCGGGCGGCGGCAACAGCGTCGGCCGCCGCAGCCGCCTGTAACTGCAATTGCTGGCGCAGATAATTGCGCAAGACACCATTGACCAGACCGCGAAAACGTCCGCCAGCCAGTTCGCCGGCCGCGACCACCGCCTGATCGACCACCGTATGGGCGGCATCCGGCCGCGTCTCGAGACGGTAGAGCGCAACCAGCAACAGGGCGTGCACCTCCGGCGTGTCGAGCGGCCGGGCCAGCAACCGGGCCAGCTGGAAATCGCCATATCCGTAGGCGCGCAGGCTGCCATAGACGAGGTCTTGAACCGCCGGGCGGACAGTCGGGTCAACGCGGTCCAGCAGGCCATCGGCCAGGCTCTGCCCGCCGAACACGGCGGCGTCGATGCGGGCCGCTTGCAGCAGAGCATAGGCCAGGGAGGTCTTGGGCAATTGAGACATGGGGATTGATTATCGCACGCGGCATAATCACGCAATGCGTTCCTTGCTCATCGCCCTGTTGTTCGTCGTTTCGCCGCACGCCCAGGCGTGGAATGCGGCCGGCCATCGCCTGGCAGCCAGCATTGCCTGGCAACAACTGTCGCCGGCCAGCCAGGAATTCGTCGGCGCCGCGCTGGCCCGTCACCCGGACCACGCACGCTGGGCGGAGAAGGCGCGCTCGGCAGCGGCGGCGGACATCTTCGCCGAAGCGGCCACCTGGCCGGACGACATTCGCAACGATCCTCGTTTCTACGACGAGGAACGCGAGACACCCACAGCACCGCTGCCCGGTTTTCCCGACCTGGCCAGGCACAAGCGCTGGCATTACGTCGACCTCGACGACCACGGCAAGGCCAGCGATGGCGAGGTAGACCGGCAAATCGAACGTCTCGACCGCCTGTTGCGGTCGACCGCCAAAAAAGACCAGATTTCATATTTGCTCCCCTGGCTATTGCATCTGGTCGCCGACATTCATCAGCCGCTACATGTCGGACGCGCTGGCGACGAAGGCGGCAACGCGGTCGAAATCGAGAATCCGTTCAACAAGCGCCTGCCTTTTGCCAGCCTCCATCTTTACTGGGACGACCTGCCTGGCTCGCCGTGGTTGCGTGGCAAGGCGCTGGAGAAGCGGACGCGGCGCCTGATCGACGACTATCCACCGCCGCTGCCAGGCAACGACGTCGCGCTCTGGCGCGATGAAAGCCATGCCCTGCTCAACCAGGCCTATCCCAAGACGGATGGCAGCCTGCTACCAACCATTACCGACGAGTTCAACCGGCAAGCACACGACATCGCCAACCGTCGTATCGTCGCTGCCGGCTACCGTCTGGGCTGGCTGCTCGAAGCCGCGATCGCCGCGCGCGTTTCACGTGAAACGCAATAGAATTACCGCATGAACGGGCTCCACCTGATCGCCGACCTCCACGACTGCCACTGCGCGCCGGCGCTTCTGCTCGACGCGGCAGGGCTAGAATCACTTTGCGTTGGCGCCTGTACCCGCCACGGCCTGACGGTCGTCGGCCGCCTGTTTCACGCTTTCCGGGATTCCGCTGGTCAGCCGGCCGGCGTCACCGGCACCGTCGTCCTCGCCGAATCGCATCTGGCCGTCCATACCTGGCCGGAAGTCGGCGGCGTGACGCTCGATGTCTACGTCTGCAATTTCAGCGGCGACAACAGTGCCCGTGCGCAGGCCTTGTTCGCCGAAATGATCGCCAACTTCGCGCCGGAGCGGGCGGCAAAAAAAGAGGTGGCGCGCGGCCACCTCGCTCCGGTTTCCGGCGCCTAACGCGCCAGCGCCCGCAGGCGGGCAATGCGCTCCGCCGTTGGTGGATGAGTCGAGAACAGGCCCTTGATGCCACCGCCGGAAAGCGGGTTGAGGATCATCATCTGGGCTGTCTCCGGGTGGGCTTCGGCCGGCCCCAGCGGAATGCGGCCTTCGGCGTACATCTGGATCTTGCCCAATGCATCGGCCAGCGCATTGGGGTCGCCGCTGATCTCGGCGCCGCCACGGTCGGCTTCATACTCGCGGGCCCGCGAAATGGCCATCTGGATCAGGCTGGCGGCCAGCGGCGCCAGCAGCGCCACGGCGATGGTCGCCAGCGGGTTGGCCGGACGACCGTCGCTATCACGCCCGCCGAAGAACATCGCAAAATTGGCGAGCGCCGAAATCGCCCCGGCCATGGTCGCCGAAATGGTCGAAATAAGAATGTCGCGATGCGCCACATGCGCCAGTTCGTGCGCCATGACGCCGCGCAGTTCGCTGGCCGACAGCAGTTGCAGAATGCCGGAGGTCGCCGCCACCGCCGCATGCTCAGGGTTGCGCCCGGTCGCGAAGGCGTTCGGTTGCTGCTCGTCGATGATGTAGACGCGCGGCATCGGCAAATTAGCGCGCTGCGCCAGATCGCGGACCATGGCGTAAAACTGCGGAGCGCTGGTTTCATCGACTTCCTGAGCGTTGTACATCTTCAACACCATCTTGTCGGAGAACCAATAGGAAATAACATTCATCGCGCCGCCGAACACCAGCGCCATCAGCATGCCCTGCCGGCCGCCGAGCATGCCGCCGACGATGCCGAACAACGCCATGATGGCGGCCATCAGCATCGCTGTCTTGACCCAGTTGAACATTAGATGACCTCCTCGAAGCAGTCTGCGCTATCCGTCAGATGATAGCGCAGCGGCAAATTTCAAGCCGGCAGATCGAAGCGATCGCCCGCCTTGAGCGGATGGCCGGCGAGAAAATCGCGTACCGGCAGGCGCTTGCCGCCCGCCTTCTGCAACTCGCTGACCGCCAGCGCGCCGCTACCGCAGGCGACGACGATGCTGTTGCGGTCGACCGCCAGAATCTGCCCTTTTTCACCGCTGCCGTCGACCGGCACCGCCCGCCACAGCTTGACCGTCTGGCCGCCAAACTGCGCTTGCGCACCGGGAAACGGATTGAATGCGCGAATATGGCGATCCAGCTCGGCGGCACTCAGCGACCAGTCGATCTGCGCTTCCGCCTTGCCGATCTTCTGTGCGTAAGTGACGCCTTCCGCCGGTTGCGGCTCTGCCAGCAAGGGCAGTCGGCACAGCGCATCGACGATCAATGTCGCCCCAAGCGCCGCGAGCCGGTCGTGCAACGTAGCCGAGGTATCGTCGGCGGCAATCGGAAAAGCGCCGCGCAGCAACACCGGTCCGGTATCCAGCCCGGCCTCCATCTGCATGATGCAGACGCCGGTTTCCGCATCGCCCGCCAGCAGCGCCCGTTGAATCGGCGCCGCGCCGCGCCAGCGCGGCAGCAGCGAGGCATGGATGTTGAGGCAACCGAAACGCGGCAGGTCGAGCACCGCCTGCGGCAGAATCAGGCCGTAGGCGGCAACCACCATGACCTCCGCCCCGATGGCGGCGATCCTGGCCTGCGCTTCGCCATCCTTGAGGGTGACCGGCTGAAACACCTCGATGCCCTCTTCCAGCGCCAGCTTCTTGACCGGCGACGGCTGCAGCGCCATGCCACGGCCGGCCGGCCGATCCGGCTGCGTCAACACCAGAGCCACGTCGTGCCCGGCGGCAACGATTGCCCGCAGCGCCTGCGCCGCGAATTCCGGGGTTCCCGCGAAGACAATCCTCACGCCGTGACCCGCGCCTGCTTGGCGAGCTTGTTCCTGATCCGCGTCTGCTTGAGTTGCGAAAGATGATCGACAAACACCGTGCCGTTCAGATGATCCAGCTCGTGCTGAATGCAGACGGCCAGCAAGCCCTCCGCCACCAGCGTCTGGGGTTGCCCTTCGGGATCCAGATAATGAACCGTGACCCGCTCGGCGCGCTCGACCTTTTCGAAAATGCCAGGCACCGAAAGACAGCCTTCCTCGCCCTCCTGCTGACCGGTCAGTCCTTCGAGGCGTGGATTGATCAAGGCCAGCAAGTCATTGCGATCTTCCGAAACATCGATCACGACGATTTGCTTGTGGACATCCACCTGCGTCGCCGCCAGCCCGATACCGGGCGCTTCGTACATGGTTTCGGCCATGTCGGCGATCAGGCGACGAACGCTGTCGTCAATGTTGGTGACGGGCGCCGCAATCTTCTTGAGACGCGGATCGGGGAAACGCAAAATGGGTAGAAGCGCCATGGGAAATACCAAAAAAGCTTGCTCGCTTAAGTTATTACGTGCAGAATCTCAAGCAATTCCAGAGATATGGAAGCGGCTTGCGCGCCATGATTGAGACCATGACGGCAGCGCCGTGTTCCATCGGCACTTGAGGTTACGACTATGGTACGCATTATATCCGCGCTCATCCTGGCCGTGACGGCCGTTTGTGCATCGGCCGCCGAGCCCCTGCAGCTCGTCGATAACCCGCCCGATCGCCATGTCGTGGTCAAGGGCGACACGCTCTGGGGGATCTCCGGCAAGTTCCTCAAG
>WBZS01002666.1_pt1 | contig 10540 bp, 3 predicted proteins | sample 5204201 | NCBI WGS metagenome assembly WBZS01 (sample SAMN12344357, study PRJNA552823) | activated sludge metagenome | biome: Activated sludge suspended growth; feature: Nitrification reactor; material: Wastewater; isolation source: activated sludge from nitrification reactor of wastewater treatment... | reverse complement strand
GGCCTCCTACTACACCGAACGCGGCGAGACTCCCGGCCAATGGGTGGGCGCCGGCATGTCGGGCATCGAGGGTCTGGACGCCGGCGACGCGGTCACCGCCGAGCAGATGCAGAACCTGTTCGGCGCAGGCTTGCACCCGTTGGCGCAGCAGCGGATGGACGCCCTGCACGGTCCGGGCCTCACCGAGGCCGACTATCTCGCGGTGTCCCGGCTGGGCTCTCCGTTCAAGATTCACGCGAACGACGTGTCGCCGTTCCGGCTCGAGGTTGCCAAACGGCTCGCTGCGCACAATCTGTTGGAGGGGGCGCCGGCGAGGTCCGCGGTCGCCGCGGAGGAGCGCGCCCGGGTCCGCACCGAGGTGGGCCGGGAGTTCTTCCGGGCCGAGTATGGCCGCGACCCGGTGGACGCCCGCGAGCTGGCGGGGTTGATCGCGAAGCTGTCCCGCCCGCAGACGACGGCGATCGCCGGGTTCGACCTGACGTTCTCCCCGGTGAAGAGCGTGTCGACCCTGTGGGCGCTGGCCGACCCGGCCACGGCGGCGGTCATCGAACGGGCCCACCAAGCCGCCGTCTCGGACGCGTTGAAGTTCATCGAGGCGCAGGCCCTGTTCACCCGGACCGGCGCGCAGGGCGTTCGGCAGGTCAACGTCCGCGGCCTGGTGGCCGCAGCCTTCACGCACAGGGATTCGCGCGCCGGCGATCCCGATCTGCACACCCACGTGGCGGTGGCGAACAAGGTGCAGACGATGGATGGCCGCTGGTTGTCGATCGACGGGCGGGTGCTGTTCAAGGCGAAGGTCACCGCGTCCGAGACCTACAACACCGCCCTCGAACGGCACTTGGCGGACGCGTTGGGCGTCCAGTTCGTCGACCGGACCACCCAGGCTGGACGCCGCCCGGTCCGGGAGATCGACGGCGTGGATCCTGCGTTGAACCGGCGTTGGTCGGCCCGACGGCGGTCGATTGAGCAGCGTCAGGCCGAGTTGGCCACTGACTTCCAGGCTGCGCACGGGCGTCCGCCGACCCCGATCGAAACCCTGGCTTTGGCGCAGCAGGCCAACCTCGAGACCCGGCAGGCCAAGCACGAACCCCGAACGCTCGCAGAACAGCGCGCGAGCTGGCGGGCGCAGGCCGAGCAGGTGCTCGGCGGGTCGGACGGGATCCGGCGGATGATCCACACTGCGCTCCATCCCACGCGCAGCACCGCACCGGTGCTGGACGAGGCGTGGTTCGCTCGGACGGCGGCGTCCATCGTGGCGACGGTCGAAGGGTCGCGGGCGACGTGGCAGTCCTGGCATGTGCGCGCGGAAGCTCAGCGCCGTGCGCGGGCTGCGAACGTCCCCACCACCGTGCTGGCGGCGACCGTGGACCGGCTCGTCGCCGTTGCCCTGAACGACCACTCCGTACCGTTGGCCGTCCCGGACGACGGCGTCCGCGAGCCCGCGCTGCTGCAGCGGGTCGATGGGCAATCGGTTTACACGATCGCCGGGGCGGATCTGTTCACCTCGTCGCGGATCCTCGCCGCCGAGCAGCGGCTTGTGGACGCCGCGGGACGTCGCGACGGGATGGTCGTCGACGAGGCCACCATCGCCGTCGCCCTCCTCGAAGGCACGGCGAACGGCGTCGAGTTGAACGCCGGCCAGGTGGCGCTGGTGCGCGCGATGGCCGGCTCGGGCGCCCGCGTCCAGGTTGCGATCGCTCCCGCCGGCTCGGGGAAGACGACCGCGATGCGGGCCCTGTCGCGGGCGTGGACCGAGGCCGGCGGCACGGTGCTCGGCCTCGCGCCGTCCGCGGCGGCGGCCGCCGCGTTGGGCGCGCAGATCGACACCCACACCGACACGTTGGCCAAGCTCACCTGGTCGATGGACCACCAGCAACTGCCCGACTGGGCCGCCCAGATCGGCCCGAACACCCTCGTGGTCGTCGACGAGGCCGGCATGGCCGACACCGTCAGCCTGGACGCCGCAGTCGGCTACATCCTCGCTCGCGGGGGCAGTGTCCGGCTCATCGGCGATGACCAGCAGTTGGCCGCGATCGGCGCCGGCGGCGTCCTGCGCGACATCGCCACCTGTCACGGCGCCGCCCGGTTGAACGAACTCGTCCGGTTCGCCGACCCCGCCGAAGGCGGAGCCTCCCTCGCGCTGCGCGACGGGCAGACCGAAGCGCTCGGCTTCTACCTCGACCACGGCCGCGTCCACGTCGGCGACCTGGACACCATCACCGACCAGGTGTTCGACGCGTGGCAAACCGACCGCACCGCCGGGCTGGACACCATCATGCTCGCCCCCACCCGCGACCTCGTCGCCGACCTCAACACCCGCGCCCGCACTCACCGCCTCACCGACGCCACGCCCGTACGCGAGGTGGAACTCGCCGACGGCCTCGCCGCGTCGGTCGGCGACGTCATCATCACGCGTACCAACGACCGCCGCCTCCGCGTGTCCCCGACCGACTGGGTCAAGAACGGCGACCGCTGGACCATCACCAGCATCACCCCCCAGGGCGGCGTCCGCGCGATCCACACCCGCAGCCGACTTGGCGTCACCCTGCCGGCCGCCTACGTCGCCGAGTCGGTGGAACTGGGTTACGCGTCCACCGTGCACACCGCGCAAGGCGTGTCGGTGGACACGATGCACGGCCTCGCGACGGGCACCGAAGGCCGCCAGCAGCTGTACACGATGCTCACCCGCGGCCGGCACGCCAACCACGTCTACCTCCAGGTCGTCGGCGATGGCGACCCCCACAACCTCATCCACCCCGACACGGTTCGCCCCCCGACCGCGACCGACGTCCTCGAACAGATCCTTGCCCGCGACACCGCCCCCACCTCGGCGACGTCGCTGCAACAGCACCTCCTCGACCCGCGGATCCGCCTCGGGCAGGCCGTCGCCCGCTACACCGACGCCCTCTCGGCGGCCGCCGAGGACCTCGCCGGCGACCTCGCCGTCCGCGCCCTCGAACGCCACGTGGACCACCTCCTGCCCGGCGTCCCCTGGTGCGACGCCTGGCCCGCGCTCCGCGCACAGCTGCTTCTGATCGCCGCCGACGGCCACGACCCCCTCACCGAACTCCGCACGGTCGCCGCCCACACCGACTTCACCGGCGTGTCCGATCCAGCCGCGGTGCTCGCCTGGCGCCTCGACGCCACCGCCCTGAAGCACGCAGCTCCCGGCCCGCTGCCGTGGCTCCCCGAGGTGCCCAGCAGGCTGCGCGTCCATCCCGAGTGGGGCGCCTACCTCGGGACGCGGGCCCGGCTCGTCGCCGACCTGGCCGACACCGTCCACCAGCACGCCCTCACCACGAACCGGACGCCAGCGTGGCTGACCTCCTGTCTGGGGCAGCCCACCGGCCAGACGATCGCCGACGTCACCGTGTGGCGCGCCGCCCTGGGGGTGCCGGACGCCGACGCCCGCCCCACCGGCGAACGGCAACCTTCCCGGGCGGCCCGTCGGTGGCAACGTCACCTCGACCGCCGCCTCGCCAGCGACCACCAGCCCGCCCTGACCGAATGGGGACCCCTGCTTCACCAGCTGGCCGCCCACGTCCGCGGCGACGACTTCACCCCGATGCTCGCCCAACGCCTCGCGCAACTGTCCGCGTCCGGACTCAACGCCCGCGCCCTCCTCCACGCCGCAGCAGCCGAAGGCGACCTGCCCGACGACCACGCCGCCGCCGCCCTCTGGTGGCGGATCGCCCGCCACCTCACCCCCGCCGTCGCCACCGCCCCCGACACCGACCAGCCGCTCACCACCACCTGGACCGGCACGCTCGCCGACACCATCGGCGCCGACCGGGCCCACGAGCTCCAGTCCAGCCGCTGGTGGCCCGCCCTCATCACCGCGGTCGACCACGGCGTCCGCCAAGGCTGGACGCCCACCGACCTCCTCACCGCCACGCCCACAGGGAACGGGCAGGTCGACGCGTGCCTCGCCCTGGTGTGGCGGATCTCGACGCTCACCCACCCGCCCGTGGTGGACGACGCGGACGCCGACGTCCCGCACCCCGACGACGAACCCCCCACCGACCTATGGGACGGCTACCACCCCACCAACCCCATCGTCGTCGGCGACCCCGCCGAGATTGACCCCAGCCTGGACGCCGACCCGCTCGACGCCGCGCCGCCGATCACGGACGACGACGAGGGCCCGAGCCTGACGTGGCAGGCGATGATCCGGGAGTCCCTCGGCGCGCCCGAGGCGACCGGCTACGAGATCGAGAAGCAGCTCGCCCGCGCCGATGCCTGGCGCGACAGCCCCCACACCCCGGAGCGCCTAGCTCAGGTGAACTGGCTCGCCGCCGACTTCTACCAGGCGTGCTACTCCGAGTCGTGGGCGCAGCCGTACCTGGCCGAACGGTTCGGCGTCGACCTCGCCGGCCATCCCGACCTGCAGCCGGGCTATGCCCCCGCCGGCTGGACCACCCTGGTCGCCCATCTGCGCCGCATGGGGGTGTCGGACGCCGAGATGCTCGCCGCCGGCGTCGCGACCACGGCGACCAGCGGCCGGCTCATCGACCGCTTCCGCGACCGGGCCGTGTTCCCGATCCGCCACGCCGGCGTCGTCCTCGGGTTCGTCGGACGCCGCCACCCCGACCGCACCGACGAGGACCAGGCGGGACCGAAGTACCTCAACACCGCCGACACCCTGCTCTTCCACAAGGGTGATCAGCTCTTCACCACCGGACCCCTCGGGGCCGCTGCCACCCCGGTCATCGTCGAAGGACCCATGGACGCCATCGCTGTCACCCTCGCCGGTGGCGGGACCTACGTCGGCGTCGCACCCCTCGGCACGTCCCTCACCGAAGACCAAGCCGTCCAACTCCGCGACCACGGGCATCGGACGCCGATCGTCGCCACCGACGCCGACCTCGCCGGCCGCGTCGCCGCCGAACGCGACTACTGGATCCTCACCCCGCACGGACACGATCCCCGCCACGCCGCCCTTCCCGACGGCACCGACCCCGCCGACCTCGTCGCGACCGGACGGAGGCGGGATCTCGCCGCCGCCCTTGAGCACGCCCAGCCGCTTGCGGACCGGCTCGTCGACGAGCGCTTCGCCCACCTCCCCGCCAGCGAAGCCGCGGTCGAAGCGCTCCGAGTCATCGCCGCCGCCCCGCCAGAACGCTGGGAGACCGGCACCCAGGACATTGCCGAGCGGCTCGGATTGCCTGCCAGCGTGCTCCGCACCGCGCTCCACGACCTGGTCGAGGGCTGGAACCGTGACCCGCGTAGGGCCGCCCAAACCGCGCTGCGCGACGTCAGCCAGGTCAAGGACCGGCTCGCGAAAGCGGAGGCTAACCGCGTCCATGAGGCGGTGGCCAGCCGACCGGTCCCGAATCGGACTGAACGTCCTGCGTCGATGCCGAACCGTGCGCGCACCCTTGGTTGGTAGGCGTCCAACGCCGGTCGTGCCCACGCACGGGTTAGGTGGAGGCACGGACGCTCCCGCGTAGGGGACGATGGTGCGCATGGCGAACTGGTCCGCTGTGCGCGACGCCCTCCGCGACGTGGAGCATCAGATCACGTTCACCTGGGCTGAGCTCGACGAGCTGGTCGGGGGCCTGCCCCCGTCCGCGTACAAGCACGCGGCCTTCTGGAAGGGGGCACGCAGCGGCTGGCCGGACTTCACCACCACGGTGGACGTCGGCCACTCAGTAACGTTCGTCCGCCACGGCCCATCCGGCGGACGCGGGGTCCCGACCCCCAACCCGACGCCACAGGACGCGAGGGCACCCAACCAGAACAGCTCCGCCGACGTGATCCTCGTGAGCTGCGTCAAAGAGAAGCGCCCGGATCCCGCCCCGGCGAAGGACCTGTACACCTCGCCGCTGTTCGCCAGGGAACGCCGCCACGCCGAGGCGTCGGGCAAGCCGTGGTTCATCCTGTCCGCGAAACACGGCCTGGTCGACCCCGACCAGGTCCTCGAGCCCTACGATCTGCGCCTCTCGGACACCACGCCCAGCTATCAAGCCGCCTGGGGCCACCGCGTGGTCCAGCAACTCGCGCATGCGGCGGGGCCGCTCCGCGGCAAGACGATCGAAGTGCACGCCGGCGTCACCTACACCAACCCGATCCGCGGACTTCTCCGAGACGCCGGGGCCGACCTGATCGAGCCTCTCGAAGGTCTGACAATGGGCCGGCGGCTCGCCTGGTACGGACGCACCGCGAGCTCCACCGACTCACCCACCGCCGAGCCACCCGCTCTCATCGAGAGCCTGGTCGACCGGCTACGGGACGGGACCCGGGCTCAATCCCCCGCAGCATTCCTCGAGACCCAAGGCAGGGACACGCGCACGCCCGGCCTTTACAGCTGGTGGGTCGACGCCGCCGGAGCCGCCGACCTCACCGCTGCTCTCGGGACGCGGATCGAGCCTGGCCTGATCTATGCCGGTCTCGCTGGCGCGACCCGATCGAAGAGTGGGAAGAAGTCCACCAACACCTTGTGGGGACGGATCCGCGGGATGCACTTGGGGGGCAACCACCACTTCTCCACCTTCAGACTCAGTCTCGGCTCGATCCTCGCGGCAACACGCCGCGCGCCTGACATCGACGAGGACGCGCTCACGGAGTGGATGCACCAGCACCTGCAGCTGATCGCCGTGCCCGTCGACGACGCCGACCGTCTCGATGCCCTCGAGACCGCAATCCTGACCGCGCTCGACCCCCCACTGAACCTCGACAAGATGCCCACGAGCGACGTGCGGACACGCTTGAGCCAGCTCCGACGTCAGCACAGCCGGCGCTAGCCAGCCGCTGGAGCCGCTCCCGAGGGCGCCGCGATGCCACCTCGATGGGCGCCTCCCCCCGCGCCGGCATAGGCCCTAGCGTGAACCTATGGGTGTACCCACGGAGCCACGGGAAATCCCCCCGACGCACGCTGGCCTCGCAGAGGATCCTGCGGCGTGCCCGGCCTGTGGTTCCTCCGATTGGCTGCCCATCGTCTACGGGCTCCCGGATCATGAGTTGTTCCTGGCTGCCCAACAGCAGAAAGTGGAACTCGGCGGGTGCTGCATCAGCGACGACTCGCCCACGCTCCGCTGCCGAGCCTGCTCATGGACCTGGTGACACCTCCCCCCGGCGGACGCGTGAGCTGGCGCAGTCACACGTGCCACGTCCAAGTCGTTCTAGGCCCGACAACCGGGTTGAGGAGCCCCGGCGGAGCCTCTGGCGCTCGTCACCCGGATTGAATCCGAACGCACGAGGACCTTGCCCGGTGCCGTGCTCGCCCAAATCCAACAACGAGGACACCGGCCAGACGCGCAGCGCCGGGGCGACTGGTGACAGCTTGGCTAGCGGCTCACGCGCAGCACGATCTTTCCCGGAGCGTGGCCGCCCTGTGAGAGCCGGATGGCGTCGGCCACGTCGGCGAGGTCGAAGGACTGCGCGACTCGAACCGCGAGGTCTCCCGAATCCACCAGGCCGGCCAGGTGGGCCAGGTCCGCGGCGTCCGGGCGCACCCACATCCACGACCCGCCCACCTCGATCACGCTGCTGTCGGCGATGGAGGCATGGCGTCCTCCCGGCGCGAGCACGGCCGTCGTGACGTCGCGGACACCGCCGGCGAAGTCAGCGACCACGTGGACGCCTTCGGGCGCCAACGCCCGGACCCGCTCGGCCAGCCCGTCCCCGTACACCAAGGGTTCGGCGCCCAGCGTCCGGAGCAGGTCGTGGTTGGACTCCGACGCCGTGGCCAGCACCCGGGCGCCCGCGCGCCGGGCCAACTGGACACCGATCTGGCCGACCCCACCGGCACCGCCGTGGATCAGGACGGTCTGACCGGAGGCCACCCCCAGTCGGCGCACCACCTGGTAGGCGGTCAGCCCCGCCAACGGGAGACCGGCCGCGGCGTCCCAATCGAGCTCAGCCGGCTTCCGGGCCAACGTCCGAACGGGAGCACTCACGTACTCGGCGTACGTGCCACCGGAGACGACGTCCTTGCGGACGTAACCGATGACCTCGTCGCCGACGGCGTACTCGGGGACGTCGATGCCGACGGCGCTGACGACGCCCGCCACGTCCCAACCAGGCGTGACCGGGAACACGAAGTCCATCAGGGCCGCCAGGCCGCCGCTCATCAGCTTCCAGTCCACAGGGTTCACGCCCGCCGACCGAACCTCAACGAGAACCTCACCCGGCCCCACCTTGGGCAGCGGACGCTCACCGACGTGCAGCTGCTCCACACCCCCGAACGTGCCGTAGACGACAGCCCTCATCCTCATTCCTCACTCTCATCCAGCCACCCCGACGGGTGCATCCGGGTCCAAAACGATGCCTGCGGGTAGCGCGCGTGCCGTTCCCCAGCCCAGGCCAGACCGTGCGCGACATCCGCTACCCCCAGGCCGGGGCCACGCCCTTCCGACCACGCTGTTTGCACTGCCATCACGCCGAGACTGGCCGAGGGCCGGCAAGGTACGCGGTTGCCCGCCTTCATCGACAGGGGGAACGCTACCCACGCGCACGCTGCCAGCAAGAGCGCGGCGGCGCGTGAACGTCACGCCTCATGGCTGCGCTCGAATTCCGTGGGGCAGCCACGCCTTCAGTCCGTGTGGTTCCCTGGAATCCCAGCAGCCAGTGCAGGCCGTGGCGGTCGATGACCTGTCCCTCGGTCCCCATAGCTGCCTGCCGCACCCTGGTCGACGATCCGTCATCCACCCTCGGCAAGGCCTCCGAACCACTGGCGCAGCACCGCCGGGAGACGTCACCGAGGAGGGGCAGCACCAGCCCCGCGCGCCTTGGGCCTCGAGCAGCCTCCCGCCACACGCGCACCATGCGGGGCTAGGCTCGCCCGGCCGGTGACCCGCCGTCGCGCACCCGTGGCATTGGTAATGGGGCATCGGCCGTAACCAGCACGCGCTTCCCCGCTAGCTGCCCGGACACTCCTCAGGTAGACGCGAGGCTAGACTCGGGCTGTGTCGAGTTCGGCGGGGGAGGCTGCGAAGACCGCAGTCGACGAAGAGATCGAAGAGATAGTCATCCGCGTGACAGACGATCTGGCGGTCGTGTTCACGCTGCCCACCGGGGAAAGCCGGTGGCGCTGGGGGCGTTGGCTGCCCGATCTCACTGGCGTAGAAGTGAGGACGGTGTTGCAGGCGTTGGATCCTGCGGTCCGGGCCTTCATTGAGGGGCGGCGGCTGACGGGTCGGTTGGTCGAGGTTGACCCCCTATCTCGCGCACTTCTACAGAGCGGTTACTCGGGGGTCGCCGAGGCCGGCGGATGGATGCAGAGCACGCTGCGGGACCGAGGGCAGTTCTTGCGGGTGATCCGCATCCGTCCGGCGACTGCGCTAACGACGTTGGCCGGAGGGGTTTCGGCTCTCGCAGCAGTCGCGGCCCAAGTGCAGGCAGCAGAGATGGCGCGCGACCTTCGCGCGATCCGGCAGGAGGTCGAGGGTGTCTCCAGACACCTCCAAGACCAACAGATTGGAGCGGGCAAAGCAGCGGTCGAGCAGGCCTGCGAGCTGGTTGACGTGATCCGCCGTCACGGACGGGACGGTGTCGAGTCGGGCGCACTCACGACACTGAGCAACGAGTTGCGGAAGTCGGCGGAGCAGTGCAAAGCGCACCTTCAGACCGCGCTGGAAGAGTTGGAGGCCGCCGGGCGAGAGAGGTCGCCGTTTCGGGCGGAGCGGCGCTGGAGCGGTGCAGCCGTGAAACGAGTCGAGTTGAACCTGCACCTGTTGACGCAGTTGCACGCGACGATGATCCAACTGGGACTGGCCCAGGCGGCGCTCTACTTGAGCGAAGGGAACATTCCGCTGGCTCAGACCCACGCCGCCACCGTGACCGGGGCTGCCGGCAAGGTGCGTGAGAGGATCGAAGACGGGTTCAGTCGCATAGAGCGTCTAGACGGTCAACTCCGGGCGCTGTTTGACCCGCAACGCGGAAGCCGCATTCTTCCTGTCGCGACAAGCGGGGTCATCAGTGGGAAAAGCTCCACGATGCAGACTTCCATTCCAGTTCCGAGAACGTCGTTCCGGATTCCCAGCAGTGCCTTGTCGACGGCCCTCACGCTACTACCACCGGCCTATATGGGCGTCAACGCGATTGTCCAGTCGAACGCGGAGAAGAAGCTAGACGCGCAGATGAGGCGGCTGGCGCGCACGAGCGACTGCATTCGCGGACCTGTCGAGGCGGCAACCCGGAATATCGGCGTGCTGCAGTCGCTGTTTGCGGAGCTTGGTGAGCCCTCTAGCCAATAAGGCCAAGGTTGGATCCGGCTCTGGGCCGCTCCGACGTCGATATTTGGCCTCGTTCCGAGCGTCGCCGAAACCAAGAGGCAGTTGGGAGAAGCGCGGGCTCTAGGCATGACAGCCATGTTACGGCCACTGAGCCTCGATCCGCCGACGTTCATTCGTGGGTGACCGTTTCCGGATTTCGGTGATGGGTCGGAGTGCGATTCCGTGGGTGGGCGTGGGGTCAGGACTCCTGACATGACGCCGTGGTTGTTGTGTGGTCAGGGTCTGGTCTTGCCTTCGTATTGGAGCAGCAGGTCGGTGCCGGGGTACGGGGTGTGGGTGGCGGTGAGGTGTTCACACAGTTCGGC
>WBZS01002665.1_pt1 | contig 10543 bp, 6 predicted proteins | sample 5204201 | NCBI WGS metagenome assembly WBZS01 (sample SAMN12344357, study PRJNA552823) | activated sludge metagenome | biome: Activated sludge suspended growth; feature: Nitrification reactor; material: Wastewater; isolation source: activated sludge from nitrification reactor of wastewater treatment... | reverse complement strand
GCAAAGTCGGAAACGAACTTGGCGACGAACAGGTCGATATCCTCCACCCGGTCGCGCAGCGGAGGAAGGTCGATCTCGACGACAGCGAGCCGCCAATACAGGTCCTCGCGGAACTCGCCTGTCTCGATGGCGGCGCGCAGGTCGCGATTGGTGGCGGCGATCACACGCAGGTCAACCCGTGTGTCCTGGGTGCCGCCAAGGCGGCGTAGTTCGCGGGTCTCCAGGACGCGCAGTAGCTTGGCCTGCATTTCCAACTTCATGCTGCCGATCTCGTCGAGGAACAACGTGCCTCGGTCGGCCAGTTCGATGATGCCCTTCTTCTGGCGTTTCGCCCCCGTAAACGCGCCGGCCTCGTAGCCGAACAATTCGCTTTCCAGGAGGTGCTCCGGAATCGCGGCGCAGTTGATGGCGATGAACGACTGGGCGGCGCGCTGGCTGTTGTGATAGATCAGGCGCGCGACAATCTCCTTCCCCGTGCCGCTCTCGCCCTGAATCAGGACGCTCACCGGGCTGGCGGCGACCCGCTGAATCAGGTGCGTGATCTCATGCATGGCAGAGCTGCGACCGATGACCACGTCACTGGCCTGCTGAAGTTGGTCGGCGCGCAGGCGGCGAATCTCGCGGCGCAGGCCAACCGTCTCCAGGGCCTGGCCGAGGAGACGCTTCAACTCCGTCAGGTCGACCGGCTTGGTCAGGTAGTCGTATGCGCCCTGGCGGATGGCGGCCTTAACGCCGTCTAGCGAGCCGTAGCCGGTCATGACAATGACCGGCAGATCGGCGTCCACCTTCTTGAGCGCGCGCAGCACGTCCAGCCCACGGCCATCGGGGAGATTCTGGTCGAGCAGGGCGCAGTCGATGTGCCGCGTGTGGACAAGATCGAGGGCGTCGGCGACGGTCGCTGCGGGCAGCGTCTCATAGCCCTGGTCGTGGAGGGTGCGGGTTAGAAAAGTGCGGAGAGTGCTCTCATCGTCAAGGATCAGGATGGAGGCGGGCACGATCGCATCTCCCCTCGTTGGTCAGGGCGTGGCAGGCAGTCGAACCGTGAAGACCGCGCCGTGACCTTCGACGCTGTCAACGGCTACGCTGCCCCCATGCTCGTTGATGACCCGCTGGGTAATGGTCAACCCCAGGCCGGTCCCGTTACCCTTAGTGGTGAAGAAGGGTGTAAAGAGCTTGCTTAGAATCGCCGACGGGACGCCAGGCCCGGTATCGCCTATATCGACCGCCAGGAAAGCCAGGCCCGAGTCGGGGTCAGATTCCAGGCGGGTGCGCACGGTGAGGACGCCGCCGCCGGGCATCGCCTGGATGGCGTTGATGATGAGGTTGGACATGGCCTGTTCGACGCGCAGCGGGTCGCAGCGGACGATGGGCGTCGCGGGGTCGTAGTCCTTGACCAGCCGGATCTGGTGCAGGGCGGCAGTGGCGTACCAGCGTGCCAGAATATCATCCAGCATGTCGGTGATGGAGTTCAAGCCGAGTTGCAGGCGCGGGGTACGGGACATTTCCAGGATGTCTTCGAGCAACTGGTTGAGGCGCGTGCTTTCCTTGAGGACGAGGGCCAGGGCCTCGTAGTTCGGCTGGTCGGGGGGCGTTTGTTGGGCCAGGTATTGGATGCCGCTGGATATGCTGGCCAGGGGGTTGCGCAACTCGTGGGCAAGCACGGCCGTCATTTCGCCCAACAGGGCGAGGCGGTCCAGCCGCTGGCGTTCTTCCTCGATGGTGCGCTGCTCGGTCAGATCGTCGAAGACGACCACAGCGCCGACGATGGCGTTCTTGTCATTGCGTAGGGGAGCGATACTGAGACGCAAGGGGATACTCTGGCCGTCGGCGCGGGTCACAACCAACTCGTGGCCGGCGAAGGTCGTGCCGAGGCGCAGGACGTGCTGCATCATGTCGGACAGGCTGCCAGGCGCTTGAAGCACCGCTTCCAGCGTCTGGCCGACGGTGTCGTCCATGTTGAGCTTGAGCATCTGCTCGGCGGCGTGGTTGAGGGAGGTCACGCAGCCCAACCCGTCCAGCGTGATGATGCCGTTGGTCATGTTTTGGAAGACGCTCTCGCTGAAGCGCTTGACCTGCTCCAGGCTGCCGACCGTGTCTCCCAACTCGCGGAAGAGGCGGGCGTTCTCGACGGCGACGCCGATATGAGCGCCGATAACCTCGAAGAGGGGGACGTCGCGCGACGAGAACGCCTGGGCGCGGCGCGCGCCGAGCAGAATCACCCCCGCCTCCTCGCCGTGGGCGAGGAGAGGCACGACCGCCAGACTGGCGACGCCCTCGCCGGTGAGGGCCTGGGCCAGGCTGTCTGGTGAGTAGGGCAGGCTAGGCATGAGCCAGGGCGTGGCGCTGTGCAGCACCTGACCGAGCAGGCCCGTATCGGGCGTAACAGCGTCGATGCGGGCACAGAAGTCGTCACTGAAGCCTTGCGCGGCCCACAGTCGGGCATAGCCGTTGCGGATAAAGATCGCACCGGCATCGGCCCCCGACAGGCGCATGAGGCGGTCGAGGGCGATCTCCAGAACCTTGTCGCGCTCCAGCGAACGACTGATGGTCGTGGCGATATCGTACAGGGCCAACTCGCGGCGGCGGGCAAGCTCCTCCTCCTCGGCGGACGTCGCGCTCACTTCGCGCAGGAGGAGCCGTGCGTAGAGCCTGCCCTGGCGGTTGACGGTGCGCGCCTCGATGTTGATGAGGCGGCGAGAGTTGTCTTTGAGACCGACGCCCTCGCGGTGGGCATAGCCCATGATCAGGGCGTCCTCGATGAGAGGGCCGGGGTCGATGTCGAACAGCGCGGCCAGGGATTGGCCGGCGACGGCAGGCTGACTAAGGAGGCTGACGGCTGGTGCGGTCGCTTCCACGACACGGCCCTCGGTGTCGGTCATCAGGACTGCATCGTCAGAGTACTGGATGACCTCGCGCAGCTGAGCCTCGACACTGGCGCGCTGGGTTGCCTCGGCGTGCATCTGGCGCCGCCAGTAGGCAGTGGTAGCGCCGACGGCGAGGCCCAGGGTCAGCACGCCCAGGCCTAGCAAGAGGGCGGGCCACGTGTAACGCCCGAACGGCCCGCCAGGTGGCTCGACCACCAGCGCCCCAGTTCCCTCTACGGCGCGGGAGGGGCCGCTGACGAGGGCCGGTTCGGGTTCAAGGGTTGGGGTCGGCACAGGGGCGATCGAGGAGAGGCCCGAGGCGGGACGCTCCGGGATAAAGAGAGGCACGACGGGAACTGGCCCCGCGATGGCCATGGGGGCGTCGGGGGCCAGCCAGCCCAGGCCTTCGCCTGTCAGGACCCATAGCCAGCCGTCTTCGGTGCGGGCCAGCAGGTTGAGGATCGCTGTCCCTTGAGGGAGTACGCGCGGCGCGGCCGAGCGTGCGGCGCTGGGGTACAGGCTTGCGTCGGCCGTGAGCGCGCCAAGCGGGCTGAAGCCCAAGGGCGTTGTTGGCGTTGGCGACTGGGCGTGGGCGGTGGCAGGCAGGAGCGCGGCAACGATCAGGAGCGCAAGAAGTAGCCGTTTCAGCATGAGCGGGCAGTTCGGGCGCGGCGATGGGCGGCGGCAATACCCAGGTCGTCGCGATACTTGGCGATGGTGCGGCGGGAAAGGTGATGGCCCTGCCTGGACAGGGCCTCGCACAGCTCCTGGTCAGTGAGGGGTGTCTGTTCCCCAGCAATCAGGGTGCGCAGCGCCTCCTTTGCCGATCCGTCCGAGGCGAAGAAGGCCGACAGTGGCACGATCCGCCCGTCCGGCAGCTGGGCGAATTTGCCCCGGATGGTACGGCTGATGGTCGACTCGTGAATGTCCAACTCGGCGGCCAGTTGGACCTGGCTGAGGGGCTTGAGGTGGCGCGGCCCGTCTAGCACGAAGCTGCGTTGGGCGTCGGCCAGACCCAAGGCGATGTGGGCGATGGTCCGCCAGCGTTGGTGAAGACTAGCGATGAACAGGCGAGCGCGGGTCACGTACTCGTCTACCTGCGGCGCGTGGGTTGCGGCGCTGGCGATGGGGCGTGGGACGTGGAGCTTGTAGCGCGTCGCCTCAACGATGGTCACCTTGAATGGCCCCTCCGGGTCGCGCGGATCCAGGTAGAGAATCACATCCGGGGTCAGGACTGGGTCAGCGTTTTCTTCGCCCCAGAACGTGTGGGCCGGGTAGGGCGCGAGGTTGTCGCGGATGAACGCTGCCGCGTCGCGTATGTCGGACTCCGGCGACTTGAGGGCGCGGGCAAGGCGCGCCCAGGCCTGGTGACTGAAGTCGGTCCAGTGGTCCGCGATGAGGCGCCGGGCCAGCGTCCGGCGGGCAGCCTGCTCGCCGTCTAGCTGGTCAAGCTGGATCAGCAGCGCCTCGCGGGCGTCGCGCGCGCCGGTTCCGGGCGGATCGAGCGACTGAACCACAGCCAATGTGTCCGACACAATCTCCTCGGCGACGCCGAGACGCTCGGCAAGGACCGCGATACTCTCGGCCAGCCAGCCCCGGTGGTCGAGGCTACCGATGATTTCCACGGCGACTGAGAAGTGGCGCAGGCTGGGATGGACACGGACTTGCTCGGTCAGGTAGTCCGCCAGGCTGCGTGGCGCACGGAAGTCGTAGTCGATGGTCTCGGCGTGCGACGCCATCGAGGCTGAGGGAGTGGTGGAGCGTCGCTCACCCGATGGCTCCTCAATCCAATCTAGCGCCGGATTATCCGCCATCTCCGCTTCGATGCGGGCAGCGAGATCGTCTGCGGCGAGGGTAAGGAGTTCGCGAGTCAGGACGAGTTGCGGCGTGGGCCGCACGGCAGGCGTGAGCTGTGGCGCGGGCTGCATGAGCCATACCTGGGACGGAGTGCGATTGGATGGATGGAAGCAAGCGAGAGGGAATCGCACTGAGCGGTCCGCGCTGGCTACCGCCCTACCCCCGCTATCCATTCTAGCATATTGACCAACGTAAGTCAACGCTAACCATTCCTGACGATTCGGAAAGAGCCTTGCACCACCTGCTTGACCTGCTCGGCGTTGCTCCGTACAATTCTGCCCATGAAGCGTTTGACTCTTGTCGTGGCGGCCCTCGCGGTTGTCGGCCTGCTGGGTTACTTCCTGCTCTACCGCGAGCGGGTCTACCTGGGCGTCCATAGCGCCGGTTATGACCTGGGGGGCTTGACGCGCTCCCAGGCGGTAGACCTGCTCCGTCGCCAGGCAGCCCCCTCGTATGCGGGCCTTCCCATCACCTTGCGCGGGAGCGGTCGCATCTGGGCGCCTACCTACGAGAGTCTGGGCGCGCGCCTGGACGTGGAGGCGACCGCCGAGGCCGCCTACCGTGTGGGGCGCGAGAACCCGCTGGGGATGCTGCGCGCCCTGGCCCTACCCCTGGCCCCTGCTATCCTGGCTCCTGTCATCGCCGTGGACCCTGCCCCGTTCAATGCGTATCTGAATCGCCTGGCCAACGATACGGCGGTAGCTCCGACGAATGCGTCCGTGGCGACCTCGGGCACGACGACGTATGCGGTGCCTGCGCAGGTCGGCCAGCGTCTCGATGTGCCCGCGTTGGTTACCCGGCTCCAGGCTACGCTCCGCGCAGGCGCTACCGCGAGCATTGACTTGCCCATGACCGACGCGGCGCCTCAGATCAGCGACTCTAACGAGGCTGCGCAACAGGCGTTACGGCTGGCGGGCGCGCCCATCAGCCTTGTCTATGGGGACCGTGCGTGGACCCTCAAGCCGGCCGACTTGCAGGCCATGCTCGTCTATAGTGTGGACGAGGCCGGTCGTCTGACGACGACCCTGGACCGGAACCGGGTTCAGGCGTGGGTCGCGCGACTCAGTCCCGATATTGACCGGCCGGCCAGGGACGGCCGCCTGCGCTGGGATGCAGCCGCCAGGCGGCCAGTGGCGACCCAGGCGAGCCAGGAGGGATTGAGTCTGGATGTCCTCGCCTCGACGGCGCGCATCCTGGAGACTGCCCAGGCGAGCGTGCGCCAGGCAACGCCGCCGTTGGCCGAGCGACGGGTGGATGCCGTGGTGCGGCGCGTGCCCCCTGGCGTTGATACGTCGCGCGTTGATCAGTTGGGCATCCAGGAGCTGGTATGGGAGGAGACGAGCTACTTTGCGGGGTCGGAGCCGGGGCGTGTGCGGAACATTCAACTGGCGGCGAGCAAATTCGATGGGGTTGTGATCCCGGCCGGCGCGACGTTCTCCTTCAACGACACGGTTGGTGAGATTAGCAGCAAGACTGGCTATGATGAGACGCTCATCATCGTGGATAACCAGACTCAGCGTGGCGCGGGCGGTGGCGTGTGCCAGGTCTCGACGACGGTGTTTCGTGCGGCGTTCTGGGCCGGTCTGCCCATCGCTGAGCGGTTCGCCCATGCCTACCGCGTCAGTTACTACGAGCAGGGCAACAAGCCGTTAGGCCTGGAGGCGACCATCTTTCAACCGGCGGTGGATCTCAAGTTCAAGAACGATACGGGTGCGCCTTTGCTGATGCAGACTTCGATCAATCCGGCCAACTCGAGTCTGACGGTGCGCCTGTATGGAACGAAACCGCAGCGCGAGGTGGCGCTTGAGGGGCCGACGGTGAAGAATCGCAAGTCGCCCGGCCCGCCGGTGTACCAGGACGATCCCACGTTGGCGGCCGGGCAAACGAAGCAAGTGGAGTGGCCGCGCGAAGGCATGGACATCGATTACTACCGGGTCATCAAGCAGGGTGGGCAGCAGGTTGCCCGCGAGAAGTTCACCAGTGAGTACGTGCCGACGCAGGCCACGTTTAAGGTGGGAAAGAAGGCATAGGCCGTATCTTGCGCGTCCGACCGGCGTTAGAGACAGTGCAAAGCCGCCGCTTGTGCGACGGCTTTATGTTGCCCCCAGACGGACGGAACAGGGCCTATGATTCCCGATACAACAACAACCCGCGTGGCAGACCCCGGCGTATTGCGCAGTCACAGCCTGGTATGGGGCATCGTGACGGTGGCCGCTATCCTGGGGGTGCTGCTGCTGGGCTTCACTCTCGGTAAGTGGATAACGGGTTCCGACTCGGATGTTGTGGAACTGCCGCGCCAGGCGGCCACGGCGGCGGTTGTCGCTGCGCCTCAATCTGTCGCGGCAAGTGCGCCGGTAGCAGGACTGGCGGTCGGGCAGCCTGCGCCAGATTTCGCCTTGTTGACGCCCGACGGCCAGACGATGCAACTGTCCGACTTCAAGGGCCACCCTGTACTGCTCAACTTCTGGGCGACGTGGTGCGGGCCGTGCGCCATCGAGATGCCAGCCCTCGAGCAGATCCATCGCAAGTATCAAGACCAGGGTCTGGTGGTCTTGGGCGTTAATCAGGGTGAGACTGGGGATCGTGTTGCCCAGTACCTCAAGAGCAACAATTTGTCCTTTCCCAGTGTTCTGGACACCGATACCAATATCGCCCGCCAGTATCGCGTGACGGGCTACCCCACCACCTGGCTGGTCGATGCGGATGGGATGCTACGCCAGGTGCGGCGCGGCGCTTTCCTCGACGTGTCGCAGGTCGAGCGGATGGTGGCGGACGTCGTCGCGCGCAAATGAAGGCCCCTCATGTCGAAAAAATCTCGCCCCGGCCACAAGCAGACTGCCTCTGAGCACCACTCAGAGGATGCGCATGTCCGCGATATCACCGTTAAGCCTATTCATGCCCTGGCGATTGTAATTCTGATCCTGATCGCCTGCGCCTTCGCCCTTGCGTTCAGCCGAGCCTGGGAGCAGACATCGGGGGAAGGGGTCGCACCGCAGGCGGGCGCGGCCCCCGTGCAGTCGGGGGCGGCCAACATCCTGCCGCCGGGTAGTTTACCCCAGGGTAACGTTATTCAGGTTCAGCCTGGCAAGGACGGTATGGTGCAGCTGCCGGCTCAAGCGCCCCAGCAGCAGGCCCAGGTCGTCTATCCCAGCGGCGCCAATCGCGCTGATTCAACGGCGGAGGGATTTCCCTCCGAGGGACCGGCCGGCGCACCGATTACGATTCTGGAGCTGGCCGACTTCCAGTGTCCCTATTGCCGCCAGTTCGCTGAAGACATGCTGCCCCAGATGCGCGAGAAGTATCTCAAGGATGGCAAGGTACGGCTGATCTGGCGCGACATGTCGATTCGCGGTCCGGAAAGTGACCTGGCTGCTGCCGCCGCGCTATGTGCCCACGAACAGGGCCGCTTCTGGCCGTACCACGATCTCCTCTTCGCGCGGGCCCAGGGGCAGAATCAGGGCGCATTCACAGCCGCCACGCTCAAGGCGATGGCGGCCGAGGTGGGACGCATCCAGCCAGAGTTGTTCGCCCAGTGCCTCGATACGGGGCGCTATCTGCCCGCTGTTCGCGCCTCAACGCAGGATGCTACGACCAACTTGAAGCTCGCGGGCACGCCGACCTTCTTCGTCAATGGCCGCAAAGTCGAGGGGAATCTGGCGTGGGAAAAGTGGGATGAGATGCTGTCCACTGCGACCCAGTAGGGTCGCTGGTTGGCCGAGGATACGCGCGGGATGCGAGCGTCCCGCGCGTTGCGTTTTTCATGGCTCCCACGTCAGCTGCGTCGCTACCCACTGGCCGTCGGGGTGAATCACGCCCTCGACGGTGGCTCGCACGCCGGGGCGCGGGCTGTTGCTGACAGTGAAGGGAACATGAATCACTTGCCCCTCCACGGTCCACCTGGCGCCGTCGATGGCGTCGACGCGGCCGATGCGGTGAAATGCGCTGGGCACACCGGTCGCGCCAGCGGCCACGAAGGGTGTAGCGGTTGCCGCCGGGCGAGGCGTGACGGGGCCGCGCAGAATCTGCGGGATAGCCAGGGCGGCCAGAAGCAAGCCCACCACCACCAGCGCGATGAGCCACCAGCGGCGGCCCCCGCCTTGCGGCTCGGCGGGCGCGGTGGGAAGTAGGGGCGGAGCAGGAGGGTCGGCTCCCCTCGGCCCCCCCGTGGATGGGGGGAGGTTGGCGGCGGTCGCTGTTGTCACCACGCCCGTGGTGCGGGCGGCGTCTTCGGCGGTGCGGCGCAAGGCGTCGGCGGTCCAGGCGGCGGTCGGCCGCTGGGAGGGCATCTCGGCGAGGAGGCGCGTTGTCAGGCCGCGTAGGGAGCCGGGAATACCGGGCGGCAGCGTCTCGCTGCCGGGGCGCGGCGCCTGCCCGCTCAGGAGGGCATATAGCATTGCGCCCAGGGCGTACACGTCGGCGGCCGCCGTGGGCGGCGCACCGGCGATGACCTCCGGCGCCGCCCACGGTGGCCCAGGCGTCGGGTGGGTGAGGCAGAAGCCCTCGACGTAGGCATCGCCGTCGGGCGTGAGACGTACCCGCTCTGGTGTCAAGCCCCCGTGGACGAGACCCTGACCGTGGGCAGCCGCCAGTGCGGTGGCTATCTGGCGGGCGACCGAGGTGGGAATTTCCGGGCGGTAAGGGTGGCCGCGCGCCAGGGATTGGGCCAGCGTGCCGCCCTCGACGGCTTCGCTGACGACGTAGGCCAGCGCATCTTCCTCGGCGACGTCGAAGATGCGCACGATGTTGGGGTGAAGCAGGGTGGCGGCCTGGCGTGCGGCCGCCAGCCGCGCCGACGCGGCCGCCGACCCGGCCGGCGCACTCAGGGCGAACACCTCAACGGTGCGATCAAGGCGAGCGTCGCGGGCACGAAACCGCTCGCCATCGGCGTCGGTTCCCAGGGACTCCAGGATAAGGTAGCGGTCGGCGAGCAGGCGCGGCATATTCATTCTGCGCGTTTCCTCGCCCCCATTCTAGCACAGGCGGCGGGCAGACACGAAACCTGGCCGATGTGAAGACGTTAGGGGTCTCACAGATCCTTAACGTCTGCTTGCGTCAATAGCTCCCGCCGCCGCTCCAGCGTCCAGCCTGGGTCGCGGGGGAAGTCGGCGTAGTCGTGAATGTCGGCCAGGCGCGGATCGTCGGGGTCGATGCCGGCGCCCTGGAGCAGCGCGTAGTCTTGCAGGCTCTCGGCGAAGACCTCCCAACGTAGCGAGTCGATGGGGCCATCGGGGCCAGGGTAGACGATGAAGGGGTCGCCGCCCGCCCAGTTGGGCCAGGCGTGGGCGTCGTTGATCGTGAACGGGTCGATGAGGGTCGTCGTCTCGCGCCGATACCAATAGTTGTAGCCCCAGTGCAGGAAGCCGCGCGCCTTGAGGCGGTAGAGCAGCCAGCCCGACATGCGAATCTTGGCCAGCGGCGTGTCCAGCATGCGGTTGAGGTAGCGGCCGCGGGGCCAACAGCAGAAGTAGGCCCAGGCGGGGATGCCCTCGCGTATGAAGTCGGGGGCGGTGGTGATGGAGGGCACGGGGATGTCGGTCAGGCCCTGGCGGGCGAAGTCGATCTCGGTCAGGGCGTCCATGACCGGCAGCCAGGGCGCGATGTCGCGCAGCATGGCCCGCGCCGCGCCGTAGGAGGCCAGCTGCTCCGCGCCGTGAGGCTCGTCGGACAGGTGGAAGAAGCTGTGGTCGAGCAGGTCTTCGTCACCCAGGAGGGTGTGAAGCTCGCCCAAATACTGGGTCAGGAAGGCGCGGTAGGTGTCTGATGTGGCGGGTGTCTCCGGCGACCACAGCAGGTCGCCGGTCTCGCCGTGGCCCAGGTAGACG
>WBZS01002664.1_pt1 | contig 10544 bp, 8 predicted proteins | sample 5204201 | NCBI WGS metagenome assembly WBZS01 (sample SAMN12344357, study PRJNA552823) | activated sludge metagenome | biome: Activated sludge suspended growth; feature: Nitrification reactor; material: Wastewater; isolation source: activated sludge from nitrification reactor of wastewater treatment... | reverse complement strand
ATAGTGATTCCAGAAGTTGCACGCCATGCGCGCAGCTGTCTTCAGTTTTCCATCGCGGTCTTCGACGACCTTGTACGTGATGAGCGTGCTCAAAGTTCCCTCGCATTCCTCGTCAGAATCGTTGGCGGCATCGGAACTTCGTCGTGCCTCGAAGCTGCCCGACTTGCCGAGCACGAGTATCTGGTAACGAGCCGCCCCCAAGGTGCCGCGGCAGACGTGCAGAACCGGATTCTCCTCCTACGCAATCAGGGGGATCGGTCGATCAGGTCGATCCGCGAGTACGAGCATCGGCAGGAACCGCGCGCCGCTCGCCCCGCGGGCCAATTCCGAGACTGCACCCGCAAAGCTCACGAGACGCCAGGAAACTGGCTCGTCGTTGCCAACGAAGGTTGCACTCGCAACTGCGAAGATCGCCATGTCGTCACTCGCCGACTTTAGCAACTGCAAGCAGCGATCGAACACAACCTCGCTGGTTGATGTACTACCCATGGCCAGTTCCCGTCGTACGCTCCTGCACGCCTGCAGGAAATCGCCGAACGCGCGGACGCATCGGGATAAGCGATGAAATTCAACCAGCTGACGCGCAGCTTGGCTACTGGCAAGTGCGCCACTGCTGGGAACCGTGCCAAATCCGTACTTTTCAGAATTCTGGGCGAGGGTCGACCAAGAGGCGTAGCCACGCGGGTACCGATCCAGGTAGGACAGTTGGGCAGATTCATCTGAAGCGCCGATCACATCTTCGGTCAGGTATTTGAATAGAGCCGATGGTCGGTCCCAAGGGAAGGTCACAGTGTCGGTCAGGGTCCGGTCCATCGCGTCCAGTGCCCAGCGCAAGTAAGTTTGTTGGCCACTCGCAGAATCGACCTCGACCAACCTGACCATCTCCGATTCGTTCAAGGACATCGGCAGCACAAAGTTCGCACCGCGCCAGAATGCCTTGTCGAATGCCTGCGGCACGCCAAGTAGCTGTGCCAGGTCGATGGGTTTCGAGCGACCGGTCAAAGAAGCAATGGAGCGCTCAAGCTCGTCGAAGAGCTTCTTGTCAAGGTCCTTTCCGCTGGCCGAGAACGCACCGGCGAACTCCATTGCGCTGCGCGCCTTCGGGGAACCGGCGTCTAGGAGACGTACCGCAACGCCAAGCTTCGCTTCGCGTTGCACCCATGGGTTGCGTGTGAGGCTTGAAGCATCGGCCTTGCCGTCAACCGCCAAGAGGTTGCCGCTCAAGTCTGAGCGAAGAGTGAGATCTGCCGTTCGCACGGAGGTGTTGCTGAACTCGAATCCGAATGCGGTCAGGCTCACCGACTCGGTCTGAGTCCTCTTTGCCGACAGCTCCAGCCACCCTGAGACGTTGCTCAGGCTGCCAGAAGCCTCCGCCGTAAGTCGAAGCAGGCTGAACTCGCGCAAATCGCCGCGCCAGAGAGCTGCAAACAAGCGCTCAGCAGGCCGCATGTCTGCGGCCATGCCGAAGTCGCCTTCGAAGATCAGCTGTTGGCTACGTAACTCTTGCATCGCAATGCCAACCGCCAGCACAACCTTTGCGCGCTGTGCATCCCCAAGTACGTTCAAGACCTTCCGACGCAGCTCGGCGTAGCGCTCGAGTCCGTTGCGAACAGCCTTCACTGCCTCTGCATTGGCAATGTCTTTTCCTGCGGCTTGAACCGCCTGGGCGACGTGCTCTCCCAGCGTTGCGAGCGGGCGCAGAATGTCTTCTGCTGCTGACGCTGCTTTCCCGTCCAACAGTTGCACGACCTTCTTGATGCCTTCATCCAGCTCTTTCTTCACTTGACGGGCGGCATCGTCAACAAACGCCTTCAGCATTTTTGCCACCCCGTCAGGAACTGGCGCGCTGCCAAACAGGCGGTCGCTGAGTTCTTTCGATAGGGCATCTAGCGCAGCTTGGTTGGTGTTCAAGTAGCCGCTGAGCAGATCCAGCTTGTCGGTGAGTGGCCCCGTCAGTTCTTTGGACAGCGCGGCAACGGCTTTGGACTTGTCGCCAGTGCCTGCCAGCAATGGAACTAGGCTTTGCAGTGCCGGGTCACCAAGCAGGTTGGTTAAAGCAGCCTCGATCCTGCTAGAGATGAGTTCTGAGGGGTTCGTAAGCGCGTCTAGCAACTCTTTGTTCACCTCAGGGGTGCGAGCGCGGAGGTAGGCTTCGGCAGCTTTGGTGACCGCTCTGAAGTCTGCACCCATCGACAGCTCGAGCCCCAGCGACCGCTCATTTGAGTCGAGTTGTTCCAGTCGAACGCGAAGCTTATAGGTGCCGTCGTGATTGACCGGCACACAGCGAAGTCGGAACAGGCCAGACGAAGAGAACGACGCCTGCCCGCTGATGCCGAGCGAGAGGCCTATGGATGCCGTGCCTCCGTCTAGTGTCAGGCTGGCGCCTGTGGCCGACCACGTCGCCTTTGCGCTAAAGCCTGCCTGCAACGTGCCCTTCAAACGGGTGTCGCAGCCCCAGAAATCTGGGTGCTGAGCCGCTTCCACCAAGTCCCGCAAACTCATCGGCGCAGGCATCAGGGGCAACGCATTCAAGAGCGCCTGCCCTAGGGGCATGTCCGCTGGTGCGGCGATGAACCACTGAAGTTGAGCGCTTAGCGATGCCGAGGCGGTCGCGCCCACTTGCCACACCGAAGCGGCCTGGCCGGCCGCCGTCGCGCCCAAGTCTCCCGCGAGCGAGTACGACACGACGGGCCTCTTCTCCTCAGCGTTGATGCCCAATGCCTTACTTTGCTCAGCATCCAGGACGTCGATTTCGAGACCGACCCCGGCCTCTCCGTTGAACGCCCACGCCAAGCCCAACGCATTGGAGTTGTTCGATGCAGATGCGCTCACTAGGTCGATCTTCTGATCGGCCGGGTTCTTCACTTCTTCTTCCGCAACCTGGGAAATCGGCATGGCGAGCTTGGCCCAACGGCGGTCTACCGCAACTGACTTGTCGCTGAGGATCGCTTTGGCTGCGGCTTCTGCATCGTCCAACCCTTTGCCCGCAAGCCGGGCTTTGAGGTAAGTTTTCACCGAGCTCTCGGCGACACCCTTCAGGTACTTGGTCATCAGCTTCTCTCCTGGTTGTGGCCTTCTGTTGCGGCCGGGAACACCTGAGCCAGGGCGGCGGCCCTCGGCTCGCTCAACTCACCTTCTTGATCTGAACCGTCACCCGGTAACCCACTGGCAATTGCTGCAACTCGCGCGTCGGCTGCAGCTCGATCTCCATCACATCGCGGTCCGCCTTGTCAGCAGGCTCTCCGCTCAACACGCGCTTGCGTCCCATTACCGGGTGCAGTCGCACGACACGTGCAGTGCCGATTACTTCACCGCCGGCCGGGTCGAGCAGCTGTGCCTCCTGACCCATGCGCACGCGGCGAACATCGCGCTCGTCTATTTCAGCCCGCACACGCAGCGGTCCCTCAGGCGCCAGTTGCAGCAGGCCCCCTGGTAGGCCTGGGCCTACGTGGTCGCCTGGCGCTACCGCAAGGCGCAACACCCTTCCGGCAAACGGTGCACGTACGTTGCAGTCGGCCAGCCGACGTTGCAGCAAGGCCCCGTACCGCTTGGCTTCGACATGCTGCGCTGCTGCCGCTTGAACGTCTTCGTGCCTCGTGCCAGCCTCCAGCAGTGCCAATCGCGCTCGTGCGCCTTCGATTCGGGCTTCGGCCATCGCGCGAGCGGCGTTCGCCTCGTCGACCGCGGCCCGGCTTTGCATGCCGTCGGCCTGCAGCGCCTCGGCCCGCCGTGCCTGGGCCACGCGGTTGGCCAGCTCGGCCCGCGCCTGTGCCACCGCGGCCCGGGCTTCGGCCAGCTCTTCGATACGGCTGCCCTGCCGCAGCTTTGCCAGCCCGTGGACCAGTGCCTCGGCACGTGCTTCGGCAGCTTGTGCCTGCAGTGCCAGTGCGCCGCAGTCCAGCTTCACCAATACCTGCCCGGTCGTGACCGCCTGGTTCACGACGACGGCGACCTCCTGAACCACGCCGCTCTCTGTCACGCCCAACAAGGCGATGTCACCAGCCGCCTCAATGCGACCTGGCGCCGCCAGCGCCTCCACGGATGTCGAAACGGCTCGCTCTCTCGCGTCCGAGCCGCAGCCCGAGACCACGACGCATATCGCCAGACTAAGGATGAACGGTCTCATGCTCGATCGCTCCATCCAGCAGGCGGATCACGCGGTCTGCGTAGGGCAAGAGTCGGGCATCGTGGCTCACTACCACCACCACCCTCTTGTGCTCGTGCGCAACCTGCTTCAGCAATTCGGCCAAGGCAGCCCCGTTGCGCGTGTCAAGGCTCGCCGTGGGCTCGTCTGCAAGAACGATCGCAGGGTAGTTGGCCAAGGCACGCGCCATAGCTACCCGCTGCCGCTCACCACCCGACAAGGTGTCGGGCTTAGACTGCGCATGTCGCTCCACGCCCAGCTTTGCCAAAAGCTCGAGCGCACGTTTCTGCGCGGCCACGGCACCGTGGCCCGCCAGTTGCAACGGCAGCATCGCGTTCTGAAGCACGCTCATGGCCGAGATGAGGCGCGAGGCTTGGAACACGAAGCCCACGTGGCGAAGCCGTTCCAGTGCCCTGGCGTCAGTGTCAGCGCCGAACATCGGCTTGCCGTCGAGTTGCACCTGCCCCTCGTCTGGCGTCAGCAAGCCGCCCAGCACCGACAACAAGGTTGTCTTGCCGCTGCCGCTGGGGCCTTCGAGCAGGGTCAGCTCACCTCGGCGTGCGGTTAGCGAAACCGAACGCAAGGCCTGCACTTGCGCCTGGCCCCGACCCAGACGCACGCTCACCCCGTGCGCTGACAGGTCATGCGCGGAAGACACGGGCCGGCTCCAGGTTGAGTGCAGGACGCGCGGCGATAGCTGCGGCGGCGACGGCCATCAGCAGTACCACGACGAAGACCGCCAGCAGCACGGTGCCCGAAAGCTGCGCCCATGACACGAGGTACCGCGCCAGGGACATTGAAGGCACCGCCAACGCCAGCCCGATCGACCCGCCTACGCAACTGCAGGCCAAAGCCTGCGCGAAGATGGCCTGCCGCACCGTTGCCTTTGGAGCCCCCATGGCCACCAGCAGCGCGTAGTCTTCGATCGACTCGACCGTCAGCGCGTAGATGGTTTGCGACACCATGACGAGCCCAATCACGAAGCCGAGCAAGGCCGCCACCGAGAGCGCGGCGCCTGCACCTGTCTGGTTGAGCCAGAACCACGCGGTCTGGCGCGCGAACTCGTCTTTTCGCCATACAGAGACTTCAGGCAAGCGTCGCGTCAACTCGGTCTGCGCAAGCCGCGCGTCGGCGCCGGGCGCCAGCTTCAGCAGCACGAAGCTAGCCTTGTCGGGTGGCAGGCCAATGGACTCGCGCGCCGATTGGGCGTCGGTCAGCACCAGCGGCGTGCCAAGAAACGTCGAGAAGCCTTGCGTCAGATGGCCAATTCGCGCCCGTTTGCCGCCCAGCTCTACCTCGGCAGGCAAGCGGTCTATGCCCAGCGTGCGGGCGTCACTGGCGTCCACCATCAGCACCCGGCCGCTTAGGCCGCTGGTCGCTGATACGGCTCGTGCGTCGGGCACCTGGCCCAGGAAAGGTGCGTCTACGCCCACCACCATCACCATGCGCCGTGCACCGTCGCTGCGGGTCAGTGGTGCCCAGGTCACGTTGGCCACGCCCGCCACCTCGGCACCGGGCGCGGCCATGGCCAGGTCGGCATGGCGCGTGGAGATACCCGATGCAAAGTCAAAAGCCGGCAGCCCAGGTGCCCCCAGCCACAGGTCGGCATCGACAGCCCGCACCATGCGCGAGGCCGCATTCATGAAAGCTGTGAGCAGGCCTGCCTCCATGGCCATCAGGTAGGCAGCAAACAGCGCGCCGAGCAGGGCTGAAGCCAGCCGCGAGCGCCGGTGTACCAGCAGTCGCAGGCCGATCGTGGCGGCAAGCGGCCACTGGCCTGCAACCCGCCGAGTGACTTCACGCTGCGACACCGCTGGCCTTGCGCGCTGGCGTCGGGAACGGGCACCACTTCTGCAGCCGGTAGTCGTACAGCTTGCACTGCCGCGCCACTTGCCAGTAGTAGGCCCATGTCAGGCGCCGCACCTGCACATGATCCGGGGCTAACGCTTGGAGCCGTTGCTGTGCTGCTCGTAGGCGATAGAACGGAATCGTCATGTCCAGGTGGTGCACCGGGTGCTGCAAGATGCGGTGCAGCAGGGCATCCAGTAGCGGCGCCTCCAAGTGCAGCGTGGCGCCCAGGTAGGGCAAGGATGCAGCCCAGGCGGCGCCGTCGTCGTACCAAGCCACATCGGGCTCGGTGTGGTGCACGTAGATGACGAAGCCCATCAGGTGCTTCCAGACCAGCACCGGCAGCAACAGGCCGAAGAGCAGCGCCTCGAGCACGGACGTACCGGCCACTGTGGCCCCAACCCACAGCGCACCCACCCAGGTAAGGGCGAACGCTGTCACCAACGCACCGTCGCGCGCGAACAGTGGGCGTTGGCCGCCGCCTTGCTCGGGCCTGGGAAAGTAAAGCTTTTTCCACCAAAGCTCAACGGCGTAGTACAGGCCCGGCCCCCAGCCACTGCGGTAGGCCCGTTCCAGCGCGCGACGGTGCGCGGGCAATGCCGCGTACTCCTCGGCCGACAGGGGTACCCACACGCCATCGCGCCCACGCAGGTTGGTGAACCCATGGTGGGCCTGGTTGTGCCCCAGCTCCCACAGGCTGTAGGGCGTGCATGAAGGCAAGAAGGCGATGCGCCCCAGCACCCGGTTGAGCTTCCGGTGTCCCGTCAGCGCCTGGTGGCAAGCATCGTGGCCAATGATGAAGAGCCGGGCGATCCACAACCCCGCAGCCAGTCCAGCCAGCAGCTTCCAGCCCCATGCCACCTCGCTGGCCGTGACGGCCGTGAGGGCCAACCAGACCAGAGCGTCACAAGTGAGCCAAGCCAGCGCAATGGCAGTATTCGGCTTGGCCAGCAGTGCCAGCGCGGCGCGCAACTCGCGCCTTGAGGGCGCACCCTGCGGTGCCCCGCCGGGTTCCGCGGCCTGTCTCACTGGGCGACCCTCCACGCAGCGAGCTTCGGGATTGGCGATTGGGAGCAGCCCGGCGCGCTCATGCCGCCGGCCCAGCGGTCGTTGCAACTTGCTCGACGATGGCACCCAGGGTCTGCCCTTCGCTGAAGGCGGTGTCGGGGATGTACTGGTCGGTCAAGTCCATCAGTGCCGTCAGCAATGCCATGCGGCCGAGCGAATCCACGCCCAGCTCGGCCAGCGTCATGCCCGGCTCGATGGCGGAGGTCTGCAGATGGCCGGGCAGCAGGCCGGCCGCTGCGTCGTCGCGGATGCGAGCGACGATGTCTTCAAACAAGTTGCTCATGGCAGGCGTTCATGGGTGCGGAATGTTGGTTGAGAAAGCCAGGGATCCAGCATCGGCTTCACAGCTGGCAACGCAGAAGCGCCAGCCACGGCAGAACCTTGCCGCCGTCTTGCCGATCAACCAGCCGGCCCTTTGGCGAGAGAAGCAGCCGCTTCGACGCCACCGAGTCGCCGACGTTGCCGCCTGCAACGACCGCCTCGCCCTTCTGCGCATCCACCTCGATGACGAAGTCGCCGTGCGACGGGTAGAGGCCGTCGGCCTTGTAGGCCAGCTCGGCCTGCTTGAAGGTCAGCTGCTCGGCGTACTCGCGCCCGGCCACCACGATGTCGCCGATTGCCGGTGTGGCTGAATACGGGTCGAGCGCGTGGTAAGCCTTCTTCGCGTTGCTCGCGGCCGCCACTCGCGCCAGCTCGACGTAGTGGCAGTGCGCCTTCGTCGTCTTGAACCTGTTGCCGACACCCGCCTGCTTCAGCACGAAGGAGATGAACGCCGCCGACCAGGCGGGGCGGTAGGGCTTGCCCTTGCTGTCCTTCAGCAAGGTGCGGCCGTCCAAGCCCATCTCCGGCACGGCGGCCCAGTAGTCGCCCACGTGCTTGTAGACCGCGGCCTCGGTCTCCTTGAGCTTGCCGCCCTGGAAGGTCTGCAGTTCTGCCTGGCAAACGCTGACGATGTTGCTGGTGAAAGGGGTCATCGCGAGCTCGCTTTCAGGTAGTTGAGATCGATTCGTTGCCGCTGGCTTCGGCCGGACGGGGTGCTGATGCGCAAGCGGCGGACACCCGCTCTGCGTCTGCGTAGCCACCGCCCAACCAGTAGTCCCGCACCAGGCCGCGCTGCAATTTGCCGCTGGTGGTGCGTGGAAGCGGACCAGTTGCAGTGAAGACGCAGGCGTCGATGGCAACGGCGCAACGGCTGAGAACGGCCTCGGCCACGCGCCGCTGCATCGCGGGTTCCTCTTCGTCGAAGCGACGGGCAATCACCACCACGACGGTCTCGCGGCCCTGGGCGTGGTCCAGGTGGGCAAAGGCGGCCACACGGCCCGGCCTGAGGTCCAGAGCGGCTTCGGCAGCCGCCTCGATCTCGTGCGCGCCCACCTTCACGCCGCCACGGGCGATGATGTCCTTCACCCGGCCGGTGACGTAGACCTCGCCTTCCCACAGAAAGCCCTGATCACCGGTATTGCACCAACCGTCGGCGAAGCGCTGGGGTTCTTCCTGGTGCAGGTAGCCCGGCACCACCGAATGACCTTGAATCCACAGTGTGCCCAGCCGGCCCGGTGGCAGCGGATGCCCGGCTTCATCACGGGCCTGCACCTGCATGCCGTCCAACGGCGCGCCGTTGGAAACCAGTTCGATCACGTCGTCGTCGGCTTCGGAAGCGGCTTCGTGCAGCAGCACCACTCCTTGCTCGCGCAGCGCACGGCCATGCACGACCAGTGAACGCCAGGGCCTGCCCACGGGCGCAAAGCTGACTGCCACCACCGCCTCGGCCATGCCATAGGCAGGCTGGAGCACGCCGGGTCGCAGCCCCAGTGGCTGCATCGCACTTTCGAAGGCGCGCAGGACGTGGGCAAACACCGGTTCTGCGCCAGCCCATGCAAAGCGCCAGTGCGCCAGGTTGATGCCTTCGCGTGTCGCGCGGCGGCCAAGACGGGACAGCAGCGCGTAGGCCGAGGGAGGATTCGGCGAGAGCGTGGCGCGCTGCTGTGACATCGCATGCAGGAAGTTCAGCGGCGACTGCCCGAACACGGCGGTAGGCAGCAGCGTAAGTTCGAGGTCGCTACGCAGCGCCTGTGCCATTGCGCCGCTGAAGCCCATGTCGTGGGTCAAGGGCAACCAGCTCAGCACGTGATCCCCGGGCGCCGCACCCAGGCGAGCGGCAGTGGCCTCGCAGTTCGCGGCCAACATTCGGTGGCTGATGGGCACTACCTTGGCTCGGCCGGTGCTGCCGGAGGTCAGCTGCATCAGCGCCGGTGCGTCAGGGTAACCGGCATCCGCCGCCATTCCTGCGGCGCCGCCGATGGCAGGCGGTCCATCGGCCAGGGGAAGAACTGTGGGCACCAAGGCCCGCAGGTCGGATGGCAGGCTGCCTCCAGCCAGCATGACCGCTGGCTGCAGCTGATCCAGCCCGTCGGACACGCGTCGAAGGCCTGCCGCATCGTCAGGGTTGGCTTCAGGCAGCACGACGATGGCCGCTCCACACCCCCAGGTACCCAAAATGGCTGCAACGAGTTCGAGCGAGGTCGGTGCGCTGGTGGCCACCACACGGCCCGGGCCGGCGCCATGGGCATGGAGAGCCTGCTCCCAGCGGGCGGCGGCCTCGCGAAGCGTGCTGGCTGACCATGTGGAGACCTGGTCGCGGCCTTGCCACAGGTGCAGCGGGGCTGTGCGCCGCGCGAGCGCTGTCAGCAGCGTCCGTTCGCTCATGGTCAAGTCTGTTGGGCCTGGGCGACGGCAGCAGCAACACCGCAGGCTGCCAGGCGCGAATGTTCCGTCAGATGTCCCGCCATCACCTGCAGGCGAAATCGGGCGCGCCCTTCTGGCACAGCAGGGAACTCCACCTGGTTGGCCAGCACGCCGTGATCGGGTAGCAGCTTGCCTGCACGGCGGGCCAGGGCCTCGCTGCCCAGCAGCACCGGCACGATGGGGGACGGCTCGCCCATCGCCGTGAGGCCCTGCGCCTGCAGTTCGTGCCGCAGAGAGAGGATGTTGTCCATCAAGCGCTGGCGGAGGCGTTCGCCCTCTTCGCTTTGAACCACGCCGAGCGCAGCGCGCACCGCTGCCGCCTGGGCTGGCGAGAGGGCATTGGAAAAGGTGTTGGACGGGCTGTAGACCTTGAGGAACTGCTTGACCGCGCTTTCGCGGCTGGCGACAAAGCCGCCGTTCGAGCCGAAGGTCTTGCTGAAACTGCCCATCACCAGGTCCACCTGCCCCAGCAGGCCCTGCGCGCCCAGCGAGCCGGTGCCGCCGGGGCCGAGCGCACCCAGGTCGTGCGCCACGTCGACCACCAGCGTGGCCCCGTGCTCGCGACAGATGGCCTGCGTGGCGGCCAGGTCGGGCACGTCAGCGTCCATCGAGAACAAGCCCTCAGTGATGACGAGGATGGCGTTGTGCGTGTCGCGGGCGCGGATGCGCATAAGCAGTTGCCGCAGGTGCCCGTGGTCGAGGTGGCGAAACAGCGAGACATTGCGAGTGGCAGCGTTTG
>WBZS01002663.1_pt1 | contig 10550 bp, 5 predicted proteins | sample 5204201 | NCBI WGS metagenome assembly WBZS01 (sample SAMN12344357, study PRJNA552823) | activated sludge metagenome | biome: Activated sludge suspended growth; feature: Nitrification reactor; material: Wastewater; isolation source: activated sludge from nitrification reactor of wastewater treatment... | reverse complement strand
ACCTTGCGGCGCGAATGATGAAACTGGCGAGCGATGGCCCGAATGCTAAGCCCATCGCGATGGGCTCGCCTGATCTCGGCATAGTCGTCCACCGTAAGCATCCTTGGCTCCTTTAGCTGAAAACTCCTGTTGGAGGTTCAGCTTGCGGAGCCCGCTACGGTGGGTCCATTTTACACGCCGATTTTCGAGCAAGCCTGGGCCCATTTTGCGCGCCGGTTTCCAGTCAAGGAATGGTACACGACGGAAGAGGTCGCTCAAATTCTCGGCAAAGCCGAGTTCACGGTCCGCGAATGGTGCCGACAAGGCCGAGTGCACGCGGAGAAAAAGGGCAGCGGCAGAGGCCGGTATCAGAGCTGGGTCATTTCGCACGTGGAGGTTGGACGAATTCGGCGCGAGGGACTGCTACATCTCCAACGAAGCGGAAAAATGAAGAATGACGAAGTGGATTAATCTAGGTTTGATCTCTCACTTCGCAGGAAAAAAGGGGAAATATCAGAATTCAAACCCCAGCAGCCTGCCGCTCGGCGTCTGGTCGTGGAGTGTCTCGCGGATGTACTCGGGCTTCACGATTTCCGGGGGCGGCGAGGTTGTGGTGATAATGTACTGGAATGCCGGTTCTCGGTCCGGGAAGCGGGCCTCAAGGGAAAGCACGTAGCGGAAGAGGTTGCGGTAGATCAACTCGTTCAGGTCGGCTTCGCGTGGGCTGTCGTGGATCAGGAGGCGGGGGTGGGAGGCGTGGCCATTGATGGCGGCCGAGAGGCAGGTCAGGTCGAAGCCGACGACTTGGCCGGCTGACCCGAACGCTTCGCCGGAGGAGTTGTCGGGATTCGGGACCAGGCCAAATCGAAGATCAAGCGACAGCTCTCCTGTCGAGCGGCGGATCAGACCGTTCGTCACTTCGCGGAAGATCTCGTTCAACCGCTCCATTTGCGTCTTTCGGCTGTTCGCTCTTGCTTCTCGCTGTTTTTCAAGATCCGTGATTTTTGTTTCTGCCGTTTGCCGTTGAGATTCGACCTCGTTCCTTCGAGTTGCCGAACGGACGAAGGCGTCGAGATGGCGGAGGAGAAGATCACAGCGGGCGATGTTCTGGAGCGGAACAGATGAGGCTCGATCCAGTCGCTGCTTGGCGGAGCGGGCTACTTGCTCGGCCTCGCGGACTGCGGCAAGCTTCTGATCGGAGTCGGCAGTCGCAATGGCGATCTCATCATTGAGCCGCTTGATCTCTTCCTGCCGCTCCTGGACGCGGTCCTGGCGATTTGGATCTGGGGGCAGAGACGTGGCGGTCAGATAGTGGCATCCTGCAAGCCCACAGGTCAATTCCTTGCTTCGTTGTGCAAGCGTTTCCATTTCGTCAGGCTTCTGTGCCAGCGTTAGCCGTCCATTTGCCAATACCAGGTCCCGTCGAAGCTGGTCCAGTCGTCCCTCGATCTTGTCGCGTTCGGACCTTCTGGCCACGAGATCACGCTCGGCGTCCTCCAGGGCCTTCGCTTCCGGCAGCCGCTCAAATTCGGTTTCGTGATTCTGTCGTTGTTCCTCGATCTTCCCCCGGATAGCGGACTGGGCAAGATCGCCTTCGGTCAGGTCTTCCGTGATGCCGGCGTCCTCGCTGATCATCCGGGCGGTTCGTTCTCGGTCCTGGCGAATCTGTTGGAGTTCAATCTGGTGCTGGCGGAGTTGGGCTCGAAGCTGATCCAATTCGTCGGTGTATTCGTATTCCTTCTTGTCGAAGAGGTTCATCACCACGCGAATGATTAGGTTGGCTTCCGAATCGAGAAGTACCGTTGCGTCGGACTCATCCTCTTTGAATCGCCAAGTGTTATGGCTTGTGTAGCGGCAGTGCTGGTCGCGGATGAGCCAACCGAGGAGGTCGATCCATTTCGGTTGCCGGCTACCACGGGCAACACGTACGTTTGCGAAGGTCGGCGGAGTGAGCTTCTCCAGAGTCGATTCAAATTCGGCGAATGGACGCAGGCTCGAAGCCTCGCCGAGCAGGTCTTGCCAGTTGTCGGTTTGCAGACAGAAGGAATCTCGCGGCTTGGTCAGCGATCGGGCGATTCCCCACGTTGTTCCATTCACGCGGACCTGGGCCAGCACGCAAGCATCCGGAAGCTTCTCCTTGATCCGGCCACGGACGCGGGTGCCGGCGTAATGCTCGTCTCCGAGGGCGTAGCGGATCAGCCGCACTAACAAGGTCTTGCCGACGTTGTGACCGAAGGCGGCGGTTTCGACATCCTGGGTCACCTTCGTGTTGACGACGTTCAGCCCACGACGGAACTCGATGTTGCGAATTGGCTCGACGCCGGCCCGGCGAGCGGGGAGGATCACCACTCGTTGAAGCCAGATGGCCGGCTCGCCTGGATAGGCGACCGTTTCGGGTTCAGACGGGAACAAGGTTGCTGGGGTCATCGATACACTCTTCCACTTCGGTGCGGGCTTTCTGCTCGCCGATCTTCTTGATTACCTTCACGGCTTCTTCGGCTTTCTTCATGTAGTCGCCCAGGTTCGTGAGGTCGAACGGGGACGGGCCGACGATATAGAACGGCAGCCCTTCGGGGGACTTCGGGTCGATCTTGATGGAGTCCTTGTTGAGTAGCTGATTCACGGCGAGCGGCATCCAGTCGAGTAGCTTCGCGTGATGACGGCCACTTTGCCGCGAAGCAATCGGGGTGTTAGTCAAGTAGGCCTTCCGAAGGGCGTCGTTCACCATCAGCAAAAGGCCCGTCTCCAAGATGCCCGTCTCGACACGCTTTTTCCAGGCCTGCACGAACGTGGCGACGTACGCCATTGCTTTCAGCATGTCGAACTGAGCGGGCGTTAGCGGCGGCCTGGCAAACTCGCGGTACAGACGCAGGATTGTGTCCTTCGTTCGATAGGTGCCGTAGGTCTCCTCGTCCGCTTTGCGAACTAGAGGGAATGTGTCGAGGATGTACGCGGTGTCGGATTCGCTGATGCCGTACAGGTGGAAGAATGCCGCGTCCAATTCACAGCGAAGTTGAAATCGGCGTTCATCATTCCAGTCGAACGGGTCGCCTGAGTAGCCGCAGTCCTCGGCGAACGATTTCAAATCGCAGGCGGTGTAAGTCAACTCAAGGACGCGTGGCTTGATCCACTCGGCAAGTGTCTGCGTCTGTGAAAACGAGGACGGCTTGGCGTACTCGCGTGGTTCAAAGACGGGAAGTTGGTTAAAAAGTCCGAAAGTCAGGTGTGTGCCGCCAATCTTTTGACGCGAAACGTAGTCAAACGCCAACGAACAGAGCGAGGCATAAAGGCAAACGATTTCCTCTGACGCGCTCTTCGGCAATATGATTGGCGACGTGTGCCCCACTCCTACGCGGGGCAAGATCCCAGCGATGGTGGTGCGGGTGTCGGTATTGCGGGAGATGTCTCTCCAACTGAGCAGCCATCCGCGTTCCCAGTGGTCTTTGAGCCGCTCGGCGACTTCGGATGCTGGAACCCAATAGCGGGACTGGACGACGAACTTCTTATCGGCCTTCTCCACGGTGGATAGGTTGCGGCTATCGGTGCCGTCATAGGTTGCCCATCGGTGGTCATACTGGTGTAACATCTTTGCTTCATAAAGAGGCAGATAGGAGGTTTCGCCCTTGTGGAACACGTTACCGTCCAACCGCCAACCGTCCGATTCCAGGTCAGTTGCCGTTCGGAATAGACCTGAGTCGTTTGCCATGTCGAGCATCCGTAGGAATGAGATGCCCCATGAATTCGATCCACTGCTGCCCTCCTTCATTAGCACCGGCACACGTCTGTAAATCGACTTTGTCAGTTCCGCGTCGCGTGCCGTGCGGAAGACCGGGCATGTGCGAGTATTCGGGTTCAGTAGAGCGAGGTCGTCCGGGGACAGGGTAAACCGCTTGGCAGGGTCAAAAATCTCCTCTGCCGACCGGGCGTCGAAAACAAACTCGGCGGCATCGATCGGTCGATCCTTGCCACTCAGAGTGAGCATGCAAAACGAATTGCGGCTGTCCGTCGCAGTAAATATCAGTCGGATCTCGAAGAAGCTCAACAAGCTCACCAATGCTCGCGTCTCGGCCAAGTCCTGGAAGAACACTTTCGTCGTGTCGTCGGTCGCAATGCCACTCGGCACGATGCAGCCGACGCGACCTGTGGGACTGATGAGCGTGCGGTTCAACTCGGCAAACAGGCTGTATGTATTCACGTCGCCACGTCCGCACAGGGGGAACAGACCCCAGCGGCGGACCGATTCGTCGTCGATACCGGAACTGTCGCGAACGAGGTGGCTTTCCCCTTCGGCTTTACGGCGATCATCGAGAAACGCACGGTACAGAGCCGGGTCGTTCGTTTCCAACTCCTGGATGAGCTTGCCCCGGATGGATGCCGTGCGTGCCCCGGCAATATCCTCGCGTCCATGGGCAGAGAACCACTCCTGTTCTTGGAGCTTGATACGCTCCCACGGCGGATTGCCGAGGACGACGTCGAAGCCGCCGCACCAGCCGGTCAGATCGTTGTCCGGCAGATTGCCTTTGCCAGGGAGACGGAAGACACCCGGGAACGCCAAGTGCCAATGAAGAAACTGGTATTGTTCCGCCAAACGACGGACGACGGCGTATTCCTCCAGCGAGATCGCATCAGGGTTTACCTCGATTTTGCGAAATAGGCCATCGGCCAGAATCACGCGATAGTCGGCGCGTTTGGGGATGACAAAGGCCGCGCACCAAAGATCCGCCAACAGTCGTCCCGAAGTTCGGTAGTTGGCTTCGTCCATCAATTGCCGAAAGCGAACTTCCTTGGTATGGATTTGGTCGATCGTGTCGTCCGGACCTTGCTCAATCTCCGCGATCGTCGCGAGAAACGTGTTTTCTGGTTCCGGAAAAAGGTCGCCTTGGCCGCGTTCCCGATCCGCACGGTGTTGGCGGTTTAGCTTTTTGCGTTCGCGACAGACGGCCTTTTCATCCCCCTCGATTGGCTCGAAAGCCTCGTCCGGAATCCCCTTTGCGAGGAGGGCGGGCGTCGTTCCGAGAAGGCTATTGCCGCATTGGATGTGGTGATCCAGGAACGACAGTGGCTTGCCTGGCTCCAGGGCTTCCATCCACAAGGCGACCTGGCACAACTCGACCGCCATCGGGTTGATGTCCACACCGAAGATGCAGCGGCCAATCACGTCTCGCAGGGCGTGACGGATTGCATCCGGGGCCGGCTCGTCTTCCAGGGTTCGGACCGATGCCAGCTTCTTGGCAATCCGGTGGGCGGCGGCGATCAAGAAGTGCCCGGAGCCGCACGCGGGATCACAGACCTTGAGATTCAGAATCGCGGCCTCGGCATTCGGCTTCTTTGCTGCCTCGTCAAGAACCGGATCGAGGGCCGAATCGAGCAGGCAGGTGATGAGCGAAGTCGGCGTGTAGTAGCTGCCGGTGGTCTTGCGTTCGTTGCCGCTTGCCGATTGCAGGGTGAAGGTGATCGCGTCAGGGTCGAATCGGGGCTGAAGTTCGAGAAGCGACTCGTACACACTTCCGAGTTCTTCGGCCCCCAGATTGCGATAATCGACGCTTCGGCGGGCCTGCCCATCGCTGATGACGGCCAACGCCCTGATCGCTTCGAGCAAATCGGAGTTGGCGAGACGGCAATCGGACAGGTGGGGCGTCCGAGCCGGGTCGAACAACCCGCCGATGGCAGGCAGCCCCAGGTCCGGGCATCCGGTCGTTCCCAGCCTGGTCAAGATGAGGGCGAAGCCTTCGAAGAGGTCCGTGTGCGGCGTTCCTCGGAGCCGTTCCGCCATGCGACGAAGCCGGGCCGTCGAGTAGAAGTGGCTGTAGCGATCCTTGGCGGCATCAGACGCTGTCGGGTCGAACAAAAGCTCCCGATCCTCGGCGACGAACAGGAAGAGAAAGCGATACACGACACGGAGCAATTGCCGATAGTAGTCCTGCGGGCTCAGGCGGTTGTTCTTGAGAGCGGCTTTCAGTTCCGTGTTTGCCGGGCAGGAAAGAAATCCACGTCCGAGAGCCTTCACGGCATTTTCAACGCCGGTACGAAGCTGATCGAGGGCACGCAGCCCCTGTTCGGCGGCGACCTTCGACCAACGTTCCAGCCAGCACTGTTCGGGTTTCTCGGCGTTGACGCGGGACTCATGACATACCCGCCAGAGCAAGGCGAAGTCGGCATATTGCTTGCCATCGAACATCGCCTGAAGGTCAAACTCGACGAACGCCTGGCGAGTGAGCCGGATGTTGTCGCGAAGGATGCGGAGTTTCAGACCGTTGGAAACGAAGCCCCACAGATGCGATTCGGAGCGGTTGAGGAACTCCTGAACTAGGCCGTGCGGGCTGAACTGCTTACCCTCGGTTTCGATTCGCTTGTCCAAGTCCTGGCGAAACCCCACGAGGTGAATCGGGCTGTGGTAGCGAATATGCGAGATCGGGTAGGTCTTCTCGTCGAAGACGAATGGCTGAGATTTGTCGAGCGTGGCGTAGCCCAGAACCTTCCAGAAAGGCAGGAGCCAACGGTCAACCGTCAGCTTGTGGCCTGGGTCACCCGCTGGCAGATTTTCCCTCGCAGCCTTGAAGGTTTCCCATGCGGCCAAGAGCCTTGACCAGGCGTGGTTGGTCGCTTCGTTGACCTTTTCGCCGACCAGGCCGTAGTCCTCGGCACGAAGGCCTTCGAGACGTGCGTCACCGGCTGCCACTCGCTGAAGCAAGTCGGTCGGAAGGATTGAGCCTTCGACGCGGACGCAGGTGAAGATGTCGGATTTCATCAGCTATCCCTACACCTTCGGCAAGTAAACGAACACACCGAGAATATCCGGCAGGTCCTGGGCCTCGATGCGGTGCCTCACGCCCTTCGCCTTGCTTGCCTGCCTCACGCGACTGTGTGCATCCAACAGGGCTTCACCTCGGGTCCGGGCGAACTCCGCCAGTTTCGCATTCAGGTGAGTGATTCCATCGATCACTTTCTGGATGAAGTCGCGGGCTTGCTCGGGAACGACGTTGGCGTCGGGTTCAGCGAGCAAGAGTTGTTCCGCGAATTCCGGGGGGAGCCATTCCGCGTTCTGGGGGGAGCCGGCAAAGGAGACCAGTTGGCTGTCCTCGGCCAGGAGGGGCGTTTCCTCGTTGCCGATCCGCGTGACGATGTGGAAGCGGTGCCTGAGCAACAGCAAGGTGGTACGTTTGGCGACCTTGCTCGTTCGGATCACGCCACAGCGACGGGCCGGCCCTTCTAGGTGCGGATCGAGAGCGGCATTCAGCACGTGATTGGCAAGCGATTCGACCGCCGGCGAGGATCGGCTTAGAAGGTACTCATTGTCCTTGACGGGGAGGTCGAAACGAGCCTTGAACTTCGTCGGGAGGTTGAGCCGTTCTTTCAAGGCGGTCGGGGCCTCGGTGAGGTCCACCTTGATCGTGTCGGTGCCATCAACTGCCGCCTTGCTGGCTTCCAGTGCGGTCCGAACGAATCCGGCGACATCGACGCCGTTGCCCAGAGCCTCACGGACGGCGGTCAATTCACGGACGACATCTTCGACCTTGATGGTCTGCTGAGCGAAAAGGGTGCGTGACTGCTTCTCGCGTTCGGTGGCAGCCTTCCACTCCTGGTCGATTTCGGGAGGCAAGTCGTCGAAGAGTGTCGGACCGGTGTCTTTCTTTTTGCCCTTGAGGAGCATACCTTCAAACACCGCCTGGATCACTTGCTCGCTTTCGGTTGGGAGCGGAATCGATACGCCCAGCGAGTTACGAATCGCCTTGTGCTTGCGGAGCAGCACGTCCAGCACGACGCCGTCGATCTGGTTGTCGATGCCGTAGTACGTCAACATGCGGACGTTGGGATTTTGCTGGCCATACCGGTCCACGCGGCCTTCACGTTGTTCGTGGCGGGTTGGGTTCCAGGACAGGTCGTAGTGAACGACGGCGTTGAAAAGGTGCTGGAGATTGATGCCCTCGCTGAGGCAATCGGTGCAGACGAGCACTCGCATTTCCGAGGTGCCGAGTTCGGTAACCCTGTCTTCGCGTTCCTTCGGCGGGAGTAGACCGGTCACGGACGCGACGGTCACCCCTTTGAGCTTCTTCCTCAGTTCGGTCGCAACGTACTCGGCGGTCGGGATGAAGCGGCAGAACACGATGGGACGAAAGCCGTTTGTTATTAGGCCTTCCACCAACGTGACGGCTTTCTTGAGCTTGTTGTCCTTAGTTCCGTGCAGGGCCTCGGCGGCGTTGGCCATTGCCATCAAACGCCTGGCGGCTTCATTCTGTTCGCCGGGTTCTTCGTCCGCACCTGCGGGAGCCATGTCCGCTCCTTCGGTGGTGTCGTCTTCCACCAGGTCGAGAACCGACCTACGCCCCTGGGCATCCGCTTCTTCCGGGGTATTGGCTTCGATTGCACGGGTTCGGAGAGTCGCGGTGGCTGCAGCGGGACTCGATGCCATCGAGCGAAGTAGTGCCAGGGCTGACCACCAGCGGATTCGCTGTCGTTGCTTGTTCAGTGTCTTATCTGAAATGCTCTCGCGGGCGTACTCCAGAACTTTCTTGAACAAGGCCAGATACTCGGCATGCAGCTTGTAGGTGTCCTCGGCTTCCTGGCGTTCCGGGAAGGGAGTGTCCGTTTGCAGGAAATGGCGGATGTCTCCCCGACGGCGTTGCACGAAGTGGGCGGCAATCCGCTCTCGAACGCGGCGGTTCTTGTCACCGCTCAAGTCTGCCGGCAGGTTGGCGAAGTCACCGTCCAGGAAGGACAATAAAGATCGGAAGGCTTCTTCGTTGCCACTGTGTGGCGTCGCCGTGACGAGCAGCAGGTGACGGGAGGAGTCGGCAACAAGTTGTCGGACGAGTTGATGCCGCTGGTGTCTTGCTCCACGACCATCGCTTGCTTTCGCACAGGAATGGGCTTCGTCAACGATAACGAGTTCCGGACATTCTCGAACGAAGTCGTCTCTTCGCCTGTCGGCCTTGATAAAATCGGTAGAGATGATGACGAAGGGGAACCGGTCGAAGATCGACTGGCCCATCCGGCATGCCTTCTCCAGGCGAGCGACGGTGCCGGGAAGAACGAGTTCAACATCAAGGTGGAACTTCGAGTTCAATTCCGTCTGCCACTGCTCCGCGATTTGGGGCGGGCAAAGTACGGCAAATCGTTTCACTTCACCCCGGTCGATCAGTTCGCGAATGATCAAGCCAGCTTCGACGGTTTTGCCGATGCCAACATCGTCAGCGATCAAGAGACGAACGGGATCGAGCTTCAGAGCCAGGAGCAGGGGAACCAGTTGGTACGGGCGTGGTTCAACGCCGAGCCTGGCAAACGAGCGAAATGGTCCGGCACTCGAACGGAAGCCCAGCCTCAAAGCGTCACGGAGCAATCGGCAGGAGCGGTAATCACCGGCTTGTGCTGCGTTTGGAAGCTGGAAGGTAGCTGGTTCGACCTTTTCGATTGGCAGAAAGAAACCGGCCACCTCGTCGTCACCGCCACCCAGAGGGCGGGCGATCACGGTTTTCGTGGTTGATTCTGGAAGGACTACCCATTCTCTTCCTCGGGCCTTCACGAGCGATCCAACAGCGAAGCTCATGACGGCCTCCCGAATACGTGCGGGTAGCGGGCAATCGTGGCGTCCCAATCCGCTAGATGGTGGAAGCGAACGACGGTGAACCCCGCGTCTTCCATCGCTTCCGTCAGGTCAGCATCACGCCGCTGTCGATCCGGAAAACCATGGGGCGGACCATCGACGTAGATGGCTGTTTGGTATCCAGCATAAAAGAAATCGGGCGTCGTCCGGCATGCCTCAACGCAATGTTGGGCATGGGTCGGCAACCGCAGATTCTTGGCGGCGAGATACGCCAACCACCGTCGTTCAAGTTCGGACCCGGCCAGGTTGCTCAAGATTTGAAGATGCTCTGCTCGTGTCTGCCCACCTGGAGCCGTCTCGGTTCTTGCCCGGCTCATTCGCGTTAGCATTTCCTTGATCTGCTTTCGATCAAGCAGCCGATGTACCGGCTGGTTGGCGTAATGCATGAGGCAGTCGTAACATGCGGCCTCGCATTGCTCGGCATCGCGAGCGTTCCTCGGTCGATCTTCACCCGTGTCAGGATCATAGTGGCAGATTTCGAGAGCCTTGCGGGCCACTTGAGCAAACGCTCCTGGGTCGTCGAGCAGTCGCCGGAGAACACCGGCACCGCCTTCAGCGGATTCGTAAAGAAGGAGGACCTTCGGAGTGTCACCTGCGGGGAGCAATTCTGCCGCAAGCTCATTGTCTTCGAGTTGGTAGGTCAACTGGATGGCATTCTTCAATGCCGCTTCGAGCGATACAATCGGGCCAGCGTCCAACGGCACTGCTGGTTCGAGAAGAAGGCAATTGCGGCGATCTTCCACATACGGAATCACGCGTCGCTTGCGGGCCGACATGGGGTCGTTGGGATCATCGAGATCCTGGTCGTTCGTTTCCCAGAAGCCTCGCTCCTCGTCCAGCACGCAGGGCCAGCGTGAACTTTAGGCAATCTTGGAGGTATAGGTTGACTTGCGCCAGCCGCATTTGTTCAGTATGATGGCCTCCTTGAGGCGACCACTCGAACCAATCTCAAGGAATGAACATGACGCGT
>WBZS01000740.1_pt2 | contig 10550 bp, 6 predicted proteins | sample 5204201 | NCBI WGS metagenome assembly WBZS01 (sample SAMN12344357, study PRJNA552823) | activated sludge metagenome | biome: Activated sludge suspended growth; feature: Nitrification reactor; material: Wastewater; isolation source: activated sludge from nitrification reactor of wastewater treatment... | reverse complement strand
CTGATTACCTTTGGTATTTCTCCGAATGAGAATGTGCCATGCTTGCCTCTCTCGCCTGTTCGAAGTGTGGAAAGACCCTTCGTTTGCCGAACGGTAGCGAGGGGAAAAAAATCCGCTGTCCCGCGTGTCAGCACACGTTTCTGGTACCGAAAAAGCCCGAAGACACCGCACCTTCCGTAGAGCACGCGGAACCGATTTCTGCCGATGGGCCTGTCCCCGCACCCTGTCAGGTGTCAAATGCCAAATCCACCTTCAATGCGGAGCGAATTTTCCAAACGATCGCGAGGACGAAAGATTGGATCGTTCAAAAAGGTCAACAATATTCACCTCGAATTCGAGGGTGGTGGCAAGACGAACACGTGAGCTTTCACACGGTGGTTTCGTGGTTTTGGCTACTCGTCGGATTCAACCTGCTTTTGCTTGCCCCACGCGTGGGATTGCTTCCGGTTTGGCTTTCTTGGCCTCTCGATTTCTTGATGGTGTTGCCGGTTTACGCCACGATGGTTCTCATCGCCTGGAACCTTCGAGCCGCGGTCGCCGTGGTGGGGCGAACGGGCGAAATCCTTCCCGCGTTTCCTTTCACTGTGTTGCAGTTCGCGCTGTTCACGCTTCTGTTTCCACAAATTGCCATCCATTGGGACGCGAGCCATTTTCGTTGGTCGGCGACACCAGCTTTTTGGAACTGGATCTTCTTTTCACTCTCGCATGTCCTTCGTGCCGGCGATGTCGTCGATTTTCTCGAAGCTTATCATCTCCAAATTCAGACCATCAAGCATGCGAGCCTCACGACAGGCTCAGCGATCGTTCTGTTTCATCTCGTCATGGATTTCTTCTTTCTCGGCTTGTTCATGAAGGGGGTCGCCTCCGTCAGCAAACCCCGCGAACCAGATGACCAGTCAGATGAAAAGCACCTGACCTCCTACCAGCTCGTGGGAGGTTTCGTCGTGATTTGGCTTGTTCTCGCCCTCTTTGTTCGTCGATGGCAATGGCAGGACATCTTGCTTTGGCCCATTGATAATCTTCTGAAAGTGACAGATATCGGCGATCTCATGCAGGTTTATGACATTAGGCTTCATGACCTACCCGACGCCTTCTGGGAAAACACTCTTACGTTCGTTTGCCGTTTTTTGATCTGGTATCTCATCATCGATCAATTGAACGCGTGGAAGAAGATCCTGGCGATTCGCTACCTTCATGGGTTTGGTCTTGCTCGCGAGGAACTCGAAAAGCTTCAGGCGAATCATCCCCACGATGAAGTGCGGGTATTGGCGGCGGAACGATTGAAGAAACTCGCGGCACTTCCACCCGTCGAATTCGAGCGTGGTTTTGGCTTGAACAGCTTGGCACCTGGCGCGAGACGTTGGTTTTCCTTGGCCACGGTCGCGTTGCTTGCCTTGGCTGTCCCACTTTGGTTTTGGCAGGGCACGATCGAACAGTTGGCGAGAAACGGTGCGACGCCCCACGACAGCCGCGCCTATGCCGCGTACTACACGTTAAAACGCCTGGGAACCTACGGGGAATCGGCGGTTCCGATTTTGGAGGAAGCAGCCTCCTCTTTGCCTCGCCCTCAGCAATATTGGGTCGCTTGGGCGATGGGGTCCCTGGGTGAACGCGCGCTTCCCTATTTGGAATCTCACGCCATCGGCCTGGATGAGGAGTTGGCGATTCACTGCGCGCGAGCGCTCGCATTTCAAGGCCCGAGATCGGCTCCAGCGTTGGCGCGGGGCATGGTTTCACCATTTTCCAAAGTCACGGCCGAGTGCAAATCGAACCTCACGCGTTTTGGGAGAACGAGTTTGCAGGACCTGGTCGACACCCTTAGCCCCGGCAACGTAGGCTTGCACTTGCCCTTGATTGCTGAATTCGACACGTACTGGTACCGCGCGTCCACTTCGAACACCTATTTTCACGAAGTCGTGTCGGAATGGAACGCCGAGGGCGACAAAGTCCTTGCGGTCCGACGCCTCCTTCGCGGACCTGAATACCCTAAAGGAGTTTTCCAATACCAAAGTCTCAAGGCCCCCACGAGCGCGCTGGCGGTTCCGGCGCTCATCGCCTTATTGGACCGCGATAAGGGAAATTCAGAACAACTCATTGTCCAAGCACTTCGGTCCAAAGGCGGACCCGCGGCTGCGAGTGCGGCTCCGCGGTTTGTTCAGATTCTCGTCCAAAAAGCGGATAAAGTTTCCGTCGATTACAGTGGATATGCTTCCACGCTCGGTGGATTCGGCGAAGTAGCGCTGCCCATCCTCCATGTGCTCTTGAAACACCCTAGCGAACATGTCCGAGCGCACGCGGCAGGTGCGGTCGCCAATTGTGCGAACTTGGCGCATTACCACAAACAATCACCGGACTTTTCGACGACGGTTTCCCTTCTCGAAAAGATCCTTCGCGAGGATAGCGGGCCCTCCAAATTTGCCGCGTTGAATGCAGCTTTTGAGATTGGTCCCAAGGCGACTACGCTTACACCACTACTGACTACCATGCGCATGGATTCTCGTGCGAGAAATCAAGTGGAACGCGTGCTGAGCCGAATAAACCCTCAATGGCAAGTTTCGGCGACGGCAGATCTCGCGGCGGCCTTGGAAAAATTGCCGGAATCCGAACGAGCTTCTCGGTTTCACGATCTTCCCGAAGAATCCAAGCGGAAAACTTCCGTCGAGGATCTCGCCTCGATGCTTCGGGCGACTACCAATCCGCAAACCGCGGTTCACCTTCTCAACCAACTCAGGAAAAGGGGTGCGGATGCATCCCCTGCCTTGGCCGCCGCACTCGAGTTCGCGTTTCGCGAGAATAAAATGGATTCCGTACTTTACCATCACGTGAAGTGGGTTCTCGAGAAAGCACCTCTCACGCCGGAAGCAATCAAAATCTTCGAATCCAACTTGACGCACACGGACGAACAGAAGTGCAATTTAGCATTGGGCCTGCTTTGGGATCTTAATGTTTCCAAACGCAGCGCCTTCGTGGATGCGTTGACCAAGGCAGCAAAAATGCACCCTCGTCTCGAAGCGTCGATCCTCCAGCAAATCACGAACATTCAAAATGCTCCTGAGACGGTGATGCCTTTATTGCTCGAAAAGCTGGCGGACCCTGGGGGAGTTCGTTTTGACGCCTCCATCGCATTAGTCAAAATTGGTGCGAAAGCCGTACCCGGCGTGATCGCCAAACTGACCGACGCGCGTGTAGGCGTACGCAGTATGGCTATCCTCACGCTCAGCGAAATGGGTCGAGCAGCCGAACCTGCGCTTCCCGCCCTTGAGCAGATCGCACAATCCGATACGCCCGAGTTGCGCGAAGCCGCGGAACGTGCCATGACACAAATCCGCGGCGTACCAAAATCGAAACGGACGAAACGCCGATAAAAATTCACTGAATTCGATGGTACCGTTCGTGCGGTAACCTGATCCGAGCGACCGGCATTTCGCACGTCGGCTTCGACCTTCCTGAACACGTTTGGGGCTTTGCTTGCGTTTGCCTATCGGGTTAGACATAATGGGTTGATGCCATTGAGAGGACATGGCTTGCTGTAGCCGGGTGGAGAATCTGAAAGGTCTTTGCCCTTACTGACGGAGCACTAAAAAGCCGCACGTTAGGAGATTAGATCATGGCTGAAGAAACGATCGCACCAGTGACCGCGCCGGCCGAGGCGAAATCGAAAAGTCCTTTCAATGATCGTCCTACGGCTTTCTGGTTTAGCATGGGCGGACTCGCGGGACTCACGGTGGGAATCTTCCTGACCATCGGTGCGTTTACGATTTACACGCTGGTCGTTCATAGCTTGCCAACGACGCAACACTCTGTGCAGGTGTTCCATGAATTGAATGATTTGCGTCGGCAACTCAATCAGATCAACGAAGAAAAGAAAAACCGAGACCAGGAAGAACAAACCCTTCGCCAAGCGTTGAGTGCCGTGACGTCGACGGCACGGGTCTCGGACGTCCCGGTTACCGGTACGACCGTCACCGCCAAAAAAGAAACTCCGCGCGCCACGCCAACGCCTACCCCGAAAGCCCGAGGTCCCTTCGCGGAAATCGATGCGGAAATTGAACGGCTCGAACAAACGCAGAAGGTGCTCAATACGATTCTCGACCTTTTCCCTGCCAAAGGAAAAGAAAGCGAAAACGGTCGCTGAATCGCCGTTCTACCATTCAACAACCGCTTTCAAAGCAGGCGAGTGCTCTGTCCAAACTAAATTTTGGAGTAGCAAGGATAGGTTAGCCGGACGCGCAAGCGACGGCGCCGCCGTGCGAAAACGTCGTGCCGACCCGACCTCAGTGCGATTCCGTCGCTTGCGCGTCCGGCTAACGGTTGCCACGGGAACCCCAAAATTTAGTCTGGGCAACGCACTAGACTTGTCCTAACAGAACGACGTAGTTCGCTCCGTACTTCTTCGCACATTTGGGACAGGTGGTGTAATAGAAGTACAGTTGTTGGATGGCTTTTCCCTTCGCCTTCGCGAACCCGTTCATCGTCTCGATCCATTTGGGAATGTTTCGAAAAGGCCCCTCAAAAACTTTGGAAAGGAACGTGCCAGAGATCGTCGCCATTTGAGCGTTCGGCACGTCCTTGGTCACCTCGAAGTAGACATCCGCTCCCCATAAGGAGTTTTCGTCGGTAAGCATCAGCATCGCTTGCGGCTTGGCGCTGGCGGCTTCAATCGCGGCGACATTCCGCTTCACGACGGAAGCGAAGTTGAGCGGGATATGAAAGAAGCTCCGAATCCGATCCTTTACGAATCGCCGATTCTCCCACGTCAAGGTTTTTTCATCCCAAGGTTCGGCATTGAATTTGGGACAGCAGACCACGGTGTCGGACGTGCCCATTTTCGTTCGCTCCTGGTGGTTTCATAAATTGCCGCCAGGTTCTCGGTCGAATCGAGTGATCATGCGAGGCTTCTGCCTGAAGAAAGGTCGGCGAAGCCCTGGGGAAATCAACCTGGCCCCTTTTCAGTTCTTTCTACCAATCGCCGAAGCGTCTGGTTGGCGTGTCGGGTCAATTCCGCGTCGGCATACCCGCTGGCCCAGGTCTGCAAAAGTGCTTTCGCCTCGGCGGTACCGAGCTGTTCCATGATATGGACGGCTCGAATTTGGCGGAGTTGGGCAGGCGTTTTTTCCTCCCTTTTCGACAGAATTTGCGTGATCCGTTGGCGGACTTCAACCGTCACGTTGCCAGCCAATCTTTTTTCCAACAGCGGACCGGTCTGCGGAATTGCGTTTTGAAGCGATGTCGTGGCTGCATCGCGCGTGGCGAATTCCGCAGCGTCCAGGTCGTCGATCCAGCGTTCGATCCGCTTCGGATCGATCGCCTCCGCGGCGGGAATACGGGCCGAGAAAATCTTTATCGCCTCGCCCGGCCCGGCGAGGAATTGCGATTGGGCCAACAACGCCCGGCGTGCATCCCGGCTTTCCAGATCCGTCCACGCCGATGCCAAATCGCCTGAACCGGTCGCGACGGGAATGCGCGTGTCCCACGCCAGCACGGAGGTATCGAGCCCACCGGAATAAAGACGGCTACCGGTGGGTGCGAAACTCAATGCGTTGATTCGGGTCGCTTGCCCTTTGTGTTCGCTGCGGACCGACCAACTGGCCGTCTCCCAGAGTTGCACGATGCCATCGACCGAGCCCGTCGCCAAGTGTCGGCCATCCGGCGAAAACACGGCCGACACCGCGAACGTCGGAATGGTCACCACGTCTTTCCCCGTGCGCGCACTCCAGACGACCGTTTCAGGCTTCGGCATGGGAAACTCATTCGTTCCCCGCGCCCCCACCACCCATTGGCCATCGGGCGAAAACGCAAGCCCTTGTAGATACCGAAACCTGTTCGCAAACTCGTGGAGTTCCTTGCCCGTGGTCAAGTCCCACACGCGCACCGGATAGTTCTCGCTACTGCCAAGCCTCTCTAATCCACCTTCTCCTCCTCTGCGTAGGACGTAGCCCACGGCAAGCAGCTTACCGTCTGGCGAAACGCTCGATTGCCAAACGGGCTGCGACTGCTTTCTTTCCTTTTCGCGGACGGCGTGGAAACTTCCTTCTTCCTTGCCCGTCGCGAAATCCCACACGCGAACCATGCCGTTGCGGTGATCGACTGTGACCAATTTCTTATCCTCGGCCACGAACGCGATTTCGGTCGCGTCGCCCTGAAAGTCCGCGAAGCGATCGAGGACGCGGTCCGCCTCGATGTCGTAAACTTGCAAGCGATTCACTTCGTAGGCTACGTTTTTGAAGTTTGGATCGGTGTAGGTGCGTTTCTTGTCCGGAACTGACCATACGAGGTATTTTCCATCGCCGCTCATGGCGATCTTACGTTGCCACGCGGCACGAAGGGTTCGCAGACGCGTGCCGTGGGACGCATCCCAAATCTGAACATCGCTCTCCTGGCCGAGCGTGACAACCCGATCGCCCTTCCCATTCACGAAGATGCGCGTGATCGAACTGTCGGCACCGTCTGGGATCAGACTTTTTCCGGTGGCAACCTCCCAGCGTTCGATGGTTCCCGACACGGCCCCGACAAGGTTTTTCCCGCCGTCGACAAAGCGAAGCCCCCGGGCTCGGCGATCGATCTTGAGACGTTCTTCGCCCGTCGCCACGTCATAGAGGCGCACCGAATTCGCTCCAGCAGCCACCGTTTTCCCATCGGGAGAGAAGGCCACGCTGTACATTCGTGAGCCGCCGTCCCGGGGAAACGCCCGGATCAGATTGCCGGTTTCGAGATCGAAAAGACGAAGCACCGGTTCGTCCGCACCCGTGGCGAGCGTCTTGCCATCCGGCGAGATCGCCAGCGTGCGTACACCGTAGCCTTGTTTGCCGTGCATGTACCGTACGAGTTCTTTGCCGGTGGCCAGGTCGACCAAGCGGGCGAAATAATCGCCTTGAAGGTTGTAGTATCCGCCCATGACCATTCGTTTGCCGTCCGCCGTGAACGCGACGGTGAGCACGCTATCGAAGCCGTTCTTGTGGATCGATTCGGGGTTGGCGTTCGGAAAGTCGCGGATCGTTTCCCCGGTTTCGAAATCGAGCAAATGCACGGTCGATCCCTGCGACGTGGTGGCAATCTTCTTTCCGTCTGGTGTGACCGCGATCCACTCGCTGCGGTGGTAACTTCCCTTGGGCTGAGGCATCGCGAAGGTCCGAAGCAATTTCGTGGTCGCCGCTTCAATCACCTGCACATTGAATCGCTCTTTCGTCACGATGTGCTTACCGTCTGGTGTGAAGGCGATCGGTTCGTTGTCGGCAAAGGCCTCGCCTGCTAGACGGGTGAGCTGTTGTTCCATGTGTCCCGTTTTCAGATCGAATACGCTCCCCCATCCAAATCCGATCCCACTGCTAGAATTCACCGCGATTGCCGTCGATTCATCTGGGGAGACCGTCAACGACGCAATCGGAAGGCCCAGGCGAAACCGCGTCGATCCGAGCCGAAACGAACTTCCTTGCGGCAAGGGATCTTGATCGGCGGCGCGCGGTTTGTCGGCAGGGGGTTCGGCGGCGGGTTGGGCGATCACTGGGGCCTCGTCTTCTATCGGCATTTCCTTCGGTCTCACGTTCGCGAACAACGCAAAGCCGCCGACCATCATCGCCAACGCACCGACCAACATGCCTCGCAGCAACCACGTTCCCCCGCTGACCGTGGAAAACGCGAGACGCTGCACCGACGCGGGAACTTTCGCCGCCGATCCGAGGCGATCCAGCGAGGCGGAAAGCAACGTCGCGGGCACCGTGGCTTGAAGGGATTCCGGGGCGAGGACCGCCAGCGCCAAGCCCGCCGCCGAGATGCCGCGCCGTTCCAGACGTTGCCGAAGCGTGGTTCGCCCCTCCTCAAGACGCCGTTTTAGCGTACCGAGGGACCAACCCAGTTCTCGAGCCGCCTCATCACGTGTGTAGCCAGAAAGGTAACACAGAAGCAACGGCGCACGTAGCGCCTCAGGCAAGCGAAGCAATTCTTCATCAAGCGCCTGGCGAACCTCGCGCCACGCCAATGCTGTGCTCGGATCCGTCGCGTGCTCGGCCAAGCGCTCGACCGGGGCGGTCGCTGCTGAGGGAAGACGTTGGGCGTGCGTCTTCCCTCGGCATTTGGCGGCGATGCGGTAGGTCGCCGAGTGCAGCCACGCAGGCACGGTTTGGCCGTGGCGAATCGACGCCGCCAACCGAGCCAGGCTGAGGAACACGGCCTGAAAAACATCCTCGGCGTCATGCTCTTGATTCACGAGCCTCCGCGCCGTGCCTAGCACCATCGGCCCATGCCGAGCCATCAGCGAGGCAAACGCCTCAGGATCGGTCAGCTCGACGAATTGCCGAAGCAGCGTCGCATCATCCGTCGGCATCGCCTGATCCGAAACCTGGCGAACGATCCGTTGCAGTTGGGGATGGGCTGGCGTTTTCATGGGCTGAAGCCTTTCGATGAAATCGTGCGATACGCCATGCGAGACCGAGCTGCGGAAGGTGCGGAAAAACGAAGAACTCCATCCTGAGATCCTGTTAGATTCTTCGTTCCAAACGCGTCCCGGCTCCTTCGGTTCGAAGCTTCTTTTTCGGCTCGAGAAACATCGTCCAATAGATAAGTACCCACCGGGCTCTGACCGGCTCACAAAAGGAGTATCTCTATTTTCAGGGCTGGGCGTGGAAGATTCCTGGTTTTTCCCGGCGAGATCACGGCGAACCATGGAAGAGAAGCCCACCCTCTTTATTTGAGCGGATCTTCGAAGATGCAAGCTAGTGTTCTTTCACAGGATGATTTTGGGGTCGTCCGAGCCTGAGCGCCAAGCGAGGAGACGCTTGGAGCTCAGGCTCGGACGACCCCAAAATCTGGGCCCTGACAGAGCACTAGGCCAAAGGTGTATGGATTTGGCCGGGACTTGAAAAAAGCAGGTTACCTACGATCAGGAGTTGGGCGCGACGGTCGAAAAAAGCCGACCGGTAGATGGGTGGGACGATTGCCGGGTGCGATTTCGATCATTCCAAGAGTCCTTTCAATTCCTCCCTCAATCTCTTCACGACTCGGCTCTTGGCGAGCAGCACGGAATTGAGCGTCCGGCACAGTTCCGTGGCTACCGTGGCGGCGGACGCATCTCTCACACGGGTATACGCGGCGTTAATCGTTGATGATCTCGAGATGGATCTTGCGACTTCCTTTCGCTTCTTTTCCATCGTACGTCGGCGGGTTCGCTTTGGTCTGAACGAAAGTCCACGTTCCGGCCAGTTTGGGCCACGAGAACGTCGCCGTGATCGTTTTGGGGCCTACCTTTTTCCAAGAACCGACTTCTTTTTTGTTTTTGCCAAAACTGATCTTACCATCCACATATCCCATGAACGTGCCTTGGTCGACTTTGGTGCCGTTGTCCGTCAGCGTCCAATTCCAGCGTGCTCGACCCTCGAGATTGTTTTTGCCCTTTTCAAATTTTTTTTCAATCTTCTTGTCGTTTCCCTTATCGCCAGATTCCGCGGTGAGGGGAAAGCTGAGCAGTATGCTCGCCATCGCCGTGACGGTCGCCATGAAGATGCGAACACGAGAAATCGTCATAAAGTCATTCTCCTAGGTCAAGAGGTTACTGAATGTGAATCCAACCATGCAACGACATTCCGTTCGATAAGCAAGGTACGAGATGACTAGCGCGTTGTTCAGTCTAAATTTTGGGGTTCCCGTGGCAACCGTTAGCCGGACGCGCAAGCGACGGAATCGCCATGAGGTCGCGTCGACACGACGTTTTCGCACGACGCCGCCGTCGCTTGCGCGTCCGGCTAATCCATCCTTGCTACACCAAGATTTAGTTTGGACAGACCACTAGTCCCGCTTCTTTCCCTTTCCGCCGTCGTTTTTCTCCAAGCTGAGTGCGCTGCGAGCGTGAGCGACGGCTTGATTGACGTCGTTCATCGCCTTCACGAGTTCGCGGTGAACGGTCGGGTCCAACTTGCGTTCTCGTTCTTCAGCGCGAATCGCTGAGATCACTTGCTCGCGTGCTTCGCGAAGATGATTCAGCGCCTTTTCGATGTGGGGGTGCTTGTGACCGCCGACCTTTTCCTCGTTTTTTTTGTTTCCCTTGCCGTCTTCCTTCTTGCTCTCTTTGCCATCCTCTTTCTTGCCGGCCTTGCCCCCTTCCTTTTTGCCAGCCTTGGCGTCGCCCTTCTTTTCTCCGCCCGCGCTGACGGCTTGCCAATCGGCAACCATTACCAAGCTCAATAATCCGGAAAACAAAAGTGTCAGACGAAACATTGGGGAACCCTTTCCGTTTGAGAGACAATCGAACAGTCCGCTTATTAGATCCTATTTACCGCCAGCACTGGCTCAATTCTTCATCGGCGGGAATTCCGGCAATCGAAACACACTTGGTGGGTTGGCGTAGTGTAGATGATCGCGATCCCGGAACGCGCAGGCAAAAGGTTGTAACACGCCTCAGGGGCTTTTTTCCTCTTAAGTTTTTTCCTGATGAAATCTCGTATACACCTAGGGTGTCTGGAAAAAGCCGACTCGCCATGACACTCCGCCCGGCCGGCGAGGAATATGCGTCCGTCTGGAGAAACGTCGATTCTCGTGAAACGTCCACCGCCCGTGACGGG
>WBZS01001908.1_pt1 | contig 10552 bp, 10 predicted proteins | sample 5204201 | NCBI WGS metagenome assembly WBZS01 (sample SAMN12344357, study PRJNA552823) | activated sludge metagenome | biome: Activated sludge suspended growth; feature: Nitrification reactor; material: Wastewater; isolation source: activated sludge from nitrification reactor of wastewater... | reverse complement strand
GTCTTTCAGGTTGTCCATCATGGCTTTTTCCTGCTGCTGGTCAATCATCGGAACATCCGTAATATATTCCACTTCAGCTTCGATAATCGGGTCGGAAGCAACATTTTGTTTCACAATAAAACGTTTCACCCCTTGCAGAATCAGCGTATTTCCGCCATCCGGCATGGAAAGCATTTTAATGATTTTTGCGGTAGTGCCCATTGTATACAGGTCGCCCGGCTCCGGTTCTTCAATTTTAGTATCGCGCTGCGCAATAACACCAATGTATTTATTCTCTTTATAGGCTTTTTTGACCGCCTTGATAGATTTTTCCCTTCCGACAGAAATAGGAATGACAACTCCCGGAAACAAAACATTGTTTCGAAGTGGCAAAATGGGTAACACTTTCGGAAGATGGTCGCTGTTGGTATTGTCATCTTCCTCGATAGACAGTAAGGGCACCATTTCTACATCATCTTCCATAATATTGGATAATTCTATTTTTTGAAACATTTGATAAATTTAATTCAATTTCGACAATATGGCATAAACCTTACGATAAATAAGGTTTTTTAATAGTTGCAAGATGTGTGCCGAGCTTTTGTTTTGATAAGAGACAAGAAAAAATGGCAGAATTCAGAATAAATTTTGTTCCCCAATTTTTATTCTTATTTTTGCATCCCGTTCCGAAGTTTCGGAATCGGGACAAAAAACGGAGACGTGTCCGAGTGGTTGAAGGAGCACGCCTGGAAAGTGTGTATATGGGAAACTGTATCATGAGTTCGAATCTCATCGTCTCCGCAAAAAAAAAAACGTCAAGAGAAATCTTGACGTTTTTTTATTTAGTTTATTTAAAATGTTAATCTAACGTTTTTCCGCTCAGCACACCACGAGAAATTACAATACGTTGTACTTCGGAAGTTCCTTCGTATATCTGTGTGATTTTTGCATCGCGCATCAGTCGTTCCACATGGTATTCTTTTACATAGCCATAGCCGCCGTGAATCTGAACGGCTTCTGTGGTCGTGCGCATAGCCACTTCAGAGGCGAATAATTTTGCAGTAGCAGAGGCAACTGCATAATCTTTATGCTGATCTTTCAACCAGGCTGCTTTGTATACCAACAAACGAGCTGCTTCGATTTGTGTAGCCATATCCGCCAGTTTGAACTGAATAATCTGGTGGTTGGAAATTTCCGTACCAAATGCTTTACGCACTTTGGAATATTCAACTGCTAACTCATAAGCACCAGCAGCGATACCTAATGCCTGCGCAGCAATACCGATACGACCGCCTTCCAGTGTTTTCATGGCAAATTTAAAACCAAAACCATCTTCTCCGATTCTGTTTTCTTTCGGCACTTTCACGTCTGTAAATAATAGTGAATGTGTGTCAGATGCGCGGATACCCAGTTTATCTTCTTTAGCCCCGATTTCAAAGCCCGGCATTCCTTTTTCAACAATTAATACGTTGATGCCTTTATGTCCTTTTTCAGGATGTGTTTGTGCAATTATTAAATAAGTATCTGCTTTACCACCATTAGTAATCCAGTTTTTGGTGCCATTTAATAAATAGTAATCGCCTTTATCTTCAGCAGTTGTTTTTTGAGAAGTAGCATCGCTGCCTGCTTCCGGTTCGCTCAATGCAAATGCGCCGAGTTTTTCTCCTTTTGCCAATGGTGTCAGGTATTTTTGTTTTTGCTCTTCCGTTCCGTAGGCTTCCAGGCCCCAGCAAACTAAAGAATTATTTACCGACATGGCTACCGAGCAGGAAGCATCTAATTTGGAGATTTCTTCCATGGCAATACAGTAAGAAACGGTATCCATTCCGCCGCCACCGTATTTAGGATCTACCATCATGCCCATGAAGCCTAATTCACCCATTTGTTTCAGAAATTCTGTGGGGTGAATCATATCGCGGTCGCGGTCAATAACGCCCGGTTTCAGTACATTTTGAGTAAATGTGCGAGCCATTTCGCGTATTTGCTGATGTTCTTCGGTAAGTTGGAAATCCATATTGTTTTTATTTTTTGAGAATGCGAAAATACGATTTTTGATTGACAATTAACGACTGTGCGATTGACAATTTGCTATTTTGATTGAATAATTTTTGTAGTAGAAAAACCTTCCAACAACGGAATGATAACAGTTTTTCGTGCAATATGGTTGCCGACAACTTCTCCTTTTTTGTAATCGCCTCCTTTTACTAAAATATCGGGTTGTATTTTTTCAATGATTTGTAAGGGGGTATCTTCAGAAAATGAAACTACGTAATCTACCATATCTAATTCCGCTAAATGCTTCATTCTTGTTTCCAAATGTTCAACAGGTCTTGTTGTGCCTTTTAATCGCAGTACGGAAGCATCGTCATTTACGGCAACAATTAATACGCTGCCCAGTTTTTTTGATTCAGTAATAAGATGCAAATGACCTTCGTGTAATAAGTCGAAACAGCCGTTTGTAAAAACAATTGTTTTGTTTTTACAACGTAAGGTTGCAATAAACGAGTCTAAATCTTGGATTATTTTTGAAGTATCAGGATGCTGCATCTTCAACTGTTTTTTTAACGTCTTTATTATAAACAGCCAAAAATATCAAACTTAAAATTCCTGCTATAATTACAGAGGCAGTTTGTACGGTCCAGGAAATCCATCCATAAGATAAACCTATAATTTCACCTATGCCATATGCTACAAGAATTTTTTGAATGACGATTTGGAATGCCCCTACGCCACCTTGTGTAAGTACCATAGCGAAGCCGCCAAAGAATACAGCTGCCATTGCTGCCGTTAAACCTAATCCTGCAGTTTCTTCCATGCATTTAAAGCCAAAATAAGGCATTAAAATATAGCATATCCAAATGGCGAAAGTATGAAAAATGAACTCCCATCTTTCTTTTAAGTCTTTAATGGAAATTAAACCTTGCCATAAGCCTTTTAGTTTAGCAATGATGACATGTTCTTCCCTTACAATTTCGTTGTGTATTGCTTTTTTCTTGTTTAAGAAATAAAAAGCAATAATTCCGACTATTGTAGCAATGACTCCGGCAATACCAACCTTTACAAAATTAATTTTTGCAGCTATTTCTGCAAAAAACACATAGAAACGCTGGTATTCAAATAATAAGATAATTACGCCCAGAACCAAAATACACACTAAATCTATGATACGTTCAAGCACCATCGTTCCAATAGATTTTTCTACAGGTACTTTTTCATATCTGTATAAAATAGTGCAACGCATTAACTCGCCTAATCTTGGAAATAAAAGATTGAAAAAAAACATAGCCATTACGGCAGAAAATGTATTCCAGTAATTTGGATTATAGCCTATTGGTCTTAATAATAAGCGCCAACGTTGCGCTCTGAAAAAATTGCTTGCCAGTCCAATAAACATCAATAAAAACAACCAAAAATAATTAGCGCTCTTAAATGCATCCAGTATCATTTGTTTTTGCTCGGCTGTAACATCTTTTAGTGACCAGAATACTAATCCGACTCCAATACAAAGTGAAATGATAAATTTGAGAATATTACCAAAGTGTTTTTTCAAGAATAAACTGTTTAGACGAATATACTATTAATGTTTTACTTGCTGGTTGTTTTCATTTACATAAACAGCAACCGGCGTGTAATTTTTAGCTTCGTCTAATGGTAACATACCATAAGCAATTACAATCAGTTTATCGCCGAGTTGTACTTTGCGGGCAGCCGGTCCATTTAGACAAATTTGTCCGGAGCCGCGTTCGCCTTTTATTACGTATGTCTCAAATCGTTCACCATTATTGATATTTACGATTTGTACTTTTTCATTGGGAAAAATGCCGGATGCATCCAATAAATTTTCATCAACCGTAATGCTTCCCATATAATTCAGGTTGGCTTCGGTAACAACTACGCGGTGTAATTTTGCTCTAAAAATGTGTACTAGCATACTTTTCTAATTGAGTGCAAATTTATGGATATTTATGAATAGTCAAATTATGGCAGGATTAAGAAAATAGCAGTTGATTTTGCTGTTTATTGTATAATTACGTTGTCAATCAACCTTACTTGTCCTACTTTGGCAGCTATTAAAGCCGTTAAAGGTGTATTTTCTTGATATAAATCAACAGGTTCGAGTGTTTTGCCGTTTACTATGGTTAAATATTCCACCTGAATTAATTCTTCTTCTGACAATAGTTTCAATTGTTGCTCAATAATTTCCGGAACAAGCTGCTCTTTTATATGGTCTCTGATGTAGAACAATGCCTGAGATAATTTTACGGATACTGCCCGTTCTTCTGAATTCAGTCGTGCATTGCGGCTGCTCATGGCTAAACCTTCTTTTTCCCGCAGGGTATCGCAAATTTCAACCTTTACCGGCAACTGATAATGTTCCACCAGTTTGCTCAATACCATACATTGCTGATAATCTTTCTGGCCCAGAAACAGCAAATCAGGCTGAACGATGTCCAGTAAGCGTTTTACTACCTGCAAAACACCTTCGAAATGACCTGGCCGGTGTTCACCGTCTAATGTTTTTCCGATAAACCCTAAATCCACCGTTGTTCTATCTAGGGTGCCGTTTGGATAAATTTCTTCCACTGTGGGAACAAAAACCACATCACAATGTGCTTCCAGCAACATTTCCAGGTCTTTATCTATCTGAATGGGGTATTTTTCGAAGTCTTTTTTGTCGTTAAACTGGGTTGGATTTACGAAAATACTGCAAACGGTGATGTCGCTTTTTGCCTTCGAGGTGCGGATGAGGGATAAATGACCTTCATGCAAAGCGCCCATCGTTGGGATAAATCCAACCATTTTCTTGCCTAATTGGCTGATATTCAGTAAATGTCTTTGAAGTTCTGCTACTGTCTGGAAAACCTGCACTGTGATATATTTTACGTTTTTTCTAAGCTGTTTAATTTATTTCCGGGAGATCAGGAAGCGACTTAAATCGACTTAATCATAAGTGTAAAGAATACTTAAAATCTGATTTTAAGTCAGTTCCTGAAACAATTATACCACTTTAAATGCGTACCTTTGCACATTATTTAACCATAATAATTAAAAATTAACAGAACAGCGGCGCATGGAAAAGAAAAAATTATTGTACGTAACACAGGAGATGGATCCGTATCTGGTATTGACCGAAGCGGGGAACATCGTAAAAAGGCTTGCTCCTTATATAAATGACAGCGGATTAGAAGTGCGGGTATTAATGCCTCGTTTTGGTATTATCAATGAGCGCAGAAACCGTTTGCACGAAGTGGTTCGTTTATCGGGTATCAATATTATCATTGACAACGATGATTATCCTTTGATTATCAAGGTTGCTTCTTTGCCGGGAGCCAGAATTCAGGTTTATTTTTTAGACAACGAGGAGTTCTTCAAACGAAAAACGGTATTTCACGATGAAGACGAAAAATTCTTCGACGACAATGCTGAAAGAATGGTGTTTTTCTGCAAAGCAACACTGGAGACGGTTAAGAAATTTGGCTGGCATCCGAATATCATCCATTGCCACGGCTGGATGACCAGTTTAATTCCGGTGTATATGAAAACACAGTTTGCAAAAGATCCGGTTTTTTCCAACACAAAAATGGTGTACAGTATCTACGAAAAATCATTTACAGAAAAGCTGAATAAGAATTTCCTGAAAACAGCGTTAATAGGAGATGATATCAAAGAAAAGGATTTGGCAGTTTTCAAAGAATTAACCAATGATGCCTTAACACTGGCAGGTGTTCAGTTTGCCGATGCGGTGGTACAAGGTTCTGACAATATAAAAGATATGGCAGCCATTAAGAAAGCGATTGGCAAAAAACCATTTCTGGAATATCAGGAACTGGATAACATATTGCCAAAATATGCTGAATTCTATCAATCCTTATTACAATAAAATCGTTATACAAACAGATATATTCTTATCAATGAAAAAAAGCTATTTACTATCCGTCATTATTTTACTTGTTTTTATTTCTTCCTGTAAAAAAGATAACAGCATTGGTGCTGGAATTCTGCCATCTGATGATTTACTGAATGTAAAATTTACAGACACTTTTTCATTGTTTTCTAAAACATTAACAGATACTTTTTTAAGATCTGATAAACTGGCTAGGAATTATTTAGGAGTAATCAATGATACTAAATTCGGTTTTCAGAAAGCAAGTATTGCTGTAGAAGTGGACAGGCCAAATACTGTATATGATGATACCTTAATGACCACGTTTACAGTGGATTCTGTGGTGTTATTTTTAAAATATAGTTCTGTATATGGTGATACAACAGTTGCACAGAGTTTTGAGGTAAATACGATTAGTAATAAAATTAACGAAACAAGTTTGTATTATTCAAATACCAACCAGTTTCCATCAAGCGGTACTATTGGAAGTATCAATAATTATCTATTTACGCCAACGACCAATCCGGTACATACTACTACTACAGATACAGTAGGTGTCGCAGGAATCGTTAGAATCCCGTTGAATAATACACTTGGAACTTCTATCCTTAGTTTAGGTCAGACAATTCTTAGAGACTCCTCTCAGTTTAAAAATGCATTTCCAGGTATTTTTGTCGAAAATTCAACTGCTGCGGGTAAAGCAATGGCCGAAATAGATATTAGTTCCAGTTATAGTTCTATCGCCATATTTTATAAAGATAAAAATGGTAAAGCAAGAGATATGAGATTATACACCTCGATCTTGCAATATACGGGTGGTGTAACCTCTACAAGGGTAAATAGCGTTAATTTATTTTCAAACACTTTGTCATCTGATGTACAGAATACTGCCGCATCCGGATTGGTTTCAGATTCTGTAAATTATTTGTTAGGACAAGGCGGAACTACTATTCGATTGACCTTACCTACTATTGGCAATGAAGGTAAAATTGCAGTGAATAAAGCTGTTCTGCAAGTAACACAAATACAACCTAATAGCCAAAAAGAATTTGTTTCACCTTTTACATTAGTATTACTAAAAAGAAATTCACTAGGGAAATTAGAAGTTCTTTCGACATTTACAGAACAATATAATGAAGGAGCAGGCTTGATTGACTCTGTTGCAACAGACATATTGGGAAATAAATTTGTAAGATATTCAATAAATATTAGTCAATATATTCAGCGAATTGCAAAAGGAACAGAAACAAATTCTGATTTATATTTAGCTACCTATTATAGCACAGGTGGTACAGATGGAACCCTTAATTTCTTAAATGGTGGTGTAATAAATGGAAAAACACTAAATACAGGCTATACACCAAGTAGAATTTCAATAGCTGGCCCTAATTATTCTAATCCTAATTACAAGCTCAAATTGAAACTAACATATACTGAGATAAAGTAAAAAAAGGAGGCATTGCCTCCTTTTTTTATCCTATCTAGATGTTTGGGTTATAAACATAACACTGATATGAACTTGCTCTATCATTCCATGTTTTTAGAAAAATATTATTTTTGTATGCACTTAACTGTGGAATGCCAGTATTAGTATTTGTAAGTTCAAATTGAATTGCTCCACCACCATAATTTGAATCTTCATGTAAAATAATTCTTACTGTGATTGGTTGTAGAACACCAAGAATATTATATCTATTTACAATAGATAACGATGAATAAGCATCATTTTCGCTATTGCCAACATATGGATTTTGTACTCCAGATCTGTTTAAGAAGCTTCCTGTTGTACACCAATTGCCTGCTGCATTACAAGGTTGATATTGAGCAAAGTTATACTTAGTAGAAGTATTAATAATAGATGTTCGAATTAAATTAACGTAATTTGCATCTTTATAAAATTTTACATCAGCTAAATCACCTACAGCCATTAATCTATTATTTTTAATACGACTTTTATCTTGAAAATGTTTTTCTTCTTCATTATAAAACTCATTCTTGTGATTATAAAAAGTAAATTCTGTTTCACTTTTTACTGATGCCAAAGCATTTGGATGTGAGCTAATGATTTCTTGTACTTGTTTTGCATCTTTTCCTTCTACTACTAATTTTTTTGTACTTGGGCTATACTTTACAGTATATTCCAATGTTTTGCCATAATAATTCATTTTCATGTTAGTAGCCTGAAAATCCTTTGGCTCTGCATCTTTTAAAGCTGTTTCTTTTTTACAACTTAAAAACAAAAATGTGCTAACTGTTGCAACACATAATAATGAGATAATCTTTTTCATTTTGTAGATTTTAATTTTTGAAAATAAGACTTAATCTAACACTTTGTTCGGGTGCTTAATTTCAATTTAAAGTTGAAACAAGAAAATACACTCAGTATCATTTTCTTTCCGCGATGGGTAAGTCAACCCAATATTTGACATTAAAAATATTTATAATAAGAATTAATTTTTGTTAAAATTGATTTGATTAAATATTTATAATATCCAAAAATACATAAATATCTCAAATTGAGACATACATGTCTCAATTATTTTTTATAATTATTTGCTTTTTTGTTTTTGTGATAAATATTCGAAATGAAGAATTTATAAAACAACTTGGTAGACGAATTATTGTACTTCGTTTTGAAAGAGGCTTATCACAGGAGCAACTGGCTAATATTGCAGATATACCCTTAGCGCAAGTAGGAAGAATTGAAAGAGGAAAAATAAACTGTACTATTTCCACACTTAGGGCAATTTCTATCGCTTTAAATATCCATTTAAAAGATTTGTTTAATTTTGATTATAAATATTAAAGAATTTACAAAGCACAATAACTTTATTTTATTAAATTTTCTTTCTAAATTGGTACATCATTTGAATGTATTCACACTAATTAAATTTATATGTGCGGAATTGTAGGTTATATAGGCAAAAAACAAGCCTTTCCTGTTATTATTAACGGGTTAAAGAGATTAGAATACAGAGGTTATGACAGCGCTGGTATTGCCTTACTAAGCAGCTCCGGTCAATTAAATATTTACAAAAAGAAAGGAAAGGTCATTAATTTGGAAGAAGTTGCTGAAGGTAACGATATCTCAGGAACTATTGGAATCGGCCATACGAGATGGGCTACCCATGGAGAAGCAAACGATACCAATGCACATCCCCACTTCAACACCAACGGTGATTTAGCCGTAATACATAACGGTATTATTGAAAATTATTATTCTTTAAAAACAGAGCTACAATCCAGAGGATATGTATTCCGTTCGGAGACAGATACGGAAGTTTTAGTCCATCTGATAGAAGATATTCAGAAAAATGCAGAGGTAAAACTGGAAGAAGCCGTTCGCCTTGCTTTAAATGAGGTCATCGGAGCATATGCAATTGTAGTGCTTTCTAAAAATGATTCTAATAAATTAATTGTCGCAAAATTAAGCTCACCATTGGTGGTAGGTATTGGTGATGATGAATTATTTGTAGCATCGGATGGTTCACCATTAATCGAACACACGAAAAAAGTCTCGTATCTCGAAGACGGCCAGATGGCGGTATTGCACAGAGATGGAAGGCTGGACGTGAATACCATTAAAGATAATAAAGTACACGTACCATATATTGATGAACTACAGCTTAAATTAGAAGAAATTGAGAAAGGCGGCTTCGATCATTTTATGATGAAAGAAATTCATGAGCAGCCAAACGCTATTAAAAACAGTATTCGCGGAAGAATTGACAGCCAGCAATTTTGGGTAAATCTGGGTGGTGTGCGTGAGCATGAAGCAAGATTTAGAAACGCGCACAAAATAACTATTGTAGCCTGCGGTACTTCCTGGCACTCTGCATTGATTGGTGAATATTTAATTGAAGATTTAGCTCGTATCAATGTAGAGGTAGAGTATGCCTCTGAGTTCAGATACAGAAATCCCATCATAACAGAAAATGATGTGGTTATTGCAATTTCACAATCCGGAGAAACTGCAGATACGCGTGCAGCGCTGGAATTGGCTAAGTCAAAAGGTGCTTTAGCTTATGGAATTTGTAATGTGGTAGGCTCCAGTATTTCCCGCATGACGGATGCCGGTTCCTATACACACGCCGGCCCTGAGATTGGTGTGGCATCCACAAAAGCATTTACAACACAGGTAAGTATTTTAGCACTGATGGCATTGCAACTGGCAGAAATAAAAGGAACATTGTCACAATCAAAGTTTCACGAATATATTACAGAGTTGGAAGCGCTGCCAGCAAAGATTGAAAAAATATTAAAGGCAGATCCTTACATACAGGAAATAGCCGAGACATTTCAGGATTCTACCAATTTCTTATATCTTGGAAGAGGATATAATTTCCCGGTGGCGTTGGAGGGTGCTCTGAAACTGAAAGAGATTTCTTACATCCACGCGGAGGGATATCCTGCGGCAGAAATGAAACATGGGCCGATTGCACTGATAGACGAGAATATGCCGGTTGTCGTACTGGCACCATATACACAACATTATGAAAAAGTGTTGTCAAATATTGAAGAAGTAAAAACACGTAAAGGACAGTTGATTGCCATCGTTACAGAAGGTGATACCGAAATAAGTAAGCTGGCTGAGTTTGTTATTCAGATTCCGAAAACAGATGAACCATTTACACCTATTTTATCCGTTATTCCATTGCAATTATTAGCATATCATATTGCTGTTTTAAG
>WBZS01002662.1_pt1 | contig 10559 bp, 15 predicted proteins | sample 5204201 | NCBI WGS metagenome assembly WBZS01 (sample SAMN12344357, study PRJNA552823) | activated sludge metagenome | biome: Activated sludge suspended growth; feature: Nitrification reactor; material: Wastewater; isolation source: activated sludge from nitrification reactor of wastewater... | reverse complement strand
CTGAAACACTTCAGCAAAGCGAAGATCGGCGTCCAGGGCCACACCGACAACACCGGCTCCTCGGCCACCAACGCGGATCTGTCCAACCGGCGGGCCAACTCGGTCGCGGACGCCCTCGCCGCCGACGGCGTCGCCAAGAGCCGGATGACGATCAAGGGGTTCGGCGAGTCCAGGCCGATCGCGTCCAACGGCACCGACGCCGGCCGGCAGAAGAACCGCCGCGTCGAGATCGTGCTGCGCCAGGCGGACTGAGTGCGGGCCCTGCCGGTTCGGTGAGCCCGTGACAGTTCGGTGAGCCCCTGACAGTTCGGTGAGCATTGTGTGAACGCCAGGGGCCGGCCCTTGGCTGACGGCCGAGGCTTGGCAGACTGGCACGATGCCTTCCCGTTCCCTCTGTTCGCTTGCCCTGGTGGCCGTGCTGCTGGCCGGTTGCGCGACGGTGCCTCCGGTCTCCGGCCCGTCCGATCCGGGCACCCCGACGCTGCCGTCCGCGCCCCCGCAGGCCAGCGCCACCACGGCCCCGGCGTCCGACCCGCCGGCTCAGCCGGCCACCGAATTGCCGCGCGGCGGACGTGTGCTGTTCCCGCACTATCGGCTGTTCGGCTACTCCGGCTACCCGGGCGCCAAGGGCCAGGGTCGCCTCGGCATCGGCGACCTGGACGCCCGGGTGCGCGAGATCGAGCAGCGCGGCCAGGCGTGGCGCGGCGGCCGTGCGCTGCTGCCGGTGATGGAGCTGATCGCGGTCACGGTGCAGGGTTCACCGGGGCGCGACGGCAAGTACCGCACCCGGGCACCGGAGTCGGTGATCAAGCGCTGGCACGACGTCGCTGCCAAGCACAAGGCGATGCTGCTGCTGAACATCCAGCCGGGCCGCGCCGACTTCCTCGACGAGGTGAAGCACCTCGAGAAGTGGCTGAAGTACCCCGACGTCGGCGTCGCGCTCGACCCGGAATGGGCCGTCGGCAAGGGCCAGGTGCCCGGCCGGGTCTTCGGCCATACCACCGGCGGGAAGCTGAACGAGGTCGCCGCGTACCTGTCGCAGCTCACCGTGGCCAACAACCTGCCCGAGAAGGTGATGGTGTTCCATCAGCTGCACGTCACGATCGTCGCGAAGCCGAAGGACCTCAAGCGGCACCCGGGCGTGGTGTACATCAACTCGGTGGACGGCATCGGCTCGCCGGGGGCGAAGGTGGCCACCTTCCGCGGCGTGATGCGGACGCGGCCGTCCTACGTCCACGCGGGTTTCAAGCTGTTCTACGCCGAGGACGTGGCCGCCGGGAAGCGGCTGATGACCGCCAAGGAGGTGCTGCGGCTCACGCCGCAGCCGGAGTACATCCTGTTCGAGTGAGCGGCCCGCTCCGGGGTCGTGTCGGTGCCTGCTGCTAGCGTCGGGACCGACACCCCAAGGAGTTCCGAGATGTCGAACCTGATCCGTCGCGGCGAAGGGACGCCGGCCCGCCCATCGCCAAGTGCCCGCTCCGCTCCGACGGCCGGACGCGACGTGACATCGGGGGAATGGTCGGGCGACATCCTGACCCCCGAGCAGATGGGCGTCCGCTGGCCGCCCTCGTCGGGGCCGCAGGTGGCCAGCATGGCCGTCGAGGAGAGCGCCGCCCGGCGACGGGCGGACGGCAGCTTCTACAAGCGACGGCAGGCATGGGCGGCCGACTCGGGCGGAATCGTGCTCGCCCGCAGCCATCGCGACCTGGCACCGCGGCCCGACGGCCGGCTTCAGTTCGCCGGTGGCTGGTCGGCGCCGACCTACCGGAGCCTGGCGGCGATGCAGCCACCGTCGCGCCGGGTCGGTGACGTCGCCGACGATGCCCGACCCGGCACCTCGCCGGCCGGAGGCGGAGCGTCGCGCGAGTCCGACGCCGAGCACGCGCTGAGCTTTCTGCCCAGTCGGGTGCGCGAGGGCGTCCAGGCACGCGCCAACCCGCCCGAGCTCTTCTGCGCGGAAGCGGTGCGGTATTCGCGCTCGGACGGCTCGGTCTACTGGACGGTGACCGCGCTCAAACACAACGCGTCCGAGGCGATCGTGGTGCTGGCCAGCCGTCAGGAGGGCTCGAGGACCTGGCAGGTGGAGCAGGTCATCTATCGGTTCGCCGGTCCCACGACCTCGATCGATCGCGGCCGTTGACCATGGCAACACCCGACTACTACGCCACCCTGCACGTCGCCCCGGACGCCCGACCCGACGAGATCCGGCGCAACTACATCAGGCTGGCCAAGGCGTTCCACCCCGACACCGGCGATGGTGATGCGCGGGTCGCCAGCGAGGTGACCACGGCCTGGAACGTGCTGAAGGACCCGGCGCGGCGCGCGGCCTACGACGCGACCCTGCTGGCCGATGCGGAGGCGGCTCGGACCTCCGACGCCACGGACGTCGACGACGAGCCCTTCGAGGACTCCTGGGGCGCCGAAGTTCCCTGGCGTCCGGACCGGCCGGCGGAAGCCCCCGGCTACGAACCCTGGCAGGGCGCCGAACCGCACCCCGGCACGTACGGCCCGGCCTACCCACCGTCGCCTCCGCCCGCCTACCCGACGGCTCAGCCGGGGTACCCTTCGCCCGCTCCCAGTGCCAGGCGTCGACGGCACTATCTGCGCGGGGAGTCGACCGCCGCGATCGCGGTCGGTGCGAGCTGGCTCGCGATCAGCGTGGTTCCGGTGATCATCGGCGCGATCATCGCGCCGGGCGCGGCGACGTCGGTGGTCGTGCCGTTCGCATTCACCGCGCTGTCGGTGGTGATCGGACGGCAGCGCATCCTGATGCGGGCCATGAGCGGGTGGTACGTCCTCTGGATCGTGTCGAGCCTGCTGTTCGTCGCACTCGCCGTCGCCGGCGCCGGCGGTGTGAAGACCTTCCAGGCCTGGCTCACTCCGAGCTGGCTGCTCGGATGGCTGATCAGCTACGTCTGGGCGGTGGAACTCCGGCGGCGCGAGCTGCGCGGTTAGGCCGGCCCTATGGCAATAATCGAAACTGTGTTCTATGATCGCGGGATGAGCATCGAGTTCCAGGTCACCTTCGATTGCCGCGATCCGCGGACCCTGTCGATCTTCTGGCGCGACACGCTCGGCTACGTGCATCCGGCTCCACCCGGGGTGGAGTTGCCAGACGGCGCCGATCCGCTGCAGGCGTGGGACGAGTTCCTCGAGCGCATGCAGGTCCCGATGGAGCGGCGCAATTCGAGTTCGGCGCTGATCGACCCCGACGGACGCGGCCCGCGGATCTTCTTCCAGCAGGTGCCGGAGGAGAAGCAGGTCAAGAATCGATTGCACCTCGACCTGCGGGCGGCGCCCGGTCTAGAGGGTGACGAGCGGCTGGCGGCGCTGGAGGCGGCCTGCGAGCGCCTGGTCGGGCTGGGCGCCGAGCGGGTGCAGCGATTCGAGCCCGAGCCGTTCCTCAGCGGCGGATTCATCGTGATGCGCGACCCCGAGGGCAACGAGTTCTGCCTCGATTGAGCGACCGCGGGCGGGTTCGCGAGTCAGGCAGGTGACGGGGGAGCGGCACGCCGGCGTCGCGTCGCGGCCAGTGCCACCGCCGAGGCACCGATGACACCGAGCATGCCGAAGACCAGCGTCAGGGCGTTCACCGGCGTCCAACCGGAGGTGTGCAGGGCGGAATACGTGCCTCCGGCCAGCAGGGCCGCCCAGGCCGTCGCGGCCGTCTCGGCGAACGCGATCAGGGTGCCGACCGTGCTGGCCGGGGCGTCGGTGTCGAAGGGTTCCGAGCTGAGCAGGGGATAGGCCGCCCCCATCCCCACGCCGGCCAGTGCCGCGCCGGCGACCACCGTCACCACGCCGGCCGTCCCGCCGATCCACAGGCCGCCGACCAGGCCGGCGAATGCGATCGTCACCAGGGCGGGGCCCGCGACGGCCCGGTCGGGGCGGGCGTCCGGTTGTGGCCGGAGACCGACGAGCGACCAGCCGAGCAGGCCCGCGGTGACCGCCGAGGAGGCGACCAGCACCGTGGCGCCGAGTCCCTCGATGAGCGCGAGGGAGAGCAGCTCGTAGGCGCCGAAGAAGGCGGCGCACAGCGACGCGAAGGCAAGCAGTCCGCGGGCCCGGGCGGGCAGCCCGCGGACCAGGAACACCCCGATCGCTGACGCCGTCGCGACGATCCCGGCGAGTAGCGCCACCACGCCCCAGCCGACGGGCTGGGCCGATCCGAGCGCACCCAGCGTGAGCCCCGCGGCGACGGCGACGCCGACTCCGGCGCTCACCGGCGTCCGCGACGAGTCCGCCTGCCACGGCACGGCGGCAATGGTGGCGCCCATCAGCAGGCGAGCCAGGACCACGAGCACGGCCGGCCAGGCCAGTGCCCACCGCCAATCCGCCCAGGCGGTGATCACCGCATTGAGCGGTGGCCCGATGACGGACGGCAGCAGCCAGATCAGGGCGAAGAGGCCGAAGACCCGGGGCCGTTCCCGCTCGTCGTATAGGGTGCCGATCGCTCCCAGCCCGAACCCGCCGAACAGGCCGGCGGCGACACCGCGCACGGACGTCCCGATCAGCACCCAACTCATCGCCGGCGCGGCCACCGCCAGCCCGGCACCGACGACGTACAACGCCGTCGCCACGAGCAGCAGGTGGAGCGGACGGACGCGTTGCAGGATGGGCGCGGCGAACGAGAGCATCAGCACCGCCGCGACGGGTCCGGCTGCCAGGGTGGCTCCGAACAGCGCGAAGCCGTCCAAGTCGCGAGCGATCACCGGCAGCACGGTGCTGTAGGCGATGCCCTGCATGGCCGCGGCGAACTCCGCCAGCATCAAGGCGGCCAGGAACCGGCCGCGACGACCGCGCAGAATGTCGGCGAAGGTGACCGCCATCGGACGAACCTAGTCGTTGCGGCCGTCGAGTTGCGTGAGATGGCGAAGCGCGGTGCGCGTCACCCAGTTGGCCGCCTGCACGACGTCACCGAAACCGAACCTGGTCTCCAGCGCCTGCTGGGCGTCGTCGGACTCCCAGAGCATCTCCAGTAGGGGTTCGGACGAGTCGGCCATGGGTCCATCTCAGCACGCGCGCCCGAGCGCCAGCCAACTGACCGATAAGCAACATTATGTCAGAAGTGACACCTGGTGCGGCGGGATGCCCCTCGTACAGGGTTGCAGGCTGGCTAATCAAGCAGTTCGTCAGGGACGACGCCACCGGACGCCCTCGAAGCGCGCGAAGTCGTTGTCGTACGAGACAATCTCTGCGCGATGTTCCAGGGCGAGCGCCGCGAGATGGGCGTCGTTGGCGAGGTTCCCGCCGGTACCCACGTGTTGCAGAAGGCGGGCCAGATGCTCGGCATGAGCGAGGCCCGGATGTGCCACGACCGCCCCGGGCGCTGCCAGCCACTCGCTTACCTGTTGCATGGCGTCCTCGACGCTCAGGGGGTACGCGAAGATCCCGTGTCGCGACGAGATGCGCACGAACGCGAGTAGCGCCACCCAGCTGAAACCAACCGTGTCATTGCCGCTCAGCGCATGATCGAGCCAGCCGCGCGAGTCCCGGTGATGCCTGGCGTCGGAGTTGACCGCGTACAGCAGAACGTTCGCGTCGACGAGCTTCACGTGCCGACCCGCAGCCGGCGGACGATCTCGTCATCCTCCTCCCCCGCCGCGATCTGCAGCGCTCTGTCGAGGTTCACTGCGGGTTGCCCCATCGCATGCGTGCCGGTGCTGAAGGTGCGCTGAGTCCGGGGCTCCGCCCCGGCTCGGATGGCATCGTTCAGAGCGCGCTTGAACGACACCCCACGCTCGGCCATCAGCCGTCGGACTAGAGCCTCCGTGTCCGGATCGAGTGTGACCGTCGTGCGCATCTTTGCAGCATAGCATCAAGACAGGAGATGTATTGCTGTCACCACGGGGCGGTGGCAGGGTCGGCTACGGTGCTTTCATGCGGCTGCCCGACGGATCGACCGAACCGCTGATCGCCGATTGGGCACCCCTGGATCCCGCGAGCCTGTTGGGAAGCCTCGGCGTGGTCGATCGCGGGCGTCCGATGGTGCTCGCCGTCGACGGACGCAGCGGCGCCGGCAAGTCGACCCTGGCCCGGCTGCTGGCGAACGCCGTGCCGGGCGCCTGCTGCGTGGCCACCGACGACATCGCCTGGAATCACTCGATGTTCGACTGGGCGTCCGAGCTGGTCTCCGGCATCATCGCCCCCGTGCGCCGGGGCCTGCCGGTCGACTACCGCCCGCCGGGCTGGATCGCGCACGACCGGCCGGGTGCCGTGACCGTCCCTGCGGCCCGCACCCTGCTCCTCGTCGAGGGCGTCGGCAGCTCGCAACGCGCCCTCGCCGGGGCGATCGACGCAGCCGTCTGGGTGCAGTCGGACGCCGTCGTCGCCCGCCGGCTGGGCATCGCCCGCGACATCGCCTCCGGCGTGAACGGCGACCCGGACGCCGCCATCGCCTTCTGGGACGAGTGGGCGGCCGCCGAGGAGAAGTTCCTGGAACGGGACGAGCCCTGGCTGCGGACGTCCGTGTTCCTCGCGGGGGTACCCCGCGCCGCCAGCGGCCTGCAGGGCAGTTCTCCCCCGCCGCGGTGAGCCGGGACGCCCTCATCGGCTGACAAGATGTCCGACGGACCCCGCGTCTGCCGAAAGGACCCTCCGATGAGCACCAACCAGCCCCCCGAGAACGACAGCAACGCCTCCCCGGGCGGGAACCACCCGCCGGCCGGAGGCAATCCGCCACAGGCGGCGCCCCAGTTCGCCCCGGCCGGACAGCCGCAGCAACCCCCCGCCGCCGGCTACCCGCCCGCCGCCGGGGCCTTCGTCCCGCAGCCTCCGCCGGCACCGAAGAAGTCCGGCGTGGCGAAGCGGATCCTGTTCTCGGTCGTCGGCGCGATCGTCGCCATCGTGGTGGGAATCCTGGTGCGCAACGGCATCTTCGACAGCCCGTCGATGAAGGCGGGCGACTGCGTCCAGCAGACCGGTGAGGACAGCGTCAAGGTCGTCGCCTGCGACTCCGCCGACGCCCAGTACAGCGTTCTCGGCATCGTCGAGAAGCAGAGTCAGATCTCCGCCCGGATGGGTGCCTGCAAGGCCTTTCCCGAGACCACCAGCGTCTACTGGCAGGGTCGCGACACCAAGAGCGGCACCGTCTACTGCCTCAAGAAGCTCTGACCGGACGCCCGGGCCATCCGCTCCCGCCCATGCCAGACTTGCCCGGTGGATTCCGGCGTGGTGCTGATCAGTGACCCCCGGGTGGTCGGCGTGCCGGTGCGGGAGTCCACGGAACCCATGGTCGACCTCGGCCGGATCCCGCGGCTGCGGATCGATCCCCGCAAGGCCGACGAGACCGGCGGCTGGCACCATGCCCGCGCCGGTCTGGCCGAGCGCCTGGCGGACGCCGCCGACGCCCTGCCGGCGGGGCTGGAGCTGCTGATCGTCGAGGCCTTCCGCAGCCCCGCCCGGCAGCGCGGCTACTGGGACGGCTATCGTGCCGATCTGCACGCCCACTACCCGGGCCTCACCGAGTCCCGGCTGTACCGGCTGGCCAGCCGCTGGGTGGCGCCGCCGGACGTCGCCCCGCACTGCACCGGCGGGGCGGTCGACCTCACGCTGTGCGACGCGGACGGCGCCGAACTCGACCTCGGCTCGCCCTTGGACGCCACGCCCGAGCAGAGCTCGGGCGCCTGCTTCACCGCGGCGGCGGTACCGCGGGCCGCGGCCGCGAACCGTGCCGTGCTGGTCGGCGCGCTCGGCCGGGCCGGCCTGGTGAACTACCCCACCGAGTGGTGGCACTGGTCCTACGGCGAGCGCTATTGGGCGTTCGGCACCGGCGCCGGATTCGCCCACTACGGTCCGGTCGAGTTCACCCCGCCTGATTTCATCAACGGGTGAACTCTCGGCCGGGATTCGATCCAAGCCGGCGTCGTCCGAACGCGGCGAGCGCGGCCAGCACCGGCTCGGCATCCAGGCCCGCGTCGGTGAGCCGGTACCGGACCACGACCGGCGGGCCCGGCTCCACCGTCCGGGTCGCCAGGCCGTGCTCGCAGAGCTCCCGCAGCCGGGTGGACAGCACCGCGTCGGTCACCCCGTCGACCTCGCGGCGGATCTCGGAGAACCGCTCGGCACCACCGAGCAGGGCCCGCAGCACGGGCCCGGCCCAGGCGCGCCCGAAGACCTCCAGGGCCGTCTCGATGGCCTCGCAGTCGTCCATGGGCTCCCCTTGGAATAACCGAGCAACTATGTTGTTGATAGCGACGATAGCACCGACAGAGGATGGACCAACGTGACCAAGAAGATCGGCTTCCTGTCCTTCGGGCACCACCGGGACGTCACCGGCTCGCTGGTGCGCACCGCCGGCGATGCCCTGCGCGACCACGTCGACCTGGCGGTCGCCGCCGAGGCCGCGGGCATGGACGGCGCCTGGCTGCGGGTGCACCACTTCGACCACAGCCTGGGCGCACCCTTCCCGCTGCTGGCGGCGATGGCGGCCCGGACGTCGCGCATCGACGTCGGCACCGGGGTGGTCGATCTGCGCTACGAGAATCCGCTGTACATGGCCGAGGAGGCCGGCGCGACCGACCTGATCGGCGCCGGACGCCTGCAGCTCGGCATCAGCCGCGGGTCGCCCGAGCCCGCCGCCGACGGTCAGGCCGCCTTCGGCTACCCGCTCGGCGAGGGCGAGGACTGGGCTCGGGTCACCCGGGAACGGGCCGATCTCTTCCGCAGGGCCATCGCCGGCCAGCCGGTTGCCCGCTCGCACCGGGCGCTCGCCGCCGGACATGGTCCCGACCTGCCGATCCAGCCGCTCTCCCCCGGCCTGCCGGACCGGATCTGGTGGGGCGCCGCCAGCCGGCCGACCGGCGTCTGGGCGGGCGAGGAGGGCTACAACCTGCTCTCCTCCACCCTGCTGCTGGCCGACGACGGGCGCCCGTTCCACCTCCAGCAGGCCGACCAGGTCCGCGACTACCGGACGGCGTTCGCCGCGGCCGGGCACACCGCCGGCGGCCGAGCGGCCGTCACCCGCAGCGCCTTCCCGATCACCACCGCACAGGACCGGCAGCACTTCGGGCTGGAGCGCGGCGGCGGCGACGGGGTCGGCTTCCTGGACGGCCACACGGCCCGCTCGGGACCGACCTTCGCCGGCCCGCCCGAGCAGGTGGCGGACGACCTGCGCGCCGACGAGGCGGTGCAGGAGGCCGACTACGTGCTGTTCGCGCTGCCCTCCATGCTGGGCGTCGACTACAACGCCCACCTGTTCGAGAACCTGGTCGCGGTGGCTCGCGAACTGGGTTGGAAGGAGTGAGATCGATGACCACCATCCACGACTGGGAGGCGGCCGTGCTCGCCTTCAACACCCGCGACTACGCCGGCGCGATCGAGCGGCTGACCCGGCTGCTCGAGGCCGAGCCGGGCAACACCAACGCCCGCGAGTACCTGGCCCGCGCGTACTACCTACGGGCCTCGCTGAGGCCCGCCGAGGAGCAGGCCCGGACGATCCTGGCCGGCGATCCGACCAACGAGTACGTCACGTTGCTGTTGGCCCGCGTGCTGGAGCGGCAGAGCCGGCATGCCGAGGCGGCCGGCGTCCGGAGGGTGCTGGTGGCGCTCACCGGCGACGAGCGGCACGCCGCCGGCCACACCGCTCTGGCCTGAACCGTCCGGGCGTTTCTCAGCGACGATGGCTGCCTCCTCGCCCACCGGTGTGTTCGCCGGCCATGATCGTTCCGAGCAGGCTCAGGCGATCCTCATGGCCGGGCTCGGGCACGAAAACGATCATCATCGGCCCGGGGATACCCCGCAGCGGATAGGCGTCCCACTCGACGTCGATCTCGCCGATCCGGGGGTGGCGGATGGTCTTGGAACCGTGGACGTTGTCACGCACCTCGTTCCGCGCCCACAATCGCCGGAACTCACTACTCTGCAGGCTCAGTTCTCCGACGATCGTGACCGCTCTGGGATCTGTGGGGTCATGCCCGATCGCCGCGCGGAACAGACCGATGTAGTCGAGGGCCATCGCCTCCCAGCCCCTGCAACGGAGTCGAGAGTCGTCGTCGTGGAAGAGGACGTGCAGAATGTTGCGCCGGTCCCGGGGTACTTCGCGGGGGTCTCCAAGCAGATCCGCCGCGGAGTCGTTCCAGGCGAGCAGGTCGAGGTGGCGGCTGAGCACGAACGCCGGCAGGCCCAACGCGGCGAGCATCCGCTTCGCGTTCTCGGGGACGCGATCCTGCTTCCGGCTCTTCGGTGTCTCCGGCTGGCGTATCGCGCGCGCCAGGGCCATCAGGTGGCGGTGCTCCGCCGCATCGAGGCGGAGCGCGTCGGAGATCGAGTCGATTAGGGCGTCCGAGGGTTTCGCGCCCCTGCCCTGCTCCAGGCGCTGGTAATAGTCGGTGCTGAGACCTGCCAGGACCGCGACCTCCTCGCGGCGCAGCCCCTCCACCCGTCGGCGCGGACCCGGCTCCAGACCGAGGTCTTCGGGCTGGGTTCGCTGCCGACGTGACCGGAGGAAGGTTCCGAGCTCTCGTGCGGCTGCCCCTGGAGTGCTCATGCCTCCATTGTCTTTCGCTACGCGGCGACCTGGGTGGGTCTGCCGGACCGAGGATATCGAGGACGCCGGGAAC
>WBZS01002661.1_pt1 | contig 10561 bp, 8 predicted proteins | sample 5204201 | NCBI WGS metagenome assembly WBZS01 (sample SAMN12344357, study PRJNA552823) | activated sludge metagenome | biome: Activated sludge suspended growth; feature: Nitrification reactor; material: Wastewater; isolation source: activated sludge from nitrification reactor of wastewater treatment... | reverse complement strand
TCCTCGTCCGGGTCTGAGCCCTCGACGATCCCGCAGCCGGCGAACAGGTCGATCCGGCGGGGGTCGGCGGCGTCCACCATGCCGCAGCGCAGCGCGATCGCCCATTCGCCGTCGCCGCGCGAGTCGATCCAGCCGACCGGGCCCGAGTAGCGGCCGCGGTCCAGGCCCTCGAGTTCGGCGATCGCCGCCCGGGCCACGGCGGTCGGCGTCCCACACACTGCGGCGGAGGGGTGCAGCGCCGCCGCCAGCCGCAGCGACGATGCCTTCTTGTGCGCGACCGCGGTCACGTCGGTGGCCAGGTGCAGCACGTTGGGCAGTTCGAGCACGTAGGGCGACTCGGGCACGTTCATTCCCGAGCACAGCGGCGCCAACGCCTCGGCGACGGACGCCACCGCGAGCTCGTGCTCGGCCAGGTTCTTCGAAGAGCGGGCCAGGGCGCCGGCCAGCTTCAGGTCGGTCTCCTCCGAGCCGCTGCGCCGGATCGTCCCGGCCAGCACCCGCGAGGTGGCCAGGCCGCGCTCGCGGCGCACCAGCATCTCCGGCGACGCCCCGACCAGGCCGTCGACGCTGAACGTCCAGCAGCTCGGATACCCCTCGGCGAGCGTCGTCACCAGATGCCGCACATCGATCGGCTCGGACGCCGTCGCCGTCACCCGGCGGGCCAGCACCACCTTCTCCAAGCCGTTGCTCTCGATCCGGTGCACCGCCTCGGCGACCCGGCGTCGCCACTGGTCCTCGGCGACGGGGTCGCTGGCCACCTCGACGTCGCGTGGGGGCAGCACGGTGGCGGGGCTCGCCGGAACGATCTGGACGCCGTCCGGGGTCTCGACAAGCTCGACCAGCGGGGCGGGGGTCTCGACAAGCTCGACCGGCGGTGGGGTGGGGGTCTCGACAAGCTCGACAAGCGGGGTGGGGGTCTCGACAAGCTCGACCGGCGGTGAGGTGGGGGTCTCGACGAGCTCGACCAGCGAGGGGGCGTCGACGAGAGGATCGTCGCCGATCGTCGTCAGCCAAGCCTGACCCTGCCGGCGTCCGATGATCACCCGCGGGACGACCAGCCGCGACACCGCCCCCGTGTGCCCCGGATCGAAGGTGAACGACCCGAATGCGACAGGTCCCACGCCGGCCGCGCCGGCCACCTCGCAGCGGTGCTCGAGGGCCGTCACGAAACGGCTCCACCAGGCATCCGCGTCGGCCGGCCCGGCCACCTCGACCTCGGCGAAACGGCCCAGCCCGACCATTCCCTCGCCGTGTCGGATCCAGGCCACCGAGCTCTGGTCCACAAGGTATTTTGCCAACGATCCCGGGTCGTTAATAGCGATCGTGCGGGCAAATATGGAGGTCGCCGGAGGCGTAGGGATCACCCGCGCAGCTTAGTCACCCGCACGCCGTGGCCCCGAATGGCTGTCGTGTCATTTCGTGCCTAGACTGACGGCTGCACCCATGGTGCGAGGGAACCGAAGATGACGAGGAGTGGCATGTCCGAGGAACTGGCGGACGTCCTCGTCGTCGGGGCCGGACCCGCCGGGGCGACCACCGCCTGCTGGCTCGCCGACCAGGGCCTGAGCGTGGCCCTGCTCGAGAAGTCCAGCTTCCCCCGCGACAAGGTCTGCGGCGACGGGCTGACCCCGCGGGCCACCAAGCAACTCGTGCGGCTCGGCATCGACGTCTCCGAGGACGCCGGCTGGCTGCACAACAAGGGCCTGCGGGTCTACGGCGGACGCGCCGAGCCGTTCCACATCCCATGGCCCGAGCTCTCCGAGTTCCCGTCCTTCGGCCTGGTCCGCAAGCGCGCCGATTTCGACGAACTGCTGGCCCGCAGCGCCGTCGAGCGCGGCGCCACCCTGTACGAGCAGGCCAACGTGAACGGCGCGATCCTCGACGACCGCACCGGCCGGATCACCGGCGTCACCACCAAGGACGGCCGCCGCTTCAACGCGCCGATCGTGGTGGCCGCCGACGGCAATTCCTCACCGGTGGCCAAGGCGATGGGCCTGCTGAAGAACGCCAAGCGCCCGATGGGGGTCGCCTGCCGCACCTACTTCACCTCGCCGCGCCACGACGACGACTGGATGGAATCCTGGCTGCAGCTGTGGGACGGCAAGCCGGGCGAGTCGAACCTGCTGCCCGGCTACGGCTGGATCTTCGGCATGGGCGACGGCAGCTGCAACGTGGGGCTGGGCACGGTGGCCAGCACCGCCACCTCGCAGAAGCTGAACTACCGCGAGCTGCTGCAGCGCTGGCTGGCCAACACCCCGGCCGAGTGGGGCTTCACCCCCGACAATCAGATCGGCGGCATCGCGTCGGCCGCGCTGCCGATGGCCTTCAACCGCAAACCGGCCTACACCCGCGGCGTCCTGCTGGTCGGCGACTCCGGCGGCATGGTCTCGCCGTTCAACGGCGAGGGCATCCCGTACGCGATGGAGGCCGGCGAGGCGGCCGCCGAGGCGATCGCCCGGGCCCACGCCGAAGGGGTCGGGACGCCGGCCGCCGAGAAGGCGCTGGCCGGCTACCCGGCTCGGCTCGCCGACGAATGGGGCGGCTACTTCCGGCTCGGGCAGACCTTCGTGAAGCTGATCGAGCACCCGCAGGTGATGCGGATCTGCACGCGCTACGGCCTGCCGAGACCCACGCTGATGCGATTCACCATCAAGTTGTTGGCTCACCTTTATGACACGCGGGAAGGTGATTGGATGGACCGAGTGATCCACTCGCTGTCGAGGGTGGTTCCCTCGGCATGACCGGACGGAGGCAATGATGAGTCCCTACATCCCGATCCTCGGGATCATGGCGCTGGCCGCCGGCTTCCTGGTGGTGTCGGTGGTGCTGAGCCTGCTGGTCGGCCCGCGCCGCTACAACCGCGCGAAGTACGACGCGTACGAGTGCGGCATCGACCCGACCCCGGCCGCCGTGGGCGGTGGCCGTTTCCCGGTCAAGTACTACATCACGGCGATGATGTTCCTCGTCTTCGACGTCGAGGTCGCCTTCCTCTACCCCTGGGCGGTCGCCTTCGACAACCTGGGCGTCCTGGGCTTCGGGGCGATGATGATCTTCCTGCTGGTGCTGGGCGTCGCCTACGTCTACGAGATCCGGCGCGGGGGTCTGGAATGGGACTGAGCGCGATGGCGACACGGAGCACGATCACGGTACGGAGGGTGCGACATGGGGCTTGAGGACAAGATTCCCCAAGGGGTGCTGCTGACCACGGTCGAGGGGCTCGCCGGCTGGATGCGGCAGGCGTCCTTCTGGCCGGCCACCTTCGGGCTGGCCTGTTGCGCGATCGAGATGATGACCTACGGCGCCCCCCGCTTCGACGCCGGACGCTGGGGCCAGGAGGTGTTCCGCGCGTCGCCGCGACAGGCGGACCTGATGATCATCTCGGGCCGGGTCAGCCAGAAGATGGCGCCGGTGCTGCGCCAGGTGTACGACCAGATGCCGAACCCGAAGTGGGTGCTGGCGATGGGCGTGTGCGCCTCGTCGGGCGGCATGTTCAACAACTACGCGATCGTCCAGGGCGGCGACCACATCGTGCCCGTCGACATGTACGTGCCCGGCTGCCCGCCGCGTCCCGACATGCTCATCGACGCCATGTTCAAGCTGCGCAAGCAGATCGTCATGCAGCGTCCGATGGGTGCCCACGAACTCGAGGAGCTGGAGGCCCAGGAGCAGGCCGCGCTCGAGGCGATGGCCACCCACGAGATGAAGGGCCTCATGCGATGACCGACCCCACCAGGCCCCCCGAGAACCGGCCCGACGAGAAGCTGCCCGGCGAGGAGAAGACCGTCGACAAGCCGGTCGAGGGCCCCGACTCGGCGCCCGGCGCCGGCCTCGAGCGTGAGGACGCCCAACCCGACGAGGCCGAGGCCCTGTCGGAGGCCGTCGACCAGGCGATGACCTACGTCGCCGGCCCGCACACCATCGAGACCCGCACGGGCATGTGGTCCGATGGCTCCGGCGACACCTCCGGCTACGGCCGGATCGTCCGGTCCGTCGAGATGCCCAACGAGGGCCTGCCCAGCGAGGGTTGGTACGCCGGCGCCACAGGACGCCTCGCGCACCTGGTGCCGGACGCCCTGGTCCGGGTCGTCTTCGACCGCGGCGAGCTGACCTTCTTCGTCGCCCGCGAGAAGCTCACCGAGGTGATGGGCCAACTGCGCGACGACGCCCAGCTGCGCTTCGAGTTCTGCGCCAGCGTCTCGGGCGTGAACTACCCGACCGACACCGGCGCCGAGCTGCACGTCGCCTACCACCTGCAGTCGATGACCCACAACCGCCGGCTCCGGGTCGAGACCACCGCCCCGGACGCCGACCCGCACGTGCCCAGCGTGGTCGGCATCTACCCGGCCGCCGACTGGCACGAGCGCGAGACCTACGACATGTTCGGCATCGTCTTCGACGGGCACCCGCACCTGACCCGCATCCTGATGCCGGACGACTGGGTCGGGTTCCCGCAGCGCAAGGACTACCCGCTGGGCGGCATCCCGGTGGAGTACAAGGGCGCGACGGTGCCGCCGCCCGATCAGCGGAGGAGCTACCGATGAGCACGACCGACTTCTACGCGCAGCCCGGCGAGGCCACCGAGGGCACGGTCTACACCGCGATGGGCGGCGACTGGGCCGACATCGCCGCCGAGCAGGCCGAGCGGTCCGACGAGATCCTGGTGATCAACATGGGGCCCCAGCATCCGTCGACGCACGGCGTCCTGCGGCTCATCCTGGAGTGCGACGGCGAGACGGTGCTGAGCATCCGTCCCGGCATCGGCTTCCTGCACACCGGCATCGAGAAGAACATGGAGTACCGCACCTGGGTGCAGGGCACCACCTTCGTGACCCGGATGGACTACGTCGCCCCGATCTTCAACGAGGTCGCGTACTGCCTGGCCGTCGAGCGGCTGCTGGGCATCGAGGACGACATTCCCGAGCGGGCCAACGTCATCCGGGTGCTGATGATGGAGCTCAACCGGATCGCCTCGCACCTGGTCTGCATCGGCACCGGCGGCATGGAGATCGGCGCGCTGACCGTGATGACGATCGGCTTCCGCGAGCGCGAGATGATCCTCGACTTCTTCGAGGCCGTCACCGGCCTGCGGATGAACCACGCCTACATCCGTCCCGGCGGCGTCGCCAACGACCTGCCCGAGACCGGCATCGCGCAGCTGCGCGAGCTGATCGACTGGCTGCGCAAGCACCTGCCCGAGTACGCCGACTTCTGCAACGAGAACCCGATCTTCAAGATGCGGATGATCGGCATCGGCCACCAGGACCTGGCCGCCTGCATGGCGCTCGGCGTCACCGGCCCGGTGCTCCGTTCCACCGGCTACGACTGGGACCTGCGCAAGCAGCAGCCCTACTGCGGCTACGAGACCTACGACTTCGAGTCGATCGCCTGGCAGCCCACCGACGGCTGGGAGTCCTCCGACGCCTACGCCCGGTTCCGCGTCCGGCTGGACGAGATGTGGGAGAGCGTCAAGATCGTCGAGCAGTGCGCCGACCGGCTCGAGGCGTCCCGCGGCGAACCGGTGATGGTGGACGACCCGAAGATCGCCTGGCCGGCGCAGCTCGCGGTCGGCCCGGACGGCCAGGGCAACAGCCACGAGCACATCAAGCACATCATGGGCGAATCCATGGAGGCGCTGATCCACCACTTCAAGATCGTCACCGAGGGCTTCCGGGTGCCGCCCGGCCAGGCCTACGTGCCGATCGAGTCTCCGAAGGGCGAGATCGCCTGCCATGTCGTCTCCGACGGCGGCACCCGACCGTTCCGGGTGCACATGCGCGACCCCGGGTTCAACCATCTGCAGTCGGTGCCGATCCAGTGCGAGGGCGGCATGATCAGCGACGTCGTGGTCGCTGTCGGCTCGCTCGACCCGGTAATGGGAGGTGTGGACCGATGATGGGCAAGCCCTGGGTTCTGCGAGCGGACGCATCCGGCGTCGACACGCAATACGAAACCCACGAGGGGGTGGACTCCAAATGACGGGTCACGAGTTCCAGTCCTGGTTCCCCGAATCGGGCGGCATCGACTACGACGACGTCTCGACGAACATCACCGAGACGACCCTGGACGAGATGCGTTCGATCGCGGCCCGCTACCCGCAGGCCCGGTCGGCGCTGCTGCCGATGCTGCACCTGGTGCAGAGCGTCGACGGCCGGGTCAGCCCGGCCGGCGTCCAGGCCTGCGCCGACATCCTCGGCATCACCACCGCCCAGGTCTCGGGCGTGGCGACCTTCTACACCATGTACCGGCGGCGTCCGGGCGGCACCCACCACGTCGGGGTGTGCACCACGGCGCTCTGCGCGGTGATGGGCGGCGACCAGTTGCTCGACCGGGTCTGCGACCGGCTCGGCATCCACGAGGGCGAGACCACCGCCGACGGCGCGTTCTCGCTCGAGCGGATCGAGTGCAACGCCGCCTGCGACTTCGCCCCGGTGATGATGGTCAACTGGGAGTTCTTCGACAACATGGACCCGCAGAAGGTCGACGAGTTGCTGGACGCCCTGGCCGCCGGCGAGACCGTCCGGTCCCCGCGCGGGGCGACGCTGACCTCGTGGCAGGACGCCGAGCGCGTCCTGGCCGGCTTCCCGGACGGCCGCGCCGACGAGGGGCCGACGTCCGGCGAGGCGTCCACGCTGGGCCTGCGAGTGGCCCGCGAGCATGGCTGGCACGCACCCGAGGTGCCGCCGGCAGTCGAGTCCGGAGGTGCCGAATGACCGATCTGCTGACCCCCGTCCTGAGCGACAACTGGGCCGACGAGCGGGCCTGGAAGCTGACCAACTACGAGCGCCGCGGCGGCTACCGCGGGCTGCGCAAGGCGCTCGGCATGACCCCGGCCGAGGCGATGGGCGTGGTCAAGGACTCCGGTCTGCGCGGACGCGGCGGCGCCGGCTTCCCGACCGGCATGAAGTGGTCGTTCGTGCCGCAGGACAACCCGAACCCGAAGTACCTGGTGGTCAACGCCGACGAATCCGAGCCCGGCACCTGCAAGGACATGCCGCTGATGCTGGCCAGCCCGCACACGCTGGTCGAGGGCGTCATCATCGCCTCCTACGCGATCGGCTGCTCGTACGCCTTCATCTACTGCCGCGGCGAGGTGCTGCACGTCATCCGGCGGCTGCAGCAGGCCGTCCGCGAGGCCTACTCGGCCGGCTACGCGGGCAAGAACATCCTGGGTAGCGGCTACGACGTCGAGGTGGTCGTGCACGCCGGCGCCGGCGCCTACATCTGCGGCGAGGAGACGGCGCTGCTCGACTCGCTCGAGGGACGCCGGGGCCAGCCCCGGCTGCGTCCGCCGTTCCCCGCGGTGGCCGGCCTGTACGCGTCCCCGACCGTGGTGAACAACGTCGAGTCGATCGCGTCCGTCCCGGCGATCATCGACCGCGGGGCGGCCTGGTTCAGCTCGATGGGCACCGAGAAGTCCAAGGGCATGACCATCTACTCGCTGTCCGGCCACGTGAAGCGGCCCGGGCAGTTCGAGGCGCCGCTGGGCGTGACCCTGCGGCAGTTGCTGGAGCTCTCCGGCGGCATGCGCGAGGGACACCAGCTGAAGTTCTGGACGCCGGGCGGCTCGTCCACCCCGATCCTCACCCCGGAGCATCTCGACCTGCCACTCGACTACGAGTCGATGGGTGCGGCCGGAACGATGCTGGGCACCAAGGCGCTGCAATGCTTCGACGAGACCACCTCGGTGGTCCGCACCACGCTGCGCTGGATCGAGTTCTACAAGCACGAGTCCTGCGGCAAGTGCACCCCGTGCCGCGAGGGCACCTGGTGGCTGGTGCAGACCCTGAAGAACTTCGAGGCCGGCAAGGCTCAGGCCGGTGACATCGAGAAGCTGCTGGACGTCGCCGACGACATCGGCGGCCGCTCCTTCTGCGCGCTCGCCGACGGCGCGGTGGCCTGCCTGACCAGCGCCATCAAGCACTTCCGCGACGAATTCGAGCAGGGCATGCACACGCCGGCCTGGGAGCTGTTCCCGTACGAGCGCAGCGCGCTGTTCGCCCCGGCCCAGGAAGGAGCGCACGCATGACCGTCACCGCCAAGCCGGGCGAGGTCGTCGCCAGCGACCTGATCACCGTCTTCATCGACGGCACCGAGGTGCAGGTGCCGAAGGGCACCCTGGCCATCCGGGCTGCCGAGATGATCGGCGTGGCGATTCCCCGGTTCTGCGACCACCCGCTGCTCGACCCGGTCGGCGCCTGCCGGCAGTGCCTGGTCGAGGTGCCCGACATGGGCAACGGCCGCGGCATGCCCAAGCCGCAGGCGTCCTGCACGCTGGAATGCGCGCCGGGCATGAAGATCCTGACCCAGGAGACCTCGCCGGTGGCGGCGAAGGCCCAGAAGGGCATGATCGAGTTCCTGCTGATCAACCACCCGCTGGACTGCCCGATCTGCGACAAGGGCGGCGAGTGCCCGCTGCAGAACCAGGCGATGAGCGCCGGCCGGGGCGAATCCCGCTACGAGGGTGTCAAGCGGACCTTCCCGAAGCCGGTGAGCATCTCGGCGCAGATCCTGCTCGACCGCGAGCGGTGCATCCTGTGTGCCCGCTGCACCCGGTTCTCCGAGCAGATCTCCGGCGACCCGTTCATCACCCTCGTCGAGCGCGGCGCGCTGCAGCAGGTCGGCTTCTACGAGGACCACCCGTACAACTCCTACTTCTCCGGCAACGTCATCCAGATCTGCCCGGTCGGCGCCCTGACCAGCGCGTCCTACCGGTTCCAGAGCCGTCCGTTCGACCTGGTCAGCACGCCCACCACCTGTGAGCACTGCGCCGGCGGCTGCCAGCTGCGTTCCGATCACCGGCACTTCCAGGTGAAGCGCCGGCTGGCCGGCGACGCCCCCGAGATCAACGAGGAGTGGAACTGCGACCGGGGCCGGTTCGCCTTCAAGTCGGGCCGCGGCGCCGACCGGCTGACCCGTCCGCTGGTCCGCGACGGCGACGTGCTGCGGGTGGCGTCCTGGCCCGAGGCGATCGACGCCGCCGTGGCCGGGCTGCGCAGGGCCGGCTCCCGGGTCGGCGTGCTCACCGGCGGCCGGCTCACCGTCGAGGACGCCTACGGCTACGCCAAATTCGCCCGGGCGGTGCTGGGCACCAACAACATCGACTTCCGCTCGCGGCCGCACAGCGCCGAGGAGGCCGCCTTCCTGGCCAACCGGGTCGCCGGCCGCACCCTGGACGCCGAACGGCTCAGCTACACCGCGCTGCAGGCCGCCAAGCGGGTCGTGCTGGTCGCCTTCGAGCCCGAGGACGAGGCGGCCATCGTCTTCCTCCGGCTGCGCAAGGCGGTCCGCAAATTCGGCACCCGGGTGGTCACGCTGGCGCCGTTCGTCTCCGCCGGTTCGCACAAGCTGAACGCCGAAGTCATCCCGACCGTGCCCGGCTCGGAGGCCGACGTGCTCGCCGGCCTGGACGCCGACGCCGACACCATCGTGCTGGTGGGGGAGCGGGCCGCGGTGATCCCCGGGCTGCTCACCGCCGCCGCCGAGTTCGCCGACCGCACCGGCGCCCGGCTCGGCTGGATGCCCCGTCGCGCCGGCGACCGGGGCGCCATCGAGGCCGGCTGCCTGCCGAACCTGCTGCCGGGCGGACGCCCGGTCGCCGAGGTGCTGGCCCGGGTCGACGTCCAGGCCGCCTGGGGAATCGACACGCTGCCCGGCACGCCCGGCCTGGACGCCGACGCGCAACTCGCCGCGGCCGCCCACGGCGGACTGGCGCTGGTCGTCGGCGGCGTCGAGCCGTCCGACTTCAGCCATGCCGAGGAGGTCCGCCAGGGCCTCGACGAGGCGTCCTTCGTGATCAGCCTCGAGCAGCGGCTCAGCGAGGTCACCGAGCGCGCCGACGTGGTCTTCCCGATCGCCCTGGTCGAAGAGCGCCCCGGCCACTTCCTGAACTGGGAGCATCGCCGCGGCCGGGTGAACACCGTGATCAAGCAGCCGAACCAGCCGATGACCGATCTGCGGGTGCTGGCCGCGCTGGCCGACGCCCTGGGGCGTCCGCTGGGCATCCGCACCGCCAAGCAGGCGCTCACCGAACTCGACGAGCTGGGCAGCTGGGAGGGCGAGCGGGTGCCGCTGGCCCGCACCCGGGCGGTCTCCGGCCCGGCCGAGGGCGAGCTGGCGCTGGCCACCTGGCGCGAACTGATCGACGGCTCCCGCTCCAACGACGGCGAACCGGCGCTGATGGCGACCGCGCGGCCGGTGGTGGCCCGCACCTCGCCCGAGGTGGCCGAGGAACACGGCCTGACCGACGCGGTGCTGGTGGCCGGCGGCGACGGCTGGCTCATCCTGCCGCTGGAGGTCACCCCCGGCATGGCCCCGGACACGATCTGGGTGCCGACCCACGCCCCCGGGACGCCGCTGTCGGAGCTCGGCGTCGTGCACGGCGCCGGCGTCACCGTGAGCGGCCCGGACGACGCGCTCAGCGAAGGAGGTGCGGCATGACCCCGCTCGACCTCTCCCTGTTCGGCACCGACCCGTGGTGGCTGGTGCTGATCAAGGTGGTGGTGCTGTTCGTGGTGCTGCTGGTCTGGACGATCTTCAACGTCTGGTACGAGCGCCGGCTGGT
>WBZS01002660.1_pt1 | contig 10566 bp, 17 predicted proteins | sample 5204201 | NCBI WGS metagenome assembly WBZS01 (sample SAMN12344357, study PRJNA552823) | activated sludge metagenome | biome: Activated sludge suspended growth; feature: Nitrification reactor; material: Wastewater; isolation source: activated sludge from nitrification reactor of wastewater... | reverse complement strand
AGGTCGCCGGCTACAACGTTGGAAACGCCATCATCGGGGCGTGGTGCCGATGACCATGGCCTGGTCTTGCGAGGTGGCGCCGGAATAGAGTTGGAAACGCCATCATCGGGGCGTGGTGCCGATGACTTCGAAGGCCGCGGATTCCGGTTCTTCGACCAGAGTTGGAAACGCCATCATCGGGGCGTGGTGCCGATGACCTGCACGGTCAGCAAAGGATCTGTATTGAATCTTGCGGGTTGGAAACGCCATCATCGGGGCGTGGTGCCGATGACATTGACGTTGAAGGCGCCAGTCCCACGGAAATCACGGTTGGAAACGCCATCATCGGGGCGTGGTGCCGATGACGACATAGACCCGGTGTGGCGGCAGCTGTTTGATGAGTTGGAAACGCCATCATCGGGGCGTGGTGCCGATGACGTCGATGTAGGGAGAGCGCACCGCCTTGCGGATGGTTGGAAACGCCATCATCGGGGCGTGGTGCCGATGACTGTACACTTGTGCTTTCCACGCGCTAAAGCGCTTTGGTTGGAAACGCCATCATCGGGGCGTTGTTCCGATGACTTCGGTAGGCTCGATTCGGCACAGCTTCCGGAACTGTTGGCAACGCGATCATCGGGGCGTTGTGTCGGCAGTGTTGTCAGAATATGGCGGCCACTGATCAAAGGGCAGGTTGCCCGCTTGAGAACGACTCGTCTCACCGGAAGATGCCTCTCGATGCAAGTCAAAGACCCGGCATTGGGCCTGACATCGTTCTGAGCATGGAAATAGACTTGGAATACTATTGCGCGGCTAAAGGAGACGAGCCCGAAGCCACGCCGCCTATGCCGATCGCGGCGGTCAGTGCGTCTCCTGACCCTGCGCTGCGTCTTCTTTGCGGCGGGCGCGCTGCGCTCGAGCGGGAACTGATGTGGGCAGCAGTGTTGGACCGGCCCACGTTCGTCCCTCTCTTGAGGCAACTCACGCCTTCTGCGAACGACGCGTTCTTCGGGATGGCAAGTTCCGGCGAACCACGCCCCCCTCGTCGTCCAGACACTTGATCCAACGGACGTCGGATCGATTCAGAGTGCCAGAGCCACTTCTCACAGAAGAAAAACCCTCTGGAGTGGCCAGAGGGTTGAAGTTGCACTGCTCGTACCTTGATTCGGAAACGCGATCTTTCGGAGGACGGCGCAAATTCGGGGAAGCAGCGTACCCAGGTCGGTGTTTCAGGAGCAGAAGCCTCGAACGTAGCAGCGCATGCGCCACAATCCCGTTCGAAGTCCTGTCCCCTTGATCTGGTATTGCTCGCTGGCCTCGATATCGCAGGCGACGCAATACAGGCCGCGATCATGTCGCACACGCAGTTTTTCGAGAACGGTTCCATCACCATTCTGCGTTCCCTGGCAGACTGCACGAGCAGATTGCCGAGACGCCACTTCATTCTCCTTCCTGAACACTTGCGTTCTGATGGCGCAGGTGAAGCGCGATCAATAGGTCGAACGTCTTCATCATTTCGCGCACACTGGCCGGATTGGCATGCTCAATATGCCGGACGCCTTTCTCAATCTCGGTCCTAGTCCGGCGAATTTCCTGAAGGGTTTCGGACTCCACGACAGGCTCCGGCTGCGCCGGGCCGAATTGCTCGTTCTCCATGGTTTCTCTCCAATTGCATTCCGGTCGAACATGCGTCCGCCCGGGCCTCAAAAAATTGCATTTGTCGTAAAGTTGCGCCGAAAGAGGAAAGCAGGCCTGAACCAATCTCTTTGCGCAAAGGAACCGACGCAATGCTCCGGCTGGGAAACACGATTCGACTGACATCCAGAGAGATCGAGCGCTTCACGGAAATCACGGGGTTTGTGCCCGTGAACGTGAAGACGCCCGAGGATCTGAAGCAGTATGTCAAGGAGTGCAAGAAGCATTACTGGGGCGTCTCGGACGACACCAAGTTCTTGCACTACCTCATCGACAGGGAACATCAATCCGCCTTGGCGTTGAAGACCGTTGCGAAGTCCTGGTCGCCGTTGGGCGGAAGGGAACTGGCAGAAGCGCTTGCAGGCGCGGGTGTCAAGGCATTGAGCTCCTGATCGGCGGGAGCCACTGCCGGCTTTGAGTTCAGCTTCTTTACGCGCCGCACTGCAGGTTCCGACTTCTTGTTTGACCCCGATACCTGGCGCTGCCCCTTCGGCATCATTTCGATGGCAACGTCGGTGCCGCCGCGAAACAGCCGGATCATGCCGACGAACGGTCTCGCGATGACGAAGAAGAAAGCCATCTGGAGAAACGCCGCCACCCGTTCGATGCGCATCCTGCGTAGTTCCATTGCACGAACGGTTTGCCGGCAACGCAGGTACAGCGCCAGGTGTGCTTTCCTGACGTCCGGATCTGCATCAAAGAGTTCGACCACTTCTGCGGCTGTGGAGGGGTCGTTTACGCTGCGGTACAAGGCGTCCCAGGCCCGGTCTTCAGCCGATCGGTAGGGTGCCACGCGGGTGTTGCTCATGACGATCTCCCGAGAGTGGAGACGCCGCGGCCCCGAGGGGACCATGACAGTCCCCGGAGGGTTTGACTAAGGAATGAGCCGCGTTAGACTGACGACTCACATTGGGAAAAGCTGATGCTGACTTGCGGCCGTAACTTGCGATTCACGCGCGACGAGATCGAGACGCATCGAAGCGTCGGTGTCGCCCTTGATGGTGTGAGAAGCAGGGACCAATACGCCAGGGCCATCGAAATCTGGGCACTCTGTTTGGCGGAAGCGCGTCCAGATATCCTGTTCAAGTTCGAAGACATGCTGAGAACGGCGTTGGCGGAGAAGCAGGCGAACAATCCGCCGCCCAGACAAACGAGGCTCTGAGATGATCAGTTCAGGTAGGAACCTTCGATTCACCCAGTCCGAGATCGAACGTCACGCCAAGATCGGGCTGGACGTCAGCAATGTGCGCAGTGTCGATCAGTTCTCGCGCGAGGTCGAGGTCTGGGCTCTTGTCATGACCGAGGTCCGGCCGGACATCGTGCAGAAGCTCGAACGAATGCTGCGTGACCGACTGGCGGCGGAACAGGGCGAAGCCGAGGCTTCACCCGATGTTCCTGCCGCCGCGATCATCACTTCTTCGCCTTGAGCCCCTTCTCGCGGTTGGCTTCCGCGATCTTGAGCCACTTGCGGGCGAGCTTCTTGTAGAAATCCAACTCACCCTTCTCGATTTCCCCACTATTCTCGAGCGCCTCGATCATTTCGAGGACTCGCAAGTGGTTCTCCCGTGACTGCTCGATGAGAAATGCAGCAGTCCTCTTCGCTTCCCTGTTCATGCTGGGTTCCCCCAGGACCGGAGCAGGGCTGCGACAACAACCACCGGCGTCGGCTTTCCCGATCCGCCAACCAATACACACTTGACTTGTTGCATGGTGTTCTCCTTTCCAGAAACGAAAAAGGGGAACACGCGTCCCCCGAGGTCGGAGAATCAGTGTTCCCCGCTCGGGATGGCCTCTTGCCTTGCGGTTCGAGGACGATTGACGGCACGCGGCACGCGCGTGCGTTGGTACCACTACCGATCTTGCATTCGCAGACCGAGCGCGTAGACTCGGCGTATGAGACATACCCAAGGACGCAATGCGATGAAAGACCTATCGACCGGTAAGACCTACCTCACCAGGCGGACCAGACAGATTGCCGGGCCTGCATTCGCGCGGGCCGGGTACAACATTGAGAATTTGCACGGCGAGCGCGAGATCATGATGGCCTGGGCGAATACTCTGACGGACGAGGACGCGGATTGCCTCCTCGCCTACCTCCAGGCTGCTACAGCAGGCCCCGTTCCCTCAGGACCGACTCCAAGGTCCGGATCGCCGATGCGAGATGAGTGAGTGCGTCGGGGGTATTAGAGACTACCTGACGCAACGTCTCGATCTCCTTCTGACTCGCCTGTTCGACGAACTTCTCAAGCGCAGCCCGGCCTTTTGGGTCGCGGGCATTGATGAGACGCCAAGTGGCGTAGTCCATCATGGTGTTCTCCTTTCCAGAAATGGGAAAGGGGAACACCCGTCCCCCGAGGTCGGAGAATCAGTGTTCCCCGCTCGGGCGACAAGCAACGTCGGATGACGTCACCAAAAAAGCAAAAGCCCTGTGACAAAGCCGCAGGGCTCTCGCAACTCAGGAAGCGAAACGCTTCCAGCAGACCACTGCCGGGATCTTGCGATCCAGGCACGGTGCTCAGCGACACGAAGGCCGCGAACCTCGAACCACCGACACGGCGTCTTGCGACGCAAAACTCAGTTGCTTGCGCAACAGGATCAGTTGCCTGATCCAACTCCAGGGCGGGTAACGACCGCAACGCCAAACCGAGAGACTCGATTCGGACTTCATGTTGACTGCATGAGCAGCTGCCATGAAGGCTGGGTAGGTACGAGAACCTACGAGTAAGCGGTTTCAGTATTGCATGGAGATTCGTCGGTTTCAAGAGCGAGTTGCATCTGAAACCGGTGCCCTTACCGAAACAGCCGCGCTTCGCGGGTTGTTTCGTGCCGCCACCCCAAATGCGGCGACTTGAAGGTCGCGTCAGGGGGTTTATCGTGGTCCGAGAGATCACGAACCATGCACGCAACCCTAACCTTCGTTCGACGTCAGCGCGATCTGTTCGGCGAGTCGGCCCAGCGGTCGGCCCTCACCACGCCTGAGGTCGACGCGGCAATCGAGTCGCACGCGCCCTGTTTCATTGGCGTATCCGGAGGGTGCGATTCGCAGGCGCTGGCTTACCGGACGATCGAACATCTCGATGCAGCTGGCCATCGCGGGCCGCGCTATCTGATCCACGCCGATCTCGGGCGGGTCGAATGGCGCGAATCACTCCCGGTGTGCGAGCGTACGGCGGCCCGGCTCGGAATCGAACTCATCGTGGTGCGCCGTCGGGCCGGCGGTCTGATGGAGCGATGGCTGTCTCGCTGGCAGGCGAACTGCGAGCGTTACCGCAAGCTCGAATGCGTACGCCTGATCATGCCCTTTAGCAGTGCGGCACTTCGTTTCTGCACGTCCGAGGTCAAGCACGCCGTCATCGCCTCCGAGATTCGCCGGCGCTTTCCCTCCGGGGTGGTGTTGTCCGCAATCGGCCTGCGACGCGACGAGAGCCCGGCACGCGCCCGGCGGCCGGTGGCCGCCATCGACGAGAAGCTCTCCAGACGTTCCGGGGCAGGGTACGCATGGCATCCCATCCTGGACTGGCGCAAGGACGAGGTCATCCGATACATCGCAGAGCGTGGCGACGTGCTCCACGAGGCCTACACCCGTTACGGCTCGACCCGCGTGTCCTGCACGTTCTGCATTCTGGCTTCTGCCGGCGATCTGCGCGCGGCGGCGACGTGCGAGGACAACGCCGCGATCTACCGGGAACTGGTGGAACTCGAGATCCGCTCGACGTTTTCGTTCCAGAGCGGCAAATGGCTGGGCGACGTCGCGCCGGCACTGCTGGATTCGGGAACGCGGTCGAGGCTGGTCGAGGCAAAGGAGCGGGCGCGCCGGCGCGAGGCGGCGGAGGCGACGATTCCGCCTCACCTTCTCTATCAGAGCGGCCGGCCGGTGGCGGTACCGACCGCGCAGGAGGCGGCTCTGCTCGCCGGCGTGCGTCTTGAGCTGGCCGATGCAGTCGGCCTGACTATCGACTATGCGACGCCGGACCAGATCATCGGCCGCTACGTCGCGCTACTGGCCGAACGCGACTTGAAGGTCGGCGTGCCGGCCGCATGAGGAGATCCCTATGGAACCGTTCTTTGCTGTCGATCCGCGTTGGGCGTTTGCCCCCGCAGAACCTGCGGACTCGACTGTTTCCCCGAAAGCCCATTGTCGCGATGTCGTCGAGGAACGCCCGGCAGCGCGCCCATCTTCCTCGCGTCACACCGCGGTGGCCAGGCAAGACGGGGCGACCGTCGTACCTATCGGTCTCGAAGAAGCGGCCCGCTTTGCCGAGCAGCGGGGGATCGTGCTCGGCTGGTTCGGCGTACTGCCGCAGGCCTTCGGCGAGATCGGCGATGCCGGCGCGCTTGGCGGAATACTGATGGTCGCGCGACCCCGGCGCCAGGCGCTCAACGATGGCTTGTCGGGCGAGGTGCGCTTGATCCTGCACGACGACGAGAGCCGGCGGCGGCCTCTGCTGGCGAGGGCGATGGCACTTTGCCGGCAAGCCGGAATGACCCGGCTGGTAGTCGGTTCGAGGGCTGGTTGCGGAATCGATCTGGACTCGATGGGGTTCACGGCATTGGATTCCACGCTACAGGACGTGGAGCCTGAGTTATGTCGGGTACTGCGCTTTGGCGAGCGATTGCGGTAGCGCAAGTCATGTCCGGCACGCCACTTCCCGCGCCACTTGAACGCGGACGACCCCGGGTGATGATGGATTTCATCAATCACCGGGAGCCGCACATGACCGATTCTGACCCGCGCGCGCAGGAGTTCGCACAATTCAAGCGGGTGCTCGACTGGGCTACAACTGTCGTCACGAAAAGGTTGCACGAGCAAGGCCGCGTCGAGCCGCAAGTCTTCTTTGTCAAGATGGCGGAGCAAACCATCGCGCGGATCGGCGTCGTAACCATGCCGAATGGGGAAGCGGAAACGGATCGCTACCTCGAGATCATGCAGCAGAGTGTGACGTTGAGGAATATCGACGTTTCTGTCTACGTCAGAGAGGCAAGCGAGCGCGACACAACGCGGGGAGTGGATGCCTCGATCGTCATGTTCCATCTGATGGGCAAAGCGTTCGAGGCGACAATCACATGCCGGCGCTGCAACGACCGGCCAGCGCTACAGACGGCCGAATTCGGCATCTCGCAGCTCCATCCTCGCGGTTGCGCTCCCGCCAGGCATTGAGGAGACTGACATGGCAATGTCTACGCGACCGGACACTATGGTCGTCCCCAGCGAGTTCGCGCTTGCTGGCCTCCTGCACGATGCAGCCGAAGCGTTCCTGGGCGACGTGGCGCGCCCCCTGAAGAATCTGCTGCCGGACTACCGTAGGCTTGAGGCACAGATCACTCCCATAGTCCTGCAACGATTCGGGCTGCCGCGTGATCTGCCTGAGGCCGTAAAGGAGGCTGACCTAGTTCTTTTGGCAACAGAACAGCGCGACTTGATGCCTGCGCACGATGACGAATGGGCGCTATTGCGCAACGTAACGCCACTTGAGAACCGGATCCAGGTGATCTGGTCCCCAAAAAACGGACGCCACGAGGCATGGTAATTTGCCCTTGTGGAGGTAGGAAATGAAGACAGGATCGGATCGGAAGTACACGCCTGAATTTCGGGCGGCGGCGGTCAAGCAGGTGATGGACGGTGCTCGCAGCGTGCCGGCGGTGGCCCGCTCGCTGGAGATGTCGCCAAAGACGCTTGCGAACTGGGTAGGGCGTGCGCGCAAAGGCCAAGTGCTCGTGAAGCGGGAGCAGATTCGGCCGGTGACGCAGCTCGAAGCGGAGGTGAGCCGATTGCGGCAAGAGAATGCCAGGCTGCGCCTGGAAAAGGAGATACTAAAGAAAGCGGCGGCGTACTTTGCCAAGGAGTCGATGTGAGGTACGCCTGGATCGAAGCGAATATCGACTCCTATTCGGTCACGATGATGTGCGATCTGCTGTCGGTCTCACGCAGCGGCTTGCACGATGCGCGCCGGCGCGGGCCATCGGCACGCGCGCTCGAGGAGGCGCAGATCGTGACCCGAATTGGCCGCGCGCAGCGCAAGCATCGAGGCCGATATGGGCGTCGGCGCATGACCGCGGAACTGGTCGAAGAGCTTGGCCGGCCGGTCAATCACAAGCGCATCGGACGGATCATGCGAGCGCATGACCTTGGAAGTCGCAAGCGTCGTCGCTGTCGCGTGGTGACCACCGATTCGAAGCACGCTCACCCGGTGGCGCCCAATTTGCTCGGTCGTGACTTTGCGGCCACTGCACCGAATCAGAAATGGCTGGCCGACCTGACCTATGTCCCGACCGACGAGGGCTGGTTGTACCTGGCCCTGGTGCTGGACCTGTTTGGCCGCAAGCTCGTTGGCTGGGCGATGAGCGATACGATGCCCCAGGAGCTGACCGCGGCGGCCCTGTGGGTGGCACTGGGCTGGCGCGATCCGCAGCCCGGGCTGATGCATCACTCGGATCGCGGTTCGCAATATGCCGCCCGCCACTACCGCGACGTGCTCGAAGCGCGCGGCATCACGGTCTCGATGAGCCGCAAGGGCGATTGCTGGGACAATGCACCGATGGAGTCGGCCAATGGTACGCTGAAGGTCGAATGCGTTCATGGGGAGCAATTCCTGACCCGCGCCCAGGCCAAGCAGGCGATCGTTGAGTACATCGGCTACTACAATACACAGCGCAGACACTCGTCGTTGGGAAACGTCTCACCGGCTGAATTCGAGCGCCGTTGGCATGCCAATGCAATCTCGCTGGGCCAAGGCGTATCGCCGTGAGCAACCACGCGTTATCCACGGCCGGCCGGTTCGGTCGCTTGCGACGAACCGGAAACCGGCCGGCGGTGGATAACGCTTATCGCTTCGTGGCGTCCGCTGGATGGGGACCGGTTCACAGGCGCTGCCACCGCATTGGGCGAAGCAAGCGTTTCTGGCTCGGTTTCGTGAATTGGCTGCCGACGAGTAGGAAGCTCACCAGTGGCGGAACTGGACACAAGAAAGCCCAACGTTAGAATGTGGCTATGACAGTCGTGAGTATGGAGGCAGAGGGTTTGTTGACCAATTTCAAGAATGGCGACAAGGCAAAGCCAATCAGCCGCGCATGGTGGCTCGATCGTGCGCTTGACTGCGGCAACGGACGCGTCGAAGTCGCCCGGATTTGGGCGAAGTCCGTGGCTATGCGTTATCCGGCGAAACAGGAGTTGCTCCCCGGCATTCTGGCTCCCAATCGCTATGACTACTCGCGGAACTACACAGGCGAATGGGCTGTCGGCATGGTCGCCATTTTCGGATTCGTCAGCAATTCAGCCATGGCACGCAACCTCCTGTGGTCCGCGCAGAAGATCCGGGGATCAAGGAAAGGCTGGCCGTAACGCCCGACCAGGCTCGGGCCGATCAGTCCCGAGTTATCCACACAATCTGTGGATAACCAATGTGACAAACCCAAAAACGCTTGTCCCCGCCGAGGCTTGCGCGAATGCTCAAGTATTGGGCAAACGGCAGCCCGCCGAGTAGGAGCGCTCTGGATGATGTCATAATTGGCTGCGGAAGTTCGCGTCCTTACAAGGAAACCCAACATGGCTAAGAAACCCCCGACTATCCAAAACCCAGGCGAATTGCGCAAATCAACAGGTCTAAACCAGAGCGAGTTTTGGAAGAAGTTCGGCGTCGCGCAGAGTGGCGGTAGCCGCTATGAGAGCGGGCGCAGTATGCCGACGCCGCTGAAGATCCTGCTGCAGGCCTGGATCGACAAACTCATTGATGATGCCGCACTTGCGAAATTGCTGAAAAAGGTGGTGCCGGGGAAATAAGGATGTGCTGCGGCACCGATTGCGAGGAGCCCCGGTATGGCAGACGTAAATATCCAGTTGGTTGGAATTGAGCCGTCGTGCTTGTGCCTTTTCAGACGGTCAACGGCCTGATTCTGAGGGTATCCCGTCAGTGGCCGGTCTGCTCATGTTTCCGCCCTTGGGCTTCGACTTGGTTCGATGACGGCCGCCGACCCAAAACCGACGTTCAGGCTCCAGCCGAACGACAGGCCGCTTCGGGATGTGGAGCAGACTGTCAAGAAAGCTGCACCGATGGACGTACGGAGGCGATTGCGATCGAGTCGCACCAAACTGAGAGCAATATCAGTTGTCCGCATGCCCCTTCCTGCCTGACCGCAATGCGCTTGCCAACGCATGGCGCAGAGAAACTGGGTGGACTGGCTTGAGCAGCATCGGAACGTCGTCCGACACCGACTTACGATTGGATCCCTGGCTGAAATCTCCGGTAATCAGGATTCCAGGAATGCTGGTATCGGTTCTTGCCTGAATCGTCCGGATAACCTCATCCCCTGTCTCTCCTTCCCGCAGACGGAAATCGGAAATGATGACGTCGGGCTGTCGAATATGCTCGTCCAACTTCTGCAGGGCCTCGCTTCCTGAACCTGCAGTAACAACGTGGCAGCCCCAGTCCTCCAGCAAGATTCGAGTGCTTTCCAATACGTCAGGCTCATCATCCACGACCAGGACGAATGTGCCCTCGATCTGGCAGTCGTTTTCGACTTGAAAATCGTCCTGATTCTCAGAACCCGCCGACACCCTCTCAGGTGCAATCGGAATCTCAATTGAGAAGGTCGAGCCGCGTCCTTGGCACGACGTCACGTGAATCGGGTGATCAAGGAGAGCGCCGAGACGCCTTACAATTGCAAGGCCAAGTCCTAACCCCTTGTTTCGATCACGCTCCGAATTATTAAGCTGATAAAACTCCTCGAAGATGTCCTCTTGTTGAGTCTCTGGAATACCAATGCCGCTGTCTCGCACCTCGACGTGGACCCGATCACCTCGACGACGGCAACATACCAACACATTGCCCGTAGTCGTGTAGCGGATTGCATTGGAGACCAGATTGCGCAGGATCCGCTCGAGCAGGACGGCATCGCTTT
>WBZS01002658.1_pt1 | contig 10578 bp, 8 predicted proteins | sample 5204201 | NCBI WGS metagenome assembly WBZS01 (sample SAMN12344357, study PRJNA552823) | activated sludge metagenome | biome: Activated sludge suspended growth; feature: Nitrification reactor; material: Wastewater; isolation source: activated sludge from nitrification reactor of wastewater treatment... | reverse complement strand
TCATTCGCAAATACATCTTTTCCGAAGATCACAAGATCATCGGAATTCAGTTTTTGTTCACCAGTCTGCTCTTCTTGTTGCTGGGCGGGCTTTTGGCGTTGTTGGTTCGCATCCAACTCGCTTGGCCCCACGCCGAGATTCCCATCCTCCGCGACTGGTTCGCGGATAACGGCGGGCGAATTTCGGAATCGTTCTACAACATGTCGTTCACGATGCATGCATCGGTGATGATCTTCTTCGTGATCATCCCCTTCTTGACGGGAGCGTTTGGGAACTTTTGCATCCCTCTCATGATTGGCGCTGGCGACATGGCCTTTCCCAAGCTCAACATGTTTAGTTACTGGGTTCTGTGGCCTGGTTTCGTCGTGATCGGCATGTCGTTTTTCGCCGAAGGCGGTGGGCCTGGAAGTGGCTGGACCGCGTATCCCACGCTCGCTAGCTCGGTGATGCCCGCTGGCCAAAGTTTCAACTCCCCCGCCGCACCAAACTCGGGAGTAAGTCAAATCCTTTGGCTTACGGCTCTGCTCTGCGTCGGGGTCTCTTCGATGGCGGGTTCGGTCAACTACATCACCACCATCATCAACATGCGTGCGCCGGGGATGACGCTTTACCGCATGCCGATGACGATCTGGGCGATGTTCATCACCGCGATTTTGCAGGCGTTCGCGCTACCGGTTCTCACGGTGGCCTTGATCATGCAATTGCTCGATAAGACGTTTGCCACGACCTTCTTCCTTCCGGACGGTCTGACCTATGGAAACTGGACCACGGGTCCCGGTGGCGGACAACCGTTGCTTTGGCAGCACCTGTTCTGGTTCTACTCGCACCCCGCGGTTTACATCATGATCCTGCCCTCGATGGGCATGGTGTCGGATATCTTGGCCACGTTCTCGCGTCGGCCCTTGTTTGGTTACCGGGCGATGGTTTATTCCATCGCGGGCATCGCCGGCTTGGGTTTCATCGTGTGGGGCCATCACATGTTTCAATCCGGCATGGATCCGCGCCTGGGCACCGGCTTCATGCTGGCGACCATCATGATCGCCTTGCCGTCGGCGGTCAAAACCTTCAATTGGCTCGGCACCATCTACCGTGGGAATCTTCAGTTCACCACGCCCATGTTGTTCGCACTCGCCTTCGTCTCCTTGTTCGTGATCGGCGGATTGTCGGGCATCTTCATGGCCGCCACCCCCGTCGATATCTATATCCACGATACGTATTTCATCGTGGCCCATATTCACTACGTGCTCTTCGCGAGTAGCTTGTTCGGGATCTTCGGCGGAATCTATTACTGGTTCCCCAAGATGTTCGGCCGGCTGATGAACGACAACTGGGGGAAGGTCCACTTCTTCTTCACGTTCATCTTGGCCAACTGTGCTTTCTTCCCGATGCATCTCGTCGGCATCATGGGCTTGCGTCGCCGCATCGCGGATATCACCGCGGGCACGCTCGAAGCGAACACGCTTGGGTTGAATCAGTTCATCACCATCAGCGTGATCTTGCTGTTCTTCGCCCAGATCCCGTTCGTGTTGAACTTTTTCTATAGCCTGTTTTTCGGTCCCAAAGCGGATCGAAATCCGTGGCACAGTAACACGCTCGAATGGACCGCACCTTCGCCTCCAGGCCATGGTAATTTTGAATCCATTCCGGTGGTGCATTGCGGACCTTATGAATACGGCGCCGAAGTGGATCCCACGACGGATTATTGCCCACAAACCGGCAAACCCGCCGTTTCGACCGCCCACTAAGGCGGATGCACGGCATCTAGTCCGAGTTTGAGCGCCAGCGAGAGACGCCTACGCGAAACCCCTGGCGCTCAGGCTCGGAAAACGGTGCCATGGACCAGTTGCCCGCTCTTGATATCTCAACGCCCGATCGACGCAGGAAAAATGCCTGAGCGAAATTCGCCATTTTCTGGTCCGACCTCCACGTGGGTGCACGCATGGGCGGTTTTCACCGTCCTGGCGACGCTTCCCTTATTGGTGCTCGGCGCGGAAGTGACGACCAAAGGCGTGGGCATGGCGGATCCCGAAGGTTGGCGTTTTCCCTGGGAAATGCTGCAAACCTGGGCCGAGGCAAACCTGGGCCTGCGGATCGAACATGGTCATCGCCTGGCGGGCATGATCGTCGGACTCAGCGTGATCGTGCTCAACGCGTTGCTTTGGTTTCGCGAACCGCGCCTTTGGGTGCGTGGCGTAGGGGTGTTGGCTTTGGTGTTGGTGATTGCCCAGGGTTTACTAGGTAAATATCGAGTGGACCTCAATGCCCTGGTTGGCCGCGACTTGGCCTTGGTCCACGGGCTGTTCGCGCAAGTCGTCATCGCGACGCTTTTCAGCCTGGTGCTGTTCACGTCGCGGCGATGGTGTGCCGACCGAGCGGAAACGCCAGTCTCGCCGAAGCTGCGTCGAACCACCGCAGTCTTGGCGGTGGTGGTTTATGGGCAACTCATCCTGGGCGGCGTCGTTCGCCATACGGATTGGTTGATCGGTCCTCGCGGTCACCTGATGGGGGCGTTTCTCGTGCTCGGCATCGCCACCCTCGCGATCATTCGCATGCTGGAAGCGGAGCACCGCGAACGATTCGGTTTTTGGGCCAAGCTGCTCATGGTGTTACTCACCGTGCAGATCGTGCTTGGAATGGAAGCGTGGTTGGCGAGGTTTTTCGTTCCCTCAGCCGACTTGCCCCAACTTCGTTCGATGCCGGGCGTGGCGGACTGGTTCCGTTCGGTGCACTACGTAGTTGGCACGCTCGTGTTCGCGACGACGGTGATGGTAACCTTGGTCGCGCAAAGGCGAACGATCGCGGAGCCAATCTTGGAACCGGTTCGGCGCTTGGAGGGCGTGGCATGAAAGCGACGACGCTGGCAACGCCTTTGCCTTTAGATCGGCCTCGTTGGCTCGATTTCATCGAGATGACGAAGCCTCGTATCGCGATGATGGTCCTGTTCACGGTCGGCATTGGCGCAATGTTGGCCAATGTCGCGGTCGTGGACTGGATGGTCTTGGTCCATGTCTTGGCGGGCACGGCGCTGGTCGCTTCCGGGGCAACTGTCCTTAATCAATGGATGGAACGGCATAGTGATGCCTTGATGCGTCGCACCGAGAATCGCCCCCTGCCTTCGGGTCGAATGACGCCGACCGAGGCGTTGGTTTTTGGGACAGGTTTGGGCGTGGTGGGGCTGTTGTACCTTGGCTTCGCATGTCCCCAACCGATGCCGGCATACATCGCGGGGGCCACCTTCCTCAGCTACGTCTTCGTTTATACACCGATGAAACGGTGGTCGACGTTGAACACGCTCGTGGGTGCGGTGCCAGGCGCGTTGCCTCCGGTCATTGGTTGGACCGCGGTCACGGGTCGCCTCGATCTTGAAGCAGGCGTCTTGTTCCTCGTCGTCTTCCTTTGGCAGATCCCCCACTTCCTCGCGATCGCGTGGATGTATCGCGAAGATTACGGTCGGGCAGGCATGAAAATGTTGCCGGTCCTTGACGACGATGGCAGCACCACGGCACGGCAGATGGTGGTTTATACCCTCGCGCTCATCCCAGTGACGCTGCTCCCCGTGATGCTCCGGCATGCCGGTTGGCTGTACGGGGGTTCCGCGATGCTCTTGGGTTTTTGGTTTCTCCGCGCCACGCTCGGCTTCGCTCGAGAACGAAACCATACGGAAGCTCGCCGCGTGCTGTGGGCGTCGCTTTTGTATTTGCCGCTCTTGCTGCTTTGTTTGCTCGTCGAATCGCTCTTACGGCAAGCCGTGCGGGGGCCTTCCTAGGCTGACGTTTTCTTGGCAAGGCATGGTAGCACGTAGATCCTTGGATTTCGAACCTTCAAATAACGGACGAAACATGTCACACGCGACTTCCGAAACGCCAACCGTTCACATGGGCATGCCGATGCCGAACGCCAAATTGGCGATGTGGCTGTTCCTGGTCACGGAAATCATGTTTTTCACGGCCCTGTTAGGCGTGTACATGCTTCTACGGAATGGCCAGCCGCACCCGGATAAAAATCCTTGGCCGAGCCCGCACGACGTGCACCTCGTTGAATGGATCGGCGCCCTCAACACGTTCGTCCTCATCGTGAGTAGCTTCACGGTCGTGCTCGCCCACTGGTACTTGCATAACAAGAACTCGGCAATGGCGGTTCGGTGCCTTTTGGTGACCCTTACCCTCGGGTGCGTGTTCCTGGGTGTGAAGGCTTACGAATATTACTCGAAGTTCGATCACCGCATCCTTCCCGGCTTGATCCCGGAAAAGCTGGATGGGCCCAATGGATATCGGTACCTGCGCCAACTGACGCACGAACTCGAACACCTCGTGGCAGGGCACGATGGCCATCACGGAAACCACGAAGCCATGGAAGCTTGCAAGGCGTTGTTGGCGGATTTGAAGGATCCCGCCAAGATGACGCAAATGCAGCCCAAGGTGGTAAATGAACGCGTCGTGGGCACCGCCACGCTAAAAGCCAAGAAACGCTTGGTCGATATGCCCGTCAAGAGCGCCGGCGAACCGGACGTCAAAGGCATCCTGGAAATGGACGAGAGCTTGCACCTTTCGCATTCCATCCCCTGGGGCAATATGTGGGCGTCGTGCTATTTCGCGATGACCGGTTTTCACGCCTTGCACGTATTGGGTGGATTGGTGATCTTCGGCTACATGCTTTTGAAAGCCGCCCGAGGCCACTTCGGAGGCATCAACGATGAAATCTCGATCGAAGTCGCTGGGCTTTATTGGCACTTCGTCGACATCGTCTGGATCTTCCTCTTCCCCATGTTGTACCTCGTGTAATGCAATAAAATCGGCCGACTGAAAGCCCGCCGCCAAAAGGCGGCGGGGTTTAACCACCACCCACGATCATATGCTTGGCCCAACCAGGGCCCGGATTTTTCCTTCGGAGTTTTTCCATGGCTGACCACGATACTCACGCACACGCCGGCCCCTCGTTCCAATCGTACGTCACGATCTTCCTCATCCTCTGCGTTCTCACGGCTGCGTCGTTCGTGGTGAACGCGGCGCTGGGCCAAAACGGCACGAGCGCCTCCATCATCATGGGCGTTGCTGTCGTGAAGGCGGCATGCGTCATCATGGTGTTCATGCACCTGTATTACGATTGGCGCACGGTGTATTGCATCATGGTCCCCGTGTGCATCATGGCCGTCATGACCATTTTGGTTTTGCTGCCTGATACGGTTTTTGGGTGGGCCAATTTCCGCGGTATTTTGTTTGGTATTGGCGAATAGGCCGAATGCATTTTGAACCCGCCGCCAACCTGTGGCGGGTTCGGTTTCTCATCTCGGCGCTCGCCCTTCTTTTCTGCTGATCCCCATGAAAAAAATTGTTGTGCTTTTCTTCATCGCTCTCGGCATGGCGCCGACCGTGCGAGCTGCGGATTTCATCCCCATGGATCGGCTGCCCGTCAAGGATTTCACGCTGACGGAACGGAGCGGCAAAACGTTCCAGCCTTCGGACCTGCGTGGAAAAGTCTGGGTCGCCCACTTCTTCTTTTCCACATGCCCAGGTCCCTGCACGAAGACCGTTCCTCAGATGAAACGCCTTCAAGAATTTTTCGCCGGCAAAGCGGACGTTCGCTTCGTCAGCATCACGGTGCGCTCCGCTCATGACACGCCGGAGCTTTTGAAGAAATTCGCGGACGATCAGAACGCGGATTCCGAGCAATGGCTTTTCCTGACCGATCCCGACGACGCGAAGGTGCACCGCATCGTTCAGGATTGCTTCTACCAATCGGTCGTGAAGGACGAAAAACCCACCGATCCGAACAATGATGTCACGCACTCCCCGAGCTTGTTGCTGATCGATCGCGATGGATTCATCATGGGTCGGGTGAATGGCGAGGAGATTCGCGCCGGTGAAACGATGGCCCGCGAAATTCGGCGAGAAGCTTCGAAGAAGTACGTTCGCCCCATGGTGAACGCCTTGCTGAACTCCCTATGCACCATGCTGTTGATTTTTGGGTATCAAGCGATTCGTTTGAGGCGCGAGGCATTGCACAAAAACTTGATGATGGCGGCGATCGTACTATCAGCCGTTTTCTTGGCGAACTACCTTTACTTTCATTTTGCCGTGCAAGGAAGCGTGGCCACGAAGTTTCGTGGCGAGGGGCTGGTCCGCTGGATCTATTTCGCGATTCTTTTGTCGCACACCATCTTGGCCATCGTGGTGGCGCCGCTCGTGCTCTTTGTGGCTTACGAAGGGTGGAAGGACCATCGCCCTCGGCATGTCGCGGTGGCACGCTGGACACTGCCGATCTGGCTTTACGTCACGATCACCGGCGTGATCGTGTACGTGATGCTGTACCAGTTTTACCCGCCCTATTAAAAGAAAAGCCCACGGCTGAAAGGCCGTGGGGTGATAGATTTGGTCATCTCATAACCCGCGCGGCCTTTCGGCCGCGGGCTTTTTCGCGTGTTCCTGCAAATGCTAGGGGAACAAGAACATTCCCGCTCCGAAGAAGCCTGCTTGCGCCGCCAGGCCGGTCACGCTGAACCGTTCGCGATACAGGAGGAACGGGGTCGGATCGCCCGGTAGACATTTTCCCGCGCTGCAATCGATCGTCTCACAGGGTCGCGAGTAGTAGTGGTATGGCAACAGTGCCGTGTCGTAGATGAATACGCCCGACTGCACGAAGGGAGTCATCGGTCCTAGGTCCCAGCCATGGCGATCGAAGTTAGGCTGTTCCCACAAAAGCCGACCGTGGCATACATAGCTCGGTTCGACGGTGCACACGGCTCTGGGAAAGGATCGCCCCTGGTAAACTTCCTTGGAAAGCTCGACACGTTCGGGAAAGATTTGCCGAGTCGCGCCACGGGCCACGTTTTCTTGGCGAATTCCTTCGAGGAACGTCGTTTCAGAAATCCGCTGCGTCAATCGTTCCAGACCAGGCAGTTCGGTGTAGACACGCACATCGATGGAATCATCAATGCCGGTCTTCGTGCGTTTCGCGTAGGGCGTCACGCCTCGGCCCGCAGGGGTGAAATGCAGATTGTCGCCGCCTTTTTGAATGTTGACGGCGGGTTGTGGCGGCGGCACCTTTTTGTCGTCTTTTCCCTGGGCCGCGACCGGGCGAATCGGCTGAAATGTCGGTGATTGCACCTGAGGCTCCGCCACCGGCGTCGCATTGAGAGCCGGCACCGTGGTCGGCGTGATCACGGTCGGAGAGGTCACCGTCACGGGTGCGACCACCGAGGGTACGATGATCGGTGCGGGGGCCTTTTTGGGTTCAGTCTTGGCAGGCGCGGTGAAATTGGGGAGCGTGGGCAGGGGAACCTCTTGGCCCGACGCCGTCGCCGCCAGCAGGAAGCCGGCGGCGAACAAGCTAGGCATCTTCCATGCGGATTTTGCCGTTGCTCGTGGTGTAATTTGGTGCTTCCTGCGTAATGAAAATATCATGGGGATGGCCCTCCTGAACCGACGCCCCGCTCACCTGGATGAATCGAGCCTTCGTGCGAAGTTCTTCGATATTCCGTGTGCCGCAATAACCCATGCCCGCCCTTAAACCGCCGACCAGTTGATACACGAACGGTGTCAGCGGTCCCTTGAAGGGAACCCGCCCTTCCACGCCCTCGGGGACCAGTTTGCCGCGAGGGTTGTCGCCCTGGCGATAGCGATCGCTCGAACCCGAAACCATCGCTCCCAACGATCCCATGCCGCGATAGGTTTTGAAGGTTCGACCTTTGTAAAGGATGGTCTCGCCGGGGCTTTCCGTAAGACCCGCGAGCAAACCTCCCAGCATCACGCAATGGGCGCCAGCCGCAAGCGCCTTGGAAATATCGCCGGAATAGCGAATCCCACCGTCCGCGATGATGGGGATTCCAGATCCCGCGAGGGCTTGGGCAGTGTGGTGGATCGCCGTGATTTGCGGTACGCCGACGCCGGAAATCACACGCGTCGTGCAAATCGATCCAGGGCCGATTCCGACCTTGACCGCGTCCGCTCCTGCCTTCGCCAATGCTTTCGCGCCTTCCGCCGTGGCAACGTTTCCCGCGATGATGTCGATGGAAAAGCGTTTCTTGAGTTCCTTGACCGTATGGATGACATTCGCAGTATGGCCATGGGCGGAATCGACGACCAAAACATCCACGCCCGCGCGAATCAGCGCCTCGGCCCGTTCGAACTCGTTGATTCCAACGGCTGCCCCCACGCGCAACCGCCCTCGAGCGTCTTTCGACGCGTGAGGAAAGTCGTTCATCTTGTCGATGTCTCGAATCGTGATGAGGCCCTTCAGTTTATAGTTTTCGTCCACCAGCAGTAATTTCTCGACTTTTTTTTGCGTTAAAATCCTTTCAGCCGCTTCAAGCGTTGTATTTTCCGGTCCCGTGATCAGGTTTTCCTTGGTCATCACCTCGTCGAGGCGTTGATTTTCATTGGAAAGAAAGCGCAAATCGCGGCGGGTGATGATGCCTTTGAGGAAGCCGTTGACGGTGATGGGCACACCCCCGATATGGTGTTCTTCCATGACTTTGCGTGCATCGCGCACGTTTTGGTCGGGTGTGAGGGTGACCGGATCGGTGATGATGCCGTTCTCGCTACGTTTGACTTTGTCGACTTCGCGTTCTTGCAGGTGAACGGGCATGTTCTTGTGGATGATGCCTACCCCACCTTCCTGCGCTAACGCGATGGCCAATTCCGCCTCGGTCACCGTGTCCATCGGGGAAGAGATGATGGGGATATTCAGGCGTACATTTCGCGTCAGGACCGTGCGAACGTCCACGTCGCGAGGCAAGACTTCGGAGAAGCCTGGTTCCAGAAGAACGTCGTCAAACGTGATGCCTTGGTATGCGATGCGATCCAACATGGCGAAAGCTCCGTGCTTTCTTTGTTATTATAGAACCGCCCTTCACGAATCGCCCACCGGAAGTAACGGAGCACGGCACCATCGCGATCACGGTGTTCGAACCAGGTACCACGGATTACACAGATTTCACGGATCTAAAGCGATTTCTCGTTGCTTTGCACCTGGTCCGAGCGTGAGCGCCAGCGAACGACGCCAGAGCGCCGTGCCTGGGTTGTTATCGCGATCGGAGTTCCATGCAATCGATCGGTCAAACACTCTAGAAAGGACTCAAGTAGGAGTTTTCTCGGAGCCAAGGTGCCAGGTCCGCGAGAGAAGGAACGGTTGACGCTCGCGGTGACGGTTCGGAATTCGTCGACAACCAAACCGCGTGCATGCCGACGGCTTGGGCGGCCTTCACGTCGTTTTCGAAATCGTCGCCCACGGAAAGGATTTCGTTCGCGGCCAGGCGAAGTTCTCGAAGCAGATAGTAGAAGAATTCTGGCGCGGGTTTTTTCCAGCCGATGGCCGAACTGGCAACGACGGGATGCAACTTGCCTAGTTGGGGAAGCCCGGCAACGACCTGCGCCAATCTTCCATCGAAGTTCGACGCCAAGACCGTGCGAATGCCTCGTGCATGCAATGCGTGAAGGAGCGGTTCGGCTGCTGGATCGACGCGCCAGGCGTGAGGTTGAGCGAAGTGGGTGAAAAGATCCTTGAAGGCCGCTTCGGAATTCTCGACGTCGTCGAGAACGTGGCCCACGATACGCCGCCAACGTTCGATTTCGCGTGCTTCGCTCGTGCGATGCTGCCGTTGTGCGTCGATCGCCTCTTCGCCGCAGAACGCTGGGCCAAATCGAGCTTTCACCGCCTCCCGCGAGAGCCCGCTTCCGTACCGTTTTCCGATGGCGGAATACACGTCGGCGACGCTCGGCTCGGGATGAATCAACGTCCCCACGGCATCGAAGATCACGGCACGAAGAGGTGGATGGACCATCAGCGCTCAGGAGTTGGAGGCGCCGCCGCTTGGCGTAAGCCGACGCGGAAATTTGGATATTCGAAGGTCATCGCCAACTGTTCCTTGAGCTTGGTGTTGCGAATTCGACGGTTGGCCAATTCATGGGGCGGGGTCGCCTGGTTCGCAGAAACGGGAACAAAGCGAGGCGTGGGAGCGCCCAGGACACGGGCCATCTCTTCGTAAAAATCGCGTCGCCGAGTCGGCTCTTCGTCGCACACGTTGTAGGTCGCGCCGGGTTGGCCAAGCTTCTCGGCCGCCTGGATCGCGCGAGCGCCGTCTTCGACATGGATGAGGTTAAGCCATTTGTCGGCATCGCCCACGATCGGTTCGCCGCGCTCGATGGTTTGGCGCCGCAGCCATCGGCCTGGCCCATAGATTCCTGAGAAACGGAGGATGATCGCTTCGGGGATTTTCGAGCGCAACAGCGTTTCAGCCTCCAGCACGATTCGGCCCGATTCCTCGCGAGGTTCGGTGCCGGCCGACTCGTCCACCCAGCCACCGTCAGTTTGCCCGTAGACGCTGGAACTGCTCACATAAATCAATTTCCCAGGTCGCGGAAGAGCGTCCAGCACGCGTTTCAAACCTTCCACATACACGGTCCGCATGGATTGCCCGGAACCACGATCGAAGCCGACGGCGAAAAGGACCGTATCCAGCGTGGGCAATGCCCGTAACGTTTCTGGTGTAAGCACATCACAAACGACCGGCTCGACACCGAGATTGCGAAACGCCTCGGCTCCTTCGCGTCGGCGCGTGGTGACGAATAGGCGGTCAGACTT
>WBZS01002655.1_pt1 | contig 10591 bp, 7 predicted proteins | sample 5204201 | NCBI WGS metagenome assembly WBZS01 (sample SAMN12344357, study PRJNA552823) | activated sludge metagenome | biome: Activated sludge suspended growth; feature: Nitrification reactor; material: Wastewater; isolation source: activated sludge from nitrification reactor of wastewater treatment... | reverse complement strand
CAGCCTCGTCGTAGGATCGCGATTCTTCACTGGATACGGACACCATCTGAGCCTCAATCGACCTGATTTCGGCAGCCAGAGTGCGCTTCCTCTCATCGTGCTCCTCTCGGCTGATCACGTCATCAGCATAATCGTCGTATAGCCGATCTCGCCGACTCTTCGACCTTCTCAGTTGATCCTCCAGAGCCGACACTCTTGCCGCGTCGACGGTTCGCTCCTCGGCATACTGGGCGCGTATATCGTGACAGAGTTCCTTGAAGATGAAGTCGGGGAGAGTGAGTCCTTCCAGCAGCGAGGAGAAGTAGGCGTCGAAGACTTCCTCTCGAACAAAGGGGCGCTCGCACTCGTGGGCTCCCGTGCAGTGATAGTAGGTGTATTTGCCCTTCTTGACCTCGCCGGACATCTGGTGCCCGCAGGCACATTGTAGCAACCCGCGATAAGCCAGGTTCTTCGCACCATATCGGAGACGGCTGGTACCACGCCCTGACATCACATCCTGAATAGTCTGCCACGTTGCCTCGGAAATCAGGGGTTCGTGAACGCCGTCACGGTCAACCCCGTTCCAGCGGATGATCCCGCAGTAAGCGGGGTTTCTAAGGATGTCCTCCATCTCGCTCTTGTGGACACGGTTGCCCTTCTTCGTCCTCAGGCCAAGTTCCTCAGCCCGCGTCGCCAGAGTCTTGATTGAGTGAGAGCCGCTCGCATACTCGAGCAGTAACTGTCTCACGATCGGTCCCCTAACGGGATCAACCGCGATCATCTTTCGTTTCGTCCCAGGCTCCGGCACGTTAAGGTATCCAAGCGGAGCGTGCGTTGGATAGATGCCCTGCTCGACCTTCTCATTTAGCCCTTTGCGAATTTCTTCAGACAGGTTGTCCGAATAGTGCTCGGCCATTGCAACCCTAATCCGGTGTATGAACATGTCATGCGCCCGTCCATCTGGCCGCTGCCACCGACTCTCCTTGAGAAAGTAAGCCGAGAGGTTGAGGTCCTCCAGCATCAAGTCGTCCTTTCTGTTCCTCATCAGGCGGTCAGTCTTCTCAGTGAGGATGAACGCTCCCGGAAATTCGGCAAGCGCCTCGATCATCTTCTTGAAAGCTGGTCGGCCCTCACGTCGAGCAGTGTGGCTCTCCACAAAGTCTCCAATGATCCGATAGCCATTGCGCCCAGCCCAAGCATGAGCTTCACGAAGCTGGGAGTCGAGGCTCCAGCCCTCGTTCTCTTGTTCTTTGCTTGACACACGGCGATACAAAACACACTCCCGTGTGCCCTCGCTCTCGCCCGCCACTATTCCTCGTCGTGTAGAAATCCTTGAATCTGAGTTGGTTTGCATCTTCGTAATCCCGTGAAAAAGTCGCGCAGCCTTCGCTTCGCGTCTTGAGCCTCGCGCTCAGTGACCGGGCGGCCATATGCCTTCGAAAGCCGATCCTGAAAAATCTCATCATGGTTCTGATGGGTGGGATGTTCGGAAATGGTTCGATGATGAAATCGGCGAAAGATTCCCGGTTTAAGAGCTCGTCTTTGACTTAGCGCGATGACCATTATCAATCCTATCGTTCACTTTCTTTGAAATGAGCACAGCCGCAAACGGAAATGTTGGGCGCGACCACTTTCGATCGCGCCCAATCCCATGCGGCCAACCTCTAGCCCGCACCAAGGTCAGCTTGGTCGTCAGCCGCCGCCACTCCAGACCACCTAACGAAGAGGAAGTTGAGTCGCTCCATCAAGGCTGGCGCAAGTTGGCAGTCCTCTTCGCGCAAGAGCAGTTCGATGAGCGCAGTCTCGGCGACATACGACTCGGCTCCTTCGACCTTTGCGTAGCCTGGGAAGTTCTTGTTGACTTGGATGGTGACCTTTCCTTCCTCTTCGACGAGCGCGCTTCGAATCTCAGGGCTTCCCGCCACGATTTCAATTTCCGGGCAATCCTTGCCGTTCTTCAATCGCTTGAGAATGCGTCGAAGTGTTCCAACCGCACCATCTGGAGCCTCAGTTCGAGGTTTGTTGACTCGGCCTGTGCTTTCGGACTCGTCGCGCTCGGTCTTGTCACCTTTGGTCTCGCGCGCCTTTCGACCCTTGTTGCCATCGCCACCAAGGTTTTCCTCGCCCATTTCCTCTTCGTCGATTCCTTCGGCGAGGTTCTTAAAGACCGCTTTCAGTTGCTTGCGAACCTTGGCCGCCGTCTTCTTCTCACGTCCGAGAATCTTCTCGTCGTGGCCCTCACGAAGCTGCTTGATGAGCGACGAGCATTGAGCAAGCACCGCGCGTCCCAGGTCTTTGAAGACCTGATCGTCGCGTTCGACGAAGCCGGACTTGTTGAGGTTTGGCGTAAGTCCGTCGATTTCGAGCTCAGCGATGAATTGGTTCAAAGAGCCCTTTGCTGCGAAGTTGAAGCCAAACGACTCGTTCTCCACCATCATGCGACCCTTGGCGAAGAGTCGGAAACCCGCTTTCACGTACCCTTCCTTCATCTTTCCGCGCTCCAATCTTGCCGCCCAACCCTTGGCCGTCACGTCTCCCACCTTGACTTCAATCGGCACCTTGCCGATCGAAGCATCTAGGGGAAGGTCGATGGGACGCACAGGCATCCCATTGACGATGATGGTGAGCTCGCCAAAGCGAAGCAGTCGGTCGTAGACCGTGGCGAGGTCGCGCATCAACGAGTCGACTCTCCATTGTCTGCCGTCGATGACGTCTTCAACCTCGATGCGGACGCAGCCAGCGTTGAGCGGGCATCTTTGGAGCGTTCCGGGTGCGACATTCACGCCGATGGGCTCGGGGACGCCAAAGTCCACAAACTCGGCGCGGTTTCGCCAGTTCATGTCTTCGAACATCCAAATGTCCGGTTTGCCTGCCAGCTTGCTCCAAAGGCGAAGAGAATCGCCGAGGTAGCCACAGGCCGACTTTCCGCCTTGGCCGTAGTGGCCGATGTCGTTAGCCGTGTAATGTGCACCTTCGCCCCAGTTGAGCCAAGTGGAGATTTCAGCAGCGCCCATCCCTTGTCCACCAACGCTTTCGACGACGATGCGGTTGCCCGGTTTGTCGAGCAGGATGTTGATGACACACTCCTGGTCGCCCATTGCGTCGACCGAGTTGTCCACGAGTTCACAGACCGCATGGCTGATGCTCGAATAGGACGAGCAGAGCGCAGCGATGATACGACGAGAAGCGCTTTCGCGCCAGTTGATTTGATTGGTAACTTCTTCCATTTTTTTATCCTGTGCACCGTTGTGCAACAGGTATCTATCGCCCTACTCGCGCATTTTGAGGAATTCTTGGTTTCCTCCCAATGCATCATTGCAGAGGTGATCAAGATAGGGGTAAGGCATGGATCGATGGCAAACACCGCTGCAGATAGAAAGCTTTAAGAAGTGCAGATCTTCAGTCGTGAAGAGAACGACACGCTTGCCGTAATCACCCACAAAGAATTTGAATTGCTCACCGGGTTGATGGGGCATGGAGTCAGTTGCTAAAGAGCATAAGTAGTCACGGATGTTGCGAGGTGTCACCCTCAGTGGTTGCCGCCTCGTGCGGATCATCAGCGCATTGGTAACAGAACAGGGCCGCTTCAATCGGCAGCCTGACTCAAGCCACCGGTCTAGGTGCCAAATTCGCTCTTCGAGGGTGCGTGAGCGAGTCAAGCTACGCTCAACGAGCGCTTTTCCAAGGTCGCACAGAAGGCGCGCTTTCTCCGCCCGCGCGAGGAAGTGTGCGGAAAGGTACAGGTATGCGGGGTTCACGCAGATGGGGATGCAGTCCTGCCCGAGACTGACGATTCCGTTAATTCTTTGGATGTCGGCGATGGCAAATGGCATCGCATTGAATTGGTGATGGTAACTCCAGTAGTTCATGGCGCACTCCTTTAATCGTGGTGGGCCATTGTGCGGGCCATGAAATCTTTAATTCAAGGGGTCCGGAGAGAATTGTTTAAATTTGAAAAGGTGGAGCTTCTTTATCGATCAGAAAGAACCCATAGTGTCGCTTGCCTTAACCGAGATAGGAGGGTGATTATGTGCAGCATTAATGACTGTCAACGCCTCACAAGAATATCCTCAAGATTGGCGGCTAGCACGATAGAAAGACATCATGAAAACGAGACACAATATCGAACCGCTGCAGCACGGCGATCCCGCCAACGCCTTGTTGCGGGTCGCCATCTACTTGCGCAAATCCACCGCCACCGAGGGAAGGTCGCACTCCCGCGAGGAGCAACTTGAGCGTTGCCTTGGGGATGCAAGACACCTGGGATTTGCCCAGGAGCACATCACGGTGTACGAAGAGCCGGAAGGTCAAAAGGGAGAATGGTATTGGGACGACGGGCGCGATCGGTTTGACGGCCCGCTTCGGCCCGAACTGACACGCATGATGCAGGCAGTCGAAGTAGGAACAGTCGATGTCGTGATGGCCTACAAGGCTGACCGCCTCTACCGCGACAACGGCGTTGCCGACGCCCTCATCAAGAGATTGAGAGATCTGGGTGTGCGACTAATTTTGAATGGACGCGATGCAGAAGTCCATTCAGCGCGCGGTCTCTACCAGGCGTCAGTCGATGGAGCCGCCGCTCGCCAATGGCGTGACCAGATTTCGGAAGACATACGCCGCGATCACCTCTTCAAAGCAAAGCGCGGCATGTTCTCTCGCAATCCAAGCTGTTTCGGGTTTCGCTCGAATGGTCGAGGCACACAGACGGTCACCCCGGTCGAGTCGGAGCTTGCGATAGTCCGGCGAATCTTCAACATGTTCGTCTTGGATGAGGAAGGCTCAGGTCCGTTGGGTATCACCGCGATCGCCAACAAGCTCATGGATGAAGGCGTCCAAATCGCGGTGGGCGCGCGGAAACACCAGGTCAAGCACCCCGAGAAGGTCCACACCTCGCAAATCCGGAACATCCTCACCAACTGCATGTATGTCGGCCGCTGGCGGCACCTGGGAGAAGAGTATCCGTGCGAGAAGCTGCTACTCCCCGGTGAAGGGCCTCAAACCGTCGTGCCTCTCCCGCTCTACGAGGAGGCTCAACGCAAGCTCGCACGAAGCCAAGTCCCTGGTACCAAGAGTTTGGGAGCTACCCGCTTGCTGACGGGGATCGTCGTTTGCGGTCAATGTGGCCGCCCGATGACCATCAATCACCGAAAGCGAGCCGATGGCACAAGTCGTAGGCAGTTCATCTGCAACCACAAGCGCGGCAACAGTCCTTGCGACCGGCGCGGGACGAAGATCGTCCAGGCAGAGGTTCTGGATTCTTGGGTTCTGGAGAATTTGCTCCCGTGCCTGGAGGCAGAGCTCAGGCGAGTCAAAGCGTCGTCTGGTAGAGACGCGAGGTTAGCGAGCAAAGCTGAACTTGAGCGGCAACTCGTCGCCATCCGAGAACGCGAAGTGGGCGAGCTGTCAAAGCTGATCGGCGTTTTGGATGCCGACCAACTTGCGGGAGTCGCATCGAAACTGCGCAATGAGCGGACGAAACTTGAGCAGAAGCTGCGTGAAGTCGACTTTGAGCTCGCGTCAAGTGACGCTGGTCTTGAGGGAAAGCTCACCAGTTTGGCGGATCAGCCCAGAAACGCGGTCAAAGATGCGATTCGGCGGGCGCTCCTTTGGATTGCGTTGACGCCGCGAGGGGTTGTTGCCATGACGACCTGGGGGACGTCGACCGCCGCGTATTTCATCGAGCCAGATCCCGAAGGCTACAAGACGCGGGAAACTCGCCGTACGATCGGGCTGCCACATCCAGTTGCAACTATTGAGAGCATTCGGTGGTTCGTTGACGGAGAGGAGTTCGTGCGCGGAGTTCGTGAGTTTCAACCCTCGCGCACGCGGGCTCTTGAAGACTGCGAAGTGCTTCACGCCCTGTGGCGAGAGTCCGGCTAGAGAGGGAATTCCTCAAATCCACTCCACATCGAAATACATGGTCTGGAGAAAGACCATGCTCAAACAAGAAACCCTATTCGAATCCCTCGACCTACTCGCCATCACTCACGCCCTTCAGGAAAACAGCTCAACTGCCTTGCTTTGGGTGGACACAGCAGAAGGAAGACCCCTGGTTTTCGCGATCTCGCCCTGGTTGGGCAACCTCAAGCCGATTCAGGCGCAGCACCTGCGGGAACTGACCGCCGACGAATGCGTATTGATGGTTTGGTCTGAACGGGAAAGCCGTGTGGAAATCGTTCACATCACGGTGTTCCCCGAAGGACAATGAGTAAGGGCGGTCAGTTTGACCGCCCTTACTGCTTCGTTAACTTGCCTTCTGACGTTCATCAAGTTCCGGCAACTCAAACTCAACCCACCGCGTCTTCATCTGCTCCAAGATGCGCAGTGCCTTTCGGGGCGTTTTGCGCCCTGCTGCAAACGAAGCCTCGCCTGCTGCCTCTGCATCACGCATCCCGTGCCAGAAGTCGGCGAGGATAGAGTTCTCCGGAGTTGAAACGCCAGGAATCGACTCGTGGTTGTTGTCGAACATAGGAATACAACACCAGAAGCGTGGCTTCCCTCCATACCATGCTTCCAAGTAGTAGTCGCCCATGTACGGGCAACAGCTTGAGGACATGATGATGACACTCGGAAAGGTGCGGCTCATGTGCTCGAAGAAGTTCCGCATGGGAGAGCCATGCAGCCTGACGAGCATGAACACCTTGAAAGGAGTGGAAAGCACTTCTTCGATTTGACCAATGTTACGGTACTCGTCGTTCTGAACGGCTAGCCAAGCTTCCTCCTCCAAAGCTTCAACCTCTAAGTGCGCGGGAATCAGACTAATCTGCTCCGCAGGTCCGACAAAATGAACGGATTCGTTGTAAATATTTGACATCTGTTGCCTCCTTTCGACCCCCTGTTGGGAGTCTCAGGAGTGCTTATACAGAGATCGTCGGAAAATCCGTGAAGAAAATGAAAACTGGGCAACTTTAGGCAGAACCGGCACTATGGAGACCTAAGGCCCTGGAATGCGCCGACGCGAAAGGCACGTTTAGAGAGACACGCCCAACGGCAGCGGGCAGCCAGTATTTTTACCTGTTTCTTGAATAGTTCTTGACATTGGCGGGCATGATCGTGAGGTAATGGAGGGCTTTGAGGAAGGTGCTTAGCTCTAGCGAGCTTTGAAACTGTCGAGTCGACAGGGCCACCTCCATCAAGCGGCGCACGAAATGCGCCCTTGGATTTGGAGGATACCTAGATTGACCATCGACCTGACAACCATCATCTCAACACTCTCAGTGCTCGCCTTTGCCTGCCTTTCCGCGATGCTGGCCGCCAAGCACAAGGCTTTGAAGATCGCCCAGTCTGAGCTCGCTAGCGCTACAGCTGCCCAGGCGGAATTAGCCCAAGTGCGAGTACAGCTCTCCGTTTTGGAGACAACTCTACTGGAGGCGAAGACCGCTCTAACGACGAAGGATCTCGCGATCGAATCCAAATCGAATGAGCTCAGGGGCATGGAGGGAAAGCTGAGCACAGCACTCGCACAGGTCGAGGCTGAAAAGACCAACGCACAGAACCTGCTTGATGCCAAGGATGCGCAGATTCTAGATCAGCTGAGGCTGATCGAAGAGGCCAAGACACAGATGAAGGATGTGTTTGCGGGAACCGCAAGCGAGACCTTGCGGCTTGCGCTTGAGGACTTCGACACCCGCACGAAATCAGATCACACCCTGCGTGAACAGAAATTCAATGAACTCATCAAGCCGACCGGAGACGGACTGGAGCGATTGAGCAAACGGTGCGAAGACACGGACAAGGTTCTGACCACTGTCCAATCTGGTTTCTCAGAGCAAGTGAAGACCATGCTCGATGCGAGCACCGGGCTTTCAAACGCACTCCGTCGCCCCAACATTCGGGGCAGTTGGGGCGAAATGACTCTGCGGAACGCTCTCGATGACGCGGGGCTCAAGGAAGGCATTGACTTCGATCTTCAAGACAGCCAGACCACCGAGGACGGACGATTGCGTGCAGACGCTGTGGTTTTCTTGCCGCAAGGTCAACGCCTGGTCATCGACTGCAAGACTCCTCTGGAGACATTTCGAGAGGCGGTCGCTGAAGCAGATCCAGTTCTTCAAACAGAACTGCTTAAAAAGCACTCGCAAGGCGTGCGTAAGCACATTGCTGCGCTATCGAGTAAGGACTATCAAAATCAATACGAAGGCGTCGACTTCGTGGTGATGTTCTTGCCGACGGAAGCTATGTATCAGGCCGCGATTGAGCACGATCCAGGAATCGTTGCCTATGGCCATGACCGCAAGGTCTACATCGCTAATCCGATCACCTTACTAGGGGTATTACGTGCCACCGCTCACGTAATGAATTTGGTGCGATCCAACGAAGAAGCAACAAATATACGTAAACTAGGAGAAGACCTCTACAGATCGTTCGGGAAGTTTGCCGGAACCTATGCAAAAGTTGGCTCCAAACTGGCTGGCGTAGTCAAGGAATACAACGAGTCCGTGGCATCGATGGAGGGCAACTTGCTGTGCAAGGCCAGGAAGTTCAAGGGACTCGGAGTCGCTGGAACGGATCTCCCCGAAACGGTTGAGTCCATTGAATGCACGGTTCGCCCCCTCTGCAAGCCAGAATTGATGGAGTCCGTGCCGGAGTGCATGGCCCTTGAGAGCCTTGACGGGCGAATCGAGGTCGAGGGCCTTGTGCGAGCTTAGGAACGATATGGCGAGACTGGAAGAATTAACGAAGGGAGCACTGGTGCGCGGAGTCGTTGGAAACGAGGCCGTCTCCGTCGTTGACGTCAAATGGCACGGCTCCGATGTCCTAGAGGTCTTCTACACGGACTCCAACGGCAAGCCTGGCAATGGACTTGCTTACCGTGACCAGGAGCACGAGATCGAGGTTATCGAGGCAAGCGCCCGATGGTCGTTCACGGGTGACGGAGCCACTTTTCGTCTGGCGATGGAGGCTCTACGCATTCGGCTGGCCCACCACTTCGATCCCTATTTGGCCGTCCATACGTCGCAAGTCATCCCGCTTCCGCATCAAATCACGGCAGTGTATGAGGAGATGCTGTCCCGCCAGCCGCTCCGCTACCTGTTGGCTGATGACCCCGGGTCGGGCAAGACGATCATGACCGGGCTCTTCATCAAGGAGCTCATTGCGCGCGGCGATCTGCAACGTTGCATGATCGTATCCCCCGGCTCGTTGGTTGAGCAATGGCAAGATGAGCTTTGGCGGAAATTCGGGCTCAAGTTTGACATCCTGACGAACGACCAGCTAGAGTCTGCACCCACCGGAAACTGGTTCGCAGAGAAGAACCTCGTTATCTGCCGCCTAGACAAGTTGAGTCGCAACGAGGAGATTCAGGAGAAGCTCAAGGCATGCGATTGGGATCTCATCGTTTGCGATGAAGCCCACAAGCTGAGCGCAACCTACTTCGGCGGTGAGGTTAAGTACACGAAGCGATACCGGCTCGCTCAACTCCTTTCGGGCATCACCCGCCACTTCCTGCTGCTGACCGCCACGCCCCATAACGGTAAGGAAGCAGACTTCCAGCTTTTCATGTCGCTTCTCGACGGGGACCGCTTCGAGTTCATCGCCCGTGACGGCGTTCACCAAGCGGATCCAAGCGACTTGATGCGGCGGATGGTCAAGGAGAAGCTACTCAAGTTTGACCAGACTCCCCTGTTCCCCGAGCGACTCGCGTACACCGTGAACTACAGCTTGTCGGAAGGCGAAGCTCAACTCTACGCCGCTGTGACCGACTATGTGCGAGAGCAGTTCAATCTGGCTGAGCAGCTGAGCAACCAGGGAAAGAACAACGTTGGATTCGCTCTGACCTCGCTCCAAAGGCGGCTAGCTTCATCACCAGAAGCGATCTTCCAGTCACTCAAGCGCCGAAAAGAACGGTTGGAGAAGCGGCTTCGCGAGGAGGAGATCAGCAAACGAGGGCATGAATCACACCTCGATCTGGGCAATATCTCAGGCATCAACCTGGACGACGAGGACCCGGAAGGATATGACGACCTGCCAGAAGACGAAAGGGAGCAGACCGAGGCCCGCCTGATTGACGAGGCTTCCGCCTCCCAATCCATCGGACAGCTCAAGAAAGAAATCGAGATTCTGAAGGGACTCGAAAAGCTCGCGCGTGACGTGCGAAACAGCGGTACAGACCGCAAATGGGACGAGCTTTCAAACTTGCTTCAAGAAAAGAGGGAGATGTTTGATGCGTCCGGCACCAGGCGGAAGCTCGTCATCTTCAGCGAGCACCGCGACACCCTCAACTACCTCCAGGAGAAGATTGGAAACGCTCTGGGTCGTCCAGAATCGGTCGTCGTAATTCATGGTGGACTCGGGCGCGAGGAACGGAGGAACGCCCAAGAGCGCTTCACTCAGGACAAAGACGCGCTCATCTTGGTGGCGACGGATGCAGCCGGTGAAGGCATCAATCTCCAACGGGCTCACTTGATGGTCAACTACGACCTCCCTTGGAACCCGAATCGTCTGGAACAGAGATTCGGACGAATCCACCGAATTGGCCAAACCGAAGTCTGCCATCTCTGGAACCTGGTAGATGCTGAGACACGCGAGGGCGACGTTTACAAACGGCTTCTCGACAAGCTGGAAGAAGAGCGTAAGGCTCTCGGCGGTCAGGTCTTTGACGTCCTCGGCCAGC
>WBZS01002652.1_pt1 | contig 10612 bp, 9 predicted proteins | sample 5204201 | NCBI WGS metagenome assembly WBZS01 (sample SAMN12344357, study PRJNA552823) | activated sludge metagenome | biome: Activated sludge suspended growth; feature: Nitrification reactor; material: Wastewater; isolation source: activated sludge from nitrification reactor of wastewater treatment... | reverse complement strand
ACCGACCAGCCCGCCGGGGCCACCGACCAGCCCGCCAGGGCCACCGACCAGCCCGCCAGGGCTTCGCTCGGCCAGCCCTGCGGCTTCAGCCCAGGGCCACCGACCAGCCCGCCAGGGCTTCGCTCGACCAGCCCTGCGGCTTCAGCCCAGGGCCACCGAGAAGGAACCATTTCTGTGCGTATAGGCATTCTAGGCGCTGGCGTCGCGGGCCTGACCGCCGCCAATACCCTTACCAAAGCGGGCCACCAGATCGTCGTCTACGAGGCCGCGCCCCAGACGGGCGGCCTGGCGGCGGGCTTCAAGGACGAGCGCTGGGACTGGCCCCTCGAAAAGTTCTATCACCATATCTTCGAGACCGACGCCGCTATCCTCGCGCTGGCGAAGGACATCGGCTATGCCGACAGGACCTTCTTTCGTAGCCAGATCACGGCCCAGTGGTGGAACGGGCGCGGCTACAACCTCAACGGCGCGCTACCGGTGATGCGCTTCCCAGCCCTGCCCGTCGTCGACCGCGTGCGCCTCGGCCTGTCCGTCGCCTACCTCAAGTACGGCATCCGCGACTGGCGGCCCCTGGAGCAGACCACCGCCGCCGAGTGGACGCGCCGCGTGATGGGCGACCGGGTATACAACGTGTTCATCGAGCCGCTGATCGAGGGTAAGTTCGGCCCCTACGCCGACGAGGTCAACATGGCCTGGCTATGGGCGCGCTTCAAGGCGCGTTCCTTCAAGCTCGGCTACTTCGTCGGCGGCTTCCAGGGCTTCGTCGACCAGCTATTAGCCACTGTGCGCCGCCGGGGCGCGACCGTGGAGCTGGCCGCACCGGTGGATGCCCTACGCCCCGTGGCGGCGGGCGGGTGGGAGATACACGCCACCGGCGCAGCGCAGGCCTTCGACCGGGTCATCGTCACCGGCTCGCCGGGCCTGCTCAGCCGTCTGGTCCCGCAGTTGCCCGATAGCTACCTGGGGCAGGTGAAGTCGCTACGCTCGATGGGGGCGGTGGTCATGACCCTGGCGCTGACGCGGCCGCTGACCGGCGGCCTATATTGGGTGAACATGCCCAAGGGCGAGTTCCCCTTCCTGGCCCTGGTCGAGCATACCAACTTCATCGAGCGCGAGCGCTACGGCGGCGACCACCTGGTCTACCTGGGCGACTACCTGGACCCGTCCCACGAGTATTTCCGCCTGAGCCAGGACGAGCTACTCGACCGCTTCCTGCCGTCGCTCAAGAAGGTGAATCCAGCCTTCGACCGTTCCTGGCTGCGGGCGGCGTGGCTGCATCGCGAGCCATACGCCCAACCTATTGTCACCGTTAACCATTCGCGCCATATCCCACCCCTGGCGACGCCGCTGCCCGGCCTGTACTGGGCCAGCATGAGCCAGGTCTATCCGTGGGATCGCGGCACCAACTTCGCCGTTGAGATCGGCGAGCGGGTGGCCCGCGAGGTAATGACCGTCACGTCCCCCCAAGGCGTCGCCGTGACCGCGACGCGCCCGGGTTGAGCCGCCATCCTGCGCGCTAGCTATAAGGAGCCTTCAACATGAAGAATGTCACTGTGATCGGTACGGGGTACGTGGGTCTCGTCACGGGTACGTGTCTGGCCGACCTGGGCAACACCGTGACCTGCGTGGATATCGACGAGCGCAAGATCGCTCAGCTGCGCGAGGGCGTCATGCCCATCTACGAGCCGGGCGTCGGCGAGATGGTGCAGCGCAACGTAACCGCCGGCCGCCTGACCTTCACCACCACCTACGTCGACGCCATACCCGAGGCCGATATTGTGTTCATCTGCGTCGACACGCCGTCGGGCATGGGCGGCGAGGCTGACCTCAAGTACGTGCGCTCGGCGGCCGAGAGCATCGCCGACCACATGGTCAAGCCCATCATTATCGTCAACCGCAGTACCGTGCCCATCGGAACGGGTGACTTTGTCACCGACGTGGTGAATGGTCGACTCAAGCAGCCCATCGACTTTGCTGTGGTCTCCAACCCCGAGTTCACCGCTGAGGGCAGCGCGGTGTGGGACTTCATGCATCCCGACCGTGTGGTGCTCGGCTCGATGAATCGGGACGCCGCCGAGGCCGTCGCCCAACTCTATCTACCCTTGCGCGCACCCATCATGATCACCGACCAGCGCACGTCGGAGATGATCAAATACGCCTCCAACGCCTACCTGGCGTCGCGCATCTCCTTCATCAACCAGATCGCCACCATCTGCGAGCAACTGGGCGCGGACGTGCGTGAGGTGTCGGCGGGCATGGGCCTCGACAAGCGCATCGGCCCCCACTTCCTGAGCGCAGGCATCGGCTGGGGCGGCAGTTGCTTCCCCAAGGACGTGAAGGCCCTGGAGTTTATGGCTTCCGTCCACGGCGCACACCCGCAGTTGCTGCGCGACGTCATCGAGATCAACCGCGACATGCGCCGCCGCACCGTACAGCGCGTGCGTCAATTGGTGGGTAAGCTGAACGGGGCCACCGTGGGCATCCTGGGCCTGTCCTTCAAGCCCAACACCGATGACATGCGCGAAGCGCCCTCGGTAGAGATCATCCGCCTGCTGCAAAACGAGGGCGTACGCATTCGCGCCTACGACCCCGTCGCCATGAAGAACGCGGAGCGTTTACTGCGCGACGTGACACTGTGCGAGGATGTCTACGAAGTGGCCGAGGGTTGCGACGCCCTCATCATCGTGACGGAGTGGAATGAGTTCAAGAACCTGGACTTGCAGCGCATCAAGGCCGCCATGCGCCTGCCCATCCTCGTCGATGGCCGCAATCTGTACGACCCGCAGATCATGCGCAGCCTGGGCTTCGTGTATCGCGGCGTGGGCCGTGGCTATGCCGGCGACCGCGAGGTCGAGCGCGAGCCGACTGGCGCGGTCATCATGACGCCTGTCGGCGGGAATGACTGAGAGTTGACGACCGACCACCGACGACCGACCACCCACCGCCAGCCAAGCCCGTGGTCGGTGGTCGGTCGTCGCTTCGGCGGTCGCTTGTGGTATAATCCTCCATGCCCGCCGAGTTTTCGCGTCGCAGGAGAGTGCGCTTGACCGACCCCCTCTACACAACCCTGGACAATGGGCTGACGGTCATTCTCAAGCGTATGACCCATGCCCCCGTCGCGTCATTCTGGATCTTCTACCGCGTTGGCAGCCGTAACGAACGCACGGGCGAGACGGGCATCTCCCACTTCGTCGAGCACATGCTATTCAAGGGCACCCCCACGTTCCCGGCCCAATCCCTCAAGCGCGCCATCGAGCGCGAGGGCGGGGTCTGGAACGGCATGACCAGCATGGACTCGACTAAGTATTACGCCACCCTGCCCGTCGAGCGCCTGGACCTCGCGCTGCGCATCGAGAGCGACCGGATGCGTAACGCCCTGTTCGACCCTGACGATGTTGAGTCGGAGCGCACCGTCATTATCTCCGAGCGCGAAGGCCACGAGAATTCGCCCGGTTGGCGGCTGGGCGAGGAGGTGCGCGCCCTGGCCTTTCGCGTCCACCCCTATCACCACGCCATCATCGGCGACAAGGCCGACCTGCGCACCATCACCCGCGATCAGCTCTACCGCCACTACCAGACCTACTACGCCCCCAATAACGCCATCGTCGTCGCCAGCGGCGACTTCGCGCCGGACGTGCTTCTGGCGCGCATCGCGGATCTGTTCGGCGTCATCCCCGCCGCCGCTCCGCCGCCGCCCGTGACCCGCGCCGAGCCACCGATGGCCGGTGAGCGGCGGGTTCACCTGACCGGCCCTGACCCCACGGCCTTCGTGCACATGGCATATCGCACACCCAGTGTGAGCGACCCCGACTACTACTCGCTCACCATGCTCGATGCCATCCTCGATGGCGCAAGCGCGCAGCATCGTTCGTCGCGCCTGTACCAGGCCCTGGTCGAGACGGAGTTGGCGACAGCCGTGTCCAGCTCTTATGGCGCGTCACTGGACCCCTACCTCTTCTCCTTCAGCGCGACGGTACGCGATGGCGAGAGCCCCGCCGACATTGAGGCCGCGCTGCAACGGGAAATCGAGCGCGTCGCCGGTGAGCCGGTCGCAGAACGCGAGATGGCCAAGGCCCTCAAACAGGTGCAGGCGCAGATAGCTTATGTCACCGAGACGGTCGGCGGGCAGGCTTCACGCCTGGGGACAGCCGAGATCCTCGGCGACTACCGGATGCTGGATAACCTGCTAGCACGCCTCCAGGCCGTCACCGCCGCCGATATCCAGCGTGTCGCTGCGACGTATCTTGTGCCTACCCAGCGCGTCATCGGCTGGTACACACCCCAGGCAGCAGCCTGGGAGCGGAGCCGCCCTTGAGCCTCGAGTCCCCCACCCCACGGGGCAGCGTTCTCCTACCGGGTCCGCATGACGTAACCCGGCATCGCCTGCCCAATGGCATGACGGTGCTGGTGCGCGAGAACTGGACCAGCCAGGCCGTCGTGCTTCGCGGTATCCTGCGCGTCGGCAGCGCACACGAGCCGAGGGACGCGGCCGGCCTGGCCCAGTTCACCGCCTCCCTCGTGACGCGGGGCACAGCGCGCCGCTCCTTCGCCGACATCGCTGAGAGTATCGAGTCGGTGGGCGCGACTCTGGGCGTCGGCTGTGGCTACTTCCTGACGACCTTCGGCGGCAAGTGTCTCCATGACGACCTGCCGCTGCTGATCGACACCCTAGGCGATGTCCTGCAGCGCCCGACCTTTCCGCCGGAGCATGTGAGCCGCGTGCGGGACCAGATTCTCAACAGCCTGCGCCAGCGCGAGGCCAATACAGGCATCGTCGCCTACCAGACCTTTGCCCGCCTGATCTATCCGCCTGACCATCCCTTCGCGCGGTCCGTGTCGGGTTCGCGCGATAGTGTTGCCAATCTCACGCGCGACGATCTCGCCGCCTTCTATATCGCCCACTATGGGCCACGCGACAGCATCCTGGTCGTGGCCGGCGCTGTGCAAACCGAGGCCGTGCTGGTCCTCCTGGAGGCGGCTCTCGGCGGCTGGCAGGGCGCAACCCGCCCCGCCCCTGGCCTACCCGCCGTCCCCAACCTGAGCGATATTCGACAGGAAACAGTGGGCCTGCCGGGCAAGACACAGAGCGACCTGGTGCTGGGCGCGCCAGGCCTGGACCGCGCCCACGCGGACTACGTGCCGATGTGGGTCGCGAACTCGATTCTGGGGCAGATGGGGATCGGTGGCCGGTTGGGGGAGCGCGTGCGCGAGCAGGCGGGCCTGGCCTACTACGCTCGCTCGACATTTGATGCGGGGCTGGGGGCGGGGCCGTGGTATGCCCGAGCGGGCGTCAACCCCGCCAATGTCGAGCGTGCTGTGGGCCTGATCCTCGACGAGATGCGACGCATGCGCGACCAGCCCGTGGCGGCCTGGGAACTGGCCGATGTGCAGGCTTACCTGACAGGCTCACTACCGCTGGATGTCGAGACCAATGAGAGCGTGGCCTCTGAGTTAATGGACATTGAACTCTACGGCCTGGGCCTCGACTACCTGTACCGCCTGCCGGGCCTCATCAACGCCGTCACGCTGGATGACGTGCAGGCCGTCGCGCGCCGCTGGCTGACGCCCGACGCCTACGCCCTGGCCGTGGCCGGGCCTGACATGGTTACAGGGTAATGGGGCATGGAACTCGGCGTTGACCTGATTGAGGTGGCGCGCGTGCAAGGCGCTCTGGCCCGGCACGGCGAGCGTTTCCTGGCGCGCGTCTATACCCCGGCCGAGCGTATCGCCTGCGCCGGCTCGGCGGAGCGGCTGGCAGCGCGCTTCGCCGCCAAGGAGGCCGTCGCCAAAGCCCTCGGGACGGGCATCGGCGACGTGCGCTGGCGCGACATTGAGATTGCGAATGATGCGCGCGGGCGGCCAGTGGTGATGCTCCACAGCCTGGCCGCGGCGCGCGCCGCCGACCTGGGCCTGGCGCACTTCGCTGTCAGCCTGTCCCACACCCACGAGCACGCCGTCGCCTTCGTCGTGGCGACATGAGTCGCGAAGGTACAGGCCACGCAACGCCCCGCGAGCATCCCTGAATGACGCTGCTCATCGGCTCGAGTGTGGTCATTAGCCAGAGTGGCAAGCCCCCCCTCGATCTTCACCCTCGCTCAGTACTGGAGCACCGAGAACACGTCGTAGCCCGCCAGAGCGTCGCGACCCTTGAGAAACTGCAACTCGATCAGGAATGCCGCGCCGACTACCTGGCCGCCCAGCTCTTCCACCAGTTGAATTGCCGCGCGCGCCGAGCCGCCCGTGGCGATGAGGTCGTCCACGACCAGCACCCGCTGCCCCGGCGCGACGGCATCGCGGTGCATCTCCAGGCTTTCTGTCCCATACTCCAGTTCGTAGGACACGGTGATCTTGTCGGCGGGTAGCTTGCCAGGCTTGCGCACCGGTACCAGTCCCGTGTGCAGCGCATACGCCAGCGGTGAGGCGAAGATATGCCCGCGCGACTCGATGCTGATGATGAGATCGAGGGGTATAGCCTGGTAGCGATGGACCAGGCTATCGATGGCGGCCCGGAAGGCGTCTGGCTCCTTCAGGAGGGTGGTAATGTCACGGAAGAGGACGCCCTCGATGGGGAAGTCGGGGATGTCGCGGATAGTGCGCCTCAAGTCCATAGCCTGCTCCTTCACGGGAATCGGGTCAGCCAAAGATTGTAGAGGGAACCCTGCCTCAGGGCAAACTTCTCATTCCCTGCTCATCTAAATGGTGTATAATTCTGTAAAGCGTTCTCTGAGGAGAAGTCACGGTGATTTTCGTCGACAGTGCGTTGCGTTCAGACGCCTTGCGGCGTGTTCGAGCGATCGGACACGCCGATCTTGTGATCGGTATCCCCACGTACAAGAATGCCAAGACCATCGCCAATGTCATGGGCGTCGTGGGCGAAGGTGCGCAGTTGACCTTTCCCGACGCCCGGGCTGTCGTGGTTGTCGCCGACGGCATGTCTACGGACGAGACAATTCAGGTAGCCTCCCACGCACGCTTGCCGCGCAACGTGCAACGCATCGTCACCAGCTATCAGGGTATCATGGGCAAGGGCAGCGCCATGCGGGCCATGTTTGAGGTGGCCCAGCAGGTGAGAGCCTCGGCTTGCATGGTCGTCGATGCCGACCTGCGCAGTATTACCCCGGATTGGGTGGCGCGCCTCGCCAAGCCGATCCTCGACGGCCAGGTGGACTACGTCACGCCCTACTACAGCCGCCACAGCCACGAAGTGACCATCAACGATAACCTGGCCTACCCGCTCACCCGCGCGCTGTATGGAATGGATGTCCGCCAGCCCCTGGGCGGTGAGGTCGCCCTCTCCGGCGCCATCATCAACGACTTCCTGGGCCGTGACGTCTGGGAGACGGACGTGGCGCGCTTCGGCATCCATATCTGGATGACGACCCTCGCCATCAACGATGGTTGGCGGCTCGGCCAGGCCCCCCTCGGCACCAAGACCCATGACTTCCGCGACCCGACGGTCGGCTTCGAGCCGAAGTTCCTGCAAGTCGTCAGCACCCTGTTCCGCCTCATCTCCATCTATCGCCGCAAGTGGCCGACCACCAGCGGCGCGCTGCCCGTGCCCGTCTATGGCGACTTTGTACGCATGGAGCCGGAGCCTGTCCCCGCGATGCGCCAGGCGATTCGAGAGGCGATCCGCAAGGGAACACGCCGCTTCAAGAGCGCATGGGAAGTCATCCTGTCGCCGGAGAACTATGACGAGGCGCTCGCGGTCATCGGCTCTGAGGGCAGTCAGCCCTTCCCGGCCGACCTGTGGGCGCGTATCGTCTACGATTTCGCCGTGATCTACAACAAGGGCGAGGGCGACCCCGATAAGGTCGTCATGGCTCTGCTGCCCTTGTACTACGCGCGCAAGGTGAGCATGATTCAGGAGGTGGACGGCCTCAACTACGCCCAGATTGAGGACCATATCCGCCGCCAGGCCGACCTGTTCGGCGTCACCAAGACCTACCTGGCGGGGCGCTGGAACAACTTCCTCCCCTGGGAGAGCGACTTGTAGACGGCTCGCGCTGACCAACGGCGAAAGACCACGGACCAGGGGGCTAGCCTCCTGGTCCGTGGTCTTTCGTCCGCGGTCGGTCTCGGCCCTCGGTTACCTACTCCACGTCGGGCTGGCTCGATGGCGCGCTGGTCTTCGGGGCGCGGCCCAGCTTCTGCCGCACCATCGCCTTGATCTGCGTCTTGTTCTCCTTCCAGAAGTGCCACGCCGGCGGCGCGACCGAAGCGATGACAATCAAGGCGATAATCGGCAGCAAATAGCGATCGATGTCGGGGATCAGGCTGCCCAGGAAGTAGCCCGCGATGGTAACGCCGGCGCCCCACAAGATGCCGCCAATCACGTTGAAGAAGGTGAAACGTCCGTACTTCATCTCTCCCGCGCCCGCCACGATGGGGGCAAAAGTCCGCACGATGGGCATGAAGCGGGCCAGGATGATGGTCTTGCCGCCATGCTTCTCATAGAATGCTTCAGCCGCATACAGGTTCTTCTTGTGGAACAGGAGCGAGTCGTCGCGGGTGAAGATACGAGGGCCGGTGTGTCGGCCAAACTGATAGCCCACCTGGTCGCCGACAATGGCCGCGATGATCACAATCAAGACCAGCAGTGGCAGATTGAAGAACCCCGCCGACGCCAGAAAGCCCGCCGTAAACAACAGGCTATCGCCGGGTAGAAAGAAGCCCACGAGCAGGCCTGACTCGGCGAAGACAATCAGGAAGATACCCACGTAGCCAACTGCCATCAGCAGCTCTTTGAGATCGAAATGCGGCATTACAACATCCTTTCTACGGCCTCGTCACGTTCCGGGCTATACAAGTTCTGAGCATAGATATACGCTTCGACGGCTTCCGGCGTCTGGTACTTGATGGGGCGGCCGGCGCGCACCCGTCGCTGAATGTCCGACGACGAGAAGGCAATGCCTGGGATGGACACAAACACCAGCCGCTCGGTGATACCCGGGATAGCGGCGTCGAGCCTCGCCATGTCCACTTCATAGCGCGGTCGGTCGACGCACACCAGATAGGCCAGTTGCAGCAGGCGCTGCGGCTCGTGCCAGTTCGGCAGATCGGCCAGCGAATCACGCCCCATGATAAAGTAGATGTCGGTTCCCGCCCCCCACTGCTCATGCAGCAGCGACAGCATATCCACTGTGTAGGACGGCCCCGGCCGATCGATGTCGATGGTAGACACCGTCAGGTGCGGGTTGTCTTGCAGCGCCAACTCCACCATCGCCAGGCGATGCTCCGGCGGCGTGATATTCAAGCCCTGCTTGTGGGGCGGCGAGCCGGCCGGCACGAAGACCACCCGCGACAGGTGGCACTCGACGCGAACCTCCTCCGCCGCAACCAGATGGCCGATGTGAATCGGGTCGAAGGTTCCGCCAAAGACGCCGATGCGCCGCGCGGGCATCTAGTCCCACTCCAACTCGATGATGTCAGCGACACGCACCGTATCGCCGTCGCCAACCCCAGCATCGAGCAGCGCCTGCTCAACGCCAATGGCCCGCGCGATGCGGTGGAAACGCTGAATGGAGTCCATGTTATCCCAATCGGTGCGGCGTGCGGCGCGCTCGATACGCGTCCCGACGACGCGATACTCGTTTGGCCCCAGTCGGGATACCTCAAAGAAATCCTCGTCCGGCTCAGGGCGCAGCACAGGTATCTCATCCAGAGGCAGCGGCTCGGGGGCCATCGCCAGGGCCTCGGCCACGCCGCGTAGCAAGGCCTGCACCCCCTGCCCGGTCGCCGCCGAGATGGCGTAGACGGGCAGACCCCGTTCGCTGACGGCGGCCTGTACCGCTGGCCAGCGTTCCGCCGCCTGCGGCACGTCCATCTTGTTAAAGGCCACAATCTGGGGTTTGCGGCTCATGCGCGGGTCGAACACGTCTAGCTCGTGGTTGATCATCTCCATGTCGCCCAACGGATCCTCGGAGAGGCCGTCCACGAGATGAATGAGAACGCGGGTACGCTCCACGTGACGCAAGAACTTGAAGCCGAGGCCGATGCCCTGGCTCGCACCCTCGATGAGGCCGGGAATGTCAGCCAGCACGAAGACACGGTGATCGACCTCCGCGACACCCAGGTTGGGAACGAGGGTTGTAAACGGGTAATCGGCGATCTTGGGCCGCGCCGCGCTGACCGCCGCCAGCAGGGTCGACTTGCCCGCGTTGGGCACGCCCACGATGCCAACATCGGCCACCAGCTTCAGCTCCAGGCTGATCCATAACTCATCGCCGGGTTCGCCTTTCTCGGCAAAGCGCGGCGCCTGTTGGGAGGCGCTGGCGAAGGAGGCATTGCCGCGCCCGCCCTTGCCAGCCCGCGCCACGACGACCTCCTGGCCCGCCGTCATCAGGTCGGCCACAAGGTCGCCGGCCTCGTTGCGCACGACCGTGCCGACGGGTACACGAACGCGCAGGGACTCGCCATTAGCGCCCTGCATGTTGCTGCCGCCGCCGTGCCCACCGCGCTCGGCGCGGAAGTGAGAACGCTTCTTGAAGTCGATGAGGGTCTGCAACCTATCGTCGGCAACGAGGATCACATCACCACCCCGTCCACCGTTGCCGCCGGACGGGCCGCCTCGCGGCACAAACTTCTCACGTCGGAAGGCGACGATGCCATT
>WBZS01000739.1_pt1 | contig 10624 bp, 7 predicted proteins | sample 5204201 | NCBI WGS metagenome assembly WBZS01 (sample SAMN12344357, study PRJNA552823) | activated sludge metagenome | biome: Activated sludge suspended growth; feature: Nitrification reactor; material: Wastewater; isolation source: activated sludge from nitrification reactor of wastewater treatment... | reverse complement strand
CGCGGGCTCCTGGAAGCGGGAGTCGTCGACGGTCCAGCTCACCCAGCGCAGGGGCTCGTCGCCGAGAGGCTCGAGCGCGGCGAGGAGCGCCGGCGGTGCCAGCGGCCACAGCGCCGTGGCCGGACGGAGGTGCCGGCTCAGCAACAGATCGGACGCGCCCGCGGCGATCAGCGACTCCCACCAGGCGTGCCAGTCGTCCGACCGCACCACGACCCCGGATGGCGGGGGAGCGACCAGCAACGGCGGCGGCACACCACCGGCGGCGACGGGGATGCCGCCGGCCTCACGCACGTACAGCGCGGCATGCAGGAACGTGGGGCTGGTGTCGATGCTGACCTGCCAGCTGCGGCTCCCCCGGAAGTGCACGAGCCGAGCCGTCGTCAGCGCAGCCCGGACGCCGGGGGGTTGCGGCGGCGCCGCAGGTACCGCTGGATCTCGGCGGCGATCGCGTCGCCCTGCGGTTCGGGCTGGTTCTCGTCGCGGCGCTCCTCGAGCGCGGTGATGTAGGCCGAGATGTCACTGTCCTCGGCGGCCAGATCGTTGACCTGGCTCTCCCACTGCGTGGCCTGCTCGGGCAGGTCGCCGGTGTCGAGCGGGGTGTCGAGCAGGTCCTCGAGCCGGTCGAGCAGGGCCAGGGTGGCCTTCGGGTTCGGAGGCTCGGCGACGTAGTGCGGCACCGACGCCCACAGCGAGGCGGACGGCACCCCCAGCACGGTGCAGTCCGCGGCGAGGACGCCGAGGATGCCGGTCGGGCCCTCGTAGCTGGACACCTCCAGCCCCAGGGTGGCCGCCAATTCCTCGGTGGACGCCGAGGCGTTCACCGGCACCGGACGGGTGTGCGGAGCGTCGGTGAGCATGGCCCCCAGCAGCACCACGATCTCGGGGCCCACGGTGCGGATGGCCGAGATCAGCGCCGAGCAGAATGCGCGCCAATGGAAGTTCGGCTCGGGTCCGCCGATCAGCACCAGGTCGCGTTCCGGGAGGGACGCCACCAGCACCTCGGTGGTCGGCCATTGCAGCGTGCGTTCGCCGCCGGAGGTGGTGGCGATGGTCGGGCGGTTGACCTGGAAGTCGTAGTAGTCGTCGGGATCCATGGCGAACGCCAGCCGTGCCGAGGTGATCTCCGCGAGATGGTCGATCACGCCGCTGGCGGCGTCGCCGGCGTCGTTCCAGCCACCGAAGGCGGCCACCACAGCCGGCCGCCGGAGGTTCTTCAACGACTTCACCTGAGCCATAGCCGCCATGCTACTCAAGCCTGTCGGCCGGTCCGCGGAGGACTCAACGGCGAGGTCACGGCGGGTTTTGCGGGGCCCGCGACACGCCGTCGGGTGGAATGCCCGGACGCCGTCGCGGGTTGCCGCAGGCATGACGACGACAGTGGTGGCCGCGGGTTACGGCGGCTCCGAGGTGTTGCAGGTGACGACCGGTTCCACGCCCGAGCCGGGCCCCGGGCAGGTGCGGGTGAAGGTCCGCGCGATCGGGGTGAACCCCGTCGACCACAAGACCTACAGCGGCGGCCGGGGCGCCGACCCCGCCCGCCTTCCGCTGCGGCTCGGGTCGGAGGCGTCCGGTGTGGTGGACGCCGTGGGCGACGGCGTCACGACGGTGGCCGTCGGCGACGAGGTGATCGCCTATCGGGCCGCCGGCGCCTACACGAGCGACCTGATCGTTCCGGTATCCGCGCTGACGCCGAAGCCCGCCGGCCTGGGCTGGGCCGAGGCCGCCGGGCTGATGCTGACCGGTGCGACCGCCTGGCATGCACTGGTGGCGTCCGGCGCCCGGGCGGGGGACACGGTGCTGGTCCACGGCGGCGCGGGCGGCGTGGGTCAGATGCTGCTGCAGCTGGCCCGGCTGTGGGGCATCGGTGTGGTGGCGACCGCGAATGAACGCAACCACGACCTGCTTCGCGGGTTCGGCGCGACGCCGATCGGCTACGGCGCGGGGCTTCTCGAGCGGGCCCGTACGGCGGCGCCCGGCGGCTACGCGGCGGCCATCGACCTGGTCGGCACCGACGAGGCGATCGACACTTCGCTCGCATTGGTTCCCGCCGACCGGGTGGTCAGCATTGCCGCCTTCGGCCGAGCGGGCGATGGGATCACCCTGATCGGCGGCGGTCCGGGCGCTGACCCGGGCACCGAGCTGCGCAACGGTGCCCGCGCCGAACTGGCCGAGCTGGCCGGCCGGGGTGAGTTGGTCGTCACGATCGACCGCACGTATCCGCTCGCCGAGGCGGGCGCCGCCCACGACTATCTGCGCACCGGGCACGCCCGTGGCAAGGTGATCCTGCTGCCGTGAGGTGCGCGCCCCGTTCAGGGCCGGCCGAAGCGATCCAGATCGGGCACCACTAGCGGTGCCCGATCTGGATCGCTTCAGTCCACCGGGTCGTAGCCCAGGTTCGCGGACAGCCAGCGTTCGGCCTGGGCCACGCTCCAGCCCTTGCGCTCGGCGTAGCTCTCGACCTGGTCGCGGGCGAGGCGTCCGACCACGAAGTAGCGGCTGTCGGGGTGCGCGAAGTACCAACCCGACACCGCGGCGCCCGGCCACATCGCCATCGACTCGGTGAGTTCGATGCCGGTGCGGCGCTCGACGTCGAGCAGTTCCCACAGGGTGCGCTTCTCGGTGTGGTCGGGGCAGGCCGGGTAGCCGGGCGCCGGGCGGATGCCGCGGTACTTCTCGGCGATCAACGCATCGTTGTCCAAGGCCTCCTCGGGCACGTAGCCCCAGAACTCGCGCCGCACCCGCTCGTGCAGCCGTTCGGCGAACGCCTCGGCGAGCCGGTCGGCCAGCGACTCCAGCAGGATCGCGCTGTAGTCGTCCATGGCCTCCTTGAACGCCTTCACCCGCTCCGGCGCGCCCAGGCCGCCGGTGACCGCGAACGCGCCCACCCAATCCGCGAGGCCGGTCTCCTTGGGTGCCACGTAGTCGGCCAGCGACCGGTTCGGGACGCCCTCGCGGTGATGCCCCTGCTGCCGCAGGTGATGCAGCCGCAACCGCACGTCGCTACGGGTTTCGTCGGTGTAGATCTCCAGGTCGTCGTCCACCGCGGACGCCGGGAAGAACCCGATCACACCGTTCGCCTTCAGCCAGCCCTCGGCGACCACCGTGTCGAGCATGGCCTGCGCGTCGGCCCACAGCTTGCGCGCCGCCTCACCGGACGCCGGATTGTTCAGGATGTCGGGGTAGCGGCCCTTCAGCTCCCAGGCGTTGAAGAACGGCTGCCAGTCGATGTAGTTCCGCAGCTCCGCCAGCGGATACTCGATGAACTCCCGGACCGGCGCCGTGTCCAGCATCGCCGGACGCGGCGGCACATATCCGCTCCACGAGATCGGCGTCCGCTCGGTCAGCGCCTCCGCATACGGAATCAGCGGCCGGTCGTTGCGCTTGGCCGCGTGCCGCTCGCGGATCGATTCGTAGTCGCGGAACACCTCGGCCATGAAGTCGGGACGCTTCTCGTCGGACAGCAGCGCCGCGGCGGTCGGCACCGAGCGAGAGGCGTCCTTCACCCACACCACCGGGCCCTCGTAGCGGGGCGCGATCTTGACGGCGGTGTGGGCGCGCGAGGTGGTGGCCCCACCGATCAGCAGCGGCAGCTTCAGCCCGAGCCGCTGCAGTTCGGCGGCGAAGTTCGACATCTCGTCGAGTGACGGGGTGATCAGCCCGGACAGCCCGATCATGTCCGCGCCGACCTCTTCGGCGGTGGTCAGGATCTTCTGCGCCGGCACCATCACGCCGAGGTCGATCACCTCGTAGTTGTTGCACTGCAGCACCACGCCGACGATGTTCTTGCCGATGTCGTGCACGTCGCCCTTCACCGTGGCCATCACGATCCGGCCGTTGGTGTAGGCGGCGTCGCCGGGCTTCTTCTCGGCCTCGATGAACGGCACCAGATGGGCCACGGCCTTCTTCATCACCCGGGCCGACTTCACCACCTGCGGCAGGAACATCCGGCCGGCGCCGAACAGGTCGCCGACCACGCCCATGCCGTCCATCAGCGGGCCCTCGATGACGTCCAGCGGGCGCCCACCGGACGCCGCCAGCTCGACCCGCAGCTCCTCGGTGTCGGCGACGATGTGCTCGTCGATGCCCTTCACCAGGGCGTGCGTGATCCGTTCGCGGGCGGGCATGGTGCGCCACTCCTGCACGGCCTCCTCGACGGCCGCGCCGCTGCTGTTGAACTCGGCGGCGATCTCGAGTAGCCGCTCGGTGGCGTCCGGACGCCGGTTCAGCACGACGTCCTCGATCCGCTCGCGCAGCCGCTCGGGAATCTCGTCGTAGACGGCCAGGGCGCCGGCGTTGACGATGCCCATGTCCATGCCGGCGGCGATCGCGTGGTACAGGAAGACGGCGTGGATCGCCTCGCGCACCGGGTTGTTGCCGCGGAACGAGAACGACACGTTCGACACGCCGCCCGAGATCAGCGCGCCGGGCAGGTTCTGTTTGATCCAGCGGGTGGCCTCGATGAAGTCGACGCCGTAGTTGGCGTGTTCCTCGATGCCGGTGCCGATCGCGAACACGTTCGGATCGAAGATGATGTCCTGCGCCGGGAAGCCGACCTCGTCGACCAGGATGCGGTACGCCTCGGCGCAGACCTCCTTGCGGCGCTGCAGCGTGTCGGCCTGACCGTCGCTGTCGAACGCCATCACCACGATCGCCGCGCCGTACTTGCGGCACAGCCGGGCGTGCGCGATGAACGGCTCGACGCCCTCCTTCATCGAGATCGAGTTGACGATCGGTTTGCCCTGCAGGCAGCGCAGCCCGGCCTCGATGACGTCCCACTTCGACGAGTCGACCATCACCGGCACCCGGCAGATGTCGGGCTCCGAGCTGATCAGCTTGCAGAACCGGTCCATCGCGGCGATGCCGTCGATCATGCCCTCGTCCATGTTGATGTCGATGACCTGGGCGCCGTTCTCGACCTGCTGCCGGGCCACCTCGAGCGCGGTGGTGTAGTCGCCCTCGGTGATCAGTCGGCGGAACCGTGCCGAACCGGTGATGTTGGTGCGCTCGCCGACGTTGACGAACAGCGAATCCGGGGTGATGGTGAGCGGCTCCAGGCCGGCCAGCCGCATCGCCGGCGCCGGCTCGGCGGGGACTCGCGGGGCGGCGTCCGAGCTGGCACGACGGATCGCTTCGACGTGCTCGGGGGTGGTGCCGCAGCAGCCGCCCAGGATGTTCACCAGGCCGTCGGCGGCGAAACCGGCCACGATGGTGGCCATCTCGTCGGGGGTCTGGTCGTATTCGCCGAACGCGTTCGGCAATCCGGCGTTGGGGTAGCAGGAGACGAAACAGTCGGCGATCCGGGACAACTCGGCCACATAGGGCCGCATCTCGGCGGCGCCCAGCGCACAGTTCAGTCCCACGGCCAGCGGACGGGCGTGTCGGACGCTGGTGAAGAAGGCCTCGGTGACCTGCCCGGACAGGGTGCGGCCGGAGGCGTCGGTGATGGTGCCGGAGATGATCAGCGGCCAGCGGCGTCCGCGCTGCTCGAACAGGGTCTCCAGGGCAAAGATCGCCGCCTTCGCGTTGAGCGTGTCGAAGATGGTTTCGATCAGCAGGACGTCGGCCCCGCCGTCGACCAGCCCGTCGGCCTGCTCCAGATAGGCGTCGACCAGCTCGGCATAGCTGACGTTGCGGGCGGCCGGATCGTTGACGTCGGGCGAGATGGACGCCGTCCGGTTGGTCGGGCCCAGCGCGCCGACCACGTACCGGGGCCGGCTCGGGTCGGCGGCCATGGCGGCGTCGCAGGCGGCCCGCGCCAACCGGACCGAGGCGAGATTCAGCTCGTAGGCCAGCTGTTCCATGCCGTAGTCGGCCATCGAGATGCGCTGGGCGTTGAACGTGTTGGTCTCGATGAAGTCGGCGCCGGCGTCCAGGTAGTCGCGGTGGATGGACGCGATGATCTCGGGCTGGGTGAGTGACAGCAGGTCGTTGTTGCCCTTGACGTCGCTCGGCCAGTCGGCGAACCGTTCGCCCCGGTAGTCGGCCTCACTCAGCTTGAACCGCTGGATCATGGTTGCCATCGCGCCGTCCAGGAAGTGCATTCGGGTGGCCAGGGCGGCTCGCAGGGTCGCCGTGGCGTCCGGGCGAAGCTCGCCGGAGGCCGGGCGTGGGGCAGTCAGAGTGTCGGAGCTGCTGCTCACTGATGCACGATCCCTTCTCATTACAGCCATGGCCCCGTTCAGGGCAGCTACGTCACTTTACGCGCGAAGTCCGCCGGCGACCGCTACACTCCACCGCTCGGTCGGTGCCGCCCGGCCATCGTGGGTGGCCGGAGGCCCTACCCTTGGGTCCGTGCCTTCGATCGCCCGCTCATTGCTGTCCGTGGTGACCGCGGGTTGCGTGGCCCTCGCGGCGACCGGATGCATCCAGACGCCGGAGCCGCTGCCGACCGGCACGTCGAGCAGCAGCCCGGCGCGCCCGTTCACCGTGCTCACCGAACAGCGCGCCACGACCACCGATCCGGCCGGCGCCCGCAACGACTCGGACGCCATGGTGGCGCTCGACCTGTTCCAGCGGCTGATGCTGGTGCAGCCCAGCACCCAGCTGCTGAAGCCCGATCTGGCGAAGGAATGCTTGTTCACCGCCGATCGGGTCTACGAATGCACGCTGCCCAAGGACGTCACCTTCTCCAGCGGACGCACCTTGACCAGCGCCGACGTCAAGTTCAGCATCCTGCGTGCGCTGCGGCTCGCTCCGCAGCGGATGTCGCTGCTGGGGGCGCTGAGCAGCATCGAGACCCCGGACGCCACCACCGTCCGATTCCGGCTGAAGTATCCGGACAACCAGTTCGGCTACGGACTGGCGGTGCCGGCGGCGTCCATCGTGAGCGAGGCGGCCTACGACGCCAACAAGCTCCGGCCGGTCGACCAGGCGGCCATCGGCAGCGGCCCGTACCAGCTGGACTCGTGGGACAACAAGGGCTTCACGATCACCAAGTTCGCGCAGTACCGGGGGCCGCTGGGCACCGACATGCCGCGCATCCGGGTGACCTGGGCCGACTCGCCGACCGCCGAGGAAGCGCTCGTCAACGGGCAGGCCGAGATCGTCTGGCGGACGCTCAGCCCGGCCGCGATCGACCGGTTGCAGGACCGGGCCCGCCAGGACCAGGACGATCATCAGGAGCCCGGCTACTTCCGCTGGGGACTGTTCCGGGTGGTGCTGCAGCGTCTGGTCTGGCTGTCTCGCAGCCCGTACCGGTCGAATGCGGCGCTGCGGCGCGCGGTCGCGCTGGCGTTGCAGGAGGATCGCACGGCGGGTTCGATCCTGCCGAGCATGATCGACGGGCACACCGACACGTTCGCGCGCGGCGGGAAGCCGAAGATGCCCACGTTGCCGCGCGGCATCGCGCTGACCATGCGATTCACCGATTCGTCGCCGGCGATGGAGGACCTGGCCAACCAGGTGCGCGATCAGCTCGAGGAGCGGCTCGGCATCTCGGTGCATCTGGTCACCGAGTCGGAGCGCGCCGACCTCGAGCTGCGCGACAGCGCGCCGCTGGTGAACACCGCGCTCGGCTGGCTGCAGGACTACCTGAAGAACCCGCTGCCGGGCAGTGCCAGCAAGCTGGCCGAGTTGGAGGAGCGGGTCCGTTCCTCGAGCCGCGCCGATGTGCAGCAGCCGGCGCTGATCGAGATCCAGAAGCAGGCGGCGGCGGACGCCACCGTCGTTCCGGTCGCCGAGACCGACGGGGTGCTGTTCCTGCGGTCGCGGGTCGACCTGGTCGGCGAGGCGTTCGGACCGGGATGGCAATTGGCCTTGTGGGGAGCACGATGGCGGAACTGAACGGCGTGCGGACCGGGCCTTTGCAGGCCGGCGAGCGGGTCACCCTGACCGATCCGAAGGGACGCCGCCACTCGGTGCTGCTGGCGTCCGGCGGAACCTTCCACACCACCAAGGGCGGGATCAGCCACGATGCGCTGATCGGCGGCCCGGACGGCAACGTGGTGACCTCGGCCGGTGGTGTGGCCTACGTGGCGTTCCGGCCGCTGCTGGAGGAATTCACCGTGACCATGCCGCGCGGTGCGGCCGTCATCTATCCCAAGGACGCCGCCCAGATCCTGGTGCAGACCGACATCTTCCCCGGCGCCCGGGTGCTGGAGGCCGGGGTCGGTTCGGGGTCGCTGTCGATGCACCTGCTGCGCGCGATCGGCAGCGGGGGTCGGCTCTACTCCTATGAGCGGCGGGCCGACTTCGCGGCCATCGCGCAGCGCAACGTGGAGGCCTTCTTCGGCGCGCCGCACCCGGCCTGGGAGGTGCGGGTCGGCGATCTGGTCGAGACGATCGGCGGTGAGCCGGTCGATCGGGCGGTCCTCGACATGCTGGCGCCGTGGGAGTGCATCGACGCGGTCGGCGAGGTGCTGGTGGCCGGCGGTCTGCTGTGCTGCTACGTGGCGACCGCCACCCAGTTGGGCCGCACCATGGACACCCTGCGCGCGCACGGCGGGTTCACCGAGCCGGCCGCCAGCGAGCTGTCGGTGCGGCAGTGGCATGCCGAGGGGTTGGCGATTCGGCCGGGGCATGCGACCACCGGGCACACCGGCTTCCTGGTCTTCACCCGCCGGCTGGCGCCCGGGGTGTCCGCGCCGCTGCGCCGGCGGCGTCCGGCACCGGGGGCGTACGGGCCGGACTACAGCGGCCCGCGGCCGCCCGGCGTCGGGGTGGAGGGGGCGCCGGAGTGACCGTGCCGTCCGATCCGCTCGCGCAGGCCAGGGAGCTGGCCGAGGCGCGCGGGCGCGCCGCCGAGCTTGCCGAGCGCCGGCTGGCGAACGCCCGGGCGGACGCGCGTGCCTTGTCGCAGGCGAATGAGAAGCTGAACGCGACCTTGCGCGAGGCGCGGGAGTCGCTGGTGGCGCTGCGCGACCAGCTGGAGGCGTTGTCGAACCCGCCGCAGGCGCACGGGGTCGTGGTCGGCGTCACCGCCGACGGGCTGGTCGACGTGTCGGTCGGCGGCCGGGTGCTGCGGGTCGCGGTCGGGCCCGAGGTGACGGTCGGTGAGTTGGGCGCCGGCGTCCCGGTGCTGCTCAACGAGGCGATGATGCTGGTCGGGGTGGGGCCCCTGCCCGCGCAGCTGGACGTCGTCGTCGTGAAGGACGTGCTGCCGGACGGCCGGCTGCTGGTCGCCGGGGGAGGGGACGACGAGCATCTGCTCGCCGCGGCGTCCGGTGCCGCCGATGCGCAGCCCGGGCAGAGCGTGGCCGCCGACCGCCGGGCCGGCGTTGCCCTGTGGGTGGTGGAGCGGACCGAGGTCAACGACCTGCTGCTCGACGAGGTGCCGGACGTCGACTACACCGACATCGGCGGGCTGGGCGGCCAGATCGAGCAGATCCGGGACGCCGTCGAGCTGCCGTTCCTGCATCGCGAGCTGTATGCCCGCTACCGGTTGCCGGCGCCGAAGGGTGTCCTGCTGTACGGGCCGCCGGGGTGCGGCAAGACGATGATCGCCAAGGCGGTCGCGAATTCGCTGGCCGAGCAGGTCGGCGGCGGGGTGGGCAGCCATTTCCTGAACATCAAGGGCCCCGAGCTGCTGAACAAGTACGTGGGGGAGACCGAGCGGCAGATTCGGGTCATCTTCGCCACCGCCCGCGAGCATGCCGCCGATGGGCGTCCGGTGATCGTGTTCTTCGACGAGATGGATTCGCTGTTCCGCACCCGCGGCAGCGGCGTCAGCTCCGACATGGAATCGACCGTGGTGCCGCAATTGCTCAGCGAGATCGACGGCGTCGAGGGACTGTCGAATGTGATCATCATCGGCGCCACGAACCGCGAGGATCTGATCGACCCGGCGATTCTGAGGCCCGGCCGGTTGGACGTGAAGATCAAGCTCGATCGCCCGGACGCCGCCGCGGCCACGGAGATTCTGGGGAAGTATCTGACGATGGAGACGCCGCTGGGGTCGGTGGAGGGGGTGATTCCGGGTCGGGCGGATTCCACCGCCGGTCATCCCGGCGAAAGCCGGGATCTCGCCGTCCTCGCGGATTATCGGAAGAAGCTGATCGAGGCAACGGTCGATGTGCTGTACGCGACCACCGAGGGCAATCGATTCCTCGAGGTCACTTACGCGTCCGGCGACCGCGAGGTGCTCTACGTGAAGGACTTCATTTCCGGCGCCATGTTGGCCAATGTGGTCGGGCGGGCCAAGAAGGCCGCGATCAAGGAAGTGCTGGCGGGCGGCCCGGACGGCGTCCGCGTCGAGCATCTCGTGGAGGCGTGCGCGGCCGAGGTGGCCGAGAACGAGGATCTGCCGAACACCACCAATCCCGACGATTGGGCGCGGATCTCGGGCCGCAAGGGCGAGAGGATCACCTTCATGCGCACCCTGCGGGGCGGACGCCAGGTGACTCCGTAGCCCCTGGTCGAGACGGCTTCCCGCCGGTCGAGCTCGTCGAGACTCTGGCCGTTCAGGCCGGTCGGTTTCCGGCTTGTGGAGAACCCGGACAATTTGGATCAATTCTCACTCAACCTGTGGATAACTCTCCAAAGGGTCGTGGATCATGCCAGACTCGGCCAATCGATCCTTGGGGAGGCCCGATGAAGTACCTGCTGGTCCTGGTGCTGTTGTTGGTCGGTTGTACACAGACCGTGGCACCGTCCACCAGCCAATCTGCCCAGCCCACACCGCCTTCGG
>WBZS01002472.1_pt1 | contig 10634 bp, 9 predicted proteins | sample 5204201 | NCBI WGS metagenome assembly WBZS01 (sample SAMN12344357, study PRJNA552823) | activated sludge metagenome | biome: Activated sludge suspended growth; feature: Nitrification reactor; material: Wastewater; isolation source: activated sludge from nitrification reactor of wastewater treatment... | reverse complement strand
CGGAAACTATCGAATTGGTTGGAGAAATAATTCGGAAGATCGGACTGGCACCGGAAATCTTCCCTCCGGAAAGGGAAATAGTCCATTTCCCACCAGACCTGAAGATTGAAATACCACCTCTGCAGGATCCCCCTTTTAATCCTACCCCTGATAGGTTACCATTTCTTATCCCGCCGGCTCATCCCTTTACCCCGGTTCCGTTGCCGCCGCACTTTCCGGAAAAACAACGCGATGTTGAAATCCCTCGGTCCCGCGATCCGAACGACAAACTCAGGCCAATCGGATTCGGTGCATCGGCATTTCTGGCATTTGATAATGAAATTGCCTACACAGTCCGCTTCGAAAACCAATCCGACGCTACAGGACCAGCTCGGGAGGTCGTCATTACGGATACTCTGGATCCAAACTTGGATCTCGACACCTTGGAACTGACGGAAATTGCCTTTGCAAATCAGCGACTTGCGTTGCCTCAGGGTCTAAGATCCTACCAGGAAGAAGTCTCGTTCCAAGCCAACGGCCAAACATTGCAAGTCGATGTGTTGGTTGATTTGGACCGGGCGACGCGAACGGTGACACTCACATTGCGAGTCATCGATCCTGAAACCGGTTGGGCGCCCGAGGACCCTTTCCTCGGCTTGCTCTACCCTGAAGATGGCACGGGCCGCGGCCAAGGCTCGATTAGTTATCGCGTGAAACCCCTCCCAGACCTTTCCTCGGGCACACGCATCGAAAATCAGGCTCGCATCTACTTCGATTTCAACGACCCCATCGACACCCCGCTCGTGTTCAATACGCTCGACGCTGGCACGCCGACGAGCCGGGTGCAACCGCTGCCTGCCGTCACCGAGAATCGTGAATTTATCGTTACGTGGTCTGGCCTAGATGAAACCAATGGTTCCGGCGTAGCCTCCTACGACGTATTCCTTTCCATCGACGGGCGTGATCCATTCCTGATCCTTGACGACACCACGGACACATTCGTCACGCTCGTCGGCGAATATGGCCACACCTATTCCTTCTTCACAATCGCCACCGACAACGTCGGCCACGTGGAGGGAACGCCGTCAACGCCCGACGCGACGATATTGCTCAGAGCCCCGAACGAAGCCCCCGTGCTCACTCCGATCGGCGACCAGTATCTCAACGAAGGGAACACGAAAACCTTCCACCCCTCCGCGACCGATCCCAACGCAGCCGACACGCTGACCTACAGCCTCGACGCGGGGGCGCCGGATTGGGTGACGATCGATCCGAACACCGGCGCGGTGACCGCGACCGCACCACTCGGCAGTCCAGCCGCCGTCACGATCACGATCCGCGTGACCGACAACGGCACACCCGAGATGAACGACTTTGAAACCATCACGCTGCACATCAATCGCACGCCGACCGACGTGACGCTCAGCAACCACCAAATCGGCGAGCACTCGGCCGTGGATACGATCTTCGCGGAGCTTGCCGGCACCGACCCCGACGCGGGGAATACGCTCAGTTACAGCCTCGTGTCGGGCGATGGCGACGCCGGCAATGCCTTCTTCGCCATTGAAGGGAATCGACTGAAGACGCGAGCGGCATTCGACTTCGAAGCCCACGCATCGCATTCCATTCGGGTCCTCGTCACCGATCAGGACGGCCTGGCGCTGGAGAAGGTGTTTACCATCGATGTCCTGGATGAAAACGATCCACCGACCGATTTGTCGTTGGATCGTGCCACGGTCGCCGAGAATAGCTCGAACGGCACCGTCGTGGGGAAACTCACCACCGCGGACCAGGACGTGGCGGATACGTTCACCTATACCCTCGTGGACAACGCCGGGAACCGCTTCGTGTTGGTCGGCAACGAACTCCGCGTGGCGGATGGCAGTTTGCTGGACTTCGAGCGGACCGCGACGCACACGATCCGGGTCCGCACGACGGACGCCGGTGGCCTTTGGATGGAAAAGGAATTCGTCGTCACCATCAACGACCAGAACGAATCGCCGACGAGTCTTACGTTGACGGGGACGTCCGTTGCGGAGAATAGTCCAGGTGGCACGGTGGTGGGAGTGCTCTCGGGCACCGACCCGGACGCTGGCGACACGCTGAGCTACACGTTGGTCGACAATGCTGGGGGCCGATTCGTGTTGGTCGGCAACGAACTTCGCGTGGCGGACAGCAGTCTGTTGGACTTCGAGCGAAACACGACACATACGATCCGGGTCCGCACGACGGATTCCGGTGGCCTTTGGATGGAGAAGGAATTCGTCGTCACCGTCACCGACCAGAACGAGGCGCCGACGAGTCTCACGTTGACGGGGACGTCCGTTGCGGAGAATAGTCCAGGTGGCACGGTGGTGGGCGTGCTCTCGGGCACCGACCCGGACGCTGGCGACACGCTGAGCTACACGTTGGTGGATAACGCTGGGGGCCGATTCGTGTTGGTCGGCAACGAACTTCGCGTGGCCGATGGGAGCCTGTTGGACTTCGAGCGGAACGCGACGCACACGATTCGCGTTCGGATGACTGATCGACGCGGTCTCACGCTGGAACGATTCTTCAACATTTTGGTGACGAACGCCGACGAATCGCCCACGGATCTCCTACTCAACGGTCAGACGATTTCCGAAAACAGCGCGAATGGTACCCGTGTCGGCACGCTGGGGACCGTGGATCCGGATGCAACGGATTCGTTCCAATATCTGCTTCTCGAGAGTGCCGACGATCGATTTGCTTTGGTTGGCAATGAAATTCGTGTTGCCGATGGAACGCGTCTCAATTTCGAGCGAGATTCGGCGCACCTGATTCGAATCCGGTCAACGGATCGCGCGGGCCATTCCATCGAGAGGCTATTTAGGATTTCGGTTCTCGATATGAACGAACCGCCCACGGGACTTTCGTTGAGTCGGTCCGCAATCTTGGAACATAGTCCCGTGGGAACGGTGGTCGGAAAATTTGCAACGATCGATCCCGATAGATCTGACCGTTTCACCTACGTCCTGCTCGACAATGCAGGTGGCCGTTTCCGCGTAGTTGGCGATCAACTTCAGGTGGCGAACAGGGAAATCGTTGACTTTGAGAGAAATCAAAGCCACACCATTCGTGTTCGTACGATCGATAAAGGCGGCATTTCCATCGAGCGGAGCTTTTTGATTACCGTCCTCAATCGCAATGAAAAGCCAAGCATCGATCTAAAGAATCATCGGCTAACCGATCCGAATCGGCCGGTTTACACGATCTTGCGAAACGGCAGGTTCGTGTTCGATCTTCCAAACGGAACTGGCATTCAATGCTGGGATTCCGACGCCGGCGCTTCGTTGCTGCCGCTCCGAATGACCATCACAGCAACGACCGGTACACTGACCCTTGCCTCCCGAATTGGACTTCGGAAGGTGAATGACAACGGAACATCGCAAGTTGTGATCGAAGGCACGGCTTGGGCCATTACGAACGCTCTCAACGGATTATTGTTCAAGTCGCCAGCTGCGTTCGCCGGTTGGTCGATGATTTCGTTCAGCTTGAACGACCTTGGAAATACGGGTGCGGGTTCGCCTCTCACGGAAATCAAGTCCGTTGTGATTCGAATCAACAACCTCGCTCCACGCTTCCCAATGATCGGCTTGCCAGCTTTCTTCCGGTTTACCGTGCCTTCCGGTGCGACGGAATTGGTCGTGCAATCCAAGGATGGACTGATTCGAGGCGTTCGCGACCGGAATGGCGACGCCCTTACTGTGACTGTGACGGTCCCGCCTGCTGCGGCTGTCGGAACGTTATCTTTGGATGCTGACGGCGGTTTTCGCCTTAAGCGAAATGCTAATTTCCATGGATTAACGTCATTCAAATTCCGTTATTTCGATGGAAGAGCGTACAGCGAGGACATCACCGTTACCTTGGACATCGCGTAGTCGGCAATTGTAAGTAGGCCGCGATCTGGACGAGTGAGACGGAGGACGACGAACGCGGGCTCCCAGGGTGTTGATCTTCATGCAGCATCTTGGCAAAGCCAATGTGACCACGGTGGGTGCGATTTCAGGCACGTCGTGGTAGGTCTCCTCGATTCCTATGACGGGTTTTGGGAGACTGGTTTCCGACATTGGGACCCTTTTGGGACCCGCAGTGGCTGCTCAATACCAACGTGAATACAATGCAATTGCTCGGTTGCAACGTCGCAACACGAAGACAATTCGATGGTTGCAACGCAACAGCACAGTAATCCCAACCCACCCGTAACCATGAGGCAGCACCTTGAGGGCCTGGTTGCCGTAAAGGCAGTGCAGGTTCAAGTCCTGTCTCCGGCAGTCAAACAGGGCAAGGAGTCACGTCAAGTCGTGATTCCTTGCCCTTTTGCCTTGATGCTCGATTTTCTGCAATTTTTCTGCACCCATGTCGCACACAGGGCATTCACGCAGTCCTACTTTCAGGAGGATTGCGAATGGCTTCTCTGCAACGAAAATCCGGCACCTTCTATTGCCAATTCCTTTTCCAAGGAAAACGCCACACCGTCACCATCGGCAAAGTCTCGGCCCACGAGGCCGATGCCTTTGCCGGCAACGTAGAGCATCTTCTCTATCAACTCAGACGCGGCTACGCCCAACTTCCGGCCGACGCCAGCATCACTGAGTTCGTTCTGCACAATGGCAGAATTCCGGAACGGCCCAAGCCACCAGCGTCCGCGAAAGTGAGCCCAGAGGCATTCTCGTTGGCTCGCTTGCGCGATGCGTACGTCGCCGTCCATGAGAACGGGGCGCTCGAAGCGAATAGCCTTTACACGCTTAAAATGCACCTTCGGCACATCGAGCGGACCTTCGGCCCCGACTTCGACGTTTCGAAGCTCGAACAGAGGGACCTGCAGCGTCACATCAGTCGTCGTTCCAAAGCCAAGGGCGTCCGTGGCCGACCGCTGAGTCCTGCCACGCTTCGCAAGGAGATCGCCAGCTTTCGGGCCGTCTGGAATTGGGCGATGCACTCGGGCTTGCTGAAATCGACGTTCCCCAATCGAGGCCTCGTATTTCCGAAGTATGACGAGAGGCCGCCGTTCCAGACGCGAGAAGAGATTGAGCGTCAGATCGAACGAGGCGGGCTAACGGAAGCGGAGATCGCTGATCTTTGGGATTGCCTGTTCTTGATCGGACGGGAAATTGATCAGGTGCTTGCCGAGGTGAAGGAGAACGCGAGCCAACCATTCGTTTATCCAATGCTCTTCATGGCCGCTCATACGGGAGCAAGGCGGAGCGAGTTGCTTCGCTGCCGAATCACTGACGTCGATTTTCAGTCCCGCACCATTCTGATTCGAGAAAAGAAACGTAAGCATGGTGTTCGAACGTCTCGGCGGGTGCCGATCACGGAGCCTTTGGCTCGTGTGCTGAAAGATTGGATCGAGAACGATCATCCGGGTGGGCCCATTCTTTTCGCGAAACACACGCATGTGGCTCGAAGTCGAAAGAAGCGAACGGACGCCATGCCGATCACGCGTAGCGAGGCGCACGACCACCTACGCCGGACGCTTTCCGCCGGGTCATGGCCGATGATTCGTGGTTGGCATGTGTTTCGACATAGCTTCGTCAGCAACTGCGTTGCGGCTGGAGTCGATCAACGAATGCTCGATCAATGGGTCGGCCATACAAGTGAGATTCGGAAGCGTTACCAGCATTTGATTCCCAGCAACGAACGGTCTGCGATCGACGCGGTCTTCGCGGCGAAGCCGTCATGAGCCGGCCGTTGGATACGGAATCAAGCCTTCGCGTTGAAAGCGAAGAAGCTCGGCGTGGGAGATGACCCAGGCAAAGTATCGCCCTCGGCCGCTCCGTCGCTTCTCGGCACGGACGCGGCTGAGCCTGACCCATTCGCGAACCGTGTATTCCGAGCGGCCGATCAAGCGAGCGAACTCCTCGGTCGTGTACCATTCCTGCGTCGCTTGCTTGCGAGAAAGCTGCAGGACCTCCGCTTCCAATCGTTCGACCACGGCTAACAATTTGTCGACCTTTTCTTCGAGCATATACCTTCCTTCCCTTTCGAGGCGATGGATTCCTTAGCGACCTCCGGTCGCGTTTTCCCTGTGAAATCCCTGTCAATCCAGGACGTTCCGAACCTGCGAATTGCGACGGGAAAAAATCTTTGTCGCACTTTTGGTCGAGTCGCCGTCTATGCTGGTGTTCTTCCTGAGGCGATAAGCTTTGCCGGGAATCTTGATGTCGCGGATGCGGCTTGGCGAGCGTCTCAAATTTCGAGCGATCCCAACCCTTTGCGACAGGAGGAGGTCATGACGAAGCCACAGCCCGAGAAGAAGTTTGGCCCGTTCGTGGGCGGATTTTCCCTGGCGATCAGGCTCAACACGATCACCACGGAGACGGGGCCTCGCACCGTTCGGAGCATCACGATCACGCCTCGGCGGTATCGCGATGCCGAGACCGGCGAATGGAAAGATGGCTCGTTTCGGCCGAGCGATCTGCGCGTACTGAGTCAAGCGATTGCCGATGCCGAGGCATACCTCGAGTCTAACTCGTTGCCCGCCGATGCCGACATGAACGGCAAGTAACCAACAAAACTCGTTTCAACTTTCCAACCCAACCGTGCCGTGATCGTGGGCCTGGCGATCACCGCGTTCCAAACTCAGGCCAATGGAGTCGACGATGCGAATTCGTCAACCGACGCAGGGGAAGTGCGCGCTTTGTCTGAACTCGAAGGAAACCGAAGTGGCATTCGCCGAGAGCGACGCCGGCGGCTTCAAGCCGATGCTGGTGTGCAAAGAACACGCCTTCATCTTGGCCAAGAACGAACCCAGTCTCGAACGGGATCCGGCCATCGCGGACAAACATGTCCGCGTGGAATCGTGACCCTAAACCCGACCCTCGTACTTCGGCACGGATGCCGATTTTTTGGAGATCGAAACGTGATTCAGATCAGCGTTCATGAAGCCCCGCCGCCGCCCGTGATCCAGGTTCGCCGGGCGCAGGGCGTATCGGAAGCCTTGGCGGCAGGGTTGTTCCTTGGCGGCCTGGCGGTGGGCTGCTTCCTCGGCGTTGTTGCCCACGAATCGTGGCCACGAGCCCATACCGAGGTATATGCCGAGCCCGAATCTTCCGTGCGTGTCGGGCCCGCCGACCCCGCTCCGCCAAACCCATAACCGAACAGCCCGTCCAACTTGGGCACGGAAGCCCCATTCAAAGGAAGTGTGATTTGTCGAACGAGTCTCCGTGGCGGATGGTGGGCCGACGGCTCAACTTCATCGCCTATTTACTGCTCAATCCGAAACGACTCATTTGGGACGCGATCACCAAGGTCGGCATCGGCTTGATCTATCTCGTCTTCACGACCCACGGGGCGCGCATCCTGAGCCCCGGCGTGATGGCAATCAAGCTGCATGGCCGATTCGGCATCAGCTTCTTGTCGCGTTTCCGAGGCCCGGACCAATGGGACGTGGCCGACCTGTTTACCGTAATGCTCTTTCTGGTCACGACCGTGGCGCTGACCAAGACGATGGAAGCGTTCCTCTACCGCGAGGATCTGCACAGCTTCGACCCTCGCACCGATGTGGCCTTCATGAAGTACTTCTTCCGCGTGGGCACGATCATTTTGCTCACGCTGGATACGATCCTTTGCTTCCTGGGTTTCATGCAGCACGGGATGTTCGGCGATGCCTCGGCGTTTGCCGCGTTGGTGTTCGCCGGCACCTACACGACGTTGCTCGTGATGTCGGCGGCGATTTCCGCGTACCTCAAACATAACTAAGGAGATTGTTCATGAACTTCCTGTTTAGGACGATTGTTGGGATTGGGTGCTTCGTCGCCCTGGTTGGCTGCGAAGCGAAATCGGTTCAGGGTGAAGCGGAGGATCGGGCCGGCTTCGCTGTTCCCGCCGCCGACGCGGTCACTAGCGTGGTGCTCGACGTCAGCGGATCGTTCGACGACAAAATGCTCGGCGTCGATTGCCCGGCGTTCAAGTTCACGGGACATCTGCTGCAAGAGATGCAGCAGCAGGGCGTCGGCTACAATTCGCGCCTGCAAATCTCGGTGATCTGCGGACGAACGAATCCGGTCGTCTTCGACGGCACGTTCCGCGATTTCAAGTCGACGTTCAGAGATGTCGACGCATTCCGCACATTCATCAAGAGCAAGGTCGACAACGGCGGTTCACGCGTGCACGACACGGTGAGAGACGCCATCGACTTCGCTTTGGAAAGCGGCCACGTCGTGCCCGGGGTGACGAAACTCGGCCTGTTTGTGGTCAGCGATTTCGAAGACACGTTCGGCGACACCACGACATTGCCTCGGCTTGAGAAATCGCTGCAACGTTGGGCGGAACGCAAAGGCGTGGTCGGTTTCTACTGGGTCGACAATCGCTTTCGAGGCCGGTGGACGAACATCGTCGGCTCGTTGTTCCCGATGCAAGGAAACATGAAACGAGGCATCGTCTCGACCGACGCAACGGTTCAACCCGACATTCCGGTGCTTTTACGATAACGGAACGAGATCGTAGAACCCGAACGGGCGGGGATCTTCCCGTCCGTTTGCTTTTCGAAAGGAACCCACATGGATCGCCCACTTTTCGAATCGACGGAAGATTGGCTCTTGGCCATTTTTCAACCGAACGCGGGACTGCTTGTCGCCACGCTCGTTTTGGCGTTGCTGTTCCACGGCGGACCGGTCGGGCCGTTTCTGGGTATGTGTTTGTGGACCGTGGCATTCTTTGTGGACATGCGTATGCAACAAACGATTCCGAGCGAGCTTTGGGGAAACGCCGAGGGCGATCAGGAGGAGGCGATCACGTCTGCAATCTCCGCTGGCATGTTCGGCCTATTCGCGTTCGCGCTATTTTGCGGGCCGTCGTTTTCTTTCGTTCTTTTCGCGCTGCTGGTAGCGAATCGGATCGGCACCGTGGCGTGGTTTTGCCTGAACTGGTACGACGTGTACCAGGGCCTGCTGGTGCCGCAAGCGTGCGAGGCGAAGCGGGAGCACACCCTCGAAACCTTGGCCTATCGCAACCAACTCGCCGATGGAGAAGCGAAACTCGCGGAGCATTTTGATCGACAACAACAACGACAAATCCAAGCCGAGTCCCACCGCGAGAAACTTGAACGGGAAGCCGCAAGGCTGCGTGCGATCCAAGACGCTCGCTCAGCCGTGATGCGGTTCTTCCACGAAACACAGAACGTGATCGCTCGACACATCATGGTTGACCAACTCCTTGTTGAAATCCGCGCAGCCATTCCCGACACGGCGACCGAACAGGACGCATTCCAGGGCGCACAGACGTTGATCGAAAAGCTGAAAAATTTCCACGCCCAGGAACAGCAATCCGAACGACGCCAACTCGACACCACGGCCAAACGTGAAGCCGAGCTTGGCCAGTCGAAAAAGGTGATCGACGAAATTGACCGCAGGATCGATCAGCTTCGGCACGCGAAGTCGGACGATGCCGATTGGGCCGAAGCCGAGATCGAGGCGCTGCGACGCAAGCGACAAGCTGTTCTCGACGCGGTCCCCAAATCACCCAAGATGTCGTAATTCATCGAGTTCCCGTAGGAGATGCATCATGGCGATTTCGAAAACGTTCACGATTGGTCACATCCTCGACCCGAAACGAGTGATGACGCGTGGGCAGGAGGAATACCTGGCCGCGCCACCGTTGACGCTGCTTCTGGAAGACTTGCTCGTGCACGGCTTGGTCAGCGGAGCGAGCGGCAGCGGTAAGAGCAAGATCGGAATCTTGCTGGCGAGGCTAGCGCGTGAGCAGAACATTCCGTATCTCTTCGTCGACATCCATGGCGATGGGGCCGAGGACGATGCCGCCGACGTGGCCCTCGCGGCGAGCTTGGCTTCGCCCGAGCAAGCCAGAAAAATTCTCAAACGCTACCACTACCTGGAGTTCTCGCCAACGTTCGCACCGCGGTTTGACCCATTTTATGCGACGATTCCGAACGTCCACCCGGAGTTGGTCCAAAACTTCCGCACCGCAATGGCTGAGACGCTGGTCGACGCCAATGCGACGTTGTTGCAGAGCACGACGCAGGGGAGTGAATCGTTCGAGGGCATGCCACGCCTGCTCAGAAACCTGAAGGGGGCGTTGCACGGTTGCGCGACGCCGGCACCAGTAACGCGGTTGCCATTTTCGCTCGTGGGCATTTTGCTCAACGTGCAACATCCCGAGCACATGAAGGTGTACCGCCAGATCGCGGCGACGTTGCCCACCGCGGTGCGGGCGGACTTCGATTACCTGCATAGCCTGAAGAATCCCGAGAAGGCCCGAGAGCAGCAGGAGTCGGCCCTTAACCGGGTGTCGGGGTTTTTCTCGGCGCTCTTGGCCGAGGCGTTCGGTTCCACGAGTGAAACGGCACCGGTGTTCGACTTTGAATCGGTCGTTCGCAAGGGCGAAAGCGTGGTAGCGAATCTTCGCGCCACCAAGGCTTTTTCTCATCTCCAAGGCGTGACGGTGGCGAGGTATCTCTGCACGACGTTCGTCGAAACGATCATGGCCCTGCCTCGCGATCAACGGCCGCCGTCGTTTTTGCTTTTTGTCGAAGAGGCGGGTGAAATCCTGACCGATGCGTTCTTGCGTTACTTGGGCGCCGTTCGCAAGTATGGCATTAACATGATCTTCCTGGGCCAGGACGCGTCGACGTTTCGCAAGCCAAACCTCGATCTGATCCCAAAGCTGTTGTC
>WBZS01002646.1_pt1 | contig 10641 bp, 8 predicted proteins | sample 5204201 | NCBI WGS metagenome assembly WBZS01 (sample SAMN12344357, study PRJNA552823) | activated sludge metagenome | biome: Activated sludge suspended growth; feature: Nitrification reactor; material: Wastewater; isolation source: activated sludge from nitrification reactor of wastewater treatment... | reverse complement strand
AGGTGTTGGCCCCGGTGCTCGAGCCGGGTGCGAAGGCGGCGGCTCAGGACGGCCACGCCGATCTGGATGCGAGCTACGAGTTCAGCTGCGCCCAGGGCGGCGAGCTACGCAGCCTGGACGTCGCGCTGTTCGAGGTCTACAAGCGCATCCAGCGCATCGACGTGCAGGTGGCCGGAGCCAAGGGCCAGTGGAAGGTGACGCTCAGGCGGCCGGCACGCCAGGTCAAGCTGGCGCGCTGAGGCAGCCGAACCGCAGCACCTGGGAGGCCTGGGCGCGCGGCTCGCCCAAGGCCAGCCAGCCCTGGCCCATCAGAGTCAGCTCTTCGTGCTGCACCCTCAGCTCGGGCTTGTCGTCGAAGCTCACGTAGCTGCCGTTGGAGCTGTGGTCGACGAGCACGAAGCGCTCACGCCGGCGTTCGATCATCGCGTGGGCGCGCGACACGCTGGGGTGGCGCACGGTGAAGTCGGCCTCCAGATCGCGCCCCAGCGTTACCTTGCGCCGCAGAGGCCCCATCTCGATGCGCTTGTCGCCCAACTCGAGCAGCAGCAGCGCATGCCCGCCAGCTGGCGGCGTTGCACCCGGCTTCATGATCAGCGTCGCGCCTTCGCCGGCAGCCTGCCAGATCACTTCGACCAGTTCCACCTCGTGCACCTTGCCCTTGACGGGGATGCAGAACAGCGTTCGCAAGTCAGCGGCACACGGGCCCACCAGACGCGTCGCGGTGTCCCGGTCGGTGATGACCTGCCCTCTGGATGCCAGGTCACACAGGCGTGAGGCCAGGTTCACGGTGTCGCCGAAAACATCACCGTCGCGTTCGACGACCGGCCCGAAATGAAACCCGATGCGCAGGCACAGATGTGTCCCAGCCGCGTCGCCGTAGGCTTGGGCGTGGCGCTGCATCGCCACGCCCGCGCTGGCCGCCGCATTGGCGCTGCCGAACACCGACAGCACGGCGTCGCCGATGGTCTTGACGACGCGACCCTGGGCCTCGGTGGTGCAGTCGGCCATGATAGCCAGACAGGCCTCCACCAGGCTGAAGGCCCGTTGATCGCCCAGCCGCTCGTACAGCGCCGTGCTTCCGGCCACATCGGCGAACAGGACAGCACAATCCATCAGGACCCCCCGCTCGCGACCTGAAACCCCAGTTCATTGTCGCGCCGCAACGGCATCGCATCTTGACCTGGCGCAGGGGGTGCCGGCCCGGCGTGCGCCAGATTGGAGCCCTGATGTTCGAATCCGCCGAGCTGCGCCACGCAGTCGACAAGGCCGCCTACCAGCGCGAACAGGCGCTGCTGCGCGCGGCGCTGCTCAACGCGCAATACGACCTGAAGCTCGACGGGCGCTTTCCGGTGCTGATCCTGATCGCCGGCGTCGAAGGCGCGGGCAAGGGCGAGACGGTCAACCTGCTCAACGAGTGGATGGATCCGCGCCACATCCAGACCACCGCCTTCGGGCCGCCTTCGGACGAGGAAGCCGAGCGCCCTGCGCACTGGCGCTTCTGGCGCGCGCTACCGCCCAGGGGTCAGATCGGCATCTTCTTCGGCGCCTGGCACACCCTGCCCATCGTGCAGCGCGTGATGGGTGAGATCGGCGCGGGAGAGTTTGCCAACGCGACGGCGGAAATCCAGCGCCTGGAGCGCATGCTCAGCGACGAAGGCGTGCTGCTGCTCAAGTACTGGTTCCACCTGTCCAAGACACAGCAGCGCGCGCGGCTGAAGGCGCTGGAGAAGAACCCCGACACGCGCTGGCGCGTCAGCGAGACCGAGTGGGCCTACTTCAAGCTCTACGACAGCTTCGTCCAGGTCTGCGAGCCCTTTCTGCGCCAGACCTCCACCGCGCAGGCGCCGTGGATCGTGGTGCCCGGCGCCGACGCCAACCACCGCGCGCTGAGCGTCGGCCGCCACCTGCTGGCAGCCTTGCGCGAGCGGCTGGGCGCCAAGGCCAGCGCGCCGCCACGCGGGCGCACGCCACTGCTGCCGGCGCCGGCCGACCGGCTCAACGTGCTGACCGCGCTGCAGCTGGACCAGCCCCTCGGCAAGCCGGCCTATGAGCGTGTGCTGGCGCAGTGGCAAAGCCGGCTCAACCGCGCAGCGCGCGACCCGGGCTTTCAGCGGCTGTCGGTGGTGGCCGTGTTCGAAGGCAACGACGGCGCGGGCAAAGGCGGCGCCATCCGCCGTGTCACCGCGGCGCTGGACGCGCGTCAATACGCCAACATCCCGGTGGCTGCCCCCACCGAGGAAGAACGCGCCCAGCCCTACCTGTGGCGATTCTGGCGGCGCCTGCCGCGGCGGGGCCGCTTTGCGCTGTTCGACCGCTCCTGGTACGGCCGCGTGCTGGTCGAACGCGTCGAGGGGTTCTGCAGCGAATCCGACTGGATGCGCGCCTATGGCGAGATCAACGACTTCGAGCATTCGCTGCTGCAGCACGGTGTGGTGCTGGTCAAGTTCTGGCTTGCGGTGACTCCCGACGAGCAGCTGCGGCGCTTCAAGCTGCGCGAGACGGTGGAGTTCAAGCGCTTCAAGATCACCGAGGACGACTGGCGCAACCGCGAAAAGTGGAGCGCCTACGAAGCCGCCGTCTGCGACATGGTCGACCGCACCTCGACCGTGTCGACGCCCTGGACGCTGGTGGAGGCCAACAACAAGTACTTTGCGCGCATCAAGGTGCTCAAGACGCTTTGCGAGGCGGTCGAGCAAGCGTTGGATCGCGGCGGCAGGAAGCGGGGCGGGAAGGGCCGCAAAGGCGGTGGCAAGGACTGAAGTCGGTCAGCATCCAGCCAGCACCACTGCAGCCTTTTCGGAAGGGCCCTGGGCCCCAGGGCGGCCGAAGCCGGCCGGCCCGCGTGTGGGGTCAAGCAAAGTGGTAGAGCTACATTTTCTTGAGGCTGAAACGTGTCGCGTCAGGTCGGCCCAAGCCTTGCTGGCGCTTCCCCAACGGCCTACTTCGCGAAGTAGGCATCGTTGAGCTTGTAGCCGGCCATCAGCAACTCGGCCTCCTGGTGTGCCAGCTCGTTGGCGATGACGGCCTTGACGTTGGACAGCGGCAGAGGCTGACGTTCCTCGACGCGCAGGACATGGAAGCCCTGTTCGCCCTGGATCACCTCGCTGATCGTGTTCAGCGGCAGGCTGTAGGCGGCTGCCTCGAAGCCGGCGCCCATCACGCCGCGAACGATGAACCCCATGTTGCCGCCCCGGTTCCTGGACCCGAGGTCGTCGGACTCCTGCTGTGCCAGTGCCGCAAAGTCGGCGCCGCCGACCAGGCGGGCCCGCAGCAGCGTTGCCTTGGCACGCGCCTGATCGATGCTGAGCTCTACGGTGCCAGGCCGGGCCGCGACCTCGGAACCCTTGAAGCGCACCAGGATCTGCCGCACGCTGGGCTGCTCATAGGCGCCCTTGTTCATCTCGTAGGCGGCCAGGAGCTTCGCCTCGTCGCGAAGGTAGTCGCGCCGCAACCTCGCCAGCAGTTCGAAGGCCAGGATCTGGTGCGTGGCGTGGCGGATCTTGGCCGCGATGTTGGGGTCTTGATCCAGCTTGCGCCGGCGGGCTTCGGCCTCCAGGCCCAGCGCCTTGCCGAAGCTGATGGCCAGCGACCTGCGGCCCTCGGGGACAGCGGCCGAACCCGCGTAGCGCCGGTCGCTGGACAGCAGCTGTTCGAAGTCGAACTTGGTCATCACCGCTCCGTTGGCCTCGATGACGGCCGTGTCATCGGTCACCTGTGCCGTTGCTGCTGGTGCGGTGAGCATGGCAAGGGTGCACAGGGCGAGCAGCTGCTTCACGATTTCGAGCCTGGCTTGTACGAAGAAGAGGGCCGGTGCGAACACCGGCCCGGCCATGTGGGGTCTCGGGCTGCGGCGCCCTGTGTCACTTGCAGTTCGGGAAACGGAACGAGGCGACGCGCGTGTTCCAGTTGAACGAACCATTGGCCGAGATGTACTGCTGCGTGTACCAGAACGTGCAGTCGTCGCTCGGGTCAACCTGCATGGTCGAGTAGTCGCCCCAACGCTCCAGGCCGTTGGTCTGGCTGCCAGTGCCTTCCTTGATTGACACTTCGGTACGCAGCAGATTCTTGGGGTCCGTCTTGCGGCGGCCCGCCACGCGGATGGACGGGTTCATCGCCGAGGAAGAAACTGAATAGCCGATGGCGATGTTGCCCACCTTGTCCTGCGCACCCGAACTCATCCAGCGTGCGTGGCTGCTTGGCCGGTAGGTGCTGTTCTGGTAGACCTCCGGCGCGGCGCTGCCCGGTTTGCGGATCTCGATCCAGCGCAGGTGCGCATTCACGCCCGCGGAGTCGTCGATGGCCTGGGTGATCAGCAGCGCGTCGTAGCTGCCGTAGTTGCGGTATGACAGTCGATACATTTGGCGGTCGCCCAGCGTGTCGAGCGTCTGACCGGTGCCAAGCTGCTGCACACACAGGAAGTCGGCGGCCGCATCGTTGCAGGCGGCCACCGAGTTCGCATCGAGCGGGAACGACACGAAGCTGAAGGTTGCACCGCCCAGACCGTCGTCGAACGTCGACAACCCCGGGGTCACGAAGTCCGGTTTGAACTTGTTCAGGCGGATGGTGTAGGGCGGCAGCGTGTTGTACCAGTCCCAGGAGATCTGCAGGTTCGGCGTGCCGGCTGGAGGCAGCTTGTGCCCGTCCAGGTCGGACGGCAGGATGCTGAAGAAGTTCAGGCTGTTGAAGCAGATCTGCGTGGCCGGCAGCCCGCTCAACATGGCGCTGCGGTCATAGGCACAAGACTGCCCGCCGTTGAACGTGTTCGCGTTCACGTTGAACATGTTGTAGGTGATGTAGTAGGCGTCGGGCCACACGCCCAGCTTGCCGTAGTCGGGCAGCACGGCGCCGAAGTCATACTGGTAGAGCGCGTAGGCACCCAAAGGATTGTCGGTAAGCGACACCGCGATGCACTGTGCATTCTGGGTGAATGTGCTGTTGAACGCGAACTGCGAGAAGATCCACCGCTTGGCGTGCTTGTCAAACTGAACGATCGGGTCACCACGGTTGGTGGCCCGGCACAGGCTTCCACTCGGCAAACCCTGCCACAACTGGTTGCCGTTGATGAAGCCAGGAGCGGGCAGCAGCGCCATACCGGCTTTGTCGTAGATGCCGATCTGTGTATTGACCCACTGCACGACATGAGTCTCGCTGACCGCCATGGTCGTGTCAGGTGGCGCACCCGTGACACTGAAGCCGGGGGTGCCTACCCCGAGAGCCTCGAAGTTGGTACCCGTCACCGCGCCGAGCGCAGCGAAGTTTGCGGTTTGGGCGTACGGCGTGGTTGCCGACACCGACACCGACAGCGCCTGCGCCCGGGCAGCCAAAGACGAGCGTGCCAGTTCCAGGTTGGCATCCGCGCCCTTGCGCATCTTGTGGTCGCGGATGACACGCACTTCGCGCACGTCGAAGGCGTTGGCCTGGCCGCGCAGGGCGATCTGCCCGATCGGTTCTGAGGTGGCCATCATGGCCGGTTTCGACACCAGGGGTCCGGAAGTCTGGGCCACGCTGGCGCCGCAGGCGCCCAGAGCAATCAGCATGAGCGGAAGTCTTTTCATGGGTTTCCTCTGGTCAGTGTGGCGGGTCATGCTGGTTGGCGATGACGGCGGACAAAACGAAGGCCGATCAGGCCACCCAACACCATGGCCAGCGAGCCTGGCTCCGGCGTCGGATTGGGGGGCAGCACGCGGTCTCCAAGGATGGCGAATGCGTGGTTGATGCCGTCGAGCGTCCAACCCACAGACGGGACAAGCTGAAAGTCCTCGTAGACGCTGTTATCCCCACCAGCAACGCTTGTCGAGCCCCAGAGCATTTCAGTCGATACGTCATTGCCCAGGAAGTCGTTCTGCAGCGCGAGCCAATAGGTGCCGGCGGCGAGTTGGAAGCTCACGGGGATGTTGAACTCGTACTCGGCATAGCCAAACGCCGACGAATTGCCAGTGCTGTTGGCCACCAAGGCGGTCGTTCCACTATGGAGTACCGAACCGGGTCCGCCAGCGTTGTCATGGATGGCCCAGTAGACCGACCCGCTGTAGTCAGCGGCGACTTCCTGCAGCGACCAGAAGCGCAGACTGGTAACGGTGTAGGCAGCGCCCAGCGTGAAGTCGTCGGCAACGACGGCAAAGCTCATGTTGGTGCCAAACGCCTGATCGGGTGGACTGCTCAAAATGGTCGCGGAGTACGCGGCCGTGTGACCGAAAGCGATGGCAGCTGCCAGCATGCCTGCGCGCAGGGAACTCAGGTTCATGTCTCCTCCGTCCGTAAAGCGGCCTCGCCGCAGCACTTCCTGCTGGCTCGGTCCCGGGCGGATGAGTCCACCCACTGAGTTCAAGCTTGCAGGCATCCCGCTACTGTCGCATTAATCATCCCTGCAGCGTGAAGACAATGCGGCCTTCACCCGCAAGTTGGGGGGGTCGACAGTGGGGACGCACGCCAGTACACCAACAACCAGTGCTTGGCGCGCATCAGGGCGCCCAAGGCGCTTTGCGAAGAGGCTCCGCTGGCGTTGGAGCGCACCGGCAGGAGGGTGGCCGCGGAGTGCCTGGTTCGTCGCCTGGCACTCCGCGCCACTCGGTTCAGGATCCCGTCTTGGCCTTCAGCGCGGCGAGTTCCTCTGGGTAGCTGCGCTCGGCAATGGTGGTCCACAGCTCGGCGCCCTGGATGCCGCAGCGCGACGGGACGAACACCGGGTCCAGGCCCATCTTCTTCTGCGCCTCGTAGTCCTTGAGTGTGGCGATGCCGGGCCTGGACAACAGCACGATCACGATGATGTTGAACCAGGCCATCGCGCCGACCGCCGCCGAACCGAAGTTCCACACCACGTCAACCGAGCTGACCGCACCGATGAAGGTCATCGCCACGATCGCCACGCGGGTCAGCAGGATGCCGACCCTGTAGCCCGAACCCTGCTGGTTCTTCTTGAACAGGTAGGCGATGCTGGAGTCGGTGTAGAAGGCGTAGGCCAGCACGGTGGTGAAGGTGAAGAAGAACAGCGCGATGGCGACGAAGCTGCCGCCGAAGCCCGGCAATACGTTGTCCACCGCCACCTGCGTGAAATTGGACTTCTCGACGCCCGGAACAAACTGCGCGATGAAGCCGCCCTTGTTGGCCGGATCGGCCACGTTGAAGGCATTGGTCGCGAGGATCATCACTGCGGTGGCTGTGCACACGAACAGCGTGTCCACGTAGACCGAGAAGGCCTGCACGAGGCCCTGCTTGGCCGGATGCGAAACCTCGGCCGCGCCGGAAGCCTGGGCACCGGTGCCCTGTCCGGCTTCGTTGGAGAAGATGCCCCGCTTGACGCCCCACTGGATGGCCAGCCCGAAAACCGCACCGTAGGCGGCGTTCATGTTGAAGGCAGAACTGAAGATCAGCTGGAAGATGTAGACGATCTTGTCGGCATGCGCGAACAGCACCACGAAGGCCAGCAGGATGTAGGCAATGGCCATGAAGGGCACCACCATTTCAGCGGTTTTGGCGATGCGCCGCCCACCGCCCAGCACGACCCAGGCGACCAGCACCGTATAGATGATGCCGGCGATCCAGGGCGACATGCCCAGCGACAGGCTGGCGGCCTGCGCAAAGGCATTCGTCTGGATGCCCGGCAGGGCCAGGCCGCAGCCGAAGATGGTGAGGATGGCAAAGGCGATGCCCAGTGGACGGCTCTTCAGACCCTTTTCCATGTAGTAGGCGGGGCCGCCACGGTACTCGCCGTGAACCTGCTCCTTCCACACCTGGGACAGTGCCGATTCGATGTAGGCCGAGCCGGCACCGAGAAAGGCGATGGCCCACATCCAGAAGACCGCGCCCGGGCCACCAAAGAAGATGGCCGATGCCACGCCTGTGATGTTGCCTGTGCCCACGCGGCCACCAAGCGCCATCGCAAAGCCCTGGAACGACGAAACGCCGGCGGCCGATGACTTGCCGCTGAAGAGCTGCCCGACCATGTCTTTGATCAGGCGCACCTGCGGGAACTTCATGGCCAGCGAAAAGTAGACGCCCACGATCAGGCATCCATAGATCATCACCTGACTCCAGAAGAAGTCGTCTACGGCGGCAGAAATGCCAAGCAAATTCATGACTCGTGCTCCTCGGGTGGAATGGGTTTGTGGGTTCTCTTAGGCAAATGTGGCGCTGCCACTTTGCTTGACCCCCACGGGTGCGGCCGGCTCCAGCCGGCCTTGGGGCGCTCAGACGGGACACCACGGCGCAGGCCGCGTTCGACGGCCCGAGCCCGCGGGCTTGGGAGGTTCGATCAGAAGCAACGGCCGGTGTTGCCAAGCCCGCCGACCGCCTGTTCCTGCGACAAGGCGTGACCAGCCGGGCACCCGCGGGCGCCCGGCCGGAAAGTCCCTATTTCAGGAGCGTGCTGGCGTCGACGAAGTCGTAGCCCAGATCCCGGGCTACCGCTTCATAGGTCACGTGGCCCTTGACCACGTTCAGGCCGGCACGCAGGTGCACGTCCTCGGTGGCGGCGCGCACCCAGCCCTTGTCGGCCAGCGCCAGCGCGTGGCCGATGGTTGCGTTGTTGAGGGCGAAAGTCGAGGTGCGTGCCACGGCGCCGGGCATGTTGGCCACGCAGTAGTGGATGACGCCGTCCACCACGTAGGTCGGATCGGCGTGCGTGGTGGCGTGCGCGGTCTCGAAGCAGCCGCCCTGGTCGATGGCCACGTCGACGATCACCGCTCCGGGCTTCATGCGCGAGATCATCGCGCGTGTGACCAGCTTGGGCGCGGCAGCACCGGGAATCAGCACGCCGCCGATCACCAGGTCGGCCTGGAGGATGTGTTCTTCGATCGCATGCGCCGTCGAGTAGACGGTCTCGATGCGGTTGCCGTAGATCAGGTCCAGGTGACGCAGGCGGTCGATGTTGCGGTCGAACACGCTGACACGGGCGCCCAGGCCCGCGGCCATCTGCATGGCATTGGTGCCCACCACGCCAGCCCCTAGGATCATCACGTGCGCCGGCGGCACGCCCGGCACACCACCCAGCAGCAGGCCCATGCCGCCCTTGGACTTCTCGAGGTGGGCCGCGCCGGCCTGAACGGCCATGCGGCCGGCAACCTCGCTCATCGGGGCCAGCAAGGGCAGGCCACCATGCGGCCCGGTGATGGTTTCGTAGGCGATGCACACGGCACCGGACTTGACCAGCGCCTTCGTCTGCTCGGGGTCTGGCGCCAGGTGCAGGTAGGTGTACAGGATCTGCCCCGGGCGCAGCATCTGGCACTCCTGCGGCTGCGGCTCCTTGACCTTGACCACCATCTCAGCGCCTGCGAAGACTTCGGCCGCAGTGGTGGCGAGCTTGGCACCCGCCTGCAGATACTGCTCGTCGGTCAGTCCGATGGCCGTGCCCGCCCCGGCCTGCACGGTGACCGAGTGGCCGTGCAGCGTGAGCTCGCGCACGCTGGCCGGTGTGAGGCCGACGCGGTATTCGTGGTTCTTGATCTCCTTGGGTACACCGATGCGCATGCTTGTCTCCTGTTGTGGAGCCCACATTTCAGGGCAATTTGCGCCAAACATGAACACGGATCACGAAACTTCAACGTACATTAGCAAGGCTTATGAACACCTTTGATCCGGCCGCACTCGATTGCCTGGCGGCGCTGGCGGGCACGGGTAGCTTCGAACGTGCGGCCGAGCAGTTGTCGGTAACGCAATCGGCGGTCTCGCAGCGCCTGCGTACGCTGGAGACGGGCCTGGGTCGGCTGCTGGTGGTGCGCGCCCGCCCGCTGCGCCTGACTGAAGCGGGCAAAATGCTGCTGCGCTATGCGCGCCAGATGCAGGCCCTGCGGGCCGACATCGCACGGGAGTTGGGCAGCTCACCTTCACGCCACGAGCGGCTGCCCATCGCAATCAATGCCGACAGCCTGGCTACCTGGGTACTGCCGGCGCTGGATGCCTGGGTGCAGCGCGGCCAGCGCGAGGGTTACGGCCTGGACCTGCTGGTGGACGACCAGGATTTCACTTACGACTGGTTGCGCGAGGGCGAAGTCCTGGGCTGCGTCAGCAGCGTCGCCGAGGCGCTGCGCGGTTGCAGCGCAATGCCGCTGGGCTGCATGCGCTACATCGCGGTGGCCAGTCCGGGCTTCCTGTCCGGGCAACTGCCCGGCGGGCTGAGCCGCGGCAACTTCGCCCAGGTGCCCTGGCTGGTATTCAACCGCAAGGACGACATGCACCGCGCCTGGGCCAGCGCCGCATTTGGTGTGCGCAAACCGCGCCTGAACGAGCACTTTGTGCCATCGACCGAGGCCCACGCCCGCGCCGCACTGATGGGCTGGGGCGTGGCCGTGATGCCCGAACAGATGGCCAACGCGGCGCTGGCCCAGGGCCGTCTGGTGCAGGTGCACGCGGACATTGCCGTGGACGTGCTGCTGCACTAGCACCAGTGGAAGCTGCACGCTGCCGACGGCACGAAGCCAGCGCACGGTGCAGGCGCGCTGGATCGCATCGGCCAGGCGCTTGCCGCCGGTGCCAAGCAGGCCCTGCGACCGGCAAGCGGCCGATAGGCAGCCGGCCAGCGCTTGGGCGCCGGCTGTGGCCAGAACCTCAGCGTTGACACGGGCGACGTCAGGGATAGACCACCGATCCAAGGGCACGCCACTGCGGCGGATCCGATCTGGCGGACTTCGCGGGTGTAGGCCGTCC
>WBZS01002645.1_pt1 | contig 10641 bp, 7 predicted proteins | sample 5204201 | NCBI WGS metagenome assembly WBZS01 (sample SAMN12344357, study PRJNA552823) | activated sludge metagenome | biome: Activated sludge suspended growth; feature: Nitrification reactor; material: Wastewater; isolation source: activated sludge from nitrification reactor of wastewater treatment... | reverse complement strand
CGACACCCCCATCGCCCTGGATGAGGCCGCCGCGGCCTGGCGAGCCGCCCCCGCCCTGGCCGTCGACACGGAGGCCAACAGCCTCCACTCCTACACCGAGCGCACCTCGCTCATTCAGGTCTCTACTCGCGACCAGGACTACATCCTTGATCCTATCGCCTTGACGGGTCTCAACGCCCTCGGCGTACTCCTGGCCGACCCTGGCATCGAAAAGGTCTTCCACGCCGCCGAGAACGACATCCTGGCCCTCAAGCGCGACTACGGCTTTGTCGCCCACAACGTTTTCGACACCATGCTCGCCAGCCGCATCCTGGGCCTCCCCCGCGTCGGCCTGGGCGACCTGATTCGTGAGAATTTCGGCGTGAGCCTCGACAAGCGCATGCAGCGCTACGACTGGAGTACCCGCCCCCTCGACCCGGCCGCCCTGGCCTACGCCACCGAGGACACCCACTATCTACTGGACCTGCGCGATCAGCTCTATCGGCAACTGATGGCGGCGGACCGTTGGGAGGAAGCGCGCCAGGAGTTCGAGCGGCTGGGCCGCGCCGAGCCTGTCCAGCGGGTCTTCGATCCCGACGCCTTCTGGCGGGTGAAGGGCGCTCACGACATCCAGCCCCGCGAGCGCGCCGTGCTGCGCGAGCTGTACCGCTTCCGCGACGAGCAGGCCCGCCAACTGGATCGCCCGCCGTTTAAGGTCCTCGCCGATGCGTCCCTCATCGAGCTGAGCCGCGCGCAGCCCCACTCCACCGACGACCTGCGTCCTCTGGCGCACCTGAGCCACTACCAGGCCCGTAAGTACGGCGTGGGCATCCTGGCCGCCGTCAAGACCGGCCAAAGCGCACCGATTCCCTATCGCCCCCGCGACAACGATCGCCCCGACGATGCCACGCTAGAACGCTTCGAAGCGCTACGGGCCTGGCGCAAAGCCACCGCCGCCGAGCGCGGCGTCGAGCCGGACGTACTCCTCTCTAACGCCGCCCTGTGGACCCTTGCGCGCCGTGTGCCGACAACAGTCGACGAAATCGCGACTCTCGACGTGATGACCGACTACAAGGTGCGCCACTACGGCGACGCCATCCTGACCGTCCTGCGGGCCGGACCCCGGCCGCCTTCGTAACCGCTGGTATCCCCAGACGCAACACAGCCCAGGCGAAGAAGCCGCATGCGCGACTCCAGCCTGGGCTGCAATGTAGAGAGACGCCCCGTGAGGCGTCTCCATCACCAATCTAGAACCGTTTAGCGCGGCCGACGTCGCTGCGGACGGTCCGCCGGTACGGGTACAGGGACGGGGCGCGGAGCGGGGCGGAATAGTTGTTCGAGGACTTCCAAGAGACGCTTCAACATCGGGCCGAATCCCCTTTCTACTCTACACCCCTCTAGATGCGGTAGCGGCGGCCAGTCATACCCCTCGTACTCGCAATTCAGCAAGTCGTCGACCAAAAGTATACGCCGGCGTCTGGGAATGTGGCAAATTTCCGGCGCAAGCAGCACGACCATCGGTGGGCCTCACACGGCCAGGCGTCCGTTTCCGTTGCGTCGCGCGAAACGCGGCGGACGGCTATGCTGGTAGAGGGCGAGCAGCCGCTCCGCCAGTTGCCGCGGGTCGTGGCGCGTCGGCCGGCTGAGGTCCAGCACGTCCACCGCCACAACTGGCACGCCGTAGCCCTCGGCCGCCGCCTCCGGCCCCACTTGAGTCACACCCCAGGCGACGGGCAACGCGACCAGATGACTGTTCACCAGCACGTAGTCGAAAGGTAGCTCGCCCACATGACGCTGAAGCGCGGCGAGATAGTCCTTGAGCGTGTAGCCATCCGTCTCGCCGGGCTGACTGGCGACATTGGTGACGTAGACTCGCAACGCGCCCGTCGTGCGCAACGCCTCGGTTAACTCAGGGACCAGGAGATTGGGCAGCACGCTGGTATACAGGCTACCCGGCCCGATGACCACGAGATCGGCGTCGTGGATAGCGTCGAGCGCCTCCGGGTAGGCGGGCGGCGCGGCCGGCGCGAGAAATACCCGCTCGATTGCCGCCCCCCCATGCGGCAGGGCCGACTCGCCGTGAATTACCTCCGCGTTGACCAGCTCCGCTGACAGGGTCACATCCATCAAGGTCGCGGGCAAGATGCGCCCCCGCACGTTCAGGACGCGGCTAGACTCGCGCAGGCCTTCCTCGAACGAGCCGGTGATGCGCTGCATCGCGACCAGCAGCAGATTGCCGAAGGCATGGCCCCCTAGCGAAGCCCCCTCCTGAAAGCGATACTCTAGCAGTTGCGTCATCAGCGGCTCGGCCTCGGCGAGGGCCGCGATGCACTGGCGAAAGTCGCCCGGCGGCGGGACGCCGAGTTGCCGACGCAGCTGACCGCTGCTACCGCCATCATCGGCCACCGTGACGATGGCCGTCAGATTGGAAGTGTACACCTTGAGACCGCGCAGCAGCGTGGACAGCCCCGTCCCACCGCCGATGGCGACGACGCGCGGCCCACGCTCGGTACGCCGCCGATGGAGCGCGTCGACAATGGGTGTGCCCGACGCCGCGCGCGCCGCCGCCGACAGCAGCGAGCGATTGAGGCCGATAACTCCGCCCACGACGCACGCGCTGCCCAGCAACGCGAACAGGGCGGCGCGGCCGCTACGCGGCACGAATTGGAGCGTCAGGTAGTAGACAAATTCAGGGACCGTGAGGGTGCGGTACAGATCGACGAGGGAGTAGGCCAGGCCCAGCGCAAGAAGCGTGATGCCCAGCCCCAACAGGACCAGCCATCGCTTCACACGTAAGCCGGGCGTCAGCCATTTCTGAAATTCCATCGGCGTCAAGACGAGATTAGGGGTTGGAGATTAGGGGTTGGAGATTGGACATCGAGGAGTATAACGCCCTAATCCCCAATCGCCCTATCCTTGTAGATAGTCACGCAACTTGCGGCTGCGTACCGGGTGGCGCAACTTGCGGAGGGCCTTGGTCTCGATCTGGCGGACGCGCTCGCGCGTCACGCCAAACGCCTGCCCAACCTCCTCCAAGGTGCGAGGCTGCCCATCGACCAGGCCGAAGCGCATCTCGATGACCTGCCGTTCGCGAGACTCCAGAGTTTCCAGGAGCACTTCCATCTGCTCCTTGAGCATCTGCTGCGAGGCGGAGTCGCTGGGCATAGGCGTCACATCGTCGGGGACGAAATCACCCAACTCGCTGCTGCTATCATCGTCGGAATTACCGACCGGCTCATCCAGGGAGCGCGTCTCCTGGGCCATGCGAACGATCTTCTTTACCTTCGCCGTCGCCAGCTTGACCTTGCGGTCCAGATCGACCGATAGGTGCTCGCCGCGCGCCAGGTAAGCATCCACTTCTTCGCGCTCGTCAATCGTCAGCATGCCCATCTCTAGGGCGACCTCTTCCATGCTTGGGTCGCGCCCCAACTCCACCGTGAGCTTGCGTGAGACTCGGTAGTACTTGTTAATGGTTTCGACCATATGCGCGGGCACGCGGATGATGCGCGCCTGGTCGGCCAGGGCACGGCTGATGGCCTGGCGAATCCACCACGTCGCATAGGTGCTGAACTTGAAGCCCAACTCAGGGTTAAACTTTTCGGCCGCGCGCAACAGGCCAAGCGTGCCTTCCTGGATGAGATCGGACAGGGAGATACCGCGACCGACGAATTTCTTGGCGATGCTGACGACAAGGCGCAAATTGGCCTCGGCCAGCCGCGACTTGGCGTTCTCGCCGCGCTCGATGAGACGGCGCAATTCCACCTCGTCGACGCCATTGGCCGCCGCCCGCAGCTTCTCCCGCGCCTCTTCGCCAGCCAGGATCATGTAGGCCAGGGTCCGCTCTTCCTCGGCCGTCAGCAGCGCCACGCGGCCGATGTCCCGCAGGTACATCCGAACGGGATCGTCGCCGCCATGATCGAGATCGATGTGGGGCTCCGGCTCTTCCGGCTCGCGCACCAACTCGGCCAGGACTTCAGGCGACGGCTCCTCGTCGTCGCTCACCTCCACGCCCAGGTCAGTCAACTGCGCGCGCAGGCTTTCCAGGCGCTCGATGCGGCGCTCGCCCTTTGGCAGGGCGTCGCGGACATCACGCATGGAAATTGGCAGCCCTGCGTCGATCCTTTCCTGAATCTTGCGCGGCAGCGGCAGCATCTCGGTGGTGGGTGGTTCCGGCCCCAGCTCGGGGGCCGTCCAGGTTGCCGGGGTGGGGTCTAAGCCTGTAGGTCGCCTGGTCGGCTTCCGACCTGCCATCCATCATCTCCTACCGTGTTGGGACCACGTTCCGTTGCGTCTGAAACAGGGCACGACGTATCCGCTCTAATTCCATCGACACATGCTGCACGCGGACCTCGTACCGTGACGCGGACACCTCGTCCGCCTCACCGCGCGCATCCGCCAGCAAGAACCCTAACTGGGACAACTCCTGCTTCCGCTGCTGCTCGCGCAGGCGGAGCAGCGTCAGCAGCGTCTCGCGAACCACCGCCTCCTCAGCGACGGGCGGGCGTCGGCTGAACCCGTGGCGGATGCGCGCCACATGCTCAGCCAGGACATCGGCCTGGGCCACCCCACTCGCCACGACGTTGAGGACCGCCTGATTGTCGGCGGCGGTGAAGTCGGCCCCGCCCAAGGGGGCGAGGCCCTGCTCCCCCAGCGCAAACTGCACCTCAGCCAACGTTGACGGCGACTGCATCAACAGGCCGAGAACGTACTCTTCGAGGCCGAAATCCCGCCCCTCGTCACGTGCAGGCATCGGCTTTGGCGCGGCGGGCGTGGATGCGCGGGGCGTGGGTGGGCGCGGTGCGCCAGGTCGTCCCAACGCCTGAAAACGCTGCGTCAACTGCCGCTCGTCCACCCGCGTCAGGCGAGCCAGCCACTGCAAGTAATGCGCCTGCTCGACCGGGTTGTCCAGCTCATCGCGAATCACTTCCAGCAGTCGCGCCGCCGCCTCTTCCTTGCCCATCGGCGTCGTCAGGTCCAGGTCGGCCACCAGCGCGCTGAAGTAGTAGTCGGGCGCGGGCTTACTGGCCGCGACGCGCCGCTCCCACTCGGCGGGGTTTTGCTTGACCAGGTCATCGGGGTCCAGACCTGCGGGCAGAACCGAGATGCGCAACTCGACGGTGCGCTTCTCCACCGTGTTGAGACGCCCGCCGGGGCCGGGCATGCGCCGCTTCGCCGTCGCCACGGCGCGTGACGCCACCTGGAGGCCGCGCAGTGTCGCCGCGTTGCCCGCGCTGTCCGCATCCAGGGCCAGGACGAGGGTGGGCGCGTGGCGCGCGGCCAGGGCTACCTGATGCTCGGTCAGCGCCGTACCTAGCGAGGCGACCACGTTCTGGAAGCCGCGCTGGTGCAGACTCACCACATCCATGTAGCCCTCGACAACGATAGCCACACCGCTACGCCGAATGGCATCCTTCGCCAGGTCGAGGCCGTACAGGCAGTGCCCCTTGTCGAAGATGGGCGTCTGGGGCGAGTTAAGGTACTTGGGTGTCGCGTCGCCCAGGGTACGCCCGCCAAAGCCGATGATCCGGCCACGGTCGTCCCGGATCGGAAAGATCAGACGACCGCGAAATCGGTCGTAGTATCCCCCCTCCCCCTCGCGGGCAATCGCCAGCCCGGCCGCCGCCACGTCGTCGGCGCGGAAGCCCCGACCCTCCAGCGCTATCAGCAGCGCGTCCCAACTATCCAGCGCGTAGCCCAGTTGGAAGCGGTCACGCGCGGCATCGTCCACCTGGCGGCGTTCCAGGTAGGCGCGGGCCGCGCCCGCCGCCGGTGAATTGAGCAGGTGGTTGTAAAAGAGTTGCGCCGCCGCGGCATGAATGTCGACCATCCGCTGCCGCGCCTCGTCCTCCGCCTGATCCGCGCTCGTGCGCGGGCGGACATCCACCCCGGCCCGCTCGCCGAGCAGGCGCAGCGACTCCGGAAAGTCCACATTCTCGACGCGCTGGATGAACGAAAAGATGTCGCCGCCTGTCCCGCACGCGCCGAAGCAATGCCATGTCTGGCGATCCGGGTTGACGACGAACGATGGCGTCTTCTCACTATGGAACGGGCACAGCCCCTTGTAGGTACGCCCCGCCTTCTTTAGCGGGACGTAGGCCCCGACCACATCCACGATGTCGAGTCGCGCCTTGATCTCGTCGACAACACTCATATGTCGCCACCAGTCATCAGCGAGTAGCCACCAGGGGCGGATGGAGAGGAACGCGAGGGGCGACAACTTGATGCTACAAGGCGTGGAGGCATGCGACAGCGGATTCTTCCAGAAGCGATTCGCCGAGGCAGCACGACAGGCGCGGGTGGTCCGACAAGCCTCGAAAGTTTAGCACGTTCTCATGCGGCATGCAAAAGCGCAACCGATAGGACCAGGACGCGCCTCTCAACCGCCCCAATCGGCCTGACGGGTTTCGGAAACCCGTCAGGCCCGGCTCCTCGCGCTGCCCTCCCGCGATCCGCGCATCACCAGGCTGTCAAATCTGGCCGCCGCCCTGCCCACGGCCGCGCTTTCTCCAACTGCCCGGCGAGGCGGAACAAGGTCGCCTCGTCGCCGAAACGGCCTACGAACTGCATGCCGATGGGCAGGCCGGCCGCGTTCCAGTGGAGCGGGACGGACATGGCAGGCTGGCCGGTGACGTTGAACAGCGGCGTATAGGGGATGAACTCGAAGGTCTGCTTCGCCAGGGGCTTGATCACGCCCAGGGCATTCAGCAGCGCGCCCGCATTAGTACGCCCCACCGCCTGTAGGGCACGACGTTGGGCGGGCGTCGGCTGCAACGCGCCGATGACAGGCGGCGGCGCACCCAGAGTCGGTGTGAGTAACACATCGAAACGTTCGAAGAAGCGCGCCACCTCGCGGCTGTCGAGCTGTAGCTGGCGCCGCGCGCTGGCGTAGGCAGACGCACTCATGGCGCGGCCCAGCATTCCCAACGCCCACGTGGACGGCTCGAAGTCGGCGGCCGCCGGCTTGCGGTCCAGGATGCGGCCCACGGTCTGAATCTCCGACGCCGTCTCGGCAGCGATGATCGTCATGAACGCGATGGCCTCCGCCTCACCATCGATGGCGGGCACAGCCTCAACCAGATCGTGGCCCAGGCTTTGCAGCAGGCGCAGCGTGGTCTCCAACCCGGCCACGTTGTCGGGGTGGACGCGCCCGCCCCATAGCGGCCGGGTCGTGAAGGCGATGCGGAGCCGACCGGGCGGCGTGGCCACCTCGGCGAGGAAGGGCCGCGCCTGGGGTGGGCAGGCATAGGGCGCGCCCACCTCCGCCCCGCTGATGGCGTCGAGCATGGCCGCGCTGTCGCGCACCGAGCGCGTGACGACATGCTCGATGGCGAAGCCGCTCCACACCTCGCCCATGTCGGGGCCAGTCGGCGTGCGGCCGCGCGTCGGCTTGAGGCCGAACACCCCGCAGCACGCGGCCGGGATACGAATCGACCCCCCACCGTCGCCGCCACTGGCCACAGGCACGATGCCCGCCGCCACCGCCGCCGCTGAGCCGCCGCTGGATCCGCCCGCCGTGCGTCGCAGGTCCCACGGGTTGCGGGTGGGGCCAAAAGCCTCCGGCTCGGTGAAGGGGGTCAGGCCGAACTCCGGCGTGTTGGTCTTGCCAAAGATGACGACCCCCGACGCCTTGAAGCGGCGCACCAGTTCGCTATCGTGGGGCCAGGCGACGCCGCGCAGCGTCTTCGTGCCGTGGCTCGTCGGGTGGCCGGCGACGGTGGAGAGCAGGTCCTTGAGCAGGAACGGCACGCCTGCGAAAGGGCCATCGGGCAGCGGTCTGGCGGCCGCCCCGCGAGCCGACTCATCCATGCGGTAGATGATGGCGTTGAGGGCCGGGTTGAGGCGGTCGGCGCGGGCGATGGCCGCTTCAAGCAGCTCGGCCGGCGTCACCTGCCGCGTGCGTACCAGCTCGGCCAGGCCCAGCGCGTCGTAGGCGTCGTAGTCGGGGAAGGGGGACATATGCGAGCTACCTCCACGGGAGCTAGCGCAAGTATAGGGCCTGTCCTGCCGGCCGCCAAGCAAAACGAGTCCATCATGCCAGCGCTGTCCACGTCTCCCGCGTCTGGGCTTCACGTTTTGGGGGTGGCCGTCGTATAATGCGGCTGTATCGCACAGGCGCACGGAGGAGGATGCAGCATGGAACACGCGCTGGGAACCGTGGAACGGCCGCTACGGGTCGCCATCATCGGGGCGGGGCCGGCCGGCTTCTATGCCGCCGAGGCGCTGCTGAAGCAGCCGACCCTGACCGTCAGCATCGACATCTTCAACCACTTCCCCTACCCGTATGGTCTGGTCCGCGACGGCGTTGCCCCCGATCACCAGTCCATCAAGGCCGTCACCCGCGTCTACGACAAGCTTCTGCAAGACCCGCGGGTGCGCTACTTTGGTAACGTGACGTTTGGCGCTGACGTGACGCGCGACGAGATACTGCGCCTGTACGATCAGGTCGTGTACGCCGTCGGCGCCCAGTCCGACCGCCACATGGACATCCCCGGCGAGGACCTGGACGGCAGCTTCCCGGCCACCATCTTCGTCGGCTGGTACAACGGCCACCCCGACTATGCCGACCTCGATTTCGACCTGTCCGGCGAGCGCGCCGTCGTCGTCGGCGTGGGCAACGTGGCCGTGGACGTGGCGCGCATCCTGGTACGCGACCCCGACGAACTGGCGGCGACGGACATCAGCGATGTGGCCCTGGAACGACTGCGCCACAGCCAGATTCGGGAGGTGGTGATTCTGGGGCGGCGCGGGCCAGCGCAGGCCGCCTTCACCAGCCAGGAGCTGAAGGAGTTCGGCGAGTTGAAAGGCGTCAACGTGGTCATCGACCCGGCCGACCTGGAGCTGGACCCCGACAGCCAGGAGGCGCTGGCCATCGACAAAGTGGCCGCACGCAACATGGAGCTGCTGCGGGGCTACGCGGCGCGCACCGACCACAGCCGGCCGCGCACCCTGCGCATCCGCTTCCTGGTCTCGCCGGTCGAACTGATTGACGACCACGTGGGCAGCGTCAAAGCCGTCCGCATCGAGCGCAACCGCCTGGAGAAGAACCGCCAGGGCAAGCTCCTCTCGCGGGGCATCGGCGAGTACGAGGTGCTGCCCGCGACGCTGGTGCTGCGTTCGGTGGGCTACCGCAGCGTGCCTCTCAAGGGCGTGCCTTTCGACCAGACCACCTACACCATCATGAACATCGGCGGGCGCGTGGTGGACCCCCACGACACGGAGCCGCTACCCGGCGAGTACGTCGTCGGTTGGGCCAAGCGCGGCCCCAACGGCATCATCGGGACCAATAAGCCCGACGCCGTCGCCACCGTCCAGGCCATGCTGGCCGACGCGCCCACCCTGCTGGGCGTCTCCGCCGAGAGCCGCGACCCGGCGCGGGTGGACGCCCTGCTGCGCGCGAAAGGCATCGACTACGTGAGCTTCGAGGACTGGCAGGTGCTCGACCGTCACGAGACCGAGCAAGGCGCAGCAACCGGCCGCCCGCGCGTCAAGGTCACCAGCGTGGCCGAGATGCTGAAGGTGATTCGAGGGAAGGCAGGAACATAGCTCGCAGCGGTTGACGAGGGCGGGGAAGCGCGTATGCTTGATATACTCTAGCGCGCTGGCTGAGAGCGCTCTCACGATGCCCCAATCATATTCGATCACGCATTATCGTCTGACCGACCATGCACGTTTCGAGATGACCCGCCGAGGTAGTGACGAGGCGGCTATCGCTCAGGCGCTGGCCATGCCCGAGCAGATTGGGGCCGTCCGCGAAGGCCGATCGGTTTACCAGCGGCGTGTCGAGACAGGCGAACCGCCGCAACAGTATCTTCTACGCATCGTGGTCGACGTTGACCGCTCGCCGGCTGAGGTGGTGACCGTGTATCGTACAAGCAAGGTGAGGAAGTACTGGCGGAGCGAGCCATGAAGGTAATCTACGATCTGGAAACTGACACGCTCACCGTGGTACTCTCCGATGCGGCCGTCGCGGAGAGCGACGAGGATAAGCCCGGCGTGATCCTCGACTACGACGAGGCTGGCGCACTCGTCTCTCTCGAAATCCTCGATGCATCGCAGCGTGTGACCTCGCCCAGCAGCATCCAATTCGAGGTCGGACCGACGCGGATTGACGCAGCAGCATGATGCGACCCCTGCATCGGTAGCGCGAAGAGAGACCGAGGGCGCATCCCTGCGGCGAAGCGCGTATGCTTTGCTGCCATCTCGGTAGCATAAAGGTGTGTGGTGACACTTCCCAACGCTGACGAGGCCGTGGTCGATATACGCAAGCTGCGGGACTATTGCCTCAATCCGAATCACGACGAGGGCAAGCACAAAGCGCGCCTGTTCCTTGCGGTTTTGGGGATGACAGCCGAGGATGCCGAGGACTTGCGGCACATGCTACTTCAAGCTGCGCGAACGCAAGGTGCGGAAATCGGGCGCAGGGATGACTATGGTCAGCGCTATAGAGTTGACTTCGCCGTGGAATGGCAGGGACGACGCGCTATGATTCGGAGCGCCTGGATCGTGGTGAGTGGCGACAGTGTGCCGCGATTGACAAGCTGCTACCCGATTGCGGTGAGGGGAGGGTAGAGATGCAGGCCATCAAGCTGCTGGATGTGGTGGCGCTGGCGGTCGATTTGCCGGAGCACAATCTGTGGCGTGGGCAGGTCGGAACGGTGGTTG
>WBZS01002644.1_pt1 | contig 10646 bp, 10 predicted proteins | sample 5204201 | NCBI WGS metagenome assembly WBZS01 (sample SAMN12344357, study PRJNA552823) | activated sludge metagenome | biome: Activated sludge suspended growth; feature: Nitrification reactor; material: Wastewater; isolation source: activated sludge from nitrification reactor of wastewater... | reverse complement strand
ACGAGAACTCGCTGATTCCGTTCGGCGACTCGGGATCTTGCAACCGATCTCCGTTCGACACGATTCGTCCGGGGAAGGCTATAAAATCATCTCGGGGGAACGGCGGTATCGGGCTGCCATCGCGGCGGGGCTTTCTGAGGTCCCATGTTGGGTGCAGACGCCGGACGAGTTGGAGTTGCTTCTACGCCAGGTCGCTGAGAACTGGCAGCGGAGTGACCTGCATCCGATGGAACTCGCCGACTCGCTACGAACGCTGCAAACTCGCTTCGGGTGTACGCAGAAGCGTTTGGCCGAACTGACCGGGAAGTCGGAAGCCGAAGTCAGTAAATTCCTTCGGTTACACAACTTGAATCCAGGTGTTCAAGAACAGGCTCGGAACGATTCCACGGGTTTGTTGGGGCGACGCCTGCTCACCACCCTCAGCCGACTCCCAGATGCAGAGCAGCCGGCGGTGCTCAGCCGCGTTCGCGCACAGGGACTGACGGCGGATCAGGCAGAACACCTCGTCCGGGACCGGTTGGTCCGAGAGCGAGGCGAGAAAAAGCGGGGAGCGCCGAACGGGACCAATTTCCGGTTCGTGACGGCCCAGGCCACGGTCCGGGTCTCGTTCCGCAAACGCGACATCTCTGATGACGACGTGCTCCGAGCCCTACGCGAGGCGAGCGATCAAGTGCGTGAGGAACGTGGCTAAGCCGCCGCGTAATTCGAGCCACTTTGCGGCAGGCTAATGCGAAATTCATCGAAAGTTGCCCCGGGCAAGTCCCGGCGATGCGGGAAATACGTACCTGGGGATACATGCAGTTGAAAATACGTATCCCAGGACACAAGGAATTCGTAACTCGGGATACATCAATGGGCCGAAAACACGTACCTCGGGATACGCGAATATCGTACCTTGGGACACATTTTGGAGGTGGGGAAACTGAGGTTTTTTCGCTCCCCAAGGCCCTCGGCCGGATTCGAACGACGTTCGGCTAACTACTACCATAACCTTTACCATAACCACACCCAAACCTGCCGAGTGTGTTTGGTGTCTTGGGATCGACCGGAAAGAGTACAGAACGTCTGCCGGACGAGATCGGCGACTTGAACACGGAGCGGGATCGGCGCACACTGGGGCACGATGACGGACCGCAAGCCCCTCACCGCTTATCCCGACGGTCGCGATGAAATGAACCTGGCCGACTTTCCGATTTCCGTGCTGGATTCCCACCAGCCGAAACGCATCGACGGCGGCAAGGTCGATACCGTCGCTTTCGAAGCCACGCGGTATGACCCCGTGACCAAACGGCGATTGCCACAGCGGGTGACTCTCCTAACAAATTCCCAGATCGGCCTTCCCACACCCACCGACGAGAACGTGGTCCTTGGCCTCCTCTGCCTGGCAAAGGAATCAACCGACTTTCAATCCCCACGGGTCCACTTCACGCCGCATGCCCTGATATCGATCTTGCAATGGGCCCCCACCGGCAAGAACTATCGCCGCCTGCGCGATTCCCTACGGCGACTCAAAGCCCTGACGATTCGCTATGAGAACGCCTGGTGGGATCGCGATGGACGCCAATACCAGAGTGAATTCTCGACCGGCATTATCTCCGAATACTTCGTTGCCAGCCAAGTCCGTGGTCGCCGGAAAGCCGATGCGGTCCCCGAGAATTTCGTGGTGTTCGCCCCGAAGTTTTTTGAGTCCCTGCACAAAGGTAATCTCAAGCGGCTCGATCTGGCCACCCTGTTCTCGCTCAAACTACCGACCTCCCAGCGGCTGTATCGCTTCCTCGACAAGCGGTTTTATCACTCGCCGTCGTTCGAAATGGATTTAACCGAGTTCGCCTGCGGCCACATTGGCGTGAGCCCCACGAAGAACGTGGCCCACTTGAAGCAACGCCTTAACCCGCCGATTGAGGAATTGGAAGGGATTGGCTTCCTCAGCCGAACAGAGCCCAGGGACCGCTATCGAAACGTCTCGCCTAAGGTCTGGCGTATTCAGCTTCAGCAAGGTTCGGGCCTTCCGCCTATGGCCCTCGCTACCGCACTTGCTGACGCTTCTCCAACAGAGCCGACCAAGGCAGATACGCCGATACCCGTCGATTCGCCAGAAGACCACCTGATCCGAGCTTTCTACCAGGCCCGTTTCGATACCGAGACCGCGTTGCCGATAACCGACAAGGAACGGGACTTCGCCCGGACGCTCTTCACCCGTTACGGCCCGTCCCGTGCCAGGGCCGTCGTCAACGCAGCGGCCGAAATCGTGAAAGCCGCGTGGCCCGAGGGGAAGACGTTGCTCGCCATCATGCGGTACCTGCCCGAGGCTGAGGCTGCCTTGGCCCGCGAAGAGCGAAAGGCCGAACGCCAACGCCAGACCCAAACGAAGGCCGAAGCCGACCGAGAACAACAAGCGGAGCAAGCCAAGGTATTGGCCGTGTGGAAGCCGCACTGGGAATCGTTGGCGGAAGCGGAGCGAGACGTGATCCGTTGCCGGGTGCTGGCATCTCAACCGAAGGGAATCGAGAAGTATCCCCGGACGTTGGAGCGAATGTGTTTGCTTGAATTGGCGAAGCAGGAAGCGTCATCGGTATCCAACGTTCACGAGGCTCAAGTGTAATTGCCTTGACGTGCCGCTCAGACCGGTTCACGCTTGCTCCCTTTTTCCTCGTGGAAAAAGGAACGGTCTGAGAGCTGTTCATTGGCACCAAAACCACATTAATCGATTCACCTGAAAGGAGGCAGCCATGGCTGCCAAAACACGAAAAGTCGTCCCGATACCGGCGAAGCGGCCCGAGAAAAAGATCGGTCCCTTCCACGGCGGACTCGGCATCTCCATCTGGCTCAACGAAGTCGAAACGGCCCAAGGTACGCGCTGGTTTCGCTCGGTGACGCTGGCCCCACGAAGGTATCGCGAGGCGAGCACGGGCGAATGGAAAGACGCGAACTCCTACCGCCCGATCGACCTCAGTACCCTGGAACTGGCGATTGCGGAAGCCCGCCGCTACTTGGCCACAACTCCACTACCCGGCCAAGCGGCTGATTCCGAGGATGAACTCCATCACGAAGACGAAGCCGATCCCGGCAACCCGTAGACCCCTTGCGCTCTCAGACCAAGACCCCATGCCAATCAGCGTGGGGTTTTTGGTATATCGGTTGAGCCGACCGAAGCAGCGAAGCCAATCGCCGAACCTCCCTCGGCTGACGAAACCGAGCGTGCCCATATCAACGCTTGAATCACTTCCGAAACGTCGCTGAAGGTGCGGCTTCATTTTGGTTAGCATGGCCGTCTCCGTTTGAGCGAGAAATTATTTTCCAAAAGAGACGGCGGACTGACCATCAGAATCGGCGCAGTTCGAACCGAGACATCCAAGAGAATCCGAAGTCGGTTACTGCTCGACATGGGTATGATTCTCCAGATCCTGAAGGTACCTTGAGACCGTGTCCTGGTGCGGTGAATTTGCATCGATGAAGTACCCTTTTGCTTCTCGTAGCTTGGCAGTCCCGGTCGCGTTGTCCCCTGTGGACAGCAACAATTGCCCCACATCGAGGGCGATGATTCCGAGCATTTCATCGCGAACTCCGGACTGTTCCCCAGCCTGGCGGTAAAGGTCGAGGGCTTCAGCAATCAGGGCAGCATTCTCCGGAAGGGCATTTCTTTTGGCAAGTGGCAGCCAAATCGCCTTCGCCAAGCTACATAGCGCGAATGCGCGGTCTGGTCCGTCGGCCAATCCCTCGAGTATTTGCGACATCAATGCTCGTGCTTCTGCATCTCGGCCAAGTTCGCGTAGACTGGCAGCGGTGTTCAGCCTCGCCGATCTCGCCCGTTCGGAGTCACCGAATCGTTCAAACTCGGCAGCCGCTTGGTCGTAACACTCCACAGCCATGGCGTGAGATCCACTCCGTTGATATATATTGCCTCGAGTACCCATGAAAGCAGCCAGCTCAACATCCGTCCAACCGCCAGCGGCCAATGCCTCGTCGAGTGCGGCGAGAGCATCGGCAAACTTTTCCGTATCCTTCAGTCTCGAAATGGCGCGCATCACGCCTTCAATTCGCGACGCCATCGCCTGCAATTGAGATGGCCCGCTTGATGATGGTAGGACTTTTTCTAGTTCGGCGAGCATCTGCTCGATTTGAGAATCGCGTGCGGACACCTGCCACTTCCGTGCGTGTGTGAGAGCCTGTCTTGCTTCCGAGGGCTGTTGCAATTCTAGATGTGCCATCATGCGATACGCCCATGCAACTGCGTACTCCCGAGCTGCCGGGACAATGATCTCGATCGCGCGACATTCGTCAGCGTACCGGACCACGTCTTCGTACCGCTTTGCTCGCCAGGCGTACACGACGAGATTGCTCAATGTGATTGCCACCCCCCCAAAGTCCATCTGTCCCCGGCGCAGCACGAGAGCGAATTTTGCCCATTCGATAGCTTGGTCGAATTTATCCTCAAATGCCGCTAGCGAGGCCAAATTGTTGTAGCATCGCGACATCCCTATTTGATCCCCGTCCACCTCGTAAAGTTTTAGCGCCTGGCCGATGTGGCTTCGAGCTGCATCGTAACGTCCGACCTCCATCTCGGCCAAGCCGACATTGCCCAACTCAGGGGCAGTGCAGGCTTCGTTGGCTAACGCTTCCAAACGATTGGCTTCAATGAAAGCCGCCGAATCGAAAGGCTGGATTGAAGGTCTGCCATTAGAGAGTCGATGTCGCCAAACGCCGATGAAAAACTCGAGCGTAGGCACGGCCCGCTTGTCATCCAGACCTGTCGCAGCCTCTCGGGCGCTCGTGGCGATTCGAATTGCGTCTTCAAACAGACCCTCATCGGCAAGCCGTCTAGCGTAATTCATCCGTGTGCGGGTGGCGTGTTCCACTTCTTTCCGATTGTCCAACTGGGCAATGCAGTTTTCGAACAGATGGCGTGCTTCCTGCAATCCTGCGAAGCGAGTCTGAGCCAATGTCAGGTTGGCCCGAACTGCACCATCCTCCGCTAGGGACAAGGATCGCTCAAAAGCAATAATCCCCGTTCCCACCATGCCGAGGTTATCAGACGCAATGCCCACGGCGTTGAGCCCTAGTCGCAGGTTGTTCGTATCGCCGCACTGCTCAGAAATGGTGACACATGCCCGTGCTAGGCGAAGCATGTGGCTCGGCCGCGCGTAGTAACAGTTCGCCAATTTGATAAGAAGGGAAGTAGTCTCGCACGGTCGTCGCGAATATTCGAAGAACATCAGCATCGCCCGTTGGAAATCCTCGGATTGGTCGTCCCGATTCGGCCCGAGAACGTTTTTCAGTTGAAGGAGAAATATCGGATACGAAGAATTTTTGCCTTCCGTTTGTGTGAGGGAAGTACGGCACCCCTCAACAATTTCCTTAGTAATCGTTTGTCCGTGGAGATTGATCCGACCGTCGATGTTTGCGGCAGTTAGAAGTGCGTCGAGCTGCCGGTTTACATCACCTCTGAGCTCAGCAGAGTGCATCAGCCGTGTCGCCAAGAACCAGCGTCCGGTGCATGCGAGTGGGGTGTCGCCCAAGGTCGTTATGGCGTCCGCGAGCTGGTCATAGGCCTTGCGCTCATCCCCACGGCGGATGAGAAGTTCAGCCTGGCCGAATTCCAACTGAAGCCTCACGTACACATTTCCTATGATGCCGACAATTCGATCGACCGCGGCCAAATCTAGTTCCGCGGCGTGATACTCACCTTGGAACGTCAGTGTCCGAGCACGCTGAAGCAGACACTCGGCTTGGCACCTAATATCACCAGCGTGCCGGGCATGTTCCTGTGCCGCAGTAAGGATGTCGATTACTTCGTCGGGAGGCGATTTCGTAGAAATCTCTATGAGTGCACGGTTTAAAAGGATGGATCCAACACGGCGCGAGTCACCCGCAGCGTGCGCGTGGTAACTCGCCTGTTCCAGGGCAGAGTTGGCCTCCAGATAGCGATGGCTGAGGCGACGGCACACTCCCAAGTTATTCCATACCGCCCCAAGGTTTCGATGCCTCTCTAGTCGGCCAGCAGCGGAGGCCCTGCTCAGGTCATGATCAAGCAGCTTTTGCAAATGCTGATGAAATCGAAGGTCCTTTTCAAACCACAGCTCTGCTTCTTGGTAATCCCCTCTCTCAAGGCTGGCGCTCCCAAGAATGCGGAAACACAAACCGCTTTGAAAAGACACCGTCGGCCCGCTTACGTCTGGGTGCTTCGAGATGGCATCCAGTATTGTCTTCATAGAATTGCGGTCGTTACACTCCTGGAATAACCGGGCACAAAATGCCGCGCAAGTCGGCGCACCGATATGCGGTTCCTGCAGCCACCGTTCGAATTGCTCGTTGAGGTAGGCTGCTTGATCCTTGTGTTCGTTCGTCATTCGATTTACCTGAATGTCGAGGACCTCGAAGAACCCAGGTAATTCCGCTTCAACGACGGAACATTTTGCGCCCATTCGTTCAATGAGAGATGCGGCGCGAGACGGCATCTTGCCACGTGAGTTGGGACGTATCAGCCATGTGACGCCGAGCCCCTTTTCGGCCGCCACTTCGAATGGAAGGTAGGCGTCATCGAATTGAAGGTCCGAACCTGAAAAACCAATGACAAGTACGTGCGCCGTGGCAAACTCGGCTTGCAGTCGCTCCGTCAGATAAACAGGCAAACCGCAGCTCTTCTGCGAGACGGTGTCAACTAAAGTGCTGTCGGCGGTTACGGAGCCATGGATCTTAAACAATCTGCATGCACCAGCCCGGTCTGGACGTTGGAAGTGTTCTCGGGTAATGAAAAGCGTGAGATTTACGCCGGCTTCGCGAAACGCTCGCTCAATCAGCGTGTCAAAATTGGGAGTAACAACCGCCTGAAGCTTTCCGGACGCCCCTAACTCTGCAAGTGCGAGGTGATTCGCATTGGTACGATCGCTCTCTAACACACGGAGCAACGGAAAGTAACTGTCGCCTGCGAAGCCGTCCACGATCAAATCGGAAAAGGCTTGAATTGGAATTCGGTCAAGATTGAGCTGGTGAATCACTTCCTCTGCCTGTGGGAGGAAATTCGTTGCCTGCTTTTTGATCGCTTCCAGCAGTGTGACATTAAACCCCCACCAACTCGGAAGATTCGACGGTGGTGCAATTGAAACCCCCGCCCCAGCAACAATTACTAAGCGGCGTTCATTCAGTCCCCGCTGGAGCATCGCTAGGGCAGACATAAACCGACCTTTCAAAAAGATTAGAAGCCTCGGCCAAAGTTGATTGACGTCATCGTTTTTTAGTGTTCCGTAATACAATGAACTCGCATGCTTCGACCTGCCACACCGTTCTCTTTTTTCTGTTCCGAGCATTTTGCCTCGGTTTGGTCGACCGAAGAATCGTTGGATTGGCGAAGTCAAACTGATTTTTTCTCCACTCAGACGACCGTCCAACATTCCATGTTTCGATCTTTGTTGAATCAGCCACTACAGCAAGCCATCTATTTTCTGCGGATCCTCGAGCAGAGGTTGTGGCCGGCCGAGGTGATCGAGCATCGGCATCGCTGGGTCCATGTCCAAGACGTGGCAGAGGGTCGCCAAAAGGTGTTGGGCCGTGATGGGTCGCCCGAGGGAACGCTCGCCTCGGGCGTCGGTTTCACCGACCACTTGCCCCATCTTCAGGCCGCCGCCGGAAATCCAACAGAACCCCGTCGGCCAATGGTCTCGCCCGTTTGCGGAAGCGTTGCTCCCCGGGTTGGGCACGCCGACACGTGGGGCTCGGCCCATTTCCCCACACGCCACCACCACGACGTCCCGGTCGAGTCCGCGTCCGTGTAAATCCGTAACCAAGGCTGCAAGCGACCGATCGACATTCGGTAGTTGTTCGCGGATTCGTGGGAAGTTGTCGTCGTGCGTATCCCAGTTGCTCAAGTTTGAGGGCGAATGGCCGTTCACCACCCATCCGCCGCATAGGGTGACGAACTTGACGCCTGCTTCGACGAGTCGGCGAGCGCGGAGAAAATGCGTTGAGGCTGGGTTGTTGCCAAATTTCTCCCGAACGCTCAACGGCTCTTGACCCACATCGAACGCATCACGGGTCTTTGGCGACGTGATGATTTGCAACGCTCGGGAAGCAAACGCATCCATTCCCGTCATCTCTCGGCGATAGTCCACTTCGCGATTCAGGTTGTCGAAATGGCGAAGAATTTCCGTTCGGTCGGCAAGACGATTCACATTCATCGTCGGCGACAACGTGAGGCTCGCCATGCCCGGGCCTCGGATCGCGAACGGTTTGTGGGCCGGGCCGAGATAGGCGGGGTCTTGACCAAAGGGAAGATTGGTTTCCTCGATCAGCGTGACGTACGGCGGTAATTCCTGACGCGTTGTCCCGTGCACGCGACTCACGACCGACCCAAACGCCGGGCGATAGACCGATGGCCGAAACCCAGTCGCCAACTCTTTCGCGTCATGGCTACCGAGTGTCTGAAAGCCACGAATGATGGAGAACTTGTCGGCAATTTGCCGTAAACGTGGCAAGCCTTCACACATCTGCATCCCCGGCACGACGGAACGCCCGACCTGAAACTCGCCGCGAATTTCAACCGGGGCGTCGGGCTTCATGTCGAACAGATCGATGTGGCTGGGACCGCCAGGCAGATAAATCATGATGACGGATTTTCGCGATGTGTCCTCGTCCGCGAGCGCAGAGCCGGCCAGGAGGCTTGCAAGGGAAGCACCGCCGACGCCCATTCCGCCGATCTGCAAGAAAGCACGGCGAGAGAATCTGGAGGAAAAGAGCCCAAGCATTAGCTCCCTTTCGTCGTAAGCAATGCCACGGTTTCATGAAGGTTCATAATACCCTGTCGCCACGAAATAGGCACTCGAAAACTCCTCTCTGCCCTTGCGCCGGCCCTTCTCTGGTGGAACACTTCACCCCTTGCTCATTTCGAGTAAGGACCGAGTTCATCGGTCTTTCGCATCATTGTTACGCCAAAGGAGCATGTCATGCCTGAAATGTCGTTGCGCGCGTTCGTTGCCGCGTTGCGTGCCGGACCCATCGTTCCGCGACCGCCGAACGAAGAATGGTCCGCCATGATCGAACGTACGCGGGAGCCGGAGCACGTTTGCGAGATCAACGAAGAAACGTACGACTGGTTCCTCGAATGTTTGCCGCCGAAGTACCAGAACGGCGGACTCTTCGCGTTTGCTGAGGGATCCGAAGCGATTCGGTTGTTCTGGCAAATCCGCGACTCGTTTTTCTGCCGCCAACTCACCAGGACCGAAACCGTCGAGTTCTGCCGCTTGGCCCGCATCTCACTTCCGCACTGACCCGTTGCATCCACAGGAGGTTTCCATGGATCCCCAAGCTGCTTGGGACCGGATGCTCACGGCCTATGCCGAGAGCGACTTCGCGTTGGCCCAAGAGTTTGCTCAGGCCTTGAAGAATTGGCTGCAAAGCAGTGGCTTTCCGCCAACCGTTCTTGGCCAACCCGACATTGGACCGCAGTTCGAAAGCGTGTTGGCCCTGGCGGGCTGCACGTACATCCTCGGATTTGACTTGGCGAAAGACGCTTCGTCGCCGTCTCCGAGCGTGGAAAGGAGCGAGCCGTGAGTCTCACGAACCACATTGGCTACGGCCCGTTCCAGCTCGGCGATTTCGCGCCAGGCGAACTATTTGCCCGCTTTGACTCCACGCTGGCCAAGGTTTGCGATCCGCAACCTCCTGGCCGCCCCGACCAAGTCCAAATTTGGAACAACTTCGGTACGTCGAATGCCGAACGGCTCTGGCTCCATCGTACAGCTCTCGCTTACGCAACTTCCGAAGAAGGTGTGTGGATCATCGAACGACGACGAAAGGAAAAATCCCATGTCGAATAATGCCTACGACTATGTTCCCGCGACATTCGCCTCGAAGATTCCGCCACTCTATGGGACGGAGAAGATGGCTGACCCAACCGTGTGGCTGAAATGGTTCACACCGGACAGTAATTACACGTTTTTTCTGACTGAATACGATCCTCAAGAACGCCGATGTTTTGGCCTCGTCGTTGGGCACGAAACTGAGCTTGGTTACTTCTCGCTTGAAGAATTGGAAGAGGTTCGTGGTCCGCTTGGCCTTCGCATGGAACGCGATCTACATTTCACGCCGAAACCACTTTCGGAAGTTCGGCAGGCTCTCGATGAAAGGGGGACAGCATGATGCATCATCGAAGAACGTGGTGCGTGGCCACGGTCGATTCCGCCGAGGTTTTGTCGGAGAAGCTGACCTCGCACACGTGGACGCTCTGTACCGGATTTTTGGTACGTGGCCATGAGGAGTATCTGTTCCTGAACGACTCCACGAGCGAAGACGCATTGATGGAGTTCGCAATTATCCATGGCCATCGAACGGCCGAAGTCCACGAGCAGATCGAGACGATCACCTTCAGCTGGTGCGACCTCGAAGCTGCGCTCTGGCACATTCGAGCCACGTTGGTCGGCGAATACGATCGAAGCGACTTCGCCCACCGCGTTTCGCTTCGCGGACAACTCGATTCACCCGAGGAGCACCGTCATTGCCCTCTCTGTGCGTAACCAGCCGCGAACCCGATGAACTTAAGCCCCTTGCCGATGGCAGGGGGTTTTTGACGCGGAAAACTATTCACAGGGTTTTCACATCCAATTGATCGGTGTTTTTTGGAATTGTCGAAAGGATTGTCGTTCATATAATAATTG
>WBZS01002643.1_pt1 | contig 10646 bp, 12 predicted proteins | sample 5204201 | NCBI WGS metagenome assembly WBZS01 (sample SAMN12344357, study PRJNA552823) | activated sludge metagenome | biome: Activated sludge suspended growth; feature: Nitrification reactor; material: Wastewater; isolation source: activated sludge from nitrification reactor of wastewater... | reverse complement strand
AAACGCGTGCTGGAAGACCATCAGGGCAATCCGGTGCGCGGCGTGGCCAGCAACTACATGTGTGATTTGACGGTGGGCGACAAGGTGGAGGTGATCGGCCCGTTCGGCGCCACCTTCCTGATGCCGAACCACCCGAAGTCGAACATCATCATGATCTGCACCGGCACCGGCTCGGCACCGATGCGCGCGATGACCGAATGGCGCCGCCGCCTGCGCAAATCGGGCAAGTTCGAGGGCGGCAAGCTGATGCTGTTCTTCGGTGCGCGCACCAAGGAAGAGTTGCCTTACTTCGGCCCGCTGCAAAGCCTGCCCAAGGACTTCATCGACATCCACTTCGGCTTCAGCCGCACGCCCAACCAGCCCAAGAAGTACGTGCAGGATCTGCTGCGTGAGCGCGCAGCCGACGTGGCGCCGCTGCTGCAAGACCCCAACACCTTCATCTACGTCTGCGGCCTGAAAAGCATGGAAGAGGGCGTGGTGCTTGCGCTGCGCGACGTGGCGCAAGGCGCGGGGCAGAACTGGGATGAGATCGGCGCGCGGCTGAAGAAGGAAGGGCGCCTCCATCTGGAGACGTACTGAGCAACGGCGTGTGGCGCGATCAGGCGCGTCCTGGTAGATCAGGCCCTTCGTCCTGACCGCGTCGGCGCAGCGCTCAACGAATCACGCAGACTGAATTCGTCGCTGACGATTGGCCATCCAGCGCCGGTAACCGCGTGCTCGGCGTGCGGCCACCCACTCCGATGACACCAGCGCCCACAGCGGCGACACCGCCGGGTTGGTGCGCTGCCGGTGGCTCAAGCGGCTCAATTGATATTTGACGGCGGCCATGTGTGCCGCCGCCGCCAGCGGCTTGCTCTTGAAGGTGATGGGTTTGAGCAAACTCGGCGCCACCGCCTTGCCCTGACGCCACGCGCGCGGCAGATCGGGGTCGAGCGACAGCGCCGTAGCGATGCCGACCATCGCCATACCGCTGGCCAGCACCTGCTCGGCCACCTCCAGCCGGCGGATGCCGCCCGTCACCATCAAGGGCATCGGCGCGGCGGCCACGATGTCGCGGGCGAATTCGAGGAAGTACGCTTCCCGCGCCAGCGAACGCCCATCGCGCGCCGTGCCCATCATGGCCGGCGCCTCATAGCTGCCGCCAGACAGTTCCACCAGATCCACACCCAGCGGCGCCAGCATCTCGACCACACGCCGTGCGTCGTCGGCTGAGAAGCCGCCACGCTGGAAGTCGGCCGAATTGAGCTTGACGGCGACGGCAAACCCCGGCGCCACGGCAGCCCGCACACCGCGCACGATCTCGACCAGCAGCCGCGCGCGGTTTTCGAGGCTTCCACCCCAGCCATCCGTGCGCTGGTTGGACAAGGGCGACAGGAATTGGCTGAGCAGATAGCCGTGCGCGGCGTGGATTTCCACCCCGTTGAAGCCCGCGCACTCCGCCAGCACCGCCGTGGCGATGAAGCGGCGCCGCACGTCGTCGATGTCGGCCTCCGTCATGGCCTGCGGCACGGGGAATCGCTTGGACTGCGACCCCAGATCCAACGCCACGGCCGATGGTGCCAGCGTGGCCTGGCCGAGCGCCGCCGGCATCTGGCGGCCGGGGTGGTTGATCTGCATCCACAGCTGCGCGCCTTGCGCGCGTCCGGCCTCGGCCCAGGCCTTGAAGCGGTCCAAGTGCCGATCGTCTTCCAGCACCACGCCGCCGGGGCCGGTCATGGCGCGTGCATCCACCATCACGTTGCCGGTGATGATCAGGCCGGAGCCGCCTTCGGCCCAGGCACGGTACAGATTCAGCAACTGCGCCGACGGGGCGTGATCGGCATCCGCCATGTTTTCCTCCATCGCCGCCTTGGCGATGCGGTTGGGGATGGTCACGCCGTTGGGCAGCGTCAGGGGTGAGAAAAGCGTCATGTTCTGGGTGTCGATAGCGGGAATGGCGTGACTCTAATGTTAAAGTTAAGTTTAATGTCAAGCGCAGATTGAAAGAAATCGAGCATGAGCCTCCGAATTGGCGAACTGGCGCAGCGCACGGGTCTGGCACCGTCGCGCATACGCTTTTACGAACGCATTGGCCTGCTGCAGACCGTGGAGCGGCAGGCGAATGGCTATCGCAGCTATCCGGCCGACGCGGAACTGGTGCTGAAGCTGATCGTGACCGCTCAGCAGGCCGGCTTCAGCCTGGACGATCTGCGCACGCTCATGCCGTCCGGCCTGACGCAGTTGGAACGTGGGACATTGCTCGACACGCTGCGGCGCAAGGTGCGCGACATCGAGGTGCTACAGGCCCAACTGGCGCAGAGCAAGCGGCATCTGGTCAAGCTGATTGCGCAGATCGAAGCCAAGCCGGAGGACATGAGCTGCGCCGAGAATGCGCGCCGGATGCTGTCGACCATGCCCGTGGGCGAGGCCACCAAGGCCCGAGCGGCGGAAGGGCGCGCACGCCAGCCGCGATCCACAAAGGCGCGCACGCCGAACGGATAGGCGCCGCGCTGAGAAGGCGCACTCGCCCACCGCTCAACGTAGCGGAGACGGCACCTGCAGGGACTCCGTCATGAATCCGACACGTGGATGTTTGACAGGAATGCGCGTTCAAACCTGCAAGAGCCGTTTGACTGGGCTCGTGGCAGGGCAGTCGAAGCCGCTGGTGGCGCTTGCACTTCGACGGGCTCGGTGCGAACGGTTTCGAGGTATTCGAACGCAGCTTGGTTTGAACCGTTCGCCCTGAGCTTGTCGAAGGGCTTCGACAGGCCTGCCAATAACCCTCGCGCCCAGGCACGCTGCGTGCGATTTACTTGGTCAGGATCAGCTTGCCCTGCCGCGTCTGCTGCAACCGGTAGACGGTGCCTTTGTGGCTGATTTCGAGCAGCTTGCGCCCCTGCATCAGGCGGTCGCTGGGCACGGGGGCCGATGCGTGGGTCGTCGCGTCGGCGCTGGCATGGGGCGTGGTCATCAGCCGCTGATCGGCAACGGCGGTGTGGGGCACGGCAGGCATGGTGGTGTTCAGCTTGGTGGGCCTTCAGCGCGCGTTGCGCGGCGGCTCCGTCACAAAGCCGATCTTCTTCAACCCCGCCTGCTGCGCCGCCGCCATGGCCTGAGCCACGCGCTCGTAGCGCACGTCGCGGTCGCCGCGGATGTGCAGGTCGGGCTGGGGCTGCTTCTGCGCTTCGGCGGTCAATCGCGCGGCCAATTGGTCATCGGCAATGTTCTCGTCGCCCAGCACATAGCGGCCATCGGCCTGCACCGTCAGGCGCACGGTTTCAGGCTTGATCTGCTCCTTCTCGTTGGCCGCGCGCGGCAACTCCACGTTCACCGCGTGCTTCATCACCGGCACGGTGATGATGAAGATGATCAGCAGCACCAACATCACGTCGATGAACGGGACCATGTTGATCTCGCTCATCACCTCGTCGTGCTCGTCGGCGATGAATCCGGCCATGCTCAGCTCCGCTTGAGGGCGATGACGTTGCCGTCGCTGTGGGCGCCCGTCACGCGCGCGCCCGTCACGTAGTAGGCGTGCAGGTCGTGCGCGAAGCGGCCCAGCTTGGCCAGGATGTGCTTGTTGCCGCGCACCAGCGCGTTGTAGCCCAGCACGGCGGGAATGGCCACGGCCAGCCCCAGCGCCGTCATGATCAGCGCCTCGCCGATCGGCCCCGCCACCTGGTCGATGCTGGCCTGGCCGGCGGCGCCGATCTTCATCAGCGCGTGGTAGATACCCCACACGGTGCCGAACAGACCGACGAAGGGCGCGGTCGAGCCGACCGAAGCCAGTATCGCCAAGCCCGCTTGCAGCTTGCCGGTGGTGCTATCGATGCTGTTGCGCAGTGCGCGCGAAATCCAGTCGCTGGCGTCCAGGCTGTCGTGCAGTTGCGCCTTGGTGGCGCGGTGGTGCGCGGCGGCTTCGCGCCCTTCGATGGCCAGTTGGCGAAACGGGTTGGCGTCGTCATCGCCCAGCTTGGCCAAGCCTTCGGCCATGTCGGACGAATGCCAGAAGCCTTCGACGCGCGCCGCCTGGCGCTTGGCGCGCACCACGTCCAGCGCCTTGAGGACGATGACGATCCACGAGGCCAGCGACATGGCCAGCAGCGCGGCAAACACGCCGCGCGTGATCCAGTCGCCCTGGGCCCACACGTGCAGCAGGCCGAATCCGTTGTTCATGTTGATTTACTCCAGTACGAAATTGATCGGCACGTTGAACCACATCGCCTCGGGCGCGCCGCCGCGCGTGCCGGGCACGTAGCGCCAGCGGTCGCGCGCGGTTTCCAGCGCCACCTGGTCCAGGCGGTCGAAACCGCTGGAGCGCTGGATGCGCGCCTCTTGCGCGCGCCCGTCGGGGCCGATCAGCACGCGCACCACCACCCGGCCGGTCTCGCCCAGGCGCTTGCTCATGGCTGGGTATTCGGGCCGTGGGTTGTTCAGGTAGGCCGCGCTGGACGAGGGCTGCACGACCACGGCTGCGGCGGGTGCGGGTGCGGGTGCGGGGGGTGGCGCTGCGGCAGCGGCTGGCGCGGGTGCGGGTGCCGGGGTGGCCGCGACTGCGGGGTCGTTCGCCTGCACCGATACGGGCGATGGCGCGGTCACCGGCGACACGGGTGTGGTGGGCGCAGTGGCTGCAGTGGGCGTAGCGTCGGGCACGTGCACGGGCCGGGGCTGCGGCGCTGCGGACGCTTGGGTCGTGGCGCGTGCGCGTGGGGCTGGCTCAGGCGTTGCACGCGGCCGCACGGCGGGCGGCGCGTGCTGCGGCGCCGCAACGGCAGGTACCGGGGCCGGCGCTGCTGCCGGTGCCGGCGGCGCAATGAGCTCGGTCAGGATGCGCGCCGGCACCACCACTTCCGGCGGCGCGCGCAGCAGTCCGTCGTTCAGCGCCCACAGCGCCAGCGCGTGCAGCAGCACGACACTGCCGATGACGACGGCGTTGCGGCCAGAGGCGTGCACAGCGTGTGGAGTGGGAAGGACGGAGGCGGACATGATACGAAAGCGGCGCTCGGCGACGGTGGGTTCCGCGCGGCGGCTTCGTGGAAGGGAAGGGTGGCAGGGTCAGCGGCGAAGCACCCAGGCAACCGCCACCAGCATCAGCGCCAACGCGCCCACACCGGCCAGCAAAGGGCTAATCGCGTGCAGGCTGCTCATGCGGCGACCTGTGCGGGCCCATGGGCCGCGCCTGCGTCGCGCAGCGCCGCGACGGGGTGGCTGCTGCTGCACTGCGCTACCAGCTCGCGCGCGCAGCCTTCGCAGCAGCCGCAGCAGGTGGCCACGCCCAGTTCCAGCTGGATGTCGTCAAAGCTCATCCCGGCGTGGGCATGGCGAACGATGTCGCGGTCGGACACGCGGTTGCAGACGCAGACGATCATGGTGAAAGCGGGCCTTGTGCAAGAACAGGAATAGATCTAATAGTAATGAGAGTGATTCGCATTGTCAATATCCATGAAGGCGGTGCAGTGAGCGTGGTGCGGTGGGGGACCGGGTCCGGTGATTTGAGCGTGAAGCCATTTGCGCATATCTGTAGCGCGTTCACAGCTATCAAATGAATAGTTCTTCGCCATGGTCGCGACGACGGTCACCGCGGCTCCAGCAACGCCGCACCGGCATCGGCCAGCGTTCGACACCCGGTCAGCGCCATGGCCATCGCCAACTCGTCGCGCAGCACGCGCAGCATGCGCGCCACGCCCAGCGCGCCGCCAGCGGCGAGGGCATGGGCCACGGGCCGGCCGATCATCACGGCGTTGGCGCCGAGAGCGATGGCCTTGAGCACGTCGGTGCCGCGCCGCAGCCCGCCATCGACGATGAGCGGCAGCGCGTCGCCCACGGCAGTGCGCACGAGGGGCAGCGCCTGCGTGGTGGGCGGCGCGGTGTCGAGCGTGCGGCCGCCGTGGTTGCTGACGATGAGGCCCGCCACGCCCAGCGATTGCGCCTGGCGCGCATCCAGCGGGTGCAGCACGCCTTTCAGCCACACCGGCAGCCGCGTATGCGCCTGCAGCCAGGCCACGTCGTCCCAAGTGGGTGCGTGCGCGGGCTGACCGGCGCAGAACGCATCTGGCGCAGGGTCGGGCACGTGCGCATCGCGCAAATGCACGGCATGCACATCGGGTGGCAGGGCGAAGTTGGCGCGCCATTCGCGGTCGCGCACGCCTTGCACCGGGGCATCCACCGTGAGGACGATGGCTTCGAAGCCAGCGGTTTCCGCCCGCTGCACCAGCGCGCGGTTGAAACCCCGGTCGGCCTGCCAGTACAGCTGAAACCACAGGGGCCCGCGCCCAGGATCGGCCAGGGCGGCCTGGGCGACCTGCTCCATCGGCACATTGGATTGGGTGCTGAGCACATAGCCCGCGCCTTGCGCTGCCGCCGCCAGCGCGCTGGCCCATTCGCCATCGGGGTGGGCCAGCTTCTGGTGCGCGACGGGCGCCAGAAAAATCGGGTGCGCCAGCTCGCGCCCCGCCAGCGTCACGCGCGTGTGGCCGCCCGCCAAAGGGCGCAACACGCGCGGCCACAGGCGCAGCGACTGCCAGGCGGCGGCGTTCTCGCGCAGCGTGATTTCGTCCGCCGCGCCGCCGCTGAAGTAGGCCCAGGCGGCCGGCGCCATCACGCGCTCGGCGGCAGCAGCGTGATCGTCAACCGTGTGCGGGGTGGGCAGGAGCATCAAGCCGCGCATTCAGTGCACCACACGATAGCGCCGCGGAGCAGGCCACGCGCGAACGCCGCGGACGGGCATGTACCGGCCGCTGGCGTTGTCCCCCTCAGGGGGAAGGCGCGCAGCGCCACAGGGGGAGCTCATGTACTCGCCCACATGCGCAACAGGTTGTGGTACGTGCCGGTCAGCCGCGTGGTTTCGGCGCTGTCGCCGTGGCGCTGGCGCAGGGCGAGCAACGCCATGTCCATGTCGAACAGCAGGCGGCGCTGTTCGTCGGATCGCACCATGCTCTCGATCCAGAAGAAGCTGGCGATGCGCACGCCGCGCGTCACGGGCAGCACCTCGTGCACGCGGGTGGAGGGGTACAGCACGGCATCGCCCGCGGGCAGTTTCACGCGCCGCGGGCCGAAGCTGTCGTGCAGCAGCAGTTCGCCGCCGTCGTAGTCATCGGGCTCGCTCAGGAACAGCGTGCACGACAGGTCGCTGCGCACCCATTCGCCGCTGGCGCGCGAATGCAGCACCGCGCCATCGACGTGCGCGCCGTAGTGGTTGGCGTCGCCGCCATAGCGGTTGAACAGCGGGTTGAAGATCTTGCGCGGCAGCGCGGCGGACAGCAGCAGCGCATCGCGTTGCAGCGCGGCCAGCACCAGCGCGCGCAGCGTGGCGGCGCTGGCGCTGTCTTGCGCCAGCTGCTGGTTGTTCTTGTGCTGCACCGCCTGTTCGCCAGCGCTGCGGCGGCCGTCGATCCACGGCGCGTCGTCCGCCTGCAGCAGGGCGCGCGCCTGCGCCACTTCATCGGCGGTCAGCAGATTCTTCAGGTGCAGCATGGCGCGGTTCAGAACAGGTGTTTGAGCGTGAGTTGGATGCGTCGCGGTTGCCCCGGGCCATAGAAGCCGCGGTACAGCGTGTCGGCGTAGAGCTTGTCGGTCAGGTTGCTGACGTTGAGCTTGAGCGTGGTCATTTCCGCCAGCGCATATTCCGCCATGACATCCAGCGTGACGAAGCCGGGCGCCAGCACGGCGCGGTTGCCCTCGGGGTTCTGGCTGCCGCGATAGTTGGCGCCCAGGCCTAGGCGCAGTTTCGGGTTGACGCGGTAGGTGGTCCACAGGCTGCCGCTGTGGCGCGGCGTGAGGGCGGGGCGGTCGCCCTGCACCTGCGCGCCGCCGCCGCCCGCGGCCAGCACCTGGTTGCTCTGGTCGATGCGGGCGCTGGGGATCCAGGTGTGGTTCCAGAACACGTCCCACGCCGGGGTGATGCGGCCCGCGGCGTTGAGTTCGACGCCCGCCGCATGGCGCTTGCCCGACAGCAGGTATTGCTGCGCGGCGCTGTCCGGGTCCTGGTTGCGCTCGTTGTACTTCTCGGAATAGAACAGCGCCGCGCCCAGCGACACACGCTGCTCCAGCACGTCCCACTTGCCGCCGATCTCGATGTTGCGGCTCTTCTCGGCCGGCGTGTTGGCCAGCGCGTTGCTGGGGCTGGCAGGCGTGAATTGGTAGGCATCGCCCGAAGTGTTGTACGAGGTGCCGTAGGACACGTAGTACGACGCCATCTCACTCGGCTGATACAGCAGCCCGAAGCGCGGGCTCCACAGCGATGCGCTCTTGTCGAAGCGGTAGCCTGGCGTGAGGGCGCCGCTGGCGGCCGTGGCGGCAGCGATGTCGTAACTGCCCTTGAAGTGGTCGAATCGCACGCCGGCGACCAGCTTCAGCGTGTGGGTGATGGCCACGGTGTCCTGCACATAAAGGCCCAGGTCGCGCGCGCGGAAGGTGTTGTAGACCGGGTCGCCGCGCGTGTCGGCGCGCCAGTCGCCATTGTTCGGCTGGCCGACGGTGGTTGTGAGGCCGCTGGGCGCGCCGGCAAAGTTGTTGTTGCGGCGCGCGTCGTCGTTGTATAGGTCGATGCCGGCAATCAGGCGGTGCTCGCGCCCGCCCCAGTGGTAGGTGTTGCTGTAGTCGCTCTGCAGCTGCGTCAGGTCGCTGCGGCCCACGCGCCCTTTGGGTGTGCGCAGGATCTGGGTGCCGGGCCCCCAGTTGTCGAGGGTGGTGGGCTGGCCGTTGGTGGTGCCGAAGCGGATCGCGCTGGCCCACAGGTCGCGCTCGTAGCGGCCGTGGCGCAGTTGCGTCTTCAGTTGGCCGCCATCGTCAAAGCGGTGCGTGTGGCCCAGCGTCAGGTAGGTGGACGCGCTGTTCTGCTTGTCGCTGTCCAGCCCGTAGAAACTCTGCGCCGGCAGCGTGGGCACGATCCGCCCATCGCGGATGAACCAGGGGTGGTTGTAGTTGGGCCGGCCGTCCACTTCGAGGTGATAAAGGCCCACCGAAAATTCGTTGCGCGTGCCGATGCCCCAGCGGAAGGTGGGCGCCACGCCCAGCTTGCGCTGGCGCGCGCCCCAGTTGTCGGCGTCGTAGCCCAGCAGGTTGAGCCGCAGGGCCGCGTCCTGCCCGGTCTGCCAGTTGAAGTCGCCCTGCACGCGCTTCTGGTTTCCGTTGCCCAGCGTCACGCTGGCCTCGTGCTGCGTCATCAGAAAGGGCTGCTTGCTGACCTGGTTGACCACGCCGCCGGTCGAGCCCTTGCCGAACAGCATCGACGCCGAGCCCTTGATGACTTCGACGCGATCGTCGTTGAAGGTGTCGCGCTCGATCAGCGGTGCATCGCGCAGGCCGTCGCGGTAAATGTCGCCCGCCGTGCCCAGCGAAAAGCCGCGCAGCCGCACATCTTCCTCGCCCGTCTCGCCGGCCTGGAAGGTGACGCCGGCGGTTGTGCGCAGCACCTCGCGGAAGTCGTCCAGGTTGCGGTCCTGCATCAGCTTCTCGGTCATCACCGTCACGCTTTGCGGAATGTCGCGCAGCGCCTGGTTGCCCTTGCCAATGTCGGTGCGCGTGGCGCGCAGCTGCGTCTTGCTGTGGGTCGATCCGTCGCTCGCCGCCGCATCGCGCACCGTGACGGCCGGCAGCGTGCTGACGGCGTCGGGCGAAGGCTGCGCCAGCGCCGACGTACCGATCGATCCGGCCAGCAACATCGCGCCCAGGGGCAGCAACGGCATGCCGACTGTCAGCGGTTCAGCTATCGAATGAGGAGCTGCCTGCGCAGTTGCGGCGAGCGCTGCAGGCTGATTAAATTCAAGAACACGGTCAACGGACATGGCAAGCCCCAGCAAAGCGGTGAGAAGAGCGCTGGCTGGCTACCTGGGCGCGCGTGCAAGCCGAAAAGACCGCCGCGCGCCGTTCGCTGGCGTGCAATGAAAGTCGTGGATTCTATGTGCAAATGAGAATGATTGTCATTAATTGTGTGATCAGGGCGAGATGGGTGGATAGAGGTGCCGCCCCAATGGCCGGACGCGAAGGACGCGAAGATCACGCGAAGGGCGCGAAAGAATTCAAGAAAAAATCTTCTTGAAGTTCGTCTTTTTCGCGTCCTTCGCGAATCCTTTGCGTTCTTCGCGTCCGGTTGTTGGTTCGAGCGTTGGCCACGAAAAAGGGGCCTTTCGGCCCCTCGTGATCGGGGATGCGGCGTGGCTTTAGCTGCCGAGTTCACCCATCTGGCTTTGCAGGTAGTTCTGCAGGCCCACCTTGCCGATGAGTTCAATCTGCGTGTCGAGGAAGTCGATGTGTTCCTCGGTGTCCTTCAGGATGTCTTCCAGCAGGTCGCGCGAAACGTAATCGCGCACGCTCTCGCAATGGGCGATGCCGTCCTTGATGGTGGCTTGCGCGGCGCGTTCCAGCTTCAGGTCGCAGGCCAGGATCTCGGGCACGTCCTCGCCCACCATCAGCTTGCCCAGGTCCTGCAGGTTGGGCAGGCCGTCCAGCATCAGGATGCGGTCCATCAGCCGGTCGGCGTGCTTCATCTCGCCGATGGATTCCTCGTATTCCTTCTTCGCCAGCCGCTCAAAGCCCCAGTGCTTGAGCACGCGGTAGTGCAGGTAGTACTGGTTGATGGCCGTCAGCTCGTTCTTGAGCTGCGCCTGCAGGAATTCGATGGCCTTCTTGTCGCCTTGCATCGGTGGTACCTCGGGTGGTGTCGGGGC
>WBZS01002254.1_pt2 | contig 10655 bp, 13 predicted proteins | sample 5204201 | NCBI WGS metagenome assembly WBZS01 (sample SAMN12344357, study PRJNA552823) | activated sludge metagenome | biome: Activated sludge suspended growth; feature: Nitrification reactor; material: Wastewater; isolation source: activated sludge from nitrification reactor of wastewater... | reverse complement strand
GTTCGCCATGCGTTTCGACGGCGACGCCCATGTTTTCAAGCAGGCGGCGCATGGTGCGCACGTCGTGCAGGCGCGGCACGTTGGTCAGCTTGACCGGGTCGGCCGTGAGCAGCGTGGCGCACATCTCGGGCAGCGCGGCGTTCTTGGCGCCGGAGATGGTCACCTCGCCCTTCAGCGGGCGCCCGCCGCGGATCAGCAGTTTGTCCATGGTTCAGCTCGTTCAGGTATCAAACGGGCCGCCCGCGCTTGCTGGACAAGCGCAGGCAGCTATCAAAACTATATCAATCGCGCAGCGCCGCCCATTCGGACGGCGTCAGCGTCTTCATCGACAGCGCGTGCACCTCGTCGGACGCCATGCGCTGGCCGAGCGTGGCGTACACGCGCTGGTGGCGCGCGATCGGGCGCTTGCCTTCGAATTCGGCCGAGACGATGGTGGCGAACCAGTGGCGGCCGTCACCCTCCACTTCGAGGTGGTCGCACGGCAGGCCGGCGGCGATGAGTTGCTTGAGTTGGTCAGCGGTCATGGGGTCAGTGTGCGTCGAATGGCCGGGCGCCGTGTTGTGCCGCGCGTTCAGCCACGCAGCTTGTAGCCGGTCTGCAGCAGCCGCAGCGTCAGCGCCGACACCGCCAGCAGCGCGCCGCCGGCGACGGCCAGGCTGAGCCAGGGCGACACGTCGCTGACGCCGAAGAAGCCGTGGCGGAAGCCGTCGATCATGTAGAAGAACGGGTTGAGGTGACTGAGCGTCTGCCACACGCCGGGCAGCGAATGGATCGAGTAGAACACGCCCGCCAGGAAGGTCATCGGCATGACGATGAAGTTCTGGAACACCGCCATCTGGTCGAACTTGTCGGCCCACAGCCCGGCCAGCAGGCCCAGCACGCCCATCAGCGCGGCGCCCATGACGGCGAAGGCCAGAATCCAGCCCGGCGCGGCGGCGCGCGGCGGCGCGTACAGCAGCGTGATCAGGTACACGCCCAGCCCCACCAGCAACCCGCGCGCAATCGCTGCGCCCACGTAGGCGACAAACCAGTGCCAGGCCGACAGCGGCGTGAGCAGCGTGAACACCAGGTTGCCCATGATCTTGCTCTGCACCAGGCTGGACGCGCTGTTGGCAAAGGCGTTCTGCAGCACGCTCATCATCACCAGGCCCGGCACCAGAAAGGCCACGTAGCTGACGCCGGGGTACACCTGCACCCGGTCGCTGAGCACGTGGCCGAAGATCATCAGGTACAGCACGGCTGTGAGCACCGGCGCGGCAATCGTCTGGAAGGCGACGCGCCAGAAGCGCAGCACTTCCTTCTTCAGCAGCATCTTCCAGCCGTCGTTGGGTGCCGGCATCGCCTGCAGGCGACGCGGCGCGGCATCGGCCGGCGCGGGCGCGCCGTGGTGCAGCGGCGCGTTCAGGGTGGCTTGGCTCATGCGGCGCTCCCCATCGGCGCGGCGGCCTTGGCGCCGCTCATCAGGTCAATGAACACGTCTTCCAGGTCGGGCTTGCGGATTTCCACGTCTTCCACGCGCACGCTGGCTTCGCGCAGCGCGGCCAGGTGGCGTTCGATTTCGGCCGCGTCCTGCGCGGGCATTTCGACGATTCGGCCCGTGATACGGGCGCGATCAGCCAGGAATGCCGGCATCGCGCTATCGGTTTTGAAGTAGAGCACGTTGGATGTGGCGTTGCTGAGCAGCGTGCTGGTCTTTTCCAGCGCAATCACGCGGCCCTTCTTGAGCATGGCCAGGCGCTGGCACAGCGCCTCGGCCTCTTCCAGGTAGTGCGTGGTGAGCAGCACGGTGTGGCCCTTGCGGTTGAGGCCGGCGACAAACTGCCACAGCGTCTGGCGCAGTTCCACGTCGACACCCGCCGTCGGCTCGTCCAGCACGATGACGGGCGGCTTGTGCACCAGCGCCTGCGCCACCAGCACGCGGCGCTTCATGCCGCCCGAAAGCTGGCGCATGTTGGCCTTGGCCTTGTCGGCCAGGCCCAGGCCGGACAGCAATTCGTCGATCCAGTCGTCGTTCTTGTGCAGGCCGAAATAGCCCGACTGAAAACGAAGCGCCTCGCGCACGGTGAAGAAGGGATCGAACACCAGCTCTTGCGGCACGATGCCCAGATAGCGCCGCGCCTGCATGAAGTCCTGCTGCACGTCGTGGCCGTACACCAGCACGCGCCCCGACGTGGCGCGCGTGAGGCCCGCCAGAATGGAGATGAGCGTGGTCTTGCCCGCGCCGTTGGGGCCGAGCAGTCCGAAGAATTCGCCTTCTTCGATGTCGAAGCTGACGTCGTCCAGGGCTTTGAGCGGCGGCGAACCGGACTTGCCCGAGGACGGGTAGACCTTGGACACCGATTGAAAGGAGATGGCGGGCATAGGCAACCCGCCATTTTACGATTGCGGCGATTTTTTGCCTGCGGCCGCCGCCGACACCACCCGGCCGCGCCGGGCTTCAGGCCTTCAGGCGGCGCTGGACAAGGCGCCGGCGTCTGGCGAAGCCGCCTCGGCCAGCAAGGCCGAGATGCCATACAGGTCGGCCAGTTCGCGCAGGCGCGGCGCCAGGCCACGCACCGCGAAGGCCTTGCCGTCGTGCAGCACGTCGCGCCGGCACTCCAGCAGCACGGCCAGCGCGGACGAGTCGAACCGCGTCAGCGCGGTGGCGTCGACCAGCACCTGCGCCCCGCGTTCGGCACGCGCGGCCTCGCGCAGCATGTTCAGGCAGGTTTCGGCCTGCGCATACGTCAGTTCGGCGGGCAGCACGGGCATGGCGCGAATGCCTGACGTGATCAGCTCGCGCTGTTGGCGCGGTTGCGCTCGGACAGCGACTTGATCAGCGCGTCCACGCCGCCCGCGTTGAGCTGCTGCGCGAACTGCGGCCGATAGTTGTCGACCAGCCACACGCCGACCACATTCAGGTCGTAGATCTTCCAGCCGGCGCCCTGGTTGGGGGTGCGCTCCATGCGGTAGTCGACCTGCACCGGGTCGCCCTGGCCGCGGATCAGCGTGCGCACGGTGACCTCGTTGTCGCTGGGCTGCGCACGCAGCGGCTGCACTTCGACGGTCTGGTTCTTGACCTGCTTGAGCGCGCCAGCGTAGGTGCGCACCAGCAGGGCCTTGAATTCCTGCTGCAGGCGGCTGCGCTGCTCGGCCGATGCCTGGCGCCACGCCGGGCCGGTGGCCGAGGCCGTCATGCGGGCAAAGTTGACGTTGGGCATGATCTTGGCGTCCACCACCGACATGATGCGGTTGATGTCGCCTTCCTGCAGGTTCTTGTCGCTCTTGATGGTGTCGAGCACCTCGCCGGTCAGGCGCGAGATCATGGCGTTGGGCGCCTCGTCGGCGCGCGCCCAGGGCGCAGCCGCGACCGCCAGCGCGCCCAGGGCGGCTGCGGCGAACTTGACGAGGGTGCGGCGGGCAATAAGGTTCATGGCGCGGTACTTTCTGTCTTCTGAATCGAGGCGTGCACTAACGCGGCACCTACCCCGACTGTCTTGGAACGTGCGGCGCGCCGGGGGTTCCGCGGCGCTGTGACAAAGTGTGCCCGGAGCGGATCAACGCGCCGGGGCCGAAGCCGGCGCCTCAGGCGGCGGCTCCAGGTCGTAACGTTCCTGGTCCTGCGGCGGATTACCGTCGAAGACGTCGTTGCGGCGTTTCTGCAGGAAAGCGTCACGCTGGAAGGTATAGCGGTCGAGCGCCGCCGACTCGAGGAACTCGGTGGTCGCGAGCAAGCCGGCGCGGGTCTGCACGATGTCGAGACCCGTCAGCGAATTGCGCACCGGCACATCCGCCACGTGGCCGACCGGCCTTCCGTACAGGTCGACCGGCAGGGCCACCGTATCGCGCAAGGTGGATGGCCCCAGGATGGGCAGCACGAAATAGGGCCCCGTCGGCACGCCCCAGCGTCCCAGGGTCTGGCCAAAGTCCTCGCGGTGGCGCTGCAGCCGCATCTCGGTGGCCGGGTCCAGCACGCCGCCCAGGCCCATGGTGGAGTTGATGACCACGCGCCAGAACGAATGCAGCGCCGCTTCGGGCTTGGCCTGCAGCACGTTGTTGACGAACGACCACGCGTCGCTCAGGTTGCCGAAGAAGTTGTTCACGCCGGTGCGCACCGGCTGCGGAACCGCGTCGCGGTACGCGGTGGCCACGGGCTTGAGCACCGCGGTGTCGACCGCGTCATTGAAGCGGTACATGGAGCGGTTGTACGGCTCCCACGGGTCGCGCGGATCGGCGCCCGGGGCGCTGGCACAACCGGTCAGGACGGCCAGCAGCGCAACGCACGCCAGCACCTGCGCCCGTCGCCAGCCGTGAAGGATTTGAAGTTTCATGGAAATCACCTTGACTGCGCGTGCCGACAAAAGCCGGCCGCGCCGCATCTGTATTGCATCATTTGCCGGCTGCCGGTGCCTTGCTGTTGCCCGCGCCGCCCGAATTGCCCGTATTGCTCGCCGCGCTGTTGAACAGGAACTGGCTGATCAGGTTCTCCAGCACCACGGCGGACTGCGTGTGGGTCACGTTGTCGCCGGCCGCCAGGTTCTTCTCGTCGGCGCCGGCCTCGACGCCGATGTACTGCTCGCCCAGCAGCCCGCTGGTCAGGATCTTGAGCGAGCTGTCCTTGGGAAAGTGAAAGCGCGGGTCCATGTCCAGCGCGATGTGCGCCTGAAAACGCTGGTCGTCAAAGCCGATGCTGGCCACGCGCCCCACCACGACGCCGGCGCTGCGCACCGCCGCCTTGGGCTTCAGGCCGCCGATATTGTCGAAATTGGCCGTGATGCGATAGCCGCGCTGGAAGCTCAGCGACAGCAGGTTGGCCGACTGCAGCGCCAGAAATACCAGCGCCACCAGCCCCAGCAGCACGAACAGTCCGACCCAGAAATCATTCTTGGAACGTGGCATTTGCGTTCTCTCCTTCTTATCCCATTCAGCTGAACATCAACGCCGTCAGCAAAAAGTCCAGCCCCAGCACCAGCAGCGACGCCATGACCACCGTGCGCGTGGTGGCGCGCGCCACGCCGTCGGCGGTGGGCTTGGCCACATAGCCCTGCAGCAGCGCGACGAAGGTGACGGCGATGCCGAACACCACGCTCTTGACCACGCCGTTGCCCAGGTCGGCCCAGACGTCGACGCCGCCCTGCATCTGGCTCCAGAAGGCGCCGGGGTCGACCCCGATCATGGGTACGCTGACGATCCAGCCGCCCATCACGCCCACCGCGTTGAACACCGCCGTCAGTAACGGCAGCGCGATCACGCCGCCCCAGAAGCGCGGCGCGATGATGCGCTGCACCGGGTCGACGGCCATCATTTCCATGGCGCTGAACTGCTCGCCGGACTTCATCAGGCCGATTTCCGCCGTGAGCGACGTGCCGGCGCGGCCGGCAAACAGCAGTGCCGACACCACTGGCCCCAGCTCGCGCAGCAGCGACAGCGCCACCATCATGCCGACCGCCTCGGCCGAGCCATAGCGTTGCAGAATGTTGTAGCCCTGCAGCGCCAGCACGAAGCCGACGAACAGGCCCGACACGCCGATGATGGCCAACGAATAGTTGCCCATGAAATGGATCTGGTCGCGCACCAGCGAAAAGCGCCGGAACGTGGGCCCCGCCATCCTGATCAGGCGCCAGAAGAAGCGCGCCGCAAAGCCCATGTCGGCCAGGCCGCCGCGCACCGCGTAACCGATGTCGGAAGGGCGCCACCAGCTCATGCCTGCACCCCGAAATCCTGCTCGGCCGTGGGGCCGGGGTAGTGGAACTGCACGGGGCCGTCCACGTCCATACCGATGAACTGGCGCACCAGCGGATTGGGGCTGGCGCGCACCTCGTCCGGCGTGCCCTGCGCCGCCACGTTGCCGTCGGCCAGGATGATCACCTGGTCGGCGATATGGAAGGTCTCCTGCACGTCGTGCGACACCACGATGCTGGTGATGCCCAGCGCGTCGTTCAGCCGGCGGATCAGCCGCGCCGCCGTGCCGAGCGAGATCGGGTCAAGCCCGGCAAAGGGCTCGTCGTACATCACCAGTTCCGGGTCCAGCGCAATGGCCCGCGCCAGCGCCACGCGCCGCGCCATGCCGCCGGAGATCTGCGCCGGCATCAGCTCGCGCGCGCCGCGCAGGCCCACGGCGTCCAGCTTCATCAGCACGATGTCGCGGATCAGCGCCTCGGGCAGCCGCGTGTGCTCGCGCAGGGGGAAGGCCACGTTCTCGAACACGGAAAGATCGGTGAACAGCGCGCCGAACTGAAACAGCATGCCCATGCGCCGGCGCATGGTGTACAGCTGCGCCTCGTTCATCGCGCCCACGTCCTGCCCAGCCACCAGCACCTGCCCTTTTTGCGCCCGGTACTGGCCACCAATCAGGCGCAGCACCGTGGTCTTGCCGCCACCCGAGGCGCCCATCAGCGCCGTTACCTTGCCGCGCGGCACCGCCAGCGACAGGCCGCGCAGCACCGCGCGCTCGCCGTAACCGAAGGTCACGTTGCGCAGTTCGACAAGGGCGTCAGCGGTCTGAGGGGCGGGCGTGGCCGAGGGCATGGGGAGCAAAGACATCACAAAAGAGCCGGCGTGGGCCGGCTCTCGATGGTTGTGATTCTAGAGCGTCGCCGCGTGCCCTGCTGCCGCACGCCAGGCGCGCATGCGTTTCAGCCCGCCGATTCGGCTTGAGTCCATCGCCGCTCGAAATGAGCAGATTTGCGCGGTAGACGCTCATCCATTCATAGCGTTCAGACGTTCCCAAAACCACACTACAAGACCACTGATCACCGCTCCAACCATCGCCGCTTCAATTTCGGGACGGGAAAACGCCAGCCAGCGCAATGCACCAGCGCATCACCAGGTAGGGATCGCGGATGCCGACGGGCAAGCCTCCCCCCGTCACGCCCACGCTGGAGGTATGCAGTGCGGTGTTCGGCGCGCTGGCCACATAGCTGCCCGCGTTCTGCGTCACCGCCAGAGCCCGCGCGCTACTGGGCGCCGCATGCGTAGCAGCCTGGTCGCTGGCGGACAGGCCGTGGGTATGCGGCGGCAGATTGGATGCTGTAAGCGCCACATTTTCGCTGCCGCCTGCTTCTCCCACCACGCCATTTGACAACCCTGCTCCCTGGCCTCGGCCCACGGGCACACGCCCGCGCAAGTCAGGCAGAGCAAAATTAGTTTGGCCGTCGCCCCCAAATTGTGTTCCCAGTAGGGAGAACAGCGCCGTGTGCTGATTGATCGGCAGCAACTGCCCATCAGCTTCGATCCATTCCTTTGGACAAAAATTGTACGGAAACAAGGCCAGTTGACCCAGGAATGGATACGCCTGACCCCAGGCCGGCAACACCGCCGAACAAGCCAGCGCGGCTGCGACCGCCTTGCGGCGCCAGGCGCGGGGCAGCAACGAGCGATCAGTAAGTTGTACGGATTTCATCTTGATTCTCCAATTCGCGGTTGCAGCCAGTCCGCGGGCACAGGCCCGAGCGCCTGACCAAAAAACGATGCGCAAGCCATGTCTGCGCGAGCACCCAGCGCATCCATCAGCGAATGGCCAGGAAACAGACCGAGGCCACGCTTTCCGTGGCTTCCAGCCAGCCCACGGTGATGATCGAGCCGCCGGCCGTGGTGGTGCCGCCGAACGCCAGCGCGCGCCCGGTGTTGCTGCGCGCGTCCACCATCAGCGTGTAGGGCACGGCGCCCATGGCTGTTCCGAAGGCGACCGTGTAAACCGCGCCTGACCGGCTGACGGTGTAGCCCGTCCCGCTCAGCACACCGCCCGCGCCGCTAAAGCAGCCATGCCGCAACTCAGACGCCCCCGCCACGCTGCCCGATGGCCCGGCAGGGCCTGCGGGTCCCATTGGCCCCATGACACCCGTGAGGCCTGTGGCGCCGGTTGCACCCGTGGGGCCGGTCGGCCCCGGAGGGCCTGCCGGTCCAACCGCACCACTTGGCACGGCCGCGCACTGCCCCAGCGTGCCGCTGCCATCGCGGCACACGAAATCGGTGTAAGTGGCCGCAGTTGGCAGGCCAGGCACCTGCACCTGGCGACCCGGCGACACCTGCAGCGCTGGCGTACCCGGCTCGGAATGGATCACCACCTTGCCACCGGCTGGCGGGGTCAGCGTGGTGTCGGCGGCGTGAACCGTGGCGCCGGCAATGGCAAGCACCAGCGACAGCAGCTCAGCTCTGACAACAGAGTTCATGCTCATTGCTCCTGTTAAGAAAGATCACGCCGCGCCGGGCGGCGCCGCATCCGGGCGGCGAACCAAACCATCGCCAGCCCCAGCAGACCAAGGCCTTCGGCGCCGACGGCAGGCACCGCAGTCACCTCTCCGGCGTAGGCGATTGGCCCGGCCTGTCCGTTCAACGGGCAGCCCGGTGTGGCCACACGCGTGACGCTGCCCGGACCTGTCACCGAGCCCTGATTGCGCCACTCGCCCGCCAGCTCGATCGCACCGCCGGCCAGTTGCACCTTCCCGCCCGGCGCGATGATGACGTTGCGAGCCTCTACAACAGAGCCCCCCGCGCCAACCACCAACGTGCCATACACAATCAGGTCCGTACACCCCAATGTCTGCCGCCCGCCCGCCAGATCGGAGATCGACACCGCACCGACTTCAAAGTCCGCCAAGGCGACCCCCGGAAGCAACATCGCCGACGCCATGACGGCTTTTCGTACGAGGCCAGAAGCCACGTCGTTTCGTCTCCACGTCATCAAAGAGCCCCTCTGCTTGAGAAAAATATCCACCCGGATTGCAAGCAACTGCATCGTATTGGACATGGCCATAAGCAGTCAATATAAATATAAAGAAGCCAAAAACTTCGACGTGAGGGTGGGTCCAAAGCCTGGTGCGCGTTTTGCAGGAAACGTTACGCAAGACAGAAAGTGCGTTTTCAAACACCCTGCCGGGGCAAACCTGCCACAGATGTCGACGCGCGCATCCCGTGATCAGCCAGCCACGCGCTGACCGCCGCGCGCTCAAGCGCTGGCCATCTGCCGCGCCAGCGCCTGCTCGATGCGTGGCAATGCCTTCAGGGCGGCTTCGCGCCCTTTGGCCACCACGTGCGGCATGGCTTCGACGTCGAACAGGCCCACGCGGCGCTCGAACTCGGGGAACACGGAAACGATCTTCTGGCCCTGCCCCTCGGCCGCCGCCAGCCGCGCGTACATCAGGCTGTTGGTCATGGTCGAGGTAATGCTGCCAAGCAGGCGTTGCGGTTTGTCGATGCGCTTGGGCTGCGGTGACACGAAGCCGATGGCGATGGTCAGGTGGGCGTCGGTGGCCGCACTGACGGGCAGCGGGTCGGACAGGAAGCCGTCGACCATGCGCTGGCCTTCGATGTGCTGCGGCGCGAACAGAAACGGTATGCCGATGCTGGCGCGCAGGGCGTCCACCACCGAGCCGCGGTCGATGCACGCGTTGCTGCCGGTTTCGATGCAGGTGGCGACCACGCGCAGCGCTGTCGGCAGGTGCTGGATGTGCGTGTCGCCGAAGACCCGCGTGAGCCGCTCCCGCACCAGGTCGTCGCGCCGCAGGCTGAAGTCGCCGTCGAAGCCCAGCCAGCGCGGCCACAGCATCTGCGCCACCGCACCGCGCCGGCTTTGACGCGTGACGTCGGCGGTCCACAGCGTCGCTGCCATCTCGATACCCTCCTCCATGCCGATGCCGGTGGCAATCAACGCGGAGGCCATCGCGCCCGCGCTGCAGCCCACCAGCAGGTCGGGCGACAGGCCGGCGTCGCGCAGGCCCTGAACGAACCCCAGCACCGCAATGCTGCGCACGCCGCCGCTGCCGACCACCAGCGCCAGTCGGAACGGCGGACGCTGACGCGGTGCGCCTGCGGAGCCGCCGACAAGCGGCGACGGGATGCCAGCGGGCACACTGGTCGAAGGAGGAACCAGGCGATGCGCAAACGGATCAAGTGCCGTGAATGGGGTGGTGTGTGCATGCATGATCACAACCCCACCATGCGTGAGATGAGCCGCTGCCAACCGCTTTGCGAAGACTCGAAAGCGTCGCCGCCATCGGTTCGCGGCCAGAGGGCGTGCACCATGCCCGGGTCGTCCAGATCGGGCATCAGCTCGAAATCGCAATGGCGCAGCAAGCCGATGATGGCGAGGTTGTGCGCCAGCACCGAAGCCTTGACGCCCTGCACTTCGGACTGCCGGGCCAGCGCCTGGATGAACTCGACCGAGCGCAAGCCGATGCCCTGGCGCTGGTAGTCGTCGGCGATGACGATACCCAGTTCGGCACGCGCGGCAGCGGCACCCTGCGCGGCGGCAAAGCCCAGCCGGACCTCGCCCACCACGGTGTCGGGCTGGCCCAGCGGCGTCCACAGCCAAGAGCGCACCATGCCACGGTCGTCATGCGCCGCATCGCGTGCGAACTGATCCATCGCCTCGCTCGACAGCGAACCCACATGGAATCGCAGGCCCACGCTGCGCGCCGACAGCCCTGCCGTGAAGCGGCGCAAGGCGTCGCTCGATTGCGGGCACAGGCGGCGCAACTCGACGCAACGGCCCTCGTGCGAGACGTAGGTCTGAAGCACCGTGTCGGACGGTGTGGTGGCAGGCGCGGTCGCGATGCGCCGGCGCGGCCAGGCAGTGTCGAAACTAAACATGCTGGACCTCCGCGCTGGTCGGATGGCAGACGGGCACACAAACAGCGCCACGACGCCGAGCCCGACATGGGTCTGTGCTCGCCACA